>Ga0180437_10000134_pt1 | contig 157014 bp, 121 predicted proteins | sample SS_ome_4_FD_132410 | JGI IMG/M metagenome (GOLD analysis project Ga0180437, IMG submission 132410) | Hypersaline lake sediment archaeal communities from the Salton Sea, California, USA - SS_3_D_1 metaG | ecosystem: Environmental > Aquatic > Non-marine Saline and Alkaline > Hypersaline >...
GAAATCCGAAATTCGAAACAAATTCAAATGACCAAAATCTAAATGACCAAAACAAAAACGGCAGCAGTAAACAGTTAGGAGCTTTTGTTTTGAATTTTGAACATTTGAATTTTGGATTTGTTTCGGATTTCGATATTCGAATTTCGGATTTATTAGCCTTAAGTTAGTGGCATTCGGGACAGTCGAGATATGACAAAGTTATAAAGTCATGCACCGCCTCAAGTTTCCCCCACCCTGGACTGGTTAGAGAGCAGAGGTTAGAACGATTTTCGTGATTTCGTTATGAGTGAAGAGACGCATTGGTACGCCATATAGACCTGTCCCATTAGAGGTATAAATATAGCTGTCTCCAACTTTATATAGGCCAGATGAATATTTAATAATAAGGCCAACCAGTAATTCCCCTGGTGGAGGCTGCCCTCCATGCCAATGACCGGAAAGTTGAAGGTCCACTCCATATTGAACTGCCTCATCAAAGAATTTTGGTCTATGAGAAAGAAGAATAATAGGTTTGTTGGGATCAATATTTTTCATGGCGGCCTCCAGGTCCGGACCGTTGTCCCCGGATTCTCTAACATGCGGATCATTAATACCGACAATTTGAAGGACTTCGCCAATGGTTACTGACTCGTTTTTTAATACTCGAATTCCAGCTTTTTCAGTAATCTCAGGAAATGTATGGACTCCTTCATAATACTCATGATTTCCTGTAACTGCAATGATTCCATATTTCGCCTTTAATTGACTGAGATAATCAATGATATATTGGGTTTTATCATCAAGAACAGTAATGTCGGAAATATCTCCGGTCATCACAATTATATCGGGATTCAGATGGTTTGTTTTTTCCACTACTTTCTTTAGCCATTCCTCAAAAAACAGGTTCCCAATGTGAAGGTCTGATAATTGTATAATTAACGGATAAGGGGACAGTCAAGAAATGACAAAGTCATAAAGTCATGCACCACCTCAATTTTCTAGACAGTAAATTTAAAAAAAAGTTGACAAATCGTTGGAATTATAATATCTTTTATCTGCTAGTAGAGTTTGGGGTTTGAAAAATGTGTTTCCTTTTCAAATCAATACAGGAGGTTTAAGATGGAAACAAGTATTCTTAAAACAGTAGGACAAATTGCAGGAATTGGCGGAATCAGTCTCGGAGTACTCTTAATTGTTCTCCGAGATATCATTCGCAAACGAATTTTTCCTAAATTCAAAAGTGAGAAGCTGGCATATCGCCTACTTCGTTTGATTATAATCGTGGTTTGGACAGTTGCCATCGCCGGAATTGCCGCCTGGGTTTTTACCACGGTTTCTGTCCAAAAGTCAGCGGATACGATTGCTATCTCCAACACTGAGTTCTCGGGTGATATGCATTTTGCCAATACCAGGTTCATTTTGAACCAATACCAGGAGATTTATGGCAAGCCGTTAGACAACAAAGAGTTAAAAAATGAACTTGAACGGGGCATGAACCTCATAAAAGGCGGCGTTTACGATGACGCTTTACCTATCTTCAAAGAAGTCGCGGAGAAAATAAAATTGCCGGCAGTCTATAATAATCTCGGTGGGCTTTATGCCATCAGCAAAGACTATAGCAAAGCCCGCGAAGCTTACAGCAAAACAATAGAGAAGGACCCTGAATATCCACCGGTTCAGCTCAACCTCGGGTTATTAAAAGAACGGCAAGGGAAGGGTAATGAGGCATTAACGCACTTTGAAAAGGCCTCTAATTTGGGGCGCTCCCGGCAGAAGCAGCTAGAGCGGTTAACTAAACTAATCCCGGGATATGAAGAAAGTATAGAGGCAAGCATGGTTGAAACCGAACCGAATAATGATTTGCTAAGTCCAAATGATCTACCTTTGGATAAATGGGTGCAAGCTGAGATTACAGGTAACTCAGACGACGATTATTTCAAAATTACAACGCCGCAAAAGTGCAGGGATTTTATTAAAATTGAGTTACAAAATCCAAAGACGGAGTTGCGGCCATACATAGGCATATATCTTGAAAACAAAGAATTTTTTAAAGAATCATGGGGGAGTACTCAAGGACAAAATTTAGAATACTCTTTCTCAGCTGAACCCGGAATGGTTTATTATATTCGAATAACTGGAGTTGATCACAAATATAATGGAGCTTACCGGCTAAGGGTCACTCCGTTGAAGACATATGACGACTACGAGCCTAATAACAATATGTTTCAAGCAAAAGATATCTCTTTAGGCAAACCCATTGAGGCAAATATTATGGATAATCCCGATGAGGATTTTTACCGTATAAAGACGTCTTCTAAGAAAGTTTCCGTTATCGTATCCATAGAAAATCAATCGACCACGCTGCGGCCCTACATAGGCATATATCTTGAAAACAAAGAATTTTTTAAAGAATCATGGGGGAGTACTGAAGGACAAAATTTTGAATACTCTTTCTCAGCCGAACCCGGAATGGTTTATTATATTCGAATAACTGGAGTTGATCACAAATATAATGGCGCTTACCGGCTAACAGTGAATGAGAAGAGCGCTGCTGTAACCACCGGCTGAGTTTTTATATTTATAAGGTGGATAAGTGGACAGTCGAGAAAAGAAATGTATTAAATATTTTGAATCGGTTTTAGAAAAACATTTGATTATTATTTGATATTTGTTTATTGCTGTTGGTCTTCTAAAAAGGAAATGAAGGGAGCAGCGGGATTGTAGTGTTTCTGCATAAAACTGTGCGCTTTTTTTCTGAATAGTTTCTCCCCCAAATTATCTGCGATGGGTATTAGAATCCTTTCACTTTCACAGAGGAACGGAGTGATTTGGTTTATCTCACCGGTGGTTTGCCAGTTGAGACAAGAGCATTGGTGTTCACAACGATGCCGTAGCTTGCATGAAATGCATTCGGTGTTTTCCTCTCGTGATAAATGGAACAAGCGTTGTTGTTTATTTTGATCAATTCCATTGGTAACATCACCAATACAAAAATCTTTGTTTGATTTGCCATCCTTTACAAATTGTACGCAGGGGTAAATACTTCCATCAGGTGCTATTGATATTTGTTTGATACCGAAATGACACTGCTGGCATAAGGTGGCTGGCCCCTGGATATGGCTGGCCAACTTCTTTTCAAACGGGCTGAAATAGAATTTTCTTTTTGCCAGGGTCAACTTTTCATACAACCGGGCCAGGTTTTTATATTCCTGCTTCAACAATTTAAGGTGGTTATCCTGCCAATTCCCGGCATAATTAAGTGAGGCAATAATATAACGAAATCCGCGGTTTATCAGGTACTCCACTGATTGGCTATAAAAATGAAGCGTTTCCGGACATACAGTCATTAAGGCATAGCTATAAGGTTGGTTTGAAAGCAAATCGTCAATTATTCCATCAATTTTAGCAAAGGTGTCCTTACCTTTGGTTGTTCTGCGAAAATAATTATGGGCTTCCTCCTCACCATCAATGCTTAATGCAATCTGTAACCGGGCCTTGGTGGCATACTCCAAAAATGGCCGGTCCAACAGCAACCCATTGGTAGTGACCTTAAAATGGTAGCTGTAACCCAACTTCTGCTCAAGTTTTCGGCAAATGGTAATCGTTTTTTTTATCAAATCCTTTCTCAGCAGTGGTTCTCCCCCAAAAAAAATAATTCCTGTATTATGGGGATGTAAGGTGGTACTTAATCTTAATGCCTTTTGAATCACCTCCATCGACATATCATCCGTTTGCACTGGCGGAGAATAGCAATATTGACAATTCATGTTACAGCGATTGGTTAGATGCAGGGTAATGTGCATCGATCTTAATGGCTAATATAGTAGACAGCCCATTCGGCATAAGTACGGATGTGAATGTCGGAATCCATCACGTAACGTTTTATGGTCCCCAGAGCCTCTTTATACTTCAGTTTACCCAGGGTTTGAATAATCTCTATTTTTAAACTTCTGTTTGTTTTATAGTTCATATCCTTCTCTAGCTTTATGATAATTTCCCTGGCTTCATTATTAACGTCTTTATATTCCCTTATTTTCCGGTGTATGGCTAAAAATGAATCGAAATTATCTAAGTAATAAAGCAATCTTTCTGCACCTTGTATATCTGTTAATTCCAGGATGGTATACAAGTATTGATGAAATTGGTAAGTGGGCTTAAAGCCCTTTTGTGTAATTTTTTCATCCACTAAATCAAAGAGTTCAAGGGCAACGCCAGGATTACCGATTATGCTCAGAACCTCTAAAATATGGTCTGTAGGACATTGTTCAATCTCATTACTTACTAATTCAAGTAAATCAGGTATGAATTCCGCGGCTCCTAATTCCTTAACGGCGGAAAGGGTCATATAACGAGAATCGGTATTCTTGGGATTCTTCAATACGTTTCTTAAGTAGGGAATGGCCCGTTTATCGCCAATTTTCCCCAAGGCTTGCAGGCAAGTCTCATGTATGCCAAAGGAACTATCATCTTTTTCGAAAAAGTTTTCCTCCCTCTGCAACGTCTCAATTAACGACGTAGAAGCCTTGGGATCTCCCAATTCACCCAGTGATCGGGCAGCTTCGATTCTGACTTCGTTGGGTAAACGTTGGTCCTTTAATAGTTGGACAAAGAAGCTGGTCACTTGCGGTGTGGCCAATTCGACGAGCACCCGCCTAAGGAAGTGAGGTTGCTCACCCCGCTTTACATGAGTTGTATACTCAGCCAATATCTCTTGTACAATTTTTTTTGTCATATGGTGGGTGCGCCAATTTCGATCAATTTTATTAAGAGCTTGAGAGAGCAGATCAGGGGAGAAAATAGCCGTCTCATATCTAAAAAGGTTGATAAGAGGCCCTATGGCTTTGTGCTCCTTTTGTTTGCCCAGGGTGATAATAGCAAGCCTTAGACAACAATCATCCTGCCTGACGACCGAATCCAAGCACCACCTTGTTGAGCGTTTAGGATCCAGAAAAACCATGGTATCTAATAAATTACAACGCTTACAATTCTGGCAATCAGCGTGTTGAAATTTTTCTGCTACCTCATCGAAAAACTCCTGGACCTCGGGCCTCTCCCTCCAGTTGGGATCCATTTTTTTTAACGATCCCTCGATTGGATAAAACTTATTGTAAAAGGATATTTCATCAAAACTCCTGAGGATGGAAAGGATGGCTTGTGGATCACCGATGTTCCCCAGGGCATAAATGATTTCCACTTTTTGCTCTCTTCGTAGTTCTTTGGATTCCAAAAGGTTTATTAGGGGGGGTACAGCTGCCTTAATACGTTTCAATCCCAACATCTCAATTGCCATTAGCTGCAACTCCTCATCCTTATTCTTCAGTTGTTGGATTAATTTTTGCTCTTCCTGCGGAGAAGCCAATAGAAAACCATAAAAGCCGAGGATAATTATGAAAAAAAGGTATATACTATTTTTTTTCATTTTTTAACTGGTTTGCTCTCCAGCATCAAAAACCAATTGATAAATTCAACCACCTGTGCTTCAAGAAAGTTGCGAGACTCGTCTTGCTCTTTAATAGTGGACAATCCCCTTTCATAATAGCTAACCATGGGGTCATAGAACACCACGGCATTGATTTTATTGTAATTTTTTAGTTTTTCCCTCACCCTTTGGGCAGCCACCACCATGTCGTAAGTTTGAACCGAGCTTAAATCTCTTGGGGATCCTGTTTTGAAATAGTTCCATTTGGAGATATATTTTATGCCCAAATTGTAGTGGGAGTTGTATCCTTCGAAATAAAAAGGATGGCTATCATGAAGTTCAATTTTGTCAATCAGGAAGTTTTTTTGATCAATAAGAATTCCTGCTTCCTGGAGTTTTTTTTCAATGATTTCCATGGCTTCCATTTCCGAAAGAAAGGCGGGTGGAGATATCACGATACAACCGATGGCACCTTGACCATACCCATGGAGAAATATAGGTGCGATTTTTATATCGACCATCTGTTTAATATCCCTTTTGTCCTTTTTATCCCTTGTTTCAACTGGCGGTTTATTGCAGATGGATGGATCCGCTGCAGTGCTACTCCCAGCAAAGATAAAGGTCAAAAGGGCCCCTCCGGCTAATTTCTTTTTTAGCCTCTTGCGGGAATCCCAGGTGAAGGGATTAGAACTTAAATTAAAGGCCTCTTTTGTGGGATAATTGGGAGCTTTGTATTTGGTTAATTGTCTGATTTCCATCAATTGGCCTCCATTACTTTTTGATACAACTCAGAATTGACAAAGGAAATTTATAAAGAGTGGCTGATGGGAAAACCGTTTTTTCCTTCAACCATTTTTTTCGTTTAATCATTTAAATTTTTTGAAAACCTCCTTATACTGAATATTTGTATCTTTTCAAAGTAGAAAAAATGGCTTTGAAGTCTTTTTGTTTCTCATAAAGCAAAATTCTAATTGAATGAGATTGTGAAGTCAACAATTTAATGCATGTTTTTTTATTATTATTGGATTCAGACATTTGTCTCTTATAATTACATTAAATTAATTCTTCCCTTAACTCAAAATTTCCCTGATCCCCTCTTTCAACATCTGATGAATCGTTTTTAATTTAAAACGTTCGCTCTATTGATGAAAGATGCTTTTTAGACTATAATTAGCCTTCATGTTTGTTCGCATGGAGCACGGAGTTGTGCCTGCTCCACGTCCTCTTCTTTTTAGGAAAAAGGAGAAATGATGAAATTTAATGATGAGCTATTGAAAAAGTATTCTGAGAAATTGAGAAGTCTGAAACTGGAAAACGAAATTAACATCATGGAGGTGTGCGGCACCCATACGGTTCAGTTTTTTCACACAGGCGTAAAAGATATATTTCCCGCAAAATTAGACCTGGTAGACGGACCCGGATGCCCTGTTTGCGTAACCACCAACGATTACCTCGACAGAGCAATCGAAATTGCAAAAAAATACAATGTGATTATATGTACCTTCGGGGATTTGATGAAAGTACCATCCTCCTACAGTTCCCTCCAGAAGGAAAAAGCAGAGGGGATCCATGTTTCAATTGTCTATTCCCCACTTGATGCAGTGGAGATTGCAAAAAAGAATCCCGGGAGAGAAGTGGTTTTCTTAAGTGTTGGGTTTGAAACCACGATTCCCACGGAAGCGATTTCTGTAAAGAAAGCAAAAGAAGAAAATATCAAAAATTTTTCCCTTTTGGCAGGAAACAAACTTACTCCTCCTGCTGTGGCAGCACTCCTGGAAGCGAAAGAGGTTAATATTGATGGGTTTATTCTTCCAGGTCATGTGAGTACGATAACAGGGGTCAACGGATGGAGATTTGTTGCAGAAAAATATAAAAAAGCCTGTGTGATCGCCGGTTTTAATACCAAGGATCTGGTGATTGGTACATTACTGCTGGTCAATCTCATTCAAAAGGGGGAACCGAGAATTCTTAACGAATACAAAGAGGCAGTGAGTGAAGAGGGAAATATCAAAGCGCAGGAAATTATGTATGAAATCTTTGAGCTTGATGATTCAAACTGGAGAGGAATCGGGGTCATACCGGGTAGTGGTATGAAGTTGAAAGATGAATATGCTGATTTTGATGCAGAGAAAAAATTCCCTGTAACGCCTCCACCGGCAATAGAACCCAAAGGATGCCGGTGCGGGGAGGTTTTGAGAGGAATCATCTCCCCGCTCCAATGTCCGCTTTTTGGGAAAAAATGCACCCCCCAAACTCCTGTTGGGGCTTGTATGGTATCGAACGAAGGTTCCTGCGCTGCTTATTACAAATACAAGGGGTTATAATATGCAAGATAAAATCCTGATGGGCCACGGAAGCGGTGGAAAATTAATGAATGAACTGATAAATGGTCTAATAAAAGAGACATTTGGTTCCGATTCTCTTCAACTGGACGATTCTGCTATTCTCACTATTGAGAGCAAACAACTTGCATTTACCACTGATACCTTTACCATTACGCCTATCTTTTTCCCTGGCGGGGACATTGGGGAGTTGGCTGTAAACGGTACTGTAAATGATCTTGCAGTAATGGGAGCAAAACCGATGTACATCTCTTCGGGCTTTATTCTGGAAGAGGGTTTTAAAATCTCTGATTTGCAAAAGGTCACGGTATCGATGAAAAAAGCGGCTGATTATGCAGGTGTGAAAATTGTGACGGGTGATACAAAAGTGGTTGAAAAGGGGAATGTTGACCGGATATTTATAAATACTTCAGGTATTGGAATCCTGGAAACGCCGGTGCAGCGAAAGGCTATTGAAGAGGGAGACCTTATTATTATAAACGGCACCATTGGGGATCATGGGATATCGGTAATGGCAAAAAGAAATGGGTTCTCGTTTACAAAGGGTCTTTTATCGGACTGTGCGCCTTTGAATCATTTGATTGCAGCGGTCATGGAACAGAGCCCGGATGGGATCAAATTTATGAGGGATGCCACCAGGGGTGGGGTGGCTTCGGTTTTAAATGAAGTGGTTCAAAAAACGCCCTTTAGTGCAAAACTGGTGGAAGAAAATCTGCCAATAAAGGATGAGGTCTCCGGTGTTTGCGATATACTGGGTATTGATCCTCTTTACGCGGCCAATGAGGGGAAAGTACTGATGATTGTAAGGAAAAAAGAAGGGGAAAAAATCCTAAAAATAATGAGAACGATAAAAGAAGGGAAAGAAGCTGCGATTATTGGTGAAATGACCGGCCAATATCCGGGTAAAGTGTTTGTCCAGACCAAAATCGGAGGCAAACGGATACTTTCTCTTCTGGTCGAAGAACAATTGCCGAGGATTTGCTAAGATGCCTCCGGCGGCCCACCTTTTTGTAAAAAGGTGGGTCCAAAAACTTTTGTTTAGTGCCGCATGCATCCTGCTGCATTCAATTTGTTTCCCAAATCCTTATATTTAACATTCATTATTAAAATCTTGTTATATTAAAAATCATTGTTTGTTGCGAATAACTGAATCAAACATCGCAATATGCACCAGCCGTGCAAACCAAAAGTTTTTGGAGGTCCAGGAACCTTTTTTCAAAAAGGTTCCTGGCCGCCGGAGGCATTGAAAATTATAACATTTTTTTGTAAAATCTATCCATGATAAAAAATAAAAAAATCTTTAAAACAAAACAGGTTGTATTCTTTCTTTCTTTTTTCATTTTTTTCCTTATCTTTAACGGGTGTGGGAAGCCATCTCGGGACACTGTTGATCTCTCCCAACTTGACACCTATTTTGAAAAAGCCCGGAAGGAATGGAAAATACCTGGTATGGCTGTAGCCATTGTAAAAGACGGAAACGTGGTTTTAGCCAAAGGCTACGGTGTCAAAGAGTTTTCAAAAGAGGAACCAGTGGATGAAAAGACCCTTTTTGCCATTGCTTCCAATACCAAGGCATTTACCGCTGCTGCACTGGCCATATTGGTGGATGAGGAAAAATTAAATTGGGATGACAACGTTCGCAAGTACCTCCCCTACTTCCAATTGTATGACCCCTATGTGACTGAGGAGATGACCGTCCGGGACCTCTTATGCCACCGCAGCGGCCTGAGAACCTTTAGTGGGGATTTGGTCTGGTATGAGACTCCTTACAGCACAGAAGAAGTGGTTAAACGGGCAAAGTACTTAAAACCCACTTTTGGTTTTCGCAGTGGGTATGGATATTCCAACATTATGTTCATGGCTGCAGGTGAAATTTTCCCTGCTGTTACAGGTAAGCAGTGGAAAGATTTTGTCAAAGAGCGCATTTTCAAGCCTCTGGGAATGGATACCACCAATATTGGCACCAGTGAGTTGAAAAAATACAACAACGTGGCTGCGGCCCATTACGTATACCTTGACGGTAAAACAGTGAAGATTCCCTATACCACCTCGGATAATATCGGACCAGCCGGCGGCATCAATTCCAATGTTTCAGAAATGGCCCGGTGGCTTAACATGCTGCTGAATGAGGGGACGTTTGAAAAAAAACAGATACTCAGTAAAGAACGAATATGGGAGGTGTGGTCTGCTCATTCAATTATCCAGGTGAGTCGATCCTCGAGGGAGCTTTTTCCCTCCACTCATTTCAGGAGCTATGGTTTGGGGTGGAGCCTCTCTGACTATCACGGTCACAAAATCATCGGGCACGGCGGCGGATTGGATGGGATGATTTCCAGGGTCGCTCTGGTGCCGGAAATAAAATTGGGACTAGTGGTTCTTACCAATAGTATCAACTCCTTACCAACGGCCCTGATGTATAAAATCATTGATACATACCTGGGGAAGACGCCTAAAGATTGGAGTCACATCTTCCTGGAACGGTACATCGAAGAGGTGAAAAAGCAAAAAAAGAGCAGTGCAGAGGCACAAAAAAAGACCGCAAAAGAATCCGGCCCTGCACCGCGGCTTGAAGATTATATTGGACTTTACGGTGGACCCATGTACGGGAATGCTAAAATAACGCTGGAAAAAGGAAAGCTGGTACTTGATTTTCTACCCACTCCTGTATTTATCTCTGATCTTTCTCACCTCCATAACGACACGTTTGAAATAAAATTGAGAAACACCTTTTCCTTTATACCCGACGGCACTGGTACGGCTCAATTCCTTCGCAATAAAGAGGGAAAAGTGGTGGAAATGAAGGTGGATATCCCCAATAGGGACCTTTTCTTTACTGAACTGGAGTTTAAAAGGATTAGTAAGTTGTAGGTAGTATGTAGTAGTTAGTATTCAGTAACACTCTGCATGGGAATGGCAGAGATTGATTAAAGTGCCTAAAGTTTTGGTGCGCCTCCGGCGCAATACCTCTTTAGAGCTAAAAGATATATGGAGCGAAGCGACACCACAACTTTAGGCACTTTAGCTCACTTTAGGCACTTTAGGCACTTTTATCTCTGGCTCGTCCAGGTTCGGAGTGCGCATCCCCTACTCCTGGCCACTTAATTTATCTGCCAGTGTTTCCTGTCTTCTCTTTAATTCCATTATTTTTTTTCTTGCTTCCTCCAATTTCTCTTTTATATCTTCGATTGGTTCCCCGTTACGTAATCTTTCCAAACGTTCTTTATCCAGTTCCTCTTCTTTCTTCCCCCAATATAACAATTCATTGCTTATTTTAACCAACTCTCCTTTGCCCTCCTGCATTGCTTTTAACTTTTGTGTAAGGCTCATCTCTTCTTTGGAAGTGGTTTCGTCTGACGGTTTTTCACCACTGCATAATCCGCTTTTAAGAAGAAAAAAGCCAACAATAACAATTAAAATGAGCAGGGCAAACGCCTTGTACGTCCTATTCATGGTTTACCTCCTTTTTAATTATACTAACATGTTTGTAAAAGTTAAGCTCAATGATGAATTATGAATGATGAATGATGAAAAAAATCTGAATAATTTAAAATAACTCCGCAACGCTCCACTTCATAATTCAACAATCATCATTTATAAGTTAGCCAGGTCTTATACTCTTATTTTATTCTACCCATCGTGCAGCGAGAAATTGTGAATATATCATTTTACCTTGGGGCCGTAAGTGAAGCTCCCATTGGATATAATAATATCATAACCGAATTGTTCCATTTGGGTTACAATGTAAGAACCCGTTTGTTGCCAACCGTCAAAAACGCCATCTTTACCAGGGGATGCGATGGCATATTCGGCCTTCTTATTACCGGTACCGTGAGTATAGAGAAAATCATTACCCCAGCGATCTTTGAGGGGCAGTACCCTGATGTAAAAGGGCTGCAGTTTGTCTTGAATCTCGGCCAGTGTTTTCCCCTTTGGTGCCTCATAATGATCGGTGATATAACTTTCGATAGCCATTGAAATACTCTTCATATCTCCCATGGTGGCTTTTTGCTTCCCTTTTTGAGTGGCTGTGAGGATATTGGGGACGGCAATGGCAGCCACTACCCCTGCAGCTGCTGTGGCAGGTAAAAGTATAAAACTTTCCAACGCCATGCTGTGATTAAAGCTGATAACCATTCCTTCATCCGTGTTCTGTAGAACACTATATAACGTCCATTCTTTCTGGAACAATTTCAAAAACTCCTTTGCAGCCGGTTCTTCCTTCTCAGATGCTTCCAGGGCTTTTTTTTGAATATCCATAATGACCTGGGAAAGTCTTGAACCAAGAAAACTGAATCGATTCCCTTTTTTCGGAATATTCGCCGACAGTTTTTTAAACTCTTCAGTGGCAGTCAAACCATTCCCAGTTTCCTTTGCAGCAAACATCGCATCCACGATTTGATTATTGGAAGCCAAAATCAGCATACCCTCCTTTTGCAGAATCACGGGCTGAAGCAAAATCGGCATGGGGGGAACCGGGATCTCAAGCTTTTTGATATCCTTCTCCTCTGATTTTTTGGCAAACGTAAGTTTGTCCTGCAGCAGGTTGAAGAGGAAATCATCCTTAACAGTAAAAACAATGGCAATCGCAGGTTCGGGAATTTCAAGGGTGGTTTTCCCCATGGGAATGGTGCTTTTTTTCTTGCTGTCCAGGGAGAGGATAAATCCAATCCTCCCACCAAAAGAGTCCAGCAGCTTATCCAACTGGATTCCCTGCGTTTGCAGTGCGGGTTCTACAGAGAGGATGGCTTGTTTGACTTTGGGTAGGTTAGATGATTCCACCTCTTTTTTTATCCACTGCCACAATACCTTGATTTTAAAATCGGAGAATCCGCCCAACACCGTATCTGCAGGCATCAGTTTCAGCCCTTCCAGCTCATGGGGTTTCTCTTCCATTAGTTGCCAGATCAGGCCTTTTCCGGTTCCTTTATAGTGATGAACCACGCATTTACTGTGATTGAGATTCGAATCCACAGCCACAGAGCTCATCCCTATCCCACTAATTTCCATCAGACCGCAATTTTTAAACATCCCATAGACAAAATCAAAAACCGATAAACCCAAATCAGCCGTCTCTTTAGCCTCAGATTTGGCAGCCTCCTGCTCTATTAATTTCCGCAGTTTATTGGCGAATTCATCCACCGATTTTATGAGCTTTTCGGTGCTGACATAGAGGTAGAGACCTCCTCCCTTGTCCAGTTTTGAGGTGACTTCATAGAAGCTGTTTTTTTCAGACGGCGTCACTGTTCCTGTCACCTTTTGAAGGATACCTTTGTCCAGGACAAAATAGACAGCCACAGCCCCAATGATCAGTCCCACCAGTAAGGAAATTAATATTTTTTTCATTATCACACCTCCTTTTTTAACAGAGTGATATAAAAATTAATGTCTGTCAAAATTGTATATTAAAGGAAATCGTATTGAATTTCAAGAAAAAAAATTTTTTTTTGTTGACAAAAAGGAAAAATAATAACATAATATTGACGAAGTTAAATTGTAACACGCTAATGTTACAATTAAGAAATGCGAGGAGATTATGTTTAGATTGAACATTGACTCGGATTCGCCAGTGCCCATATACAAGCAGGCGGCACAGGCTATAAAGATAGAAATTCTATCGGGCCGGTTGAAGGATGGGGACTCTCTCCCTCCGATACGAGAACTGGCGAAGATCATTAAATTGCACCCCAATACTGTGGCAAAAGTATATACCTCCCTCATTGAGGAAGGATTTGTCAAGGGAAAAATGGGAAGCGGTCACTGGGTAACCTTTAAAGGCAAAAAAATGGATAACTTTAAAAAGGCGCTGTTAGAAGACGAGTTCCGTCATTTTATCGACCGGATGATCGCCATCGGCGCCACAAAAACCGATATTAAAGAATTGGTAAATAAATACTTAAATGGAGAGGAACCATGATTGAAGTAAAGGATCTATCGTTTAAATTCGAGAAAAAAATGGTTATAAAGGATATAAATGTTCGATTCGGAGAAGGTGAGTTCATTCTAATTGCCGGTAACAACGGTGCCGGCAAGAGTACCTTCCTCCGGTGCTTGATGGGCATCCTCTCACCGGTGACGGGAACAATCCATTACAGCGAAAAATGTTCAAGAAAGCAGGTGGGTTTTATTTCCGACGGTTTGAGTTTTTTTGAAAATTTCACCTTAAAGCAAGCCATTGCCTTTCACACCCGTGTATTTCAAACCAAGGGATTCGACGACACGTTGATGAAAGAACTGGAACTTGATTTGAATCAAAAAGTGAAAACCCTTTCAAAGGGGGAGCGAACCTTGTTCCTTTTCTCGTTGGCCCTGGCACAGGAACCGGTGGTGCTGTTGATAGATGAGATCCTTCATGACCTGGATGCCTATTTAAGGGAACTCTTCCTGGAAAGTTTACTGGACCTGATCGGACGGTTTAACACCACTGTGATTGCGGTAAATCATACGTTTACGGAGATAGAGAAAATACCTGAACGCGTGCTTGTGATGGAGGATGGACATTTTATCATCGATGAGAAAACGGATACATTAAAGACAAAGGTCAAAAAAGTGGAACCGGGACCCGGTGGGACCATACCAGACCATTTGCCGGTAATTTTTAAAAAAGAGACCCCTTATATAAAGGAGTACTACGTATATCCGTTTAAGGAAGAGATGCGGGGGATCGTCGATCACCAATTCCTGGATGTGAATCTACCGGACATTTTAAAATCATTTATTGGAGGTTACTATGTTAAGAAAAGAGTGCAGCGAGATATTTAAACAATCCCTCTTTTTTGTGGTGCTGTCCCTGTCGATTCCTCTTTTTTTGAAAGTGGCACTATGGAATCAATCGCTTCCCTATTTTGACATATTTTTCCTCCTGTTTCAATTCGGGTTGTTGGGCTTTGTGCTTTATCTGGGAAATTCTCTCTTCTTATCGGACCGGAAGCAGCGGGCCACAGATTACCTGTTTTCACTCCCTTATTCGAAACTGCAGTTATTGGGAATCAAGGTAGTGCCGCGGCTGGCAGCCGTTGTAATTTTTTACCTGGTATTCTTGCTGCTGTGCCGTCACGGCGGTGAGGAGTTCCTATTATTTTCCGTTTTTTCATTTTCCTATCTCTACTTTGCCTTGTTTATAATTGCACTCTCCCTTTCCGCCTCCATGGATAATTACATTTTAATGGCCGTTATTACGTTGATGGGAATGATCCTGTTCCTGGTGATGCTCTATTTGATTCCCAATATTATCTTCCAATTGTTCTTCGGGGTCTCTGCGGCACTTCCCCTGGGATTCTTTTTTAATTTGAACATCGGTTTTGATAAAACACTCCCCGTTTTCCTGGGGGTATTGGCAAGCCTATTAATACCCTTTATCGCAGCGTTTATTTTTTCCTATAAGAAAATCGGCATACATCCGCTGAATCGTTTCAACAAACGGTATGCAGCGATATTTGCCATTCTACTGGCCGCAGGCATTTTTATCTCATCTATTATTATCTATTCATCCATTCACATGCCTGAGGGACCGAAATCTTACTACCTGACAGAACAGCACCAGTTGCTGGAATATCACCCCTCTTTCTGCCGGCTCTATGATGCGGATGGTGTGAATAGAATAGCCAGCGGCAGGGTTCGTTACTGGAAACGGCCGCTGGAGAAGGATGGTTACCTGTATGTATTCTATTATTCCGGTGGTCATACGTATTTAAGGCAGTTGGATTTGAACACCCGCCAGGAAAAAGAGATTTATAAGAAGTCGGGGTGGATCGAGTGGAGGGCTTCACGGATGTGGCACTTTAAAAAGACCATCGCCTTCATCGATACCCCCCGGTTCCCAGAACGAACATTGATTCTCGTTCATACGGAAACCAAGACGGTAAAAAAGATACCCCTATCGGATAAACTGCCGGCAGGTTATTATTACCCGGTGTTGTTCGGAGCGGATGACGTTACCGGCAGGCGATTCTGGCTGATCCGTCCCGATGTGTTCGATAGAGACCCGATTATGGTGGTGTGGGAAGACGGGGAAGTGGAAAACCTGGGAAGAACAAGCCAACGACCCTGTTATCTAAACCGTACCCTTATCACATTTGATAAGGAAGTTTTGGTTTTTCACAGGATGTCGAAAACCGGAATGACACAAATTAAGACGATAAAGGTGGAGAAAGGAATCGTTATCGATGATTACCACCCGTTTAACCTGGACAAAGCATCCATAAAGGAGACATACGGCGCTGTATACAGCAAAGAGGGAAAGAAATATTTCCGATTGAACCTGGAGACCTTTAAAATGGAGGCGATGAAAGCCGTTAATGAAAAAGCACGCCAAACTCGGGGATTGAGTCATGACGTCGCCCGCATCTCTTCGGAAGAGTACTATTATATCGAGTATATTAAAAAGGACCGGAAGTTAGATATCAGGAATGTTTACGCCTTGAAAAACGGAGAATTGGAGTTGATAAAGGAATTTCCGCAGGTGGGTGACAATTTGATAAAAAGCGATGTGTACAAGGGGGGCATTATTATTCAAGAAGTTGATAAGATAAGGATATATGCCTTCCCGGATTTGAGGGAATTAACGTTTAAAAAATTAAAATATTAGACACAGGGAATGTCAAAAGGAGGAAAAATGATTAAATGTATGTTATTAATTGTTATGTGTTTCGTGACAGGCGGTTTGTTTTTTAATTGTAATTCAGTTCCGGAAGCACCCAAAACCTCGACTGTTACAAATCCCGACAAACCGTTAAAAGGAGACTGGGATTTGAAGGCGGAAAAAGTATGGGAGATTTCTCAACTCAATGGGGAACCCATTGCATCTCCTATGATAACTGTGTCGGAAGATGAGATGACTTATATTTATGATCAAAAGTTATCTTTAACCTTCCGTTTTGACAGGGATGGGAAATTAATTACCTCATTTGGGAAAAAAGGTAAAGGACCCGGTGAGGTCACAAACACGACATTCTTTTACACTGTAAACGACAAATTTGTTATATTTGAATTTCCAGTCAGGTTACATTTTTTTCACAAAAACGGGGAATTTATAAGGTCTGTAAAAATCAATATGCAAAATATGCCCTATTCTTTTATTAGTGAAGATGAATATATTTCCTGTCCCCCTCCGGGTTTGGGCGAAGCAAAAATAAAGCATGTGAACTTAAAAACAGGAAAAAAAGTAGTGATACAAGATATCACATATAACGCCCCTGTAATAAGAGGCGAAAGAGATATGATTGTTGTTGAACCAGGACTTACAGGGCTGATGAAATTATGTTTCAATAAAAATAGTGGGCGAATATATTATGGTATTAATGATAAATATGAAATCCATATTGCTGATCTCAAGGGGAATATTATAAAGACTTTTTCACTTGATCGGAAGAAGAGAACCATATCCAAAGAGATCAAGAGAGCGGTTGTTTCCGCTAGTAAAGTTAGGCCTCCGGGGCCGGTAGTAGAGCAAGCTTTAAAACTTTTTCCTGATGAAATTACCTTTTTTCATAAAATCCAAATTGAGGATGGATTCCTTTTTGTTTTCCAGGATTATATCGGTGCTAATTGGGAGTCTCAACCAATCGATATTTTTTCTCTTGAAGGGGAATATCTATATCGTGCTGTATTCAGGCCCGGAGCCGGGGAAACGATTTATAAAAGCTCAAACTTCGGTGATAACATGTTTATAAGGAGAGGCTGCCTCTATCTGAGTTTGGAGACTGATAAAGGAGTAATAAAAATCGCAAAATATAAACTCCACCTTCCTAAAAAATAGCGCACTTTCGACCTAACAGCTCTTAAACTGGGACGCGGAAACACACCATTCTTCCTGGGATCGACCTTTTGGCACCTGTCCTCATCCCTATTTTATATCGAGTACATCAAGAAGGAACAGAAGTTGGATATCAGGAATGTTTAAGACTTAAAAAACCGAAAATTGGAGTTGATAAGATAAGGATATATGCCTTCCCGGACGTGAGGGAATTAACGTTTAAAAAGTTAAATTTTCAGACATATTATAGGAGGAAAAAATGAAGAAAATGATTTTCAGGATGATATTGATCCTGCTTCTCCTGATAATGGGGAGTCAGCTGCAGCTGATGCTGAATGCATCCCCTGCATCACAGGAAGAAAAAAACATGACCGTTGTCAAGCGTATTATCGAGGCAGTAAAAACCAAAGAGATGGCGGTCTTCGATCAACTGATGCCGCCTGAAATGGCGGATAGCTCGAAACGGGTGGTAAATTATTGGTGGGAGCAATACTCCCAGGTAACCGCCCCCATCGACGACATCTTTGCCTCAGGGGATAAGGTCGCCGTACGATGGACCTTGTATGGAAAGAAAGACCGAAACCTGGAGGAAGACTGGGAGGTACACTTTGTGTCCATTTTCCAGGTGAACGAAGGAAAAGTGGTAGAGATGTGGCTGGAGAACAACATGCTGCAGGAATTTAGAAAGCATGGGTTTATATTAAAATCACCCGAACCCAAAACCCTCGAACTCAAGCTGAAAGCCACGATGGGAGATATTAAAACCATCGGGTTAGTGGTTGGTCATTACAAAACGGATACGGATTATGTCCCCAAAGTCGATTCCATCGAAGCGTTTGCAAAAAAGACACAGCCTTTCTATATTAGAACCTGTCCACTGCAGGATGCTTGGGGAAACCGGCTGCTTTATAAATATGACAAGAAGAATCCTGAGAACTACTGGGTCGCCAGCTCGGGTTCCGATGGAAAATTTAACGGATTTGACCAGGAAGGTACCTGGGACTCAACGGCCGACAACGGGCAGGATATTGTACTTTTCAATGGCACGTTTGTTTACTACCCTGAAATAAAGAAAAAATAGATGTTTATTGCAAGTAAGCAGCAAGCCACCGGTGAATCTCTTTCCACCAGCGGACATTGTTTTGAGGACCGGAGATCACATGCCCTTCATCCGGGAAGACCACCAATCGAGCAGGTATGCCCTGCCGACGCAGGGCTGTAAACAACTGCAGGCTTTCAGCAAATGGGACGCGGTAGTCACGTTCTCCGTGTGTCACCAGGGTTGGGGTTTTGAAATTCTTGGCATGAAGATGGGGCGACCACTTTGTATAGAGTTTCGCTTCATCTTCATCCCAGGGGGTTTGCCCCATATCCCATGCCGGAAACCAGAGTTCTTCAGTGGCACCGTAGAAACTGGTGAGGTTGTAAAGACTGGCATGACTGACAATACATTTAAAGCGATAGGTGTGTCCCATGATCCAGTTGACAGAGTACCCGCCAAACGAACCACCCACTGCGGCCTGTTTTTTTTCATCGATGAAATTATAATGTTCAATCGCATAATCCAGGCCCTTCATGAGGTCTTTAAAACAGCGACCGCCGTAGTCTTTGCTCACCTGTTCCCGGAAGGTTGAACCATACCCGCTGCTGCCCCTGGGGTTAATAAAAACACCCACATACCCCGGTGAAGAAATAAGTTGAAACGTAAACCACGTGGTCATGAACCTATCTGCCCACATATTTTGCGGACCGCCGTGTATGGTCAGTACCACCGGGTATTTCTTCTGGGGATCGAATCCCGGCGGCCTCTGGATATATCCATGGACCTTTGTATCATCCGCACCCGCAAACCAAAATTCTTCCAATTGGGGGAGATCGAATTCCGCTAAAAAGGCAGCATTTTCAAATGTAAGTTGATTTACTTTACCTTTGCCTCTTTTAATTGACATGGAAAAAAGCTCATAAGGCATATGATTGTAGGATCGGAGGAATATCAATTTTTCACCATTCGGGGCTATGTCTATACCGATATTATATCCGTCATTTGTCATTCGTTTAAAATTACCTTTTAAATCGACTTTATAAATGGAGCTGTACCCTTGTTCACGACAGGTAAAATAAATATCTCTACCTCCTGGTGCCCAGAGGATTTGAGCCACAGAACGATCCAGGTCATCGGTTAAAGAAGTATGTGTTTTCGTTTTTCTATCATAAATAACAAGGCATTCCCGGTCTGCTTCATAGCCGACTTTCTTCATGGCTGTGTAGGCAATGTAACGGCCATCCGGGGAATAATGAGGCTGCCGATCCAATGCCGGGTTACTGGTCATCTTCGTTTCTGCCAATGTATCGATATTTAAAAGGAAAATATCATGATTGGTACTTACAGCGAGAACAGGGTCGTCATTTCTTACAAAACATATCTCTTTACCATCCGGGGAAACATCAAAATCGTGGGCGCTGGACAAAGATACAGGGGGGGTGTCAAAATCGCCGGGAGTCAAATCCTTCATCGAACCATCCTGGCAGTTAACCAGGAAAATATGATTTCGTTTATCTCCCAGCCACCTATCCCACTGCCGGAAAAGCAAACGGTCAATGGTTCTTGCCTCACACTTTGGCAGTTCCTCTTTCGTCCAGTTCTCAATATTTTTTTTATTTTCCGGCAGAACCCTTGAGCCGCAAATCAAATATTTTCCATCGTTTATCCATATCGGAGAGTATAGATTTGTTTCTGAAGTGGTCAGTTTCTTTGCTTCACCGCCGTCTACATGAATCAGGTAAAGGTTTACTGTTTCGTCCCTTTCGGAGATGAAAGCGATTTGTTTTCCATCCGGGGACCATCGGGGGGAGTGGTCGGCTCCTTCACCTGCGGTTAATTGTTTGGATTTTCCACCCTGTAGAGGAATCAACCAGATATCGCTATTGGATTTGTCTTCCTTTAGGTTTGGAATAGATACCGTATACGCAATCCATTTTCCATCGGGAGAGATACGGGGATCGGAAACATTTTTAATTTTATAGAGGTCCTCCGGCGTCATCGGTCGTTTGGACTGAGTATGAATAATTGAAATGGATAATAAAATGATTAAAATAACAAAAAATCCTTTTCTCATAGTAACCTCACTTTTTTATTTTCTAATTAAGGAATTGGGTTAAAATTCCTTTTTTGAAATTGAATTTTATAAGAAATTTATTATTTTGTCAAAGTGGCTTAATGAGGCGAAATCCGATGATATTGGTGCGGTCGGTGGGCCCGTAGTAGTTACGGAACGCTGTACGGCAGAACTCTGCAATGCTTAACCAGGAGCCGCCGCGGCAAACCCGCGACGAGCCGCCAGAAGGACCTTTTGGATTTTTACTAGGACTTTTCTTGTAATAATCACCATTATACCAGTCTTCACACCATTCCCAGGCATTCCCCGCAATATCAAAACATCCCCAGGGACTTTTTCCGCCCGGGAAAATACCGACAGGGCTTGTTCGATTCAAACCGGATTCGCGAGAGTTACACATCTCTTTATGAAATTGGTCACCCCAGGGGAACACGTTTCCATTGGTTCCACGGGCAGCTTTCTCCCATTCTGCTTCATATGGAAGGCGATACAATTCACCGCTCTTATGACTCAACCATGCCGCATAAGCCGAAGCCTCGTACCAACTTATTCCTACCACTGGAAAGTTCGACCCATTCCATTTCCGGTCATACCAGTAAAGTGGTTCTGAAATATTATTCTCATTCAGCCACTTCCAGCCTTCGGGGGCCCAGAACTCTTTCCTGTCGTACCCGCCGCCAGCAACAAACTCCTTGAACTCCTCATTGGTTACCGGGTATTTGCCGATCAAAAACGTATCGATATAAATACGCCTTACAGGTCTATCGTCTCCATGATCTTCACCTTTAACCAAGCCCCTGATGAACTCGCCTTTATTGACTTGAACCATTTTACCAGAACCGATACGTGAATCACCCAGGTACCCCAGGATATCACCCGCTTCAAAACGTATTTCCGGATCGGCATCTGACTCAATCGATATGTTCAATTTACTACGAGCCTCGTCCACAATGGTTTCATCCCTCTTATATGCCTGGATATCCCGGAGTGCTTTCGATCCCAGCACCCAGAGTTGGTGCCGGCTCTTTTCATTTTCTGCGCTCCTGTTTAAAATCTCCTTTACGACCTCATTTGCTTTTTCTTTCCATTCAAGATTAACCAAACCAGTATAAAGAAGAACTGTCTCTTCCCACCAGCTCTTTTCAAGAAATTTTTTATAATCGATCTCCATATAAACCATATGCCTGGCTGCAAGAAACTCCTGGAAGGTCAGGTGAAAGAACTCTATTTCCCCATCGCTCAGACGTTTTAATAAGCCGCATCTGGGTTCGATGTCATCAAACAACGCATCGATATATCTTCTATATTCGATTGGTTCCATATCTCCTGGAGGGAAAATTCTTCTCAAAACATCTTTTGCAGCACCTATATCAACGCTTTTAATATTACGTTCCTGCATGTAAAAAGCCAAAAGTTTAAGGTAATCTTCAACACGAGAGGCTTTCTCCAGGTTGGGATTGCTGCGGAAACGCCGGTACAACATATTACGCACAATACGGCAGTAGAGCTCTACCCGCTGAGCCTGAATCCGTTTGTTATCCTGGTAGAGAATACAGAGGGCAGTTAACAGCAGGGGATTCTGGGTGAATACGGTGACATGTTCATGCATTTTAATATCCTCTATCATATCCCTGGTATTTTGATCTGCCAAGCCCCTGGCCTGACCAGATACAATCCGGAACCAGTCGGAAATAAACTTCCTGATCTTTTGGTCATCAAGAGGCTCAATATCATGAATATACTGTCCAAAATAACTCTTTGTCATGGTATCGATACCGTGGGGCCTGCTGGTAAGGAGGAATCGATTCGTTTTGTTTTCAAAGCGAAAAACTGCGATAATTTCTATAAGCACGGGTCGAAGATGGGTGGGTACCTCATCCAGCCCGTCCAGCAAGAACAATCCCCGTCCCTGGGACAGATAATCTTCTATCGTTTCCATGGTGAGTTGACGCATTTTGGTTTCAAGATAAATTTTGAGAATAGATTCAAAATTTATATTAATTCCCCCTTTTATAAGTTCTTCTTCAAATATAGGCCAGAGATCTTTAAGAAATATTATTATGGGGAGATATTTAGAGAGGTACAGATGAGCGGTACCCAGGGTTATGGTATAAGCCAGGTGTTTGATGATAGTGGTCTTGCCCATACCGGCCATTCCACGAAGAAGAATACATTTTTTCATCATCAGAAGTTTCTCAATATCGATGAACTCCGGATTTTTGAGTTTATCTTCTTCTCTCCAGATGGCAATCGCACCGGAATCGACCTTTAAGATACTACGACTACTCCCGGATTTCCCCTCTTCCGGCTCATAATAAGGATTAGCGGTTTCCAGGGGAATGTAAATCTCGGGGAGTGAAACATTCAGGGCTTCTGCATTTGGATCGAGTTGTTCAATATCCATTTTTGAATGAAATTCTTTTACCCAATCCCTGTATCCTTCGGGAATTTGCAGGGATAGCCGGGCCTTTCGATTCCCTTCTAAAGAGGGTTCAATCGTTTCGATATCAAAATATGCCTTTCCCTTCTGCGTGGACCATCGCTCTCGGTCTGGAACAAACTCATTTCTCCTGGCATCAAGTATATAGGGCCAGATTCTTACTGCCACACGCCTCTCCTGGAATTCGACCTTGATGAACTGGAAACCGATAAATCCCTCCTTCTCGCCTGTATACGATGCATTGGCTCCCAGGCAGATAATGGAATGTGACGGATCTTTAAAAACCGACACCTTATCGGAATGGTCATGGCCGTGTAGTAACAACCTGCAGCGGTTGAACAGCTCGACCCTGCATTTACCATATTCCATGTCCTTTAACCAGTTGAAGGGCGGATGATGCATTAAAAGAATCCTGTTTGACATTTTTTCCGACTTCTCCAGAGCAGACATTACCTGGGGATACCCAAGCGCAATATTAAACCTGTCTTCATCCCCTTCCGATGCCCAGCAGCTATTAAGACCCAGGAAAGACACCTGTTTATCCTTAAAATTCTTAACCCAGAAGTAATCGTCTTCGGTCGTGTAAGGCACGGAATTCAGATTTGCTAAAAATTTATTGAAAAATTTAAATTTCGTATTGATTTTATTCTTAATTTGTTCATTATTTTCAAGAAATTCATCGATCATATTATTCTTAACCACGAAGTATGGCGGAGAAAATTTATCCACTGCATCCCGATCTACATCGTGATTTCCCGGAACAACTAGAAAAACCGTTTTTTCCGGTAATATTGATCTCAATTCATCAAAAAAACGTGCAGCCTCATCGTATTCGTTTCCCTTCCCGGAAAACGCGATATCACCGGTAACTGTAGTAAAATCAAGCTCTGCGTTATCTTTTAAATGTGCCTTTACTGTGGCAATCATTTTTTTACGTACATCTTTCCGACGCGCTTTATTTTGGTCGTCTTTGCTTTTTTTAAAATAGATATCTGATAAATGAAGAATCGTAATCTCACTCATTTTAACCCCCTATTCATTTTACACCTTTTCTCATACATTATCGCACAAAAAAATTAAAATTAAAAGGAGAAGTCAAAAAGAATTGCAAGCTAAAATGCAAAGAACTCGTCTCTCCATTGTCATTCCTTTCCTATACATTGTACATATACTTAATATATATAATTTTTTAAAATTGTCAACTTTTTTCCGGTGACATTCAGAAAAAATCGCATTAAAATGATTCTTTAGTGACACCTTCTTCATTTTATTGTGTTTTATATAATATCATGCTACTCGTTTTTCATCTAACATTTTTTCCCTTAATTTTTTTAATATTTAGTGGTATAAAAAATTAATTTTATTAATTTTTACTTTACTTAAATTAATATTTCTGGGTAATATTTTTAATATATTTAAGGGATTTCTGGCTTGGTACCTTTTATTTTAATAATGGGAACCTGGGGACGGTTGATCAAAACGTCAAAGTATGTTGAGGGAAAATATATCTTTGTTTGTTGAGAACAGAGTGCCCTCTTTCAGCCGATTTCGGAAATCCGCATCAGGTGTTAGAAACCAAAACAAGATAAATATTTTGAGTAATGTTTTAAATGATAAAAAAGGGATAAAAAAAGGTTGTAGAATTTTTTATTTTATGTTATAAATCCAGTGGAAAGGAAAGGGCCAGGGACTAAAGGGAGTCTGATGTTTAAACATTAAGGTTTAATCGATGAATTCTATGTATACACACTTTACTCTTTACTACCTCAATTGAATTAGAATGTTAAAAAAAATAGATTCCTCCAACTTAATACAGTTGCAAAAAGTTGATAATTGATTGATAATTTACACTCCAGGAGGAAATGTGAATAAAAAAGACAAAAACAGCCTTGTTCAATATTACAAGAGTTCCCGGCCCGGTGATTATGAAAATAATTGGCTTGAACCGCGTGATGTCTTCTATATCGAAGTAATCGAAGCGATCGCCGACCTGTATCTAAAAAAACAAAGGGAATTTGTGCACCAAACGTTGGTATTAAGGTCTGATGAAGTTATGAAATTGGCCTGGCGCATTGCCGGATACCTGGAAGATGTGGTGAATCAAATCGGAATATTTAAAGCATTAACCACCAAAAACCAGGAAATATTTGGAACACCGATTCCTTTATTTGTCAAAAGCCCTGAGTATTTCTCCCCGGATACTGTTAGTAAGCAAGCCGTTTCTTACCTGGTTTGGGATTTTTTTACCGAGATCGGGGAAGATTTAATTCTTTCTCCTACCCATAATGATTTGCAAACCATTGCCGGTGAGATTTACAGGTATCTAAAAAAACAAATAAAAAACATACCCCGCGGCAGTAAATTAAAAAATTTTTTAAGCCTATCCGGTAATAAAGACGGTGGATTTGTTAAAGGAAAGTTGATATGGCTGGGCCTGGCTTCCTACCTGTTCCGATTTGCTGCCTCCAATTACCTGGCCGACAAAGAAAAGAATGTTTCCACTGTGGAAAATTTTTTAATGCATAAAGCAACAAAATTATCCGGCTTTACACCACTGGATATTTTTGTTGAAATAGCAGCCCTGGATGAGGAGAGTAAAAAAGAACTGCAAAAGTGGGAGGAGCCGTATATGGCTTTGTATCATGTAGAAGATCAAACCGGGGATTACTGGATGGTAAAAAATATTATCAACCAAAAGTACTATAAGGTTTGGAAAGACTATGGTGCCCCGGAAAGAGTTGATCCCATTAAAAAAGGCATTTACTGTCTTGGTAGTATTGTCCCCTGGCAAAAAGAGTGGCGGTGGTCAGGAGAACAAGTGATATACAATTCATTGACCCCTGAAAACATCTCTCAAATCATAAAAGTGCTTAAAAACGAATCTCCTAAAGTGATTTATCGTTACTACGAAGAATCAAGAAAAAAAGCCTTTGAATACGTAAAAGATGAGTATGATTTTTTTATCAGTTATTTTAAAACAAACCCGGTGACTTTTGAAAGCGGATATACCATGAGAGACCATTTGCAGCAGTATTACCAGGCATTTAATAAATTGAAACTTGAAAAAATGCCCGAAGAAAAAAAGAAAAAATATAACCTGGAAGGTGGGATTCACCTCATGGATTGGCCGGAGCCTCTCCTGGAATCCACGGACACGGCAATCTTTTATGTGGCTGATAGAGGAATGACTTTCCTGACGGATTTTCGGGAATTTTTAAAAACATTGGGGAAAAAAGGTCTGGGCATGACAGAAGATGACGAAGATGCAATCTATGGATATGTTACAGACCCTGTGATCCCGTATCAATTGTTTCACCATTTAAAAAAAGACTATTCGTTTGAATCGGTAAAATGTGCATTCCGGATAAACGAATGGAATGAAGAAAGAGATTTGGAGTTTCTATTGAGACGGTATAAGGGAAAACAATATAAAGAAAAATTTCCGGAAATCAAGCTGGTTTCCTTTGAGGATTAACACCTTGTAATAATTTTTAATAATTTTCGCCTGGCCCCAAATCAGGCTCTTGCAACAGAACAGATTCTCGATAAGGTAAAATTCTTTTATTTGCCATTTGATATCCATTTATTGGAAGCGGGAGGAATAGATTCGGACGCGATAAATCGCGTCCCTACAAGAATAAGAACATGTATGACCATAAATAAATTTTAAACCAAACACATAATATGCAAAAAACGGGACACAAAAAACGGGCAGGCCAATTTATCGACAAAAAAGATATGTGTTTCGGGAAACTTTTTAAAGGATTAAAAAGGGATAAAAAAGGTTGTAGAATTCTTTATTTTATGTTATAAATCCAGTGATGATTAAAAAACCACCACTTTCGTATAAGAATAGTTATACGGAAACGGAATAGGAGATATTCATGAAAAAAATTCTTGTCACAATCACTGCTGTTATCCTTTGTTTCTCCACCATGATACTGGCACAGACGCAATCGGAAGAACAAAGAAAATTGAATTTCCTGGTTGGTGAATGGAAAAGTGTTTCGGTGGATCAAAATACAGGCAAAGAGTCTTTCGGAGATTCATCTATTCATTGGGTCCTGGGTGGGACCTGGGTGCAATGGAAATTTGTCTCTCAACTCGAGCAGTGCTCGTTAGAAGTTTTAACATTGATAAATTATCATGATGAAAAAAAACAGTATGCCTTTTATTCCTTCAATCCCTATGATGATGAACCAATCCCTCATTACGGTAATTGGCTCGATACAAACACTTTGAGGATTGAAACAAACTTCCAGGGTGAGAATGTATGGGTCGATTTCAAGATAAAAGAAAATGGAGACTTTGTCCAGGAACACTCAAAAAAAACGTCCTCAGGTGAACGAATCATAACGGCGAAAACAAACTATTCAAAAAAAAAATAGGAGTGATATTCGGTGATATCCGGACAGTCCAGAAGCTAAAATATAATATTATCCTTGATAAAAGTTCAATCAGATAGGTTTTTAAAAGAATCGCAGCCTGCGGAGGTATAATGAAAAAAGCAATGCTTGAGGGCTATATTGGTATTAAATTTGACGCAATATGCATAAATAAGGAATTACCTGCGCCATATGAAGACTATAAAACGTCTTTTAAAGAAAATGGTTTGAGGTTACTGCAGTACAATATGGCCCCTGCCAATGGCGGAAATATGAGTACAAGATTTGAGAAGGGATTTTTAATAACGGCCTCAGGCTGCAATCTGGGCTGTGTAGAAGATGATGAAGTCATCTTTGTGGAGGAATTTTCCTTAGAGAACAAATGGGTAAAATACCGGGGCTGCTGCCTGCCTTCCTCTGAAACCTTTCTTCATGGGCTGCTTTACAAAAAAAAATCAGATATACAGTCTGTCATCCATGCACATGATGAAATCGCCACTTCAATGGAACTATCAGGTGTGCTTACTGAAACAGAAAGGGAAGAACCCTATGGGACAGTGGAACTGGCCCACATTTGCCTGGAAACCTTTCGAAAAGGAAATGATATTATTGTACTGAAGAATCATGGTTATGTGGCCATTGGCCCTTCCCTCACCCGGGCCACAGACGCCATTATCAATATGCATCGTCATTTGCTGCAATTAAAAGAGAAAAATGCAGGAGGGTAAGGAATTTGGAAAGGAATTTGGGGACAGGAATTTGGGGACAGAGAAGAAAATTAAGCTCGAATATGACTCATACAACCCGAGGGCGAGTGGGAACTGGCTCTCCCTAACGACCCGCAAACACGGGGACTTTTTGAGAAAGAAGAGATTGAAGATATTTTCTTTATGATCACCTATACCGGCCGCACACCTGAATGGCCCAGTTAGGAACCCTTTTAAAAGACTCAGTCTTAGTACTTATCTGCACTAAGGCCGACATAAAAAAGCGAAACATGCAAATGAAAATTGGCGGTGACAAAAATTTAAAAGGTACTTGCTTTTACTAATAATGTAATTATAATAATTGTTGAGGAATTAATAAAAAATGAGACGTTGTTTATTATTTGCGATTCTATGCTTTTGCATAATACCAATAACACTGGATGGACAGACGTTTTCCAAAGTTGAGTTACTTTCTGAAGTCCGGAATTTCAGGAAAGCGCATGAGCACTCGATCATAAAGGAATTCTTTGAACTCCTCTCCATTCCGAATGTGTCACATGATTGGGAAAGTATTCAAAAAAATGCCATATTTATAAAAAAAATAATGGAAAAACGGGACATCCATGCTCAAATCCTTGAAACAGCGGGTAACCCGGTTATTTACGGTGAATTAAAAGCGAAAGAAGCAGCCGCAACACTGACACTGATGTTTTATGTCCATTATGACGGTCAACCAGTGGATCCTTCAAAATGGACAGAGAGTGAACCGTTTAAACCGATCTTGAGACCTGGTAAAATGGAAGCCGGATCAAATATACCAAAACCAATACCCTTCCCTTCAGCTGAAAAGCATTTCCCTGAAGAGTGGCGTATTTATGCCCGAAGCGCCAGTGATGACAAAGCGCCTATCATTGCATTACTCACGGCCATTGATGCCATAAAAAATTCCGGTCTCCCTCTTAAAAATAATCTCAAATTTATCTTCGAAGGAGAAGAAGAAGCCGGATCTCCTAACCTGGATTCCTTCCTGGAAAAGTACAAAAATTTGCTCAAATCCGATGTTTTGTTTATGTGCGATGGACCGGCCTATTATTCGGGCGATCCGACACTGATTTACGGAGTAAGAGGCATTACCTCAATTTCAATTACAGTTTACGGGGCAAATGTCAATCTACACAGCGGGCACTACGGGAACTGGGCGCCCAATCCGGCAATGCGCCTAGCTCAATTACTGGCAAGCATGAAAGACAAAAATGGAAAGGTAAAAATTAGAGGTTTTTACGATACGGTTATCCCGTTAAGTGAAAGAGAATTAGAGGCATTAAAAGCAATTCCTTCTTATGACAATCACCTGAAAAAACTGTTTGGGTTTAACACTGCTGAAAGTGGTGAAAAAAGATTGATGGAAGCAATCCTTTATCCATCCCTGAATTTGAATGGAATTTCAAGTGGTTGGGTGGGAAAACAGGCCCGCACTATTGTTCCATCAAAAGCAACGGCTTCTATCGACATACGATTGACCAAAGGAAATGAACCGGATGATATGGTTCAGAAGGTGATTGAACATGTGAGAGATCAGGGATATCATGTTGTCACGACTGAACCGGACCAGGAGACACGGATGAAATATCCCCTTATTGCAAGAGTTGCTGTTGAAGAAAAAGGATACAAAGCCTCCCGTACATCCATGGACCTGCCCATTTCAATTTGTGTCATTAATGCTTTAAGCGGTTATTCAGAAAGGAAACCAGTCCTGGTACCCACTTTGGGTGGTTCTCTTCCTATTTATGTTTTCGATGACATTCTTAATGTCCCGGTCATCGGCATTCCCATTGCAAACTATGACAATAACCAGCATCAGCCGGATGAAAATATTCGGATCGGGCATTTATGGAATGCGATTGAGACGTTTGCGGCTGTGATAATGATGGAACAGAACTAATTTTTCTAATGATTCCACTCTTTCATTTTTTGTTTGAGCTTTTTCTTATTCGGACGAAGTGGAATCCTATTGGGAGGATATGAGAAAACATTGTTTTTAATTCGTGCTTTGCGGCCCGCTTTATTAATGATACCTTTTTTTGTTTTGAAGGTATTACCAATTATTACCGCGGTTCTGACTCTTTTGGAGAGGAAGATGTCGAGTTTATCCAGCTCCCCAAATTCACATCCCATAACCGTTAGATCTCCGTTCTGGGAGAGGATAGCAGGATAGCCGGTATGGTTCCTATCCCACCAGTAGAACTGGCAATTGAAGAAGGATGTACGGCCAGAGCTTTTGTTATAAATAAGGGAGTCTGCTCCCTCAATGCCCCAGAATCCGCAGCCCGTAAATTTGACCGGCCCATGGTTCGTATTTTCAAGAATCACTGCCCCCATCAACTGGCCGTTAACAACGCTGATACCTGCGTGATTTTGCACCTCTTCCACTTTCAATGCTGCCGGTCCCAGGTCTGAACCGCAGTTGGTGAGTACAGCATTGCCATTGCCAGTACCCGGTTCCGGGGATTTGATAAAGTGGTAACCAATCGAATACCACAGGCAGAAGCAATTAAACATGTACTGCCAATCGGTTCTGCCTATAATAAAAGCAATTGCATGTTTTTCCTGGAAGCTTCTCAATTCGTTTGATTGGGATTCCCAGAAAGGCCAGAAATGTACATTGCTGACCCGCCCCACATCCAGGCATTTGTCAATATAAAGCCCCCGATACAACGGCCGACCGTAAAGTCCGTCGATATTATGCCTCCCGCATGGGAAGGTACCGAAGTCCACTGCCTGGTATGGATTGAGAAGGAGGCAGTTTTTAATGCTGCAATTATCCCCATGTCCGCGGATGGTCCAGGGATAGGATAAAGGCGGGTTGGCAGTGATTTGTTCCGGGTAATGAATCACCAACCCACAAAGGGTACTATTGGTGTTGAGCAAAATAAAGGGTTTTTCATCCGGCTTGCCTTTACCGAACACCACCAGGAGCACCGAACCTCCTAACGACCGGGGAGGTGCGTTTCTAAATGTTCCTTCAAGGGTAACGCCAGGAGGTATGGTCAATGTCCCTTTCACCAGGTGATCACCCGCAGGGACAAACACAATTCCTCCCTCTTCCTTTAATGAATCCAGGGCCCTTTGAAAATAGGCCGTATTATCTGTCACCCTATCTCCAATCGCTCCAAAATCACACACATTGACAACTTTCCCATACCCTGGAATTACCAAGGCCAGGAGCAAAACAATTCTTAAAATAAAAACGTTTTTTCCTTTACTCATTTTACCGTTCCTTCAACATAACGGCAAAAATAATTCGAAGGTTGGTTTGTTTATAAACCGGTGTTTGAATTTTTTTCTGTTGGATCTGGTGTATTCCATTCATATACCTATTATAGCCGAACTCGATCGATGAGGCATTTAAAATAAAAGCGAAAAAGAAGGGGAGTCAGCTGCCGAGTAGGAAAGATCGTAAGTCCTTGCGACTGAAGCAGTGAGTGGGGTTGTCATTCTCATCACAAACAATGCCCACACTGGCTTCCGATGTGTTCATTTCTTTTAAGACGTCTTCAACATTATGATCCATTCTAACCAACAAAAAAAATCCATGCAGTTTGTCGACTTTACTCTTTAGTTTCTCTTTAATATAACTAAAAATTTCTGAAATCTTGACATCTTTTAAATCTTTTTTTGGATTATCGATCAAAAACCGCCAGAAAGCTTCGGTGTGAATAACATCCTTTATTTTTTCATTTTTTTCGTCATCTAGAATTGGAACGAACCAGTAGTCCACATTTTCATCTAATTTTTTTATAACTTCAGATACAGGGTCATCCATGTTAAACAGGAAATTAGGATTGAGGGGAGTTAAATTGATATCTTTGATCAGAGTCTTTCCAAGACGCATTCTTGACATTTTTTGTTGGGTTTCCAGGGCTTCCTGGGTGGATTGACTGCTAAGTTTCAGGTTCTCTTTACCGAAAAAGTATGCGGCGCCAGCACCGATCCAGGCGCCAAAGGCTCCCAACAGTGCTGGAAATACCCATTTACAGTACTCAATAAACTCTTTGGTGTCTTTGACAATTATTGGTGCCAATAATGGTAGGCTTATTAACAAAAGCAATAAAAAAGTTAAAGAGGCTAACATCCATAGAACCAGATTATATTCGGATATTGTCTTTGCCTCTTTTTCAATACCCTTTTTTTCATCCTTTTCTTTCCTTTGTATGGTTTTTTTTATCATTTCTTCCTCCTCCAAAGGGCTTATTTATTTTTATTTAAATATTATTTTAGCAAAAGCAGAGAATATTTACAATACTCACCTCTTAATTATACGCTAAGTCAGTGAGGAGCTCAGTCCCTATCGAGACACCATTTCTTAACCATTTTGAAAACCATCTCCCTTTTAATGGGTTTAGCAATATAATCACTCATGCCGACGTTAAGAAACTTTTCCCGGTCACCTTTCAAACCTTCCGCGGTCAGTGCGATAATAGGGATATCATGGAATCCCTTCTCCCGGATAATGCGGGTCGCCTCCATACCATTCATCTCCGGCATATGGATATCCATGAAGATCAAATCATATTTGTCCGGCTCAGATATAAACGTATCCACAGCATCTTTCCCATTATCCACCACACTCAATTGGTATCCTGCCCGGGTTAACATGGAACGTGTCAGCTTCTGGTTAATGGGATTGTCCTCAGCCAGGAGGATATGGATGGAATGCTTGGCCTCCTCTGCGATGGTATGCCTGGTAATAAGTGCCTCTTTTTTTTTGCCATCCTCAGTGGTTTGCTTCTTTCCTAATAACCGCGCGATTATTTTCAACAACTTCTCTCTTCGAACGGGTTTGGGTAGAAATCCGTCAAATCCCGACTCCTCAAATTCCCGAGACCCACTGATCACAGAGGACATAAAAGCCAACAGCGGCAGCCGGGACATGGGAGGGGGGAGTTTCCGGATGCGTTTTGCCACTTCGTGCCCGCTGATCTCCGGCATAATGATATCGATGACGCATATATCAAAAGGGTCACCAGCAGAGTAACTTTCTTGAATAACCGAAACTGCTGTTTGTCCGCTGTTCAGGGCAACAACACGCATATGGGAACGTTCCAATAAATGGGTAAGAATCTCGAGGTTGTTCTGATTATCATCAATCACCAGTATTTTTTTCCCCGACAGTTGTTTATACACGGCTTTTTTTTCTGCTTTTTTATTTGACTTCTCCATCCAGGCAGTAAAATGAAAAATACTCCCTTTTCCCGGTGTACTTTCTGCCCAAACATGGCCGTGCATAAGGACGGAAATCTGCTTGCATATGGCTAAACCAAGGCCGGAGCCGCCGTATTCCCGGGTAGTAGAATCATCTGCCTGACGAAAAACATCAAAAATGACCTCCAGTTTTTCTTGCGGTATCCCGATCCCTGTATCCCGTACTTTTGCATGAAATTTGACCCTCTCGCTTTCTTCTTCTTCCACATCGAGGGTGAGTTCAATCTCACCTTTATCGGTAAATTTGGAGGCGTTTGTCATCAGATTGATCAATACCTGTCGAAATCGTCCGGCATCTCCTTTGACATATGCAGGGACATCACTGCCAATTCGACACATGACTTCCACCCGTTTAGCGTCAATCCCTGGAACGATGATTTCACATACATCATAGGCAGTCAGTTCCGGATCAAAATCAATGGGTTCAAGAGATAACTCTCCAGCTTCGATTTTAGAAAAGTCGAGGATATCGTTCAGAAGCGCCGCCAATGCTTCACCACTGCGGGCAATGAGCCGGGCATATTCATGGTTTTCCTCATTCAAATTAGCTTCCATGAGCATTTCGCTAAAACCAATAATACCACTCATGGGAGTGCGAATCTCATGGCTCATGCGGGCCAGGAAGTAGCTCTTGGACCGATTGGCCGCATATGCTGCTTCCCGTTGTTTTTCCAATTCCCTATTAACGTCTGCTAACTGGCGATTGAAGGTTTCAAGCTGCTTGTTGGATTCCTCCAGTTGATGCGTCCGTTGGGCAACCAACTGCTCCAAATCTCTTTTGCGTCTGGTTAGCCGTTTTACCCGTAATCGGTAAATGCCAATCGCTGCAAAAACAACGCCGAAGGCACAGAGGAGGTAAAACCACCAGGTTTGATGAAAAAAAGGCTCCAGTTTGAAAGAAATAGAAGCCCCGGTTTTATTCCAAAACCCGTCACTGTTACAGGCAGTGACCCGAAACGTATAATTCCCTGGTGGAATTTTAGTGTAATAAGCGATTCTGCGGGGCCCTACTTCACGCTTCTCTTTATCATAACCTTCCAATTGGTATTCAAATCGCACTCTATCCGGAACCAGGAAGCTGGGAGCCGTATAATGGATTTCCACCCGTTCGCTGCCTGCTGGTATATGTTGTTTCTCTTCAATATTTCTGTTGTCTGCGATGACAGCCTCGATGACAACTGGCGGCGGCTGCCGGTTGATCAAGACATTGTTGGGATCTATCATCACTGCACCGCGAATAGTGGCGAACCAGAATTCACCGTCCCGGGTTTTCCACCCGGCTGGCTGAGTACCTCCAACACACTCCCTACTCTTCATACCGTCCTTCTCATCATAAGAAACACAGTCAATAAGAGAAGAGGTTTTCTTTTTGCCATCCATAAAATCGTTGAGTTCCCTTTTATTAACTTGAAAAATTCCTTTATTGCAGGTCATCCACAGGTTTTCGTCCTTATCTTCAAGGATAGAGTATACAACGTCATCAAAGAGACCATGTTTGGAGGTAATGCTTGAGAACGTCCCGTGTTTCAGGCGGTTCAGCCCTCCGCCGTACGTACCAATCCACAAGGTCCCTTCACCATCTTCATAAATGGCTGCCATAATGTCACTGGAGAGGCCATGTTTTGTCGTATAGAGGGTGATTGTTCCACTCCTCGGGTCCAGGAGGTTTAATCCGCCGCCATCGGTTCCGATCCATAAATAACCTGCGCTGTCTTCGTAAAGGCACCTTACCTGGTCACTGCCTAATCCTTGTTTTTTAGTAAAATGAGTAAATTTGTCGTCTTTGAGACGGTTCACACCTCCTTTTTGCGTTCCAATCCATAAGCTCCCCTGGCGATCCTCACAGATGACATATATATGGTCATCACTCAATCCGTCTTTTACTGTATATACGGTCATCTTCCGGGTCTTTGGTTCCAGGCGATTCAGCCCCTTTTTGGTTCCAAACCACAGGTTTCCCCGTTGATCCTGGCAAATGGCCTGAACCATATCGTCTGATAGGCCGTCTTTGGTGGTAAATAGGGTAACGTTCCCATTATTCAGACAGTTTACTCCTTTATATGTCGCCACCCACAGGCTTCCTTCCCTGTCTTCATAGATGGCACGTACCGTGTTATCGGAGAGTCCCTCCCTGGTGGTAAATGGAGTAAATTTTCCATCCCTCAGCCGTAATAGACCATTAGGCTCTGTTCCTATCCACAGACTTCCTTCACGGTCTTCGTATAGAGCAAGTATCGATGGTTGAGAAGCCTTTTCGTCAGATGCATATGTTCTGAATTGACCGTTTTTCAACCGATTTAATCCCTGTAATGTTCCAATCCACAGATTTCCGTCCCGGTCTTCATAGAGGGTTGTAATCCGATTATAGGAGAGGCCGTCTTTGGTTGTATATACGGTAAATTTACCATCTTTCAGGCGGTTCAGGCCGCCACCATTGGTTCCGATCCACAGGTTCCCGTTTCGGTCTTCACACACAGACCATACACTATTATGGGATAAACCTTCCCTGGTCGTATATGTCGTGATTGTTCCATTCTTCAGACGGTTCATTCCACTGTCCGTTCCAATCCACAGGTTCCCTTGCCGATCTTCATAAATAGACCATATTTTGTTGTCGCACAGCCCCTCTTTTTCTGTCATCAAGGTGACTTTGCCCTGTTTCAGGCAGTATAGTCCCCTGGTGTCTGTCCCGATCCATACGTTTCCATCCCGGTCTTCATTAATACACCATATCCTGCTTTGGGATAGTCCCTTATCGTCTATATTGGTATATTGGGTGAATTTTCCATCCTTCAGGCGGGTTATACCAGCCGCGTAAGTACCTATCCAGAGATTTCCAGCCCGATCCTTATAAAGTGTTTTTATTATATGATCCGGTAATTGCCCGACATCTGTGCTTCTAAAAACCTTGAATTGTTTACCATCATACCGTACCAGGCCCTCTTCGGTTCCCAGCCACAGGTAACCATCTGCCGTTTGTGCGATGCTTGATACTGAATTTTGCGGCAATCCTTGCTGGATTTCCCATCTATCCATGATATATTGGGTTATTTTTTTATTTGGATCCAGTGAGAATAGAAAAAACGGCACCAGGAAAACGACAAAAACGAGAATAAATAAAAAAGGCCTTGTTTTCATTTTTCTATTTCCAATTGTTACCTTTTATCAATTTTTCGTCATAAGTATAGCAAAAAAAAATATTATTTCAACTTAGGAAAAAAAATATTTGGTGTCTCATGCTTCGTAGCGGAGCTACTCCGCATAGAAGCATCTTGGTGCCTTGGTGGCAGTAATCGGTGGGAAGAGCTTGATGAAAAAGTGGCAAACCCTTAAAACGGTTCTTCAATGCTTCGATGCAGTACCATTAAGAAAGGAAATTAACCATTTTTTTTGTAACCAAACCAGAGGTATCCACGTCTAATATATTTCAGGCCCAATAAAAACAGATACCAGGAGGTAATGAAGTGAACATGATAAAGTCTCTGTATCTAATTGCTGTGGTTGTTTTTGTTTGTTCCTGCCTTCCTGTTCTCTCGCAGGCAGATGCCGAAGGGACAAAAAAATTATCACCTTCGGAAAGGGTGGATGCACTTTTTTCCCAATGGAATTCATCCGATTCACCTGGAGCGGCAATTATCGTTGTGAAGGATGGTATGGTTGTTCATCGTGGTGGGTACGGCAGCGCCAACCTGGAATACAATACACAGATTTCTCCTTCTACTATATTCGACACAGGTTCCATGGCCAAGCAATTCACCGGAGCAGCAATTGCGATTCTCGTCCGGGAGGGCAAGTTGTTGCTGGAGGATGATATTCGAAAATATCTTCCGGAAGTGCCCGATTTCGGACATATGATAACCATCCGGCATCTATTGCATCATACAAGCGGTCTGCGGGATTATTTTGCACTGATGTTTATATCGGGCCTGCGACTGGATGATGTAATTACTAAAGAACATATCTTCAAACTGTTGAAAAAACAGAAGGACCTGAATTTTGAACCCGGCGTCGAGCAAATGTACTGCAACACCGGGTATTTCTTAGGTGCTGAGATAGTGGCCAGAGTTACCGGTCAATCGTTTCGGGAATGGACACAAGAAAATATTTTCAAGCCTCTTGGGATGACCTCCACCCTTTTCTACGATAACCTGCAGATGATCGTTAAAAACAGGGCCCACTCCTATTGGGGAAGCAGGGAAAAAGGTTTTCAAAGAATGATCAGCAGTGGTTCCGATGTCGGGGCAGGAGGTCTGCTGACAAGTGTTGAGGACATGGCCAATTGGTTACGAAATTTTGACGAGGCAAGGGTTGGCGGAAAAAAAGTAATAAAGATGCTTCAAACAAAAGGAAAACTCAACAGCGGCAAAGAGATCAATTATGGTTTAGGTTTACGCAGAGGCGTTTATAAAGGACTGAAATGGTTTGGGCACTGTGGAGGGGCTGCTGGATTTCGCAGCGATTTGGTCTACTTCCCTGACCACAAATTTGGTGTGGTGGTATTGTGCAATTTGGTAACTATCAACCCGTCAGATCTGGCCGGGCAGGTGACCGATATTTATCTCGAAGATTATTTGGAACCGGAAAAAAAAGAGAAAAACAATGTGGAGCGTAAAGCGATAGAGATCGATCCAAAAGCATACGATACAAATGCAGGCTATTATAAATTATCAAATGGGATCATCGTGTCGTTTGGAAGGTGGAATAATCGATATTTCGCTGAAATGGTGGGAGTGCGGAATTTCGAAATATACGCTGAGTCAAAATCGAGGTTTTTCACCGGGGATCAAAAGATGTTGATACGCTTTTTTCAGGAGAAGGGCAGCGTGAATCGTATTGTTGTAACGGAGAATGGCTCTGATATATCGGGACAAAGGATTACAGCACCCAATTCTGATGTGATGGCTCAATACACAGGCCGCTATTTCTGCGAAGAACTTAATACGATTTGGGAGATTTTAAACAAAGGTGGTAAGTTGACGGCAGCCCATATTCGGAGTCAGGACATACAACTAATATTCGTAGAAAAGGATCGGTTATATGGTGGTTGGAAGTTGTTGTTTACCAGGAGTGAAGATGGTCGTATAAATGGATTTTTTCTTAATAGTCGTCGTATAAGGAATCTACGTTTTGAAAAGATGGGCGATTGATTTGATGTGTGTTTTCGTGTTTTTGAGATGTCCCCTTTTTTTTCGTCACGGATTTGTGGGCCGGATGTCCACCTCACTGATCAACGCCCGCTGCGGCATCCGGATCATATGCAAAATGGTATTTGCAATATCCTCTGGCTTCAGCACCTTTTCCAGGTTGGGCTTCATCCTGGTCTCCCCGGGTCCCTGCTGAGCCTGAAAAAAATAAGTATCCACTGACCCAGGGCAGATAGCAAGTACCCGGATACCGTTTTTACGTTCTTCCAGCATCAGGGAGCGGGTGAACCCCAGCACTGCGTGCTTAGAAGCAGCATACCCACCACCACCCACAAATGCATTTTTTCCCGCTAAAGATACCACATTAACAATCACTGCTTCCCCAGGCTTCCTGAGATGCGGCAGGGCCTCCCGAGTGGCAATAAACACTCCACGAACATTTAAATTAAACATCTCATCCCATTTTACCGTGGGCATCTGGGCAATGGGATAGAAATGCCCAATACCGGCATTATTAATCAAAATGTCGATTTTTCCCAACTGATCCACGCTTTGTTTTATAAACCGTTGAATGTCAGTTTCACTGCTCATATCTCCGGTAAAAGCAAACACGTTTCTACCGGTCTTTTTTATTTCATTGGTTAATGTATGTAAAAGTTCGCTGCTGCGTGCAGAGATGGCCACATCTGCCCCAGCTTCTGCCAGTTCCAATGCGGTTTGTCTGCCAATTCCCTTGCTGGCCCCGGTCACCAATGCCACTTTATCTTCAATATTCATCTATTTACCTCCTTTTTAACATAAAATATCAAATTCAATTATCGATGTCAAAAATTATGAAATAATAAATTTTTTCCCCTATTCTATCGCTGTTTCTAATTTACCTGGTTTTTAATAAAATTAATTTTTATGCGCGGAATAATCAATTTTATTAACTTCAAACTAAATAAAATTAATATTTTAGGGCAATATTCTTAATATATTTAATCTATTAAAAAAAAAATTATATTTTGGTGACGCAGAGAATGGAAAATACATTTTAAAAAAGGATAAACAATTTATATTTTTGTAACTTAAATATTCAACAGGGTATCGTGATCATAGATGTCTTTTTGAACCTTTGAAAAGGGGGTCAATTGAAATTCCTCACCTGTTTCAAGGTTTTTCAATTTTCCAGAGAGTAAATCGACACGGATGGTATTGAGGTTGGCAATTTTTTTTTCAGCCACCATTTTTTCAGCATCTTTAAATACCAGAATGGGAAAACCGGAATTGATGGCGTTTCGTTTATAAATGGCACCGAATGACACAGCAATGATGAGTTTAACGCCCAGGGCCTTAAAGCAGTCCACTGCCTGCTGTCGTGAAGAGCCAGACCCGAAATTGCTCCCGGCAATGACAATATCACCGGGCTGCGCCTTTGAAGCGAAATCTTTCCACCCTTCAAGATTATCAAAGGTATAGGCCCCCATCTTTTCGATATCTGTAATATGCAAGTAGGCATTATGAAAAATTTGATCGGTATCGATGTCGAGTATTAACCGATGATTATCATCTTTATATGTAATTATCCAGGCTCTGCCTTCAAATCGATACGCCTTCTCCTTCACGCTATCCTCCCTCTTTTGATGAAATATATCCATTCAGTACCGAATATGCCACCACTTCGGGGGAAGCCAGGTAGTTTTCTCCGTCTCCCTGTTTACCGGGGAAATTCCGGTTGCCTGTGGAGATCATGACTTCTCCCTTTCCTGTCATGCCGATATGGCCCTGGGCGCACCCACCACACCCGGGGTTTGAAATGATGGCACCGGCTTCCAAAAGGTCCTGCAATATGCCTCGTTTCATGGTTTCCATATAAACGCTGCGGGTGGCAGGAACCACTGCCAGGCGAACACCGTCAGCGATATGTTTACCCTTTAATATCTTCCAGGCGGTCTCGATATCCTCCAGCCTTCCATTGGTGCAGGAACCAATAAAACCAAAATTAACATGTACTTTCCCTAGCTCAGATACCTTTTTTACATTATGGGGATAAGGCGGTTCCGATACCATCGGTCCAATATCCGAGATATCGATCCTAATCACCTCTGAGTAAGCGGCATCCTCATCAGCTTTGACTTCCTCGGGGATTGACTTCAGGTTATTCAGCTTTTTAATCTCATCTTTTGTTTCTTCATTAAAGGGAATAAAACCCACAATACCTCCCATTTCGGTAATCATGCTTAACAGGGTAATTCGCCCTGTCAGATCAAGGGCTTCAATATGTTGGCCATAAAATTCAACGGCTTTTCCCAATAATTTATCGGTTTTTAAAATCCCGAGAATTTTTAAAGTCAGATCTTTGGCAGAGAATTTTTCTTTTGGGTTTCCGGTAATAACCAGTTTAACGGTTTCCGGGACTTCAAACCAGGTTTTTCCGTACCGGAAGCCAAAGGCAATGTCTACATCGCCCATGCCCTGGCCAAAGCAATTGACAGCACCTAAAATATTCATATGGCTGTCGGTTCCCACCACGATGGTGCCGGGTAAAGCATGCCCTTGCTCAATAAAAGTGTGGGTTCCAATACCCTGCTCCACATCAAAAACAGTGATCTCCTGTTCATGGGCAAAGACCCTGCACATCTGTTGATTATTAGCGTATTGAATGGTTTTGGGAGGAACGGTCAGGTCAAAAGTAAAAAAAACCTTTTTAGGGTCGAATACCGATTGATTGGTGTAAAAAGTTCGGTAGTTTTTCACCACATTGGGGCCGCCGAAATCCCTGGCGCTAACCACATCCAGTGAAATCCAGACGATATGACCCGATTTGATCGTTTCGTTGGAATGCGTTTGAAATATCTTTTCAATGATGGTTTGCCCACTCATTTTAATTTCTTCTTGACATCTACCATAATTAATTTGGATATGGCCTTTAATGTTTCGACGACTCCATCGCCTTTAATTGCCATAGCCTCTATAACAGGTTCATCTCTCTTTCTGAGTGCGGCAATTAGCTCATTGGCCGGTGTAATATTGGGCAAGTCTCTTTTATTTAGCTGAAGCACATAGGGTAATGTATCAAAATCGATCTTATATTCCTTTAAATTTTGGAGCATATCGTTCAGGCTCTCGAAATTGGCTTCAAATCGCTCCCGCTGTGAATCAGCCACAAATACAACTCCATCAACACCTTTCATGATGAGTTTCCTTGAACTGCTGTAATAAATCTGCCCGGGCACCGTATAAAGGTGAAACTTGACCTTGTAGCCTTTGACACTTCCCAGGTCCAACGGGAAAAAATCAAAGAACAGGGTTCTTTCGGTCTCAGTCGCCAGACTCACCAGTTTCCCTTTATTGTCCTGTTTTACTTTATTATAAATTGTTTTTATATTGGTGGTTTTTCCGCTTAATCCCGGACCGTAATAAACAATCTTAAAATTAATTTCTCTGGTTGAATAGTTTAGAAACGACAATTTTAATCTCCGAAAATTTCATCGATATCTTCGTCAGAGACACCTTCAAATGGTGATCCAATATCTTCAACAGCACTTGATTTTAGCTTTTCGTTGATGGTAATAAAGACTTTTTGCAGTTCCTGAGTTGCGGTTTTGACTCTGAATCGAATGATTCCAAGGTTTGAAGTGTTATCGAATATCACAATCAACATGGTTCTTTCATTAATTAAGGAGATATGGAGGTTTTTAGAGGTGGATTCGGTAAGGATAGTGCTGAACTTATCAACTTTGAGCATTTGACCGATACCGTTTACAGCAGCCACACTACCGGCAATCAGGGAAGAAATTGAATTTAAATACGTATCCTCCATTTTACCTGTAGAAGCAATACAATGCCCCTCCGAGTCGGTAATAAAAACGATTTCTGCCCTGGTGTTACTCTTCAAACTTTTTAAGATATCCTTAATTAACACATATTCTTCGTTGTATATTATAAAATTCTCTTGCATCTTAGTTATCTCTATGTTTTGAATTGGTTTCGGAAGAGAGCAGGGATTCCCAGTTTTTATCTACCTCTTCCTGGATTTTATCGACAATCCATTTGTTTTCCGACCTCAGCAGATGTTTAAACCGGTGCTGTGAGCTGAGCCATTCGGTTACCGGTAATTTTTGCTTTGGTTTATAATTAATGATAACTTTTGTCCCATTTTTCACCTCATAAACCGGCCAGATACAGGTATCAGAAGCCAACCGGGTTAATTCGATGGTTTTTTGTGTGGGCGTTTTCCATTCATTGGGGCATGGGCTCAATACATTTAGATAAGCAGGACCGGATATTTCAAAGGCCTGCTCTGCTTTTTTATACAAATCCTGCCATATCCAGGGCGCTGATTGTGCCATATAAGGGATTTTATGGGCTGCAGCAATTTTTGAGATATCTTTTTTGCACTGGAGTTTTCCGGGTAAGGTTTCCCCTGCTGGTGTGGTGGTAGTGGAGGCACCCATAGGAGTGGCAGACGAACGCTGCCCCCCTGAATTTGCATAGAGTTGATTATCATAGCATAAATAGACAAAATCATGACCCCGTTCCAACGCCCCTGAAAGGGAACCAAATCCCACATCATTGGTGGCACCATCTCCACCAATTACCAGAAATTTCATCTCTTTCTCCACAGGCAATTTCCCTTGTTTTTTTAACGAGCGGTACATGGCTTCGATTCCTGACATAGTGGCTGCAGCGTTTTCAAAGGCTGTATGAATCCAGCTTAATCTCCAGGAACTCTGGGGGAAATTGGTGGAAGCCATTTGTAAACAGCCAGTGGCATTGGACACCACGATGGGATGTTTGGTGGCTCTCAATACGATTTTTAGAATAGAAGGAATACCGCAGCCAGGACAAAGACCATGCCCAGACACAAATAAATCCTCCTTTCGGGCAAGTTCCTTTAACGTAATCATCTTAATCTCTTAAGTTAATAAAGGCCACTTCTGTTTTGGCTTCTATTTTTTTCTCACATTTTTCTTTGATATCTCCGAACACATCCCTAAAATGGTTCATCGTAATATCCCTACCGCCAAGCCCGTAAATATAGGGTAAAACAAAGGGCCTCTTTTCCAGTTCATAAAGAGCAGAGCGAATTTCATTAAATAGGGGTCCTCCATAACTTCCAGGGGTTAATACCCGGTCCATTACTGCCACGGCTTTTAAGTGTGAAAGGCTCTCTTTCAATTCATGGAAAGGAAAGGGTCTGAAAACCCTTAATTTCAAAAGCCCCACTTTCTCCCCCTTACTTCTCAATTCATCCACCAGTTCCTTGGCAGTACCGGCGGAGGAACTCATTAAGACCACTGCATAATCGGCATCTTTCAATTTATAGGATTCAAAATATCCATAATACCGGCTAAACCGGTCGCCAAATTCTTTTCCCACTTCCTTTATAACCTTCCGTGCCTTCTCAACGCCTTGCAATTGGTTGATCTTATGCTCAAAATAGTAATCCGGCGCATCAATGGAGCCAACAATGATGGGATTCTCATTATCCAACAATGAATAGGCAGGCGTACATTTCCCAACAAAATCAACAACCTCCGAGGTTTCTTCCACGAATAAATTGGTCATGGCATGGGAGGTAACAAAGCCATCCAAACCCACCAAAACAGGTGTTTTGACTTCTGGGTGTTCCGCGATTCTAAAAGCCTGGATTATATTATCATAGGCCTCCTGCCCATTTTCGGAGAAAATTTGAATCCATCCGCAGTCCCGCTGGGCCATGGCATCCGAATGGTCTGCGTGAATATTCATAGGAGCCGACAATGCCCGATTGGCCACTGCCGCTACAATGGGCAGTCGTAACGATGAAGCAATAAAAAGGATCTCATGCATCAATGCCAATCCCTGGGAAGCGGTGGCGCTAAACACCCGCCCTCCAGCGGCAGAAGCCCCGATACATGCACTTATGGCACTGTGGTCTGACTCGGCATTGACCAGTTCCGTATCTACTTGACCATTGGAGACAAAAGAGGCAATTGCTTCTAAGATGGGTGTTGAAGGTGTGATGGGATATCCCACTACCACATCCGGGCGGACCTGTTTCACGGCTTCGGCGACTGCTGAATTGCCACTCAATACTCTCATATTCGCCATTTTTCCTCTTTCTACTATAACTCTATGGCCTCTTCAACCATCAAAAGGGGTACGGGGTCGTGCTTAACCGGGCACTCATTAACACATATGCCACATCCTTTGCAATAATCATAATTAATTCCTATCATTTTTTCGCCATCTATAATTATAGCATTTTCTGGACAAAAAACCCAACAAAAAAAACAATTTATACAATTATCGGCATTAAATTCAGGTTTTTTTCCCTTTCGAGAAGCACTGGTAAAATTTTTTAACGAATTTCCAGCTTCTAGACTAATTCCCCCCATTGCCAATTCATTCCATTTCTTAAGGCTCATAAGTGCTTCACCTCGTTCAATGCCCGTTCAATGGTGGCCGCATTGGCTTCTGCCAACTCCGGATCAAATTTAAGAGAGAGGGCGTTTTTAAGTCCTTTCCGGTAATTCTCCATGGGTATTAAATTCACCGTATTCAGAACAATTGTCATCAATGGGATATTGGGGATGGCGCGCCCCAGTTCTTCATTTGAAATCGTATCTGCATCCAGAGTAAAGACTTTATTTTTATCTGATAAATTAAGTTTTTCTTTAATAAATTCGGGGTTATAGGAGGTGTTAATAATATAGGTGGCATTTTCCCCGGTATTTTTTTTAACATCGGCATTTAAAAGCAACCGCACATCCAGTAAAACAACGATATCAGCATTGTTCACTTCCGCATGCGTTCTGATGGGTGATTCTGATAGGCGGTTAAATGCCAGTATAGAAGGTCTCTGTTTTTGAGCGATAAATTCAGGAAAGGCCTGGACATATTTTCCTTCCTGTGCCAGGACCTCAGCCAGCATTGCAGCGGCCGTCACCACACCTTGCCCTGGCATACCCTGCCATTTGATTTCCAGATATTTTCCCATCATTCTTCCTAATTATAATTCAATCCGACCCTCCATGGCTTTGGCTATGGTAACAGAATCCACATAATCAAGGTCCGCACCAATAGGAATACCCAATGCCAGCCGGGTAATCTTCACTTTGTACTGCCGTATTCTTTCGGACAAATAGTGTGCAGTCGCATTGCCTTCAGTAGTGGGACTGGTGGCCACAATCACCTCATCGATATGACTTCTGGCGATCCGATCCATTAAACTGGAAATCTTCAACTCATCCGGTCCAACACCTTTTATAGGGGATAGATTCCCATGGAGCACATGATAGGTGCCATTATACAGGCCGGTTCGCTCGATGGAATAGATATTAAAGGGTTCCTCCACCACACAAATTTTCCCCTGGTCTCTTTCAGAGTCCGTACATATTTCACAGGGATCAGCAGTGGTTATATTATTACATATGGAGCAAAAAAATGTCTTTTCCTGTGCTTCGATAATGGCGTGAGCCAGCTCCATGGCATTTTGCTTCCCGGCTCTTAAAAGAAAAAAGCAGATTCGTTGTGCAGATTTCCTCCCAATACCAGGGATTTTTTTTAATTCTTCAATAAGCGTTGAAACCGGAGATGTAAATTCAAACATTTTTTCTTTATTCTTAGATCTTCACTCTAAACCTTACACTCTTCCGGACCACCCTATTCTATTCGCGGTTTTCTTCCGTTACATCCCGGGAAAGGGGAATCCACCGGGTATTCCGCTCATACCAGGCAATCCGCCGAGATTATCTTTTAACTGTTCATCCACCTTCATTATGGCGTCATTGACAGCAGCCGTCACCAGATCCTGCAGCATTTCAATATCATCCGGGTCTACGACTTCTTCTGAGATTTCAGTGGATAAAATATTTTTATGGCCATTCATCACCACTTTTACCATTCCACCGCCGGAATTACCTTCCACCTCAATTGAATCCATTTGCTCTTCCATTTTTTTTGACATATCCTGAGCAATTTTCATCAATTGATTCATATTGGGCATTTTTGCCATTTTTGCCTCCTTAACCTAATTATTCTATTGAAACAATCTTGCCTTTAATCGTGTCCATAAAGTTGGTTATTTTTTTATCACTTTTAAGATTTTCAATCTTTGCTTTTTCTTCACTCTTTTTCGTTTTATCGATAATGATTTCAACATCGATATCGCGTTTTATAATGTCGTTCGTTATTTTTTTTAAATCCTCCACCTGGTCCTTCATACTCTTGAAGGCATACTTAAAATCCGCCGACAATTTAATAAGCAGGCGATTGTTCTCTATCACAAAAGATGCAGCCTCTAAAGCAGAGGCCAATCTTGGCTTTTCTTCTCCCATTTTTTCTACCAACAAGGGTTTTATATTTTTATCCGGGATCACAGAACTTTCCGCGCCTACTGTTTGACCGATTGTATCTTCGGATTCGGATTCAGATTCAGATTCAGATTCAGGCACGTCAGTAGTCAGCGATCTCTTTTGCTCCACCCGACTGGGAGTATGGCCCCCCCCTTTCCCGCCGGGATGATCCTCGACTCTTTTACCAGACTTTATTCTGTCAATTAATTCTTCAATGGAAACCAATGAGGGAAAATAGGATAACTTCAAAAAGAGATACTCTAAAATAATCCTGGGATTGTCAGTATATCTGATCGTCTGTTCCAGGTCCTTGGCTGCATTAAAGTATCTTAATAATTCAATCTCCCGAATGTTTTTCAAAATATCCTTTAAAGTGGGAATATTTTCAGGGTTTAAATTATGAAGTTTCTCCGATTCATCAAGGGATTTTAGAACCATCAGGTCCCTCAAGAATTTCAAATATTCACCATAAAAAAATCGTAAATCCATTCCCCGTTCCGCCAGTTCATTGACCTGTTCAATAATCTCTTTCCTGTTTTGTGTAAAAATATTCTTGGTGAGGGTAATAAAAATGTCTTCTTCGATCACGCCCAGGATATCAATGACATTTTGATCTTTGACATCTCCTCCTTCGGACAGGGCAATGGCCTGGTCTAAAATCTTTTTGGCGTCCCTTAAACTTCCTTCAGAGGATTTTGCAATTAGAAAGAGTGCATAATCGCTAATGGTGATTTTTTCTTTCACACATATCTCTTTCAGAAGTTTAATAATAACCTCATAGGGGATTCGTTTAAATTCAAAGTGCTGGCATCGTGAAACAATGGTACCGGGGATTTTGTGAAAATCAGTGGTAGCCATGACAAAATAAGTATGTTCAGGGGGTTCTTCTATGGTTTTTAAGAGGGCATTCCAGGCGGAATTAGAGAGCATATGGACTTCATCGATTACGATTACGCGGAAGCGGTTTTTAAAGGGCTTATATTTAACCTTTTCTTTCAGGTTCCGAATTTCTTCTACACCGTTATTGGAGGCGCCGTCGATTTCAATATAATCGGGAGACTTATCTTCGGTTATCTCAACGCAGGCTTCACATTCATTACAGGGTTCTACAGCAGGTCCTTTTTCGCAGTTAAGGGCTTTGGAAAGAATTCGAGCGGCAGAGGTTTTGCCCACACCTTTCATGCCGGAAAAGATTAAACCGGGATAGAGTTTATCCATTTTTATGGCATTTTGCAGGGTTTTGGTGATATGGGGTTGACCGATTAAATCCTCAAATTTTTGAGGTCTGTATTTTCGTGCCAATGCCAGATACATGGTTCCTCTCTATTAGTGAGTTCTGTACTCCCTACCGCCTGGGTTATATAAGGAGGCCCGGGAAATCCCGAACACATAGAGGTGATTGCTTAGTGCTGCTACCTTTCGGTCCTGACACGGTTCACAAGTCCCTATTGTCGGGCTCCCGGACCATTCGTTATGTTTGATTATGCTTCTCATTATTAATTATTCATATCACCATAAATCGGAGAGGGTGGGATTCGAACCCACGGTACCGTCTCCAGCACACACGCTTTCCAAGCGTGCTCCTTAAGCCACTCGGACACCTCTCCGTCCGAAGAGATTCTATTGTATAATTAATTTAAAAGAAATGCAAGTCTTTTTATTGATATCCTACAAAAACCTGCAAAAAAAATAAATTGACACAACGTCTTTTTTCAGGTAATAATCTAATTTAAATTAAAAGCATATTTAAATTTTAATGGGAGGATGCTTTCAAAGGTGCCAGAAAAATAAAATAACAAAGCATATTCACCTTTCCTATGCAACTTGCCCACTTTCCCTAAGGCCATTTGACCCTTTTCCTACAGGTAATTGACCCCTTCCTATGGGTGATTGATCCCATTCCTACGGGTCCCTAACCCCCTCCTACGGGTCTTTGACACACTTCCTACGGGTGGTTGACAGACTTCCTACGGGTCTTTGATACACTTCCTACGGGTCCCTGACCCCTTCCTACGGGTGGTTGCCCCCCCTCCTACGGATCCCTGAACCCCCTCCTTCACAAAAAATCAGGCGTACACAGCCCAGACTAGCTGGAATCAAAAAGGGCTGTCTTGTCCGGGAAAAAACGGGACAGGTCAGAATGCCACTTTCCTCAGCCTGATTTCTAAAAAAAATCGTAAATTACAATTGAAATAAATCACTTTTTCATCTAAAATAAAACGTTGGAGAATATAATGAATAAATTCTTTAATACAGCAGGATTATGTTTCCCAGAAGAACATTATATGGTTGACCCATTGTTAAGATTGAAGGATGTGGAAAAATTAATCGAAAAAAAACTCTATTTCACCATTCATGCACCAAGACAGACAGGCAAAACCACCTATTTGTACGCCCTGGCTAAAAAACTCAACTCCGAAGGAAAATACATTTCATTAGTGGTCTCTTTTGAACAAGCCGGATACAGCAGTATCACGGTGGATAAAGCCAATGAAATGCTCATCCACAGTGTATACCAGGCGTCAACTGACCAATTGCCAGAAATACAGAGGCCCCGGCACCCAGAAGAAAAACGATACCTGAATTTAAAGGACTATTTAAAAGCCTGGGCCAGGGCACAAACCAAACCGATTGTCCTGCTCATCGATGAGATCGATGCCCTGTTGGATGATGTGTTGATTTCAGTACTGCGGCAGTTACGGGACGGTTATCAATCCAGGCCGCGTCATTTTCCCTCTTCAGTGGCGCTGGTGGGATTACGAGATGTACGCGATTATAGGGTGAAAGTTCGACTCAATACTCAATCGATGGGAACGGCATCCCCTTTTAATGTCAAAGCCAAATCATTATTCATGAATAACTTTTCCAGGGAGGAAGTATTCCAATTACTGGAGCAACATACAACGGAAACCAGACAGGTTTTTTCCCAGGAGCTAAAAGAAGAAATCTATGAGCTCACCAATGGTCAACCGTGGTTGACCAACGCACTTGCCAACCAGGTGGTTTCGGAAATATTAAAAGATGATTATTCAAAAAAAATCACCTGGGAAATTGTCCAGGAAGCGAAACAGCAACTGATTTTGCAGCGAGATACCCATCTGGACAGCCTGGTGGATAAATTGAAGGAAGAGAGGGTGAAAACAATTGTTCAGGCAATTATTAATGGGGATAATATCTCTTTTGATATACTGGACGATGATATCGCTTATGTGAGAGACCTGGGGATCGTATCCCCCACCTCCCCGCTCAAATTTGCCAACCGGATATATGCAGAGATTGTCCCTCGTGTCATGGCCTCACCCATCCAGGAATCAATCCCTGAGGAGATTCAAACACCCTGGTTTCTGGACAAAAATGGCTCATTAAACATGGAAAAAGTATTAAAAGAGTTTCAAGAATTCTATCGTCGGAACAGCGGCAGTTGGCTGGAAAGATATGAATATAAAGAGTCTGCGCACCATTTGTTATTGATGGCATTTCTTCAACGCCTTGTCAACGCCGGCGATGAAATCATCCGAGAAATGGCACTGGGAAACGGTCGCATCGATATGATGGTAAAATTCCAAAAACAAGAATTTGCCATGGAACTAAAAATCAAACACGACTCCTATACCATCGAAGATGGGAAAAAGCAACTGAATAGGTACCTGGATACGTTGGGGTTAAAACAAGGTTATTTGATCATATTCGACCCGGGAAATGCCAGTTGGGAAGAAAAACTTTATTTTAAACCGATAACATTCAATGATAAAAGAATAATTATGGTGGGCCTGTAAAATCCTAAACCAGTCAAGCTTGAACCAAAAAAAATTCAAAACACCTTCACCTTCTTCTACTTGGTTAATGACGCTGTCTTTAACACAATGGCATCCCTTTCTACAGGATACATTTTTTCCAACAGCAATTCACGAGCGGTGAAAATGGAGGAAAATCCAAATCTCCGTTTTATATCTGTGATACCCGTACTTAACTTCTCACTCTTTATGGAAATAAACGGCAAAATATCCCTCTGTTTCGCAATGTCTTCCACTTTTACGCCCACCAACCGAAGCGGAAGCTTTTTCTTTTTCATCAGCTTATCTAACAAAAAAAGCGCTGTACTCCACATGTTGCTGTAGGCAAAGGTGGGAAATTGAAGAGACGTCCGCATGGTATAAGTAGAAAAATCACTGAACCGCACCTTTACCTCGATGCGGCCGGCAAAGTACTTATTCTCAATCAAATAAACGGAGAGCCGGTCCACCAGGTAGGCCAGATGAGAAACGATCATATCCCTGTCAGATATATCCTCGGGAAACGTGGTCTCCCTGCTGAAACTTTTGGTTTTGGGCTCCCTTCGGGCCGGGTAACGGGATTGAGAGTAAAAATGGGGAGCAATGGTTCGCTTCCAGATGGAGGGGTAAGACCTCTCCAATTCCTTCACCCGTTGGATTCCCATTGCCTGAAGAATCAGAAGCGTATGGTTGCCAATGCCAGGGATTTTTTCCAGGGAGAGGTTGGATATAAAGGTTTTCTCGTCGCCCACAAAGAAAAACCCACCCGGCTTTGCAGCTTCGGTGGCCAGTTTAGCCCCCAGTTTGGAAAATCCCAGCCCTGCGGAAACCGTCAACCCGGTCTCCTGTTCCACGGTTCGTTTGATCCTCTCTGCCATCGCGTAAACGGAAGAATGCAGGTAGCGGGTGCCGCTGAGGTCTACATACGCTTCATCGATGGAGCTAGCTTCCACCCGCGGCGAAAAACGGTGCAGGCAATCGGTAAATTTCTTTGAAACCCGGCTGTACACATGGTAACGCCCCCTGAGGAAAATCCCATGAGGGCATTTTTGACCCGCGGTTCGCAGTGCCATTCCCGAATGTACACCATATTGTCGGGCCTCATAAGAAGCGGTACTGACCACTCCCCGTTCATCAGGCATCCCACCAATAATGATGGGCTTCCCCTTCAACCGAGGGTTTAACATGACCTCCACCGCTGCAAAGAAAGCATCAATATCAATATGAAGTACAAAAGGCAATGTCATTTTATCAAACTGACTGCACACCGTTTCAGAGGCGTTTCTTTAACTTTAGGCACTTTAGGCACTTTAGCTCACTTTAGGCACTTCTCTACCTGTACCTTCTTAACACCCCCACCACTTTTCCTACCAGTTCAAAGGGTTCATATATGGGGGCATAGTCCGGGTTTTCAGGAACCAGCCAGTATTTTTTATCATCCTTTTTCAAGCGTTTCAGGGTAATGGAAGCGTCCTCTTGCAGATAAGCCACCACCATTTCGCCGGGGTTGGCCTCCTGGGTACGCTTCACCACCACCACATCGCCCTCCTGGATATAGGCATCCTTCATACTCTCTCCCTGAACCCTGAAACCCAGGATATCGCCTTCTTTTTCCACCATCCATTCGGGCAGTTCAATCTCCTCCCCCAGCGATTCGAAAATTTCAAGGGGATTACCAGCAGGTACAATTCCCACCAGGGGGATGGAGGTAAAATTGGAAACCAGCTCCCATAACCGCCCCACTCGCTTCAAATACCCACGCTCGTATAAGCGGTTCAGGTAGGAATGAACCGTTGCGGGTGATGACAACCCGGTCTCTTTCCCTATTTCCCTTACTGTGGGAAAATAACCTCTCTTCATTACCATTGATTTTAACTGCTCAAAAAATTTTTTTTGCTTTTTCGTCAACATTCGTTCGCTCCTTGTTCGTATATAGTATAGTATTTTTTTTTCATTTTGTCAACATTGACATATCTTTTTTTCTCTTGTAAAATGGAGTTATGAAACTATCAGGAGAAAACATCCTAAAAGTAATGCGTGTTATCAAGAATGGTTGCAAAGATGCCAAAAGAGGCCATGGCAGTGGGGTGCTAGGTACAGGATAAATAATGATGAAACTGATAAATAAACTTTTGGGAACTACCGGCTGGGAAGACGCCAGTAAATCAGCCTTTGGTGCCACAGATGTAGGGAAAGAGCGGTCTGCCAATGAAGATTATTTCCGCATCATACCTGAGAAATGTCTTTACATAGTGGCAGACGGGATGGGTGGTCACAATGCAGGAGATGTGGCCAGTCTGAATGCAGCCCAGATAGTAGACACCTATTTCAGCCGCCAATTATTAATAGAAATCCTGCACGATGACAAGAAGATCCAGGAGGCCATTGTCAAAAGCCTTATGAATGCGCATGAAGAGATTCTGCGGTTGGCGTCCAGCAAACGTAATTATGAAGGCATGGGATGTACGATTGTGATAGCATTCCTTCAAGATAATATACTGCACCTGGGCCATGTGGGAGATGCCAGGGCGTATGTAGGTAATGATTCAGGTATCAAACTGCTGACAACGGACCACAGCTTTGTGATGGACCTGGTGCAAAAAGGAAAAATGACCATGGAAGAAGCCCGGTTAAGCCCGCTTAAAAACAGGTTGAACCAGGCCATTGGTGCTGCTACGCATATTAAACCGGACTACGGGCAATATACCTTAGAAGTCGGCGATAGAATCCTGCTCTGCTCGGACGGGCTGTGGGATATGCTGACAGATGAACAGATGTATCAGACTCTCATGCAAGATCAGCCGCCAAAGATAGTATGTGAAAACCTCATCAATATGGCCAATAAGGCAGGCGGGCACGACAATATCACGGCGGTGGTGATTGTTTATAAAAAGGGTCCAGAAGAGGATGAGCTTTCCGACACCGGGGAATTTGCGGATACTTCGGGCGAATATTCGTATGTCTTTAAAGAATAAAAAAAGTAAAAATAGCCCCGGACGAACACGGACAAGAAGATAATCCGGCTTCTCATTTGATTAATCGGGGATTGGAAATGTTCAGGGCAACTGCTGCAGCGTCCTGAAATCTAAGGTAAAGGCACTGCATATACATACGAAGTGTATGAATTTGTACTCCCAAAACTGTTATAGGCCTGAACATAATAACTAACACTATTGAGACCCCTTTTTTGTACAATGTAATCCGTATCCGTATAATTGGTCGTAGCAGATCCCATAGTCGCTATTAAATGGCCAAATCGAAATACTCTATAGCCACTTATTCCCAGGGGAGAGGAGGATGCATTCCAGGTTAAGTGCACATAATTGCCTTCACTGGCAGTATTTCTTAGACTTGATGGTCGAGTGGGTAGCAAATATTCCCCACAATGAATTTGGTCATCGCCATCCATACAAAACCAACCTGAAAGATCGTATTCATCCAGCCAATAAACACAATTGGAACAATTATAATGGCCATCTTGAATCCCTTTCCGGGGAATCCCTTCTCCTCTCCATACATTCCTGCATTCAATAGGTGTTACCTCGATACCTTGATCTGTAAATGTATCTATTATTAGATTCGGTGGGACTGGTATCCAATCAGGTCCCTTTACATCGCAGCAAGCCTTAGCATAAAGGGGCATTGGGTCCTTTATCTGAATCGTACCTATGAATAGTACAAGTAAAGAGAATAAGATACTCCCTACCAAAACTGAGTTTTTAAAAATTTTCACTTTTTTTCCTCCTTATATATTATGTATTTTTTATTTTGTTTTGGTTGCATTGTTTTTCGTATTCACAGGAATCCTCAGAGTACTGTTTTCGCATAAATATTATTTAAGATTTCCTGGTGTGCAGAACTTTCAGGCACCCTTTTTTTGTCTGTCTCATTTTCCTTATATCATTTTTTCTTTATTCAAGAATAACGTCCCATTCGACACCTTGCGGCGTCCCCTGGAGCATGATTTTTTGCTCTTTTAATTCATTCCTTATCCTGTCAGCGGTTTCATAATCCTTGTTCTTCCTTGCCTGGGTACGCGCCTCTATCTTCTCCTCGATCTCTGCCAATGAAATATCATGCTCATCCAAAAATCTCTTCTTATATTCCTTTATAAATTCTTCAGGATCCTCATCACATATTCCCAACACACCAGCAATCGCCTCGAACTCCTCACGGAACCGCGGAAGCGTCCTGAAATCTAAAATAAAGCCACTGCATACACATACGACGTGTATGAATTTGTACTCCCAAAACTGTTATAGGCCTGGACATAATAACTAACACTATTGAGTCCCCTCTTTTGTACAATGTAATCCGTATCCGTATAATTGGTCGTAGCAGATCCCACCGTCGCTATTAAATGGCCAAATCGAAATACTCTATAGCCACTTATTCCCAGGGGAGAGGAGGAGGCATTCCAGGTTAAGTGCACATAATTACCTTCACTGGCAGTATTTCTTAGATTTGATGGTCGAGTGGGTAGTAAATATTCCCCACAATGAATTTGATCATCGCCATCCATACAAAACCACCCATAAAGAGAGGGTTCATCCAGCCAATAAACACAATTGGAACAATTATAATGGCCTGCTTGAATCCCTTTCAAGGGAATTGCTTCGCCGTTCCATACTTCCCAGCATTCAATAGGTGTTACCTCGATTGATTGATCTGTAAATGTTTCAATCATTAGATTCGGGGGGACTGGTGTCCAATCAGGTCCTTTCACATCGCAGCAAGCCAAAGCATAAAGGGGCATCGGGTCCTTTATCTGGATCGTACCTATGAATATTACAAGTAAAAAGAGAAAGATACTACCGACCAGGACTGATTTGTTAAAAATCTTCATTTTTTTTCCTCCTTATATATTATGTATTTTTTATTTTGTTTTGGTTGCATTGTTTTTCGTATTCACAGGAATCCTCAAAGTACTGTTTTCGCATAAATATTATTTAAGATTTCCTGCTGTGTAGAGTCAGACAGCACGCCGGTAAACGCCTTTACCACCCTGCCATCCTCGTCAATGAGTAGAGTCGTGGGTACGAATCGAATGTGATATTTTTTACCCAACGTAGAGTCGGACACAGGGTTGACAGTGACAGGGAAGTTGAGACTGAATCCCTCGGTATATTCCCGGGCAGATTCAACCTGACCTCTTACCACACCATAAATTCGCACCAACGGTTCATCCTTCAGGACATCTGTGAGTTTCCGCCACATGGGGATGTTACGCATGCATTGAGGACAGGAGAGACTGAAAAAATAAAGCAGTGTCTTTTTCGAGGAGGCTTCGTATTCAATGGTATAATCCTTACCATCAAGACTCTTCACCTTGATAGGAGGCACTTTCATGCCTTCTTCGATTGGGGGGACTTTCGGCCGAATGGCTCCCTTCATTTGCAATTGCGCTTTAAGTATGCTGTTCTGCCGCGCCAGAATCACCACTTCCACTGCTAAGGCCACCAATAAAAGGTAAAGAAGAATTTGTACATTTGTTGGTTTCTTCATCAATGTTCTCCTTTTAAAAATCAATTTGTTTCAATTTATTGTCTAAGGCAAAAATATGTCTTTTTTGAAAAAAAACAAGATAGGCCACGGCAAAAAAGATACAACCGCGGATAAGGAGATTAATATTAACGGCACTGTCCATCAAACCACCAAAACAACCGCAATCACCGATGGGTGGACCACCCAGAAGTTGGGGAATGATAGCCGTTACGAACAGAAGTAGAATCACCATAATCATAAAGCTGCTGAACCGAGTAAGATACCCGAGAGCTAACGCAATGCCGAGTACCAGCTCGATAGGGGGCAATAATGAAGCAAAAGGTATTACAAGAACCTGCGGAAGGACGTTGAATTTATAGACTGTACTGATAAATGTTGTCATCTGAAACATCTTGGTAAACCCGGAAATAATAAATGTAGAGCCTATTACGATACGCAGTGTAAAAATAAAAATCAAGAATCTTCGTTCCCACTTAGATGTCATACTTTCAGGCACCCCTTTTTTCGCCTGTCTCAATAGCCTTCTTTGATTTTGCTTCTGGGTAAATGTAAAATGTTAGGATGCAGTCGCCTTTTTTTTGTTTCACTTTAACACTCTTTACTAATACCCTGTAAAAACGTGCAAAAAAAACAAACTTTTTCGCTGTTCCTACTCTTTTCAACCGATTGGGTGGCATCTTGGGTTGGGGGTGCCACCCCCTTTTGACAAAATTTGTCTTCTTTTGTTTCCTGATATATAGTAATATCCAGGATTCATATCATACTATAGCACATTTAAAATGGATTGTCAATCACATTCTTTTTTTTAGCCACAGACTGACACGGACAAGCACAGACAAGATAAGAGTCCCTTCATCATTCATCATTTTTCTCTATTCAAGAATAACGTCCCATTCGACACCCTGCGGCGTGTCCTGGAGCATGATTTTTTGCTCTTTTAATTCATTCCTTATCCTGTCAGCGGTTTCAAAATCCTTGTTCTTCCTTGCCTGGGTACGCGCCTCTATCTTCTCCTCGATCTCTGCCAATGAAATATCATGCTCATCCAAAAACTTCTGCTTATATTCCTTTATAAACGCCTCAGGATCCTCATTACATATTCCCAACACACCGGCAATCACCCCGAACTCCTCGCGGAACCGCTGAAGCGTGTAAATCTTCTCCTTCATTTTGGGCGTTTTGGCTGTAATAAAGGTGTTGATTTGGGTGAATAGATCGGACAGATTGGCAATGGCTTTGGCTGTATTAAAATTATCCATAACAGCACTTCGAAAATCAGCCTGAATCCCATCGATAACCTCGGGCAGAAAGTTGGTCTCATGAGCCGGGGCATGGGCCTTTATCAATTGATTGATCGTGCTTAACGTCTTATAAAAATAATAAACCCTTTTACTGGAGGTGATGAATATGGACTCGGCAAAATCAATATTAGAGGAATAGTGGTTGGAAAGGATCGTAAATCGGATGATATCAGGATGGAATTTATTGACGATATCTTTAATGGTGTAAAAATTCCCCAGGCTTTTGGCCATTTTCCTCCCATCCACCATGACCAATCCATTGTGAATCCAATAGTTGGCAAAGGGTTTCCCGGTGCAAGCCTCACTCTGTGCGATTTCATTCTCATGGTGCGGGAATACCAGGTCCAACCCACCGCCGTGAATATCCAGGGTCTCCCCCAAATAGGTATTGGCCATCACAGAACACTCGATATGCCACCCCGGTCTTCCCGGTCCCCAGGGCGAATCCCAGGAAGGTTCGCCCTCTTTGGCTGGCTTCCATAAACTGAAATCCAGGGGATTTTTCTTGTTTGGCGTATCTTCCGTGCTTACCAATTGATCGATTTTCTGCTTGGACAACTTACCGTAATCTTTAAATTTCAACACATCAAACAGTACTTCATGATTGTTTACATACGCATACCCTTTATCCACCAACCGCTGCACAAACGCGATAATATCCTCCACATGGTCGGTGACCTTGGGTTCATGGTCTGCAGGACGGACTTTCAAAGAGACCAGGTCCTTTGATGAATCCTCGATATAAAATGAACTGATTTCAGATGTGGTTTTGCCAGTGGCTTTTGCTTTATTGATGATTTTATCCTCGATATCAGTGAAATTCCTGACATAGGTAACTTTGTAACCCAGGTACTCTAAAATATTCCGGATGGTATCGAAAATAATGGCCTGGCTGGCATGACCCACATGGGACTCATCATAAACCGTTATACCGCAGGCATACATCCTGACTTCATTTTTCTTAATAGTACGAAAAGATTCCACTTTCCTAGACAGGGTGTTGTAAATTCTTAATTCATTGTCCATTTTCATGCTCCGCTTTCTAAAAATAAAGATAATATTAAATGCGTTAAGCCGGAAATTTTAAAACATTCTAAAACACTTTGGCCATCTTTAAAATTCCGAATAACCCACCAATGATTGCGATAACATTGCCTATCCAGAATATAAACATCCACTTGATCATATCGACTTTGGAATTGGCAATTTTTTCCACCAATTCTGCCCTCAGCTTCTCGTTGCCAATGGTGATTTTTTCGCTCAACTGCACATCTAATTTTGTGATTCTTTCGTTCAACAGCACATCTAATTTGGTGATTCTTTCGTTCAACTGCTCTGCCAGATCGGAATTTTTTCCTATCAACTCCAACTTCAGGTTTACTAATTCCACAGATAATTTTTTTTCAAACTTTTCCTCTAAAATCTCGATTATATCTTTTTTTAATCCATCGGAAGTATCGGCAACAAGATGATTGATAAAATCAATAACTTCTCTTCTTTCATTCGCTTTTAATTTTTGCTCGATCACCTCAGGCAAAACAACGATTTGCATTACAACCTCCTGGCACTTAATATGCACTATTTTTTATCATTTGTCAACCCCATTATGTGTCACCTTTTTTTCATCATTCATCATTCTACATTCATCATTATTTCTTTTTATAATAAAGAATCCACCGTCAAAATGTGCAAACGATTGTATATTCAGCCACGGACGAACACGGATGGACACAGACTTGGAATTCTTTTCTATTTATGGTAAAATAAATTAGGAGGATGTTGATATATCATGCCTGATTTAGAGAGGGAATATGCATTTCTAAGCTATGCCCATGAGGATTTGGAAAAGGTTCGGAAGGTCTACGAAGGGCTAAAAAAAAGAGAGGTGAATGTCTGGTTTGATAAAGAAGATATAAAACAGGGAAGATGGAAACCACAAATACTGAAAGCAATAAGAAGTAGTAAATATTTTGTAATCTGTCTAAGCAATGCTGCTTTGGAAAAGCTTAAAAATAAGAAAGGGGTACAGCATGAAGAATTTTACTTTGCCTATGACTTAGCTATTAATCAACCGGAGGATAAGTTTACCATTGTTCCTGTAAGGTTAGAGGATTGCGAAAGGGGAGACCGTAGATTAATCATATATGAACAATACGATTTATTTGAAGATTGGGAAGGTGTTCTTGACGAACTGACTGTTAATCTTGGCGGTATTTCTTTATCCGATGCCACGGCTAAAGATGAAAGAACAGAATATGAAAAAGCACTGGAAAACGTTATAAAGAAAGGATTTATGTTCTATAACATGGGTGAATATGATACAGCGTTATCCTATGTTGAATCTGCTATAAAGCTTAAACCGGACGATAACGAAGCCTGGTACGTAAAAGGGGTTTCTCTTGATGCTTTAGGCCGACATGAAGAAGCCCTGAAGGCATATGATAAAGCCATAGAGCTTAACCCGGACCTGGCTGCCTCCTGGACCAACAAAGGGGCTGCTCTTGATGCTTTAGGCCGACATGAAGAAGCCCTGAAGGCATATGATAAAGCCATAGAGCTTAACCCGGACCTGGCTGCCTCCTGGACCAACAAAGGGGTTGCTCTTGCTGCTTTAGGCCGGTATGAAGATGCCCTAAAGGCATACGAAAAAGCCATAGAGCTTAACCCGGACTCTCCCGAATCATGGAACTTAAGAGGGGTTGCTCTTCAAACATTAGGCCGCCATGAGGAAGCCCTGGAGGCATATGATAAAGCCCTAGAGCTTAACCCGGACCTGACTGCTTCTTGGGCCAACAAAGGTGCTGCTTTTGCTGCTTTAGGCCGGTATGAAGAAGCCTCTAAGTCATACAGTAAAGCCCATGATGTGAGAATATCCAAAAAATATATTGAATAATGGTAGACAAAATAAAAAAACTTAAAGGGGAAAGAATGCAAAGTATTATAAAAATAGTAGATCATTCTATAGAATCTGTTGAAGTTAGTACTTTAATACAAAATGAATTATCGTTAAAAGATGCTTATGAGGATAAAGTAGAAGAACAAAAATCTAAAATACAGAAACTCGAAGTTACAAATAAAAATTTAAAAGAGAAACTTAAATTTAAAAAACGAAATTCTCTAATTATATCAATATCATCGTTGATTGCTGTATTTTTTATGGGATGTGCTATAGAAATTATTAATTCAAAGGATAGTCATTGGTCTGGATGGGTATTATTAATTGCATCTATTCTTATTGAGTTAAGTATTCTTGGGATTATGGGTTATGATAAAAAAGAAAAAAATAACAAAAAATAGAATTAATTTTTACATCAGAAGGATGTGATGCCTGAAATAGAGAGGGAATATGCATTTCTAAGCTATGCCCATGAGGATTTGGAAAAGGTTCGCAAGGTCTATGAAGGGCTAAAAAAAAGAAAGGTGAATGTATGGTTTGATAAAGAAGATATGAAAAAGGGAAGATGGAAACCACAAATATTGAAAGCAATAAGCCGGAGCAGAGATTTTGTAATCTGTCTCAGCAATGCTGCTATAAAGAAAACGAGCGGTGAAGAACCGGGATTTCAAGATGAAGAATTACAAACAGCCTGGCAATTTGCCCAGGAGCAGGATGAAAGAGGGATTACAATCGTTCCTGTAAGATTAGAAGATTGCAGCCGTGGTGATATGAGGCTATCGGGTTGGCAGCAATACGATTTATTTGAAGATTGGGAACAGGGTCTTGACAAATTGGCTGTTAATCTCGGTGGCAAATCTTTAGCAGATGCTACAGCTATAGATGAAAGAACAGAAGATGAAAAAATGTTTGAGGGGCTTATGGGTAAAGCGGGAACTTTCTATTATTCAGGTGAATACGATAAAGCACTATCTTTTTTTGAAGCTGCAATAAAGATTAAGCCTGACTATCACGAAGCCTGGTCCAACAAAGGGGGTGCTCTTGGAAGATTAGGCCGATATAATGAAGCCCTGGAAGCCTGCGAAAAGGCCATAGAGCTTAAACCGGACTCACACGTTGCCTGGACAAACAAAGGGGGTGCTCTTGATGAATTAGGCCGTCATGAAGAAGCACTAAAGGCCTACGATAAAGCCATAGAGATTAAACCAGACTATTACGGAGCCTGGACAAACAAAGGGGGTGCTCTTGGAAGATTAGGCCGATATAAAGAAGCCCTGGAAGCCTGCGAAAAGGCCATAGAGCTTAAACCGGACTTAAACGGCGCCTGGTTAAACAAAGGGCTTGCTCTTAATGGTTTGGGCCGCAATGAAGAAGCCCTTAAGGCTTACGATAAAGCCATAGAGCTTAACCCGGACGCACACGTTGCCTGGTTAAACAAAGGGGTTGCTCTTACTGATTTAGGCCGCCATGAAGAAGCTATTAAAGACTACGATAAAGCCATAGAGCTTAACCCGGACTATCAAGATGCATGGAACAACAAAGGGAATGCTCTTCGAAAACAAGGCCGCAATGAAGAAGCACTGGAAGCCTTGAATAAGGCCCTAGAGCTTAAGCCGGACTTTCCCGAAGCCTGGTCAAATAAGGGGATTGCTCTTGCTAATTTAGGCCGCCATGAAGAAGCCCTTAAGGCATATGATAAAGCCATAGAGATTAAACCTGACTATCCCGAAGCCTGGTACAATAAGGCATGTCTCTATTCAGTAAAAAAAGAAAAAGGCAAAGCTTTGGAATATTTTCGAAAGGCAATTGAAAAGGGATATAATAATCTTTCACATATCAGGAAAGATAAAGATTTGGATTTTATCAGGAATGAAGAAGAATTTAAGAAAATTATCGATAAATTGTAGATGAATATCATATCAATTCGATACACTTTTTTACCTGGGATCCCCGGGTAGACCTCGGAAATGGCGACCATATTCGAGACACTAAGGCATCATATATAGTGTCCACCTGTTGAGTGTGAAACACTATATATGTGGTGTGCTGATCAGTTAGAGGAACAAAATAAAGGTCGAATAGTGTGTAAAAAAATGAAAACGTTTATTGATGGGGTTTTCAAGGAGGTGTCTTGGTTTACATAATCTGCCTTATATGTATTAACCCGAAGTTAAGAGATTTAAAAAATTATTGACATTCTTCATGAATTCTTTTAATATATCAAGGTGGTAGTAATCATGAGTGAAGAACAAGAAAAGATCAAACTATTAATGAAGGGTATTGATGAAATTGGAACAATGAAATCAAAACTCAAACTATTAATGAAAGGTATTGATGAAATTGGAACAATGACATCAAAACTGGATATAAAACTTAACCTCCCCGATATAAAACTTGACCTCCCCGGTATAAAATTTGACCTCCCCGATATAAAATTTGACCTTCCCCCCAACTTCTTTCAATTGTGGGAAAATAGTTTAAATAAAATGACAGATGCAGGTTGGACAATCCCAATGGATTTCACACCCGCCGAGACGGTAAAGATAATATCTACTGTAAAATCAGGCAATGAAATTGATAAATTCTTCGTTAATTATTATACTAAAAATAACAACAAGAATCTTAAAATTCTGAGAGATAAATTGAAAAGATCTAGTGACCTAACTGAATGGAATCTATTGTTAAATGAATGTTTTGAAATTTTCTTTTCTGGATTTTATAGAGCAACTATACCGTGTCTACTTTCTATACTCGAAGGGGTGATTGCTAAAAAGTTCGGATTATTAAGAAATAAAACTATCGGCAAGGGCATCCGAAATAAAATCAAAGTCGAATTAAAGAATTTAAGTAAAGGTTCTATGAAGTATTTAATACATAAATCTATAAAAGATTATTTTGATGAACTTTGGAATAATATTGATTTTTCTAAAAACCGGCCTATATGTTTAAATCGAAACTGGGTTTTACATGGAAGGGATACCCCTGCCAAGTGGAGGACATCAGATTCATTAAAGCTATTTCATACCTTCCAAACGATTACCTCTCTTAAAATAAAAATCCCAGTCCACCTGGTAAAGAATAAAAAAGTCTAAGACCAACAGAATAACACTTAAGCCCCTGAGAATTGAATATTCCCCTGTACCCGGGTTTAAGCCAGGTCAATTAATTCTCGTGAGGTTAAGCCCTCTTCTGGAAGAATTTAAAGCTCGCCTGTCCGGACCCGGGACAGACTCCCCCAGGGGAAATGCCGGCAGCCCGGGGCACCCCCCAGGAGCAGAGGGTTTTCTAACCTGGTGGTTTTTCATGAGTACGCCCAAAAAATGAAAAAGGATTTTATTTGGTTCCTCGCTAACATCTATATACTTGCCAATAAAAAGGAATTCGACCCTTTTATTAAAGAAAACGTGCTTATTTTTTACAATTTTCTTTCCGGGCTTTCAGATGATTTAATCAATGAATTTGCTGACGTTATAAAAGCCATAAAATAGAAAGAAGACAGGATAATTGTTTACTTTCCAAACTCATTCCTGGTGACTGCTGCGATCTGCGATCACGGCTTCAAATGGACACGGGAGAAAATAACCTTTTAATCCTTTTAAAAGAAAAAACAAAAACGTTTCTATAAAGTGGAGAAAGGTTTTATTCCCTAAACTTAACCTGGCCCCCGGGGAGAAAGTTCTATCACCTGGCGCCGCAAAAAGAAAGCTCCGAGTCCACCCCTCATAAGACACCAGGACAAAAAAACAAAAACGTCCTGGTGCCCCGCTACCTTCGATACGATCGGTGCGAATACTTTAAAAAATTTCAAACAAATACAAAAATATTAAATAACGTCTCCACAGGGAACCTAAAACGCTTGAGAATGGAATATTTAACATGTAATAAGGGTTATATTTTTAACCTGTCATGACATTCTAAAGGCCTCTAAATCCATTACACGGCCTTACAGGGTATTTTTACGTATGTTTAAAATGGCAAATTTTACCGGCTCAAGTTTCACCCAAATTTTCTATTATTTAATTTCCTATAAAGTTACCATTAGTCTATCCCTTCAACATTTCTTAAAAATTTCATTGTCAATAAAGATGTTAATCAATCTTGATAATAAACCATAAGATAAACCGTATCCCGGGTTACCTATTATTTTAATATTAAGTTTTCTAAAATCCACCACCTAATTTTAAGCATTGGTGGTGTGTCTGCGGTACGTGTTGCGTGTTGCGAGGTAGAAGAGATTTAAGAGTTATTGCTAACCATTTGTTGACATCCTGGATTTTCTATCATATAATTTTGTTGTAAAGGGTTAATATGTTTAAATTTAGGATTTATATTGATACTTCAGTGATCGGCGGAAGTTATGACAGCGAGTTTAAGGAATGGTCGAAAAAGCTGATGACTGAATTTAAACACGGCAACAGAATAGCAGTTATTTCTGACATTAACAAAGTAGACGTTCTTGTTAGTTGGAATTTTAAACATATTGTAAATATAAATCGAATACGCAAGTACAATGCAGTAAATTTGAAATATGGATATCAGCCCCTGGAAATAAGAAGCCCAAGGGAGGTATTAGATGAAGATGAAGAATAAAGAAAAGGATTTCGATGCAGTAAAAATGATGCGTGAAATCCGTGAAAAATTAGGAGAAAAATATGAGGGTAATCCCGGACTGAGAGAGAAGAGATTAAAAGAAATACATGCTAAGTACGGCCTAAAGCCAATTAAGAGACGCTACTCTGACACATTTCCCCTGAGGGAGAATTTAAATCCTTAATTTCTGCGCCCACTGACTAAAAGACAGAAAAAGCAGGGACGGTGCGTCAAAAGGGCAGCACTTCGAGAGTCTCTTGAAAACAATGAATCTTATTTTTTATAAAATAATGATATGAACAAAGGTGAAAGTTACCTCTTGACACCCGAAGAAATCCGAGCCCTGCCAAAGGTGGAACTGCATATGCACCTGGACTGCTGCCTCAGTTTTGACGTGGTTTCAAAACTAAGACCTTCAATTACTAAAGATACCTTCAAAAATGAGTTTATTGCACCTTCAAAATGCAAAAACCTGGCGGATTTTCTCAAAGTGATCGACAGCAGCATTAAACTGATGCAAACGGAAAAAAACCTCCGACTGGTAACGGAAGACCTGTTTAACCAATTGCAGCAGGACAATGTCATATATGCAGAAATCCGATTTGCCCCCTTGCTGCACCTGGAACAAGGACTGTCACCGGAAAAGGTGGTAAGCATTGTAGAAGAATCAATGTCCGGGGCTGCGAAAAAAACAGGTATCGAGGCCCGGTTGATTTTATGCACACTGCGCCACTTTACAGAAGAACAAAGTTTGACCACTGCAGAACTGGTGGAGGATTTCCGAGGGACGCGGGTGACGGCAATGGACCTGGCAGCGGACGAGGCGGGATTTCCCCTGGATGCTCATATTAAAGCATTTCAATACCTCAATAACCGCTGGCTTCCCTACACAGCACACGCAGGTGAAGCCAGAGGTCCGGAAAGTATCCGGGAAACGTTAGAACACGTTAAAACCTCCCGCATCGGCCACGGCGTTCGAAGTATTGAAGAGCCTCAATTGATGAAGGAACTAAAGAAAAAAAACATCCACCTGGAAGTGTGCCCGAGCTGTAATGTCCAGACCGATATTTACGATTCCTATAAAAACCACCCGGTGGACCGCCTATACCAGGCAGGGATATCGGTGGGTATTAATACAGATAGCCGTACAATTACAAATATCACCCTTTCTGACGAATATGAACGCCTACACCGGGTGTTCGGTTGGGGAAAGGAAGATTTTTTAAAATGCAACCGGAATGCCTTGACCGCTGCGTTCTTACCAGACTTTAAAAAAAAAGAACTGGAAAAGAAGCTTTGAGAGCGATGGAGTATTGGGAAAATAACCAAGTACATAGAACTCCCCTCCGCATTATATCATTACTCCACCACTCCAAGACTCCATTACTCCAATCTATAAGGATGTACGATGATAAACATCATTGCTTTTGATGCGGACGATACGCTGTGGCACAATGAGACCCTGTATAAATTGACTCATGAGAAGTATGAAGCTCTTCTGTCGGGCTTTCAAAGCAGAGAATGGATTCAAAAGAAACTGTTCGAAACCGAAATGCGAAACCTTAAGTACTTTGGATACGGAATTAAAGGGTTCACACTTTCCATGATTGAGACAGCGATTGAATTGACTGAAGGCCGGATTGGAGGGCATGAGATTCAAACAATTATCGATTTTGCCCGGCACATGGTAAAGGCACCGGTGGAACTGCTGAAACATGCAGCGGATACGATTAAAACATTGTCAAAATCATACCCATTAATGATCATCTCCAAAGGCGATCTCTTTGACCAGGAATCCAAAATCGCCCGGTCCGGGTTGTGTGACTACTTCAAACATATCGAAATCCTGAGCCTGAAAACAACAGATACATACAAGGCAATCCTTAAAAAATACGACATTGACCCGCGGCAATTCCTGATGGTGGGAAATTCCTTAAAATCCGATATTTTGCCAGTACTGGAAATTGGGGGCCATGCCGTATTCATCCCCTACCCTCTCTGCTGGGAGCATGAAAAGGTCAGCGACATGGACACCAATCAGAAAAAATACATGGAACTGGAGCACATCGGCCAATTGCCTGAATTACTTCAAGGATTGAACTCTAAGAGCCCCTTATAATTTCGATGGCTTTTTCTAAGAATTCATCCCGACCCTCTTTGACACCTTTAAGGGTTCGTTTCATAGGAACTGTGGGCTGGATGCCGATTAAATGATGCTGCGAATGGTCATGTTTCAATACCCGCATACCGGTCCAGAAAACCCTGTATCCCCCAGGCAGGGTAAACGGATTCACATTCCCATTGGTTCCTGCCGTTGGCTGGCCCACGATTTCCCCGAGTTTGTAATGCTCCACCATGCCCATAAAGGTCTCGGAAGCACTGATGGCACTGCCCTGGGTTAGAAACACCACTTTCCCCTCTATCTTAGGCTTTTTGGATTCCACTATCCAATTGGAATCGGTGTAAACAATATTTTCCCTGTCCGGGTAAATCACCTGGGGCACATTCCATACAGGAGAGGTGATTGTTTCATCAACCAGGTAGGAAAGTACCATTTTCATACTATACTTCACATAGCCCCTGGCATCAAAGATAATGCCTTTTGCTTTAGACAGTTTCTCAATGGCTGCCTCTACCTCCTTTTCCGCCTGCGAGTGATCAAGATCGACATAGTAGATATTGTCATCCAATGCTTCAATACACTGTCTATAAAATTCCTTGATTTGACCTTTATGGTTCCTGGTAGTGGTTATCTCCATCTCCTGTCCATCCCGTTTGATTTTCAATTGAGCGGTTGTTCCTTTTTCTCCATATTCAAACCCTGCCAATGACCGCCACCGTTTCCACTGGGGGGAACCGGAAATATAGGTTTCTGCTTCCACCAATGCTTCTTCTGCATCCATTCCATCAATGGAGAGAATAATATCGCCTCTTTGAAACTGCTTATCCTCTGAAACAGTTATTACCACTTGATTCTCTATCCACTCCACTTTAAAAGGGAATCTGGCTTGTTGTCTAAACGACTTATGCAAGACACCCCCATGGCCATCTTGCAATTGTGCCACCATTTGCTTGAGGGTCTGTAAAAAATCCTTTTCATTTTTATCGATCCGGGCCTGGCCAAGTGTTCGGGTCAATACGTTGTTCCAGTCTACTTTTACCACATCAAAATAGGGATAAAAATGCTGAAATACATTCCAGGCAATCACCACATCTGCCATTCGCACATGGAGATCATTGCCAGTCCATTCTTCGGGGTTTTCCTTTTTAAGGGCAGCCGTAAGGTTTTTAAAGGTTTCAGCAGGTGCTGAAGGATAGGTATTGGTTTCGGTCCCGTATAGGGCCAGGGGTAAAATACACGATAAGCCCACGCCTAGCTCTTTACGGATATGTTCGCCAATGGACGGGTGTTGGGGAAACAATTGCATGGGGCCGGAAACGGTTTTATTCTCCATCATAAAACTTTTACTTCCTTCTGAAGCGGTCTGGGAGGTGACCAGGAAGTTATAGCCCTCTCCCCTGATCAACCAGTCCTGGGGTGGTTTGCCCTCAGTGTCTCCTTCAAAACCGGGATTTTTAATCTCTACTGGTTTCCATTGATCGCCTTCTTTTACAAACAATTGGAAATCGTCTGCAAAAATTTTACCTCCCCCCATCATAAAACATCCATATGCAATATTTTGGGCATCATCGGCTATTTTTCCTTTAATTTCATATATTTTCCACTGGTGGTTTTGAATGGGGCGGTCACTCATATTGTCAAAGAATCCCATCTGGCGATTGGGCCGGTCCACGCGGAACCACATTTGAGCTTTGCCGCGCTCTGTTTTAACTGCAGCTTTATAGAGGAACTCTTTACCCCTGCAAGGTGTGGCGATCTTATTTTTCATCAGGTTGGCTAAACCAGAGCCCAGATTGATTATATTTTTCCTGTTGAGCCGGATACTGTGGTATATATTGGGAGCATCGCTAAGTCTTACACCGTAATGCTGCCAGGCAACGACTTTCATCTCTTTGGTATCCGTATCATGCGGCATAATGTGTGATTTTTCAAATGTCTTTTCTTCTGATTCCGAGGAAGAATAAATCACCATGCTGGGTGCCAGGGGCATGAACAATTCTTCCAGGATTTTTTTTAAATTTTTACTGCTTTTTGCTTTTTCGACGCGTTTGACGCCGTAAACAGCAAATCGTTCCCAGTCGATTTTTGATGCTTCATCCGACGGATGAAAGTACCTGACATATCCATAGAGTCGGGCAAAGGTTTCAATATTTTTTACAGCCCTGGGCCCGCTTATCCCGCAGGACGAGCCCAGGGGCACGAGGACTACAAACAATAAAACAATAAATAACCATTTTAAACGAAATATATTCATATCTTACTCCTTATTCCTATACCTGCACGAATGACCAATGGCTATTCTTCAATTAATTTTATCTCGTCGATACCCTCAAGGCCATAAACCAATATATTGGTATCCAGTAAAACTTTAGTTTTCCTCATACGCGAAATTTCTGATATTTATATCATCCAGTTCTTTTCCCAATTTATATTTTCCCAATGGTTTCGGTTCCTGATTTCTCTGCTCTTTTTCATCAATGACTTCAATATTTATCTTAACTTTTTTTCCCAAAAGTTTTTTTAAGTCTTTTATTATCAATGTTTCTGAATCAATTTGTCTTATTATTTCCATAGGTGACCTCGTCTTTATAATATTATTTTAATAAAGATTTGTCAACAATCATTATCATTCTTTTTTTTTAATTTTTCAAACGTTTCAAATCGGTGATTATTGTCACTGCCCGCGCCTGTTTAAAAAGCCGCCCCACCGGGACTCCGTGTTCGTCCATGTTCGTCCGTGGCTATATTTTCCCTGTTGTCCATTGGCCATTCACCAAACGTAAAATGTTTAAGGGGTTCTCATCCTTCAATTCATCCGGCAAAGCACTCTGGGGGAAATCCTGGTAACAGAGAGGCCGGGCAAATCGCTTCATCGCACCCGTTCCCACAGAGGTGGTACGCGAATCCGTAGTGGCAGGAAACGGGCCACCGTGATGCATGGACGGACACACTTCCACACCTGTGGGAAAACCATTCATAATCAATCGCCCCACCTTGCGCTCCAACAGACCGACCAATTCCCGGTAATCTTCCAGGTCTTTATCGGTACAGTGAATAGTGGCGGTCAATTGCCCCTTCAAAACAGATGCGGCGTTTATTAAGTCTTCTTTGTTAAAGGCAGTAATCACAAGCGTTGAGGGGCCGAATACCTCTTCTGCTAACCGGGGATTTTTTTTAAACGTTTGAGCCGTTGTTTGCAGCAGGTGGGGAATTCCCCGGCAGCCGCCTTCTTCCTTCGTGCCTCTGGCAGCAACTTCTACCCCTTCTAGTCGAGTAAATGCATCAATGCCTGAATCATAGGCCTCTTTTATTTTACCTGTCAACATGATGCCGTCTGGCACGGTAGATAGTACCTCCGCTGTTTTTTTCACAAATGTCTCTGGATCGGATTCTCCATGTTTAATCAGAAACACCAGGCCCGGATTGGTGCAGAATTGTCCCACACCCAGCGTTACAGAACCGACGAGATTCTGAGCGATGGACTCTCCTCTTTCTTTTAATGCGCCAGGCAATATAAACACCGGGTTCGTACTGCCCATTTCCGCGTATACCGGGATTGGTTCTTCCCGGCGTACGGCTGCGTCGTAGAGAGCTTTACCACCGGCATAGGAGCCTGTAAACCCAATCGCTCTCGCCAATGGATGTTTAACCACAGCCCTGCCCACCGCTGCGGAATGACCGTGAACCATTGAAAAAATTCCTTCCGGCATATCTGTCTCTTGAGCAGCCTTTACAATGGCCTGTGCCACCAGCTCAGAGGTGCCGGGATGGGCAGGATGGGCTTTGACCACGATGGAACACCCGGCAGCCAGAGCAGAGGCACTATCACCCCCGGCCGTAGAAAAAGCCAAAGGGAAATTACTGGCCCCAAAAATACCCACAGGTCCTAAGGGGATAAGCATCTGACGGATATCGGGCTTGGGAATGGGTTTGCGGTCCGGTATTGCAGTATCGATGCGGGCCTCTACCCAGGAACCCTCTCTTACCACCTCTGCAAAGAGTTTTAATTGATAAACTGTGCGGCCCCGTTCACTGGTTAACCGTGCTTCAGGCAGCCCGGTCTCCTGATGGCAGCGTTCAATCAATGGTTCGCCCAATGCCACTATTTTTTCGGCGATTTTATCCAGGAAAGCAGCCCGTTCAACGGGTCTCGTTTGACAATACACCCAAAAGGCCTTTTCCGCCGCCTGAAACGCCTGGTCCACTTCATGGAAGGTGGCCTCATAATAGGAAGGTTCCAGTGGTTTACCAGTGGAAGGGTTTACAGCGTTAAAGGTTTCGGAACCCTCAGCGGAAAAAGTGGAACCGATCATTTGTTTGCCTGTTTGTCTCATATTGGCTCCTTTTGCTCACAGGGGGGCCTATAAAAAGCCCTCCTATTCCTCCAGGAAGTCTCTATTTTACCAAAAACGGGTGGCACCCGCAACCCAAGATTCCACGTTGCCGGCTAGAAAGATTAGGGCCGGTGAAAAAGTTTGTTTTTTTTCACTCTTTTGCAGGGTATTAATAAGAACAAATCACCCCCTCAATAGGCGCCCCATTCCCTACATATTTCATTTTTTCATCTTTTTCTGATTTCCTTTGACTTTTTATTTAATTTTCTCTAAAATAATTTTCTAAGCAGTTTTAACTGCCTGGGAAAAAAAGGAGGTTAATATGAAAAAAGTTAAATTTTTGGGGTTAGCATTGGTTTTCCTGCTTATGTCTTCATCAGCCGTCCCGCCGAAAAGCTATTTATTGGTCGTTCGTGGAGGGGGAGAACTCTATTTTACTTATACTCCTTTCTCAAATTTTTCCCCAAATCCCCAGATATGGATCACGTTTAAAAGAGGTCCCCAGGGTGTCGGTCAGAATTGGGAACATATGCATACGTTAGATCCAGGTCATGCTGCCTGGCTTGATCGACGAATCGCGGGTAATGAACCTGACCGTATTATTATAAAAGAAATAAAAAATTTTTCCATCCATTGGACAAGAGGGAAAGTAATGGGTATCAGTTCCCATCTATCATATATTAATGCTCTACAGAACCCGGATAGATTCCAATCCTATCATGTCTACAACGATGGGAAGGGGAATTTTATCGTTACCCAGATCGGCCCGTCAAAGTAAAAATTAAGAACTTCGTTTGCAGCACTCTTTTATGAGGAATTCGCATACTTTTTATGAATATATTGTTTTTTTTTTCTCTTTATGCTAACATTAATATTTAAGGACGAAAATGATTGATATATCAATTACATCCAGCAAAAAAGGAAACGGCTTTCGAGGAATTGTTCTTTTATTTAAAGTCACTGATTCTTATGCAAACATTTTAAAGAAAGCATTTTTACCAGAATCGATTCAACCAATTACTGCCAATAATTTACAGGAGGCACAAAATGCCCTGGAAAAGGAAGAGATCGATTTTGTTATAACTGATTATGAATCTGATCCGGGAGAGTCCTTTAAATTCCTCAGCCATGTAAAAAGTAAATATCCTTCAATATACCGTATGGCAATATGTAATGCTGACAATCAAAAGAGAGCGATTTATATGGTTTTTAAGGGAGTTGCCAACAGCTGTTTTGAAAAGCCCCATGGAATGGTAAATCTAATGGAAAATATCAACAATTATATTAAAGCAAGAGACATTTTAGAGAGTAAAGAATTATTAACACTGGTGACTAAAATAGATAATTTAATCACGCTCCCTAAAACGTATTTTGAATTTATAGAAGCTCTTGAAGAGAATAAATCCCCAGGGGAAATTATAAAGATTTTAGAAAAGGATATTTCTATTTCGTCAAAAATCTTACAGATATCTAACTCCGCTTTTTATAGAGCCAATAAAATAGGCTCTGTTGAACAAGCCTATGATTATCTAGGCCCCCATAACATTAAAAATATTGTGACCATTTTTTGTTATCACAGTGAGGAGAAATTGGATGACGTTCAGACCGAACCATTCGATGCTCTTATCGCTCATTCAATAAGAGTCAATAACGAATTTCATTCATCGTATCAGATTAGAGCTGGCGAAACCCTTGGTGATTCGTTTGCTTCCATCGGAATCACTCATGATATCGGGAAAATTATTATGCTTAAATATCTACCTGATCGATTTAACCAGGTGATAGAGTCCTTGCGACTGGACCCCAATGATGATTTTTACACCACTGAAATCAAACTGGGTTACAAGAGGTGTACGCATGCTGAAATCGGTGCTTATTTTCTTAAACTCTGGAATCTGCCTGATGAAAATGTCCAGACTGCATTACATCACCATAATTATGAAGAAGCACCGGACGATTACAAAAAAATTCTAAAGATCTTTAAAGATGTCAATTACGATATGGAAATTTGTGAATATACCAAAATGTTCACATAAAAAGGAATCGTTAAGCTGCCAGGGACTCACAGAACTCAGGTTAAGGTCGAGGTCAAGGTTGAGGGGGAGCTTCAATACCAGGATAAAAAGGAAGTAAGGGTGCCAGCCAAGAACGAATTCCCCTGAATCTCTTTTAACTCGCAACGCGCAACTCGCAACGAGCCACACCACCAGGTCTAAAAATCAGGTGGTGAATTTCGGTCCTTTTGAATCTTTTTTTGCCGCGACCTTAATTTTTTTAATTTAGACAATCAAAAAAATTAATTTTATTAATTTCCAACAAAATAAAATTAATATTTTGAGGCGATATTCTTAATATTTTTAATTACCCTAAACCAGTCAAGCCGGAATGCAATCCTAAAAAAGATTATAATTCACCGCAGAGAACGCAGAGGTTTTTTAATATAAAATGGTTTTCTCTGTGATCTCCGCGGTCTCTGCGGTGCATCTTTTCTGCCAGATGATGGCAGCGTCCCGGGAAAATAATTTTTATTGCTTCTTTAAGAAAAATGAACCTGATTCCAAGATTCCAATCTCAAAGCTCTCCCATCATTACAGTATGTCCTTGAAAATAGACTCAACTTTCTCTCTTAATAGAAACACCAACAAGGGGTCCATAAAATCAAATTCATCGGGAATACCCAGGCAGAGAATTTCTTTATTTGAAGAAATAATCGGGAAATTCAGGCGCAGCCATTTTCGATGAAATTCCTCCATTACCACGATATAATCAGCCCATACCAATAATTCCAGATTGACAGGAACCTCTGCATATTCATCCACTCCTGCAGACTTTACCACAAACCGCTCATCATCCTTGTAAATCTCTTCCGCTGTTTTGCTCCGCATCTTATTAAAGGTGCAAACAAACAGGACATTTAATCTTTCTTTCATCTTTGAACTACCATTAAAATAAGTTTTTTAGCCACGGACGAACACGTACACACGGATAAACACGGATGATATTTTCCTCGTCTCAAGGTGAGAGCCTGTTATCATGATTCCTCTTTTTATCTACATATCAGCCGCATAGGAAAATAGTTTATCCAGTATCCGGGCGACTGTACCCCGGGCTTCACTATTGGTCAAAACAATGACGCCTGTATTCTCTGATGGGTTGAAAGCTATTCGGGTACATACTCCCAAATCAGCGCCTCCATGCCCCCAACGATGATTGTTATAAAACCATACCAATCCCTGGGTAGAATTGAGATCACTCTGTATCGATAGCATCAAATCCACTGTCGTGTTGTTTAGAATCCTGATATCCCCATATCTGCCTTTTTGCATATGTGTTATTAAAAATGCAGCCAACTCTTTCACAGTGGTCCTTAACTGACCGGCTGGCCAATCGGAATAACCGAAATAACCATAAGGTACATACTTTTTTTTCTTGCCATCATACTTGTACGGCATGGCTATCTTGTCCCTATCCAATTCGGATAAAAACCAGGAGGTCTCCTTCATACCCAATGGAGTGAATATGTTTTTTTCACAATACTGATCAAAAGGAATCCCGGTAATCACTTCCACCAGGTAAGCCACCAGAACAAAGGCATTATTGCAATACTTCCATCCGGCACCAGGGGCAACCGTACTGTAAAAACTTTTTTCAGGATAGTAGTATTTACCGCCTGGGGTCAAATAATTCAACATGTACTCTGACAGCGGTATAGACGAATCCCTTCCCTTATAATATGTCATCACTTCCCAATTGTCCCTCATACTGGAGGTATGAGTTAAAAGCATTCGAAACGTGATGGGGATGGATGGATAGGCCGGGTTTCTTACGGAAAAGGGGAGATAATTATTTATATCGTTATCAAGCCCGAATTTCCCCTGCTCGAACATCTGCATCAATGCTGCAGCGGTTATTGTTTTGCACACAGATGCCAACTTAAAAAGTGTATCCTTGTTAACAGGAATTTTTTTTTCAATATTGGCATACCCGTATGTCCCTATCCATACGATTTCCCGGTTCTTCACAATACATGCAGCCAAACCCGCAATGTGATTGGCACGCATGGTATCCGTGATATAAGAATCGATGGATCCATTTTCCCGAGAAGAGGTATCTCTCTTTATAACATTTTTTGAACAACCGGAGCAACCGGTAAATAATGCACCTGCGACACATAACAGGATAATTAAAAAAGTAATATTTTTAACGTTCCGTTTCATAATCAAAGTATTTTACCAGGATTCAACAGGTTTTCCGGGTCAAAGGCCTGTTTTATTTTTTTAAATACCTCCATTTCAATGGTATTAAACTGGTACTTCATAAAGGGCTTTTTAGTGATTCCAATACCGTGTTCCCCACTGATAGAGCCGTTTGATGATACCACATAACGAAAGATTTTATCCAGTACAACCTCAGTCCGAGCCATTTCATCCTTATCTGCCGGGTCCACCATCAGGTTGGTATGAATATTTCCATCCCCCAGATGGCCAAACAGTATAATGGTCAAATCATGTTCTTTTGCTAATTGGTTGATAAATTCCACAGTATCCGGGATTTTACTGGTGGGCACCACGATATCTTCATTGATCTTTTTGGGTTTTAATCTGGCAATGGCAGGGGAGATATTTCGCCGTATATTCCAGAGCTCCTCCTGTTCGGTCTCTGTTAAGGCGGCTTTGTATTGAATCATTTCAGCATTTTTTACAATTTCCAGGAATTTATTTTTTCTCTCTTCCACATCGATTCGGTTCCCATCGATCTCAATGATTACAGATGCATGAATTGCCGGATTCAGCGGTAGTCCCATATACTGGTATACAGCAGAGATGGAGCTCCTGTCCATAAACTCAAGGGCAGAAGGATGAACATTGCTGTTGATCATTTTATTGATAAATTCCGTGCCGCTGCGCAGGGATTTGAAATCCACCCAAAACAACACCCGATGTTGGGGTAAGGGGATCAACTTTAATAAAATTTTTGAAATAACAGCAAGGGTACCTTCGGAACCGACTAAAAGGGATTTAATATCGTACCCGGCCACATCTTTGATCACACGGGAGCCAGTCCTGATTTTCTCCCCATTTATTAAAAAGGCTTCCAATCCCAGCACATAATTACCCGTGACGCCATACTTATAGCACCTAAGGCCTCCGGCATTTTCCCCCACATTACCGCCAATGGTAGAGGTTTTTAAACTGGCGGGATCCGGGGGATAGAAAAGTCCCTTTTTTTCCACCTCCAGCTGCAAATGCTCGGTCACCACCCCTGGCTCTACTTCAGCCAGGAAATTCTCCGTTTCAATGGAGAGAATTTTGTTCATCCGGGTAAAAACAATAGCAATGCCACCCTTTAAAGGAATCGATCCACCTGAGAATCCGACCCCTGCTCCCCTGGGTGTGATAGGAATTTTATATTTATACGCGATTCTAAGGAGTTGTTCGATATCTCTTTCTATTTCGGGAAATACCACTAAATCCGGCAAGAACTCGATGCCAGTGGCATCATACGAATAAGTGATAAGATACTCTTTTTCTGTAAACACCTTCTGTTTACCAAGACTCTTTTGCAATTCTTTTATTACTTTTTTATCAATCATTCCAATTGTATTATAAACAAACAGTTTATAATGGTCAAGTTAAGTAGGCAACCACCGAAACCTGAGAATATTTTAATTTTGTTTCAAAAATATTTGACAAATCGATCCATCTTATATAAAATTAAATTTGTTATTTACTAAAGGTAGACAGATAAAAATGGACGGTTTTAAGAAATTTATAACGCATTATAAAAAAGATGAAATAATTTACAAGAAGGGTGAAGCCCAGAGCGATTTCTATATCATTAACAAGGGAAAGGTTCAATTAAAACTAACTGACCATGACCTGGCCATAGTAACGCTTTCTAAAGGGGATTTTTTCGGGGAGGAATCTTTAAGTGAAAATCAAAATGCGGTCTATACGGCTGATGTGGTGGAGGATTCCGATATTATAAAAATTCCCTATGATTCCCTGGTGGAGATGATGAAAAAAAACGCAGCCATTTCCCTGAAAATTTTGAAAAAACTATCTGAAAAACATATAAAAATTCAAAATAACACCCTGGATTTGCAGAGAGCGGAATTGGATGCAAAGAAAGCAGCCAAAGGACCAGAAGTCTCTGAAGATGAGAAAACCTCCGAAATGCTGGATCCGGAGGTTAAAGCCTATCTTGTGATTGAGCGCTCGAACCGGGTGGTCCAATTAACCAAAACCCAAACCTTTCTGGGCCGCAGAGATTATACCACTGGATTTGTACCTGATGTAGACCTGACCAAAGAGGATGAAGAAAAATATATTTCAAGAAAGCATTCCAAAATTTCTTATGTAAACGGCAAATTTTATGTTTCAGAGGAACCAGGAGCAGTAAACGGTACTTTCCTGAACGGGGTAAAATTAAACACCGGTGTTAAACACGAACTCAACGATAAAGATGAACTGACCCTCTGCCACCTGAATATTGTTTTTAAACATTAAGTACTCTTGAGTACTGGTCATTTGCCTTCGGCGTCATTGGTTCGCTTCGCTCACGTCAGGGAGGCTTTTTAGAACTTGTCATTAGGAGATTAAAAAGATGCGAATTCTTTAAAGCCCTCAATGACAATTACTCAAAAGCAACACTGACAAGCCTTAAAGCTCTTAATGACACGCACTTAAAATTCCCCTGACAAGCCACAAAGCACTCAATGACAAGTCCTTAAAAGTCACACTGACATACTCCGTAAAGCTCCTTAAGCTTTTCTTGTCAACGCCGTAATCAATTCTTTGTATTCGGGGTAGAGGTTGATCAATTTTTCTTTGCTGCCGGATTGGTAATCGGAATATTCAAATCCCGGTGCCACAGTGGTTCCCATTAATGCGAATGTTCCGCCAGGCACCAACCGAGCCCCCTGCCATGCACCTGCGGGAATTAACACCTGGGGAAACATGCCCCTTTTTAATTCAGTACCCAGGAGCACACGCTTCCCCTGGCCGTTGGGGTAAAGATGCAGCATCTCAACAGGGTCCCCCAGATAAAAATGAAATATCTCATCAATGCCCAACCGATGCATCTCGGAAAAAGTATCTTTTGTCAACATATAGTAAATGGCAGTGCTGTAAGAACGTTTCCCCCTGCTCTCATCAACGATTGTCTCTTTTGCCCGGTAGGTTTCCAGGAAATACCCCCCTTCTGTGGGATGCTTTTGTAGATTTAATATTTTTATGACTTCTTCGGCGGTAAGCATATTATCTATCGAGTAAAAGACAAGAGCCCACAGAAAACACAGAAGGACACAGAAGTTTTATTTTTATTTTTTTCCGTGTATTCTGTGTATTCGTTATTACGTGGGCTTCAATTTTATTCGCTTAAATCAGCGGCACATTTTTTTATTTCTTCGTAACGGAAACAATCCATTGTGTGGTCGTTAACCATGCCGGTGGCCTGCATATGGGCATAACAGATAGTGGAACCAACAAATTTGAACCCCCTCCGCTTTAGTTCTTTACTCATTTTATCCGACAACGTGGTTCTGGCCGGTATTTCCTTTACGCTCTTCCATTGATTAACGATGGGTTTCCCTTCAACAAAATCCCATATAAACGTTTCAAAAGTGCCGTATTCCGCCTGGATATCCAGAAAGGCTCTGGCATTTGTTATCGACGCCTCGATCTTTCGCCGGTTCCGGATGATCCCTGGGTTTTGCATCAGTTCTTCGATCTTATTTTTTTCATACTGCGCAATCTTTCGAGCATCAAAACCATCAAAGGCTTTCCTGTAATTTTCTCTCTTCCTGAGCACCGTCAGCCAGCTCAAGCCAGCCTGCACCCCCTCCAGGATAAGAAATTCAAACAGCAGTCGGTCATCATGGATAGGTACACCCCACTCTTCATCATGATACGTCACATACAACGGGTTATCCAATGGTACCCACTCGCATCTTTTCTTACTATTCATTATACATTGAACCTCCTATTACAAGGTATAGAACCCCGCGTTCGTTCTCAGTTCTAAAATTACTTTTTTTTCAACGAATTCAGATATTTCAAATCCTCAATGTCTTTATTCCGCTTTACACTTTCTTTGTTTCTAACTAACTGTTCCAACCCGATAAAATATACCTGGTATTCTTCATTATCTATCTTTAGTTTCTCTATCAACCGGTTTTCCCATGCTTCCTCAAATTTTACGGCTTCAATCGACGTTAACAAATCGATTCTATTGGGAGGGATGCCAAATTGTACAACTATATTTTCACCTATTAATTCTTCCTCTTTTTTTATACCCGGAATTGTACCACTCCAGAAATCCTTCAATACTGAAAATAGTTTTCTCGCATTCTCTGCCGACGATTCATAAAAGAAATCGATATCCCCCGTAAGCCTGGGAAAACCATAGTAAATAACAGCTACTCCACCTCTTATGACATAACGTACATCATATTCAGCCAGCAGCTTTACAAAATCCTGAACATCAGGAGAAAAGAGGGAACCATTCATTTACTCTAAATTATATATCTCCCTGACATCAGGTTGATTTTTACCAAATACTCTTTCTCTTAACTCTTTAGCTGCTTCCAATCTTTCTTCCGGGGTCATTGATATATTCTGTTCGATGTCCCACTGCTCTGCTTCTTCAAAACTTCTCGATATGTGAACAATTCTTTTCATCTATCTATTATACCATACTTCCGAGTTATTTTCATATTTTTTCGCCCTCAATCTCTATAATCTTTTGGGCAATTTGCAGATCGAGAGGATAGGTGATTTTTATATTCAATGGACTGCCGTCTACCACATAGACAGGAGCCAGTTTTAAATTCAATATAAGGGAACAATCATCCGTTGCGTCAAAAATATTATTTTCCTTTGCCAATCGATGGGCCTTTTGGATTAAATCCAATTTAAACGCCTGGGGGGTTTGTACCCGCCTTAAAAAATTCCTGTTTAGAACTTTTTTGATGAGATTGTTCTTTTCTATCTCGATAATGGTATCGGGCGAGAGGATGGCAACATTAACGGCGGAATACATGTTTAGCTTTTCCATTAGGTCATCGATGATTCTTTTGGAAATAAAGGGCCTGGCGGCGTCATGGATGAGCACATTCTCGTAATCTTCGGGGGCTGCGGTGGTGACACCGATACAGGAAGATTCCTGTCGGGTTTCACCGCCCTTTAATATTTTTACGACCTTTCGGTATCCACTACTCTGGACGATTTCCTCTGTTTTATGGTAAAACGCTTCATTGGTCACAATAAAAATATGGTCTAGATGGGGGTGATTTTCAAATTTTCCAATAGTATGCTGGAGGATGGTTTTACCTGCCAGCAGTAAAAACTGCTTGGGAAAATCCCCTTCTATGCGGGTGCCGCTTCCTCCCGCCAATATTAATGCCAGATTCTTTTTCATTTCCTAATTATATTATATTTTGACGTTAATTGACAATATCGAACGAAAGTGATAAAATTCCCTATTCTGGAGGAAAAATGAAAAAAGGAATACATCCCGAATATGTTGAATGCAAAGTTACCTGTGCTTGCGGGCATAGTTTTAAAACTCGGTCAACCCTGCCTGAAATAGAAGTCGAAATCTGTTCTTCCTGCCACCCCTTTTATACTGGGAAACAAAAGTACGTCGATACCGAAGGCCGCATAGAAAAATTTAAGAAAAAATATGGCTACAAAGAGCAGTGATAAACTTCTTTCCTATCTTGACGGTCTTCATAAAAAATACACTGAAATCTCAGACCAACTGGCTAAACCGGAGATAGTAAAAAATCAAAAGAAGTTCCGGGAACTTTCCAAAGAGCTATCAAACCTGCGGCCACTGGATGATAAATATGTGAAGTTTAAAAACCTCATCAATCAGAAGCAGGAAGCAGAAGAATTATTGGCGCTTTCCGATGAAGATGAGATGAAAGAACTGGCCAGAGAAGAGATTCAGAACCTGACCGAAAAGGCAGCTGATATCGAGGATGAAATTAAACATCTGATGGTATCAGACCATTCCGAAGATAGTAGGAATGTATTTTTAGAGATTCGTGCTGGCGCTGGTGGTAATGAAGCCTCGTTATTCGCTTCCGATTTACTGCGGATGTACACCCGGATCGCTGAAAGAAAGGGCTGGAAATCCGAAGTCATCTCCACCACCTATTCCGCCATCGGAGGCATTAAAGAGATCATAGTGCATATCAAAGGTGATAATGTTAATAAATATGTGAAATTTGAAAGTGGTGTCCACCGAGTACAGCGGGTGCCGGTTACTGAATCCAGTGGACGAATTCATACCTCTACTGTCACCGTAGCAGTAATGCCGGAAGTCGATGACGTTGAAGTAGATATCAACCCAAAGGACCTTCGAATCGATACCTTCAGGGCATCTGGAGCCGGGGGTCAGCATGTGAATCGAACCGATTCTGCTATCCGGATCACTCATCTGCCCACAGGTATTGTGGTTACCTGCCAGGATGAAAAATCCCAGCACAAAAACAAAGACAAAGCCATGAAGGTGTTAAAATCCCGTTTATATGAACATGAAAAAAACAAGCAGCAGGATGATATTGCCAGCAATCGGAAATCCCAGGTAGGCAGCGGGGCCCGGTCGGAAAAAATAAGAACCTATAATTTCCCCCAAAACAGGGTGACCGATCACCGCATCGACGAACGAAATTTTAATATCGAATCTGTCATCGACGGGAACCTGGATGAAATGATCAAACTCCTGACCGAACAGTACAAAAAACAAGCACTGGAAACCAAATTTAAAGAGATCATTGCATAAAAATGGTGGGAACTGGAACTGCTTGTTCCCGAACGAGTACAACCTGATTACGGTCCATCCATGCGATATTCATCTTTGTTTTCAAATGCTTTGAAAAAATTCAAAGGCAGCGATAAGGCACTGGATATCCAGGTGCTGATAGAAGCGGCCTTTAAAATTACACGTACAGAGTTCTGGACCAGGAAAAATGAAACCATAACGGACAGAACCGCGTTAAGAAAATTTTACCGGTACAGATCCCGCTTGTTAAAAAACGAACCCATCGCCTATATATTAAAAAAAAAGGAGTTCTACGGGGAAACTTTTTTTATCAATAAAAATGGTCTGATACCCAGGCCAGAGACAGAAATCCTGGTAGAAAAAGCAATCCAGTTGATAAAAACTCCGGCAGAGATCCTGGACATCGGCGCAGGAAGCGGTATCATTGCCATTCTCCTGGCAAAGCACACAGGTTCTATTGTTACAGCAATAGAAAACAACAAAAAGGTCCTTTACATGCTAAAGAAAAACATTGTAATGCATAACGTTGGGGACAGGGTTCTCCCGATTTATGCCGAACTTTTTCCTTCACCGGGGAAAAAATTCGATATGGTTGTCTCCAACCCACCCTATATCTCGGAAACAGAATGGGGGGAACTGGACCCAGCGGTCAGGGACTATGAACCCAAAACCGCCCTGGTGGCAGATGAAGAGGGTATGGGCGTTATACGCCAAATCATAGAAAAGACCAGGACCTACCTCAAACCAGGAGGAAAACTGCTGATTGAAATCGGGTACAACCAGAAACAGCGGGTCAATGACCTTTTAAAAAAGGCCACATTTTCAAACATCGAATTCTTAAACGATTACAGCCATATCCCCCGGATCGCATTAGCACAGTTGAAATGATGAATGATGATCAAGGAAAATAACAAATTACAAAATACAAATTACATGCTACTCTGCGGAGTGGCTACGCTACGTAGCACGAGAACAAATCACAAATTCCAATGACCAAAATCACAAACAACTTTATAGAACTTCTTTTTCAAACCCACAGCTTCATTTCCACCCAAACAAAGTCTTTTATCTTATCTTTATACATTAATATGAGTCCCTTTTAGCCCTGACAAGGTTTATATTTGTAATTTGTGGTTTGGAATTTTTTTGTAATTTGGGATTTGTTATTTGGAATTTTGAGCAATGAAAGTTTTACTGGTGAATCCTTATATTTATGATTTTACCGCCTATGATCTCTGGCTTCGGCCCTTGGGGCTTCTTTACATCGCATCCATCTTAAAAAAATATACCGATTGTGAACTCTACTGGCTGGACACCCTGGACCGGTTCCAGGATAATGCTTTTTTACCGGGTGATTCCGCTTTGAAACGTTTCCATACCAACGGCAGCGGCAAATACCACAGGGAAATCCTTAAAAAACCCGGATTATACCAGAATGTCCCACGAAACTACTCCAGGTATGGGATCCCATTTGAAACGTTTAGAGAAAAAATCGAGCAAATCCCCTCGGTGAATATGATTTTTATCACCAGCCTGATGACCTATTGGGTTGACGGTATTACAATCACCATTGAGACATTAAAGGAAAAATTTCCCACGGCCACCATTGTCCTTGGAGGCATTCTTCCCAGTTTGGTGCCCTTCAACCAGCTAAAAAAAACCATCGATGCCGATTATTTTATCAAAGGGTATGGAGAAACTAAAATACTAGACATTATCAAAGCCAACAATGGCAAAATCTATCCACATCCCGATTTCTCCCATATCGATAACATCCCCACCCCTGCTGTTGAATTCTTAAGCAATCGGAGTGCCTTACCACTCCTGACCTCCAGGGGGTGCCCGTTTCGTTGTACCTACTGCGCATCAGGTATTTTAAATAAAAAATTCCTGGAACGGTCGCAAACAAACATCTTAGAAGAAATCCATTATATGCATGATACATATGCTACCAAACACTTTATCATCTTTGACGACGCCTTGTTGATCAACCAGCGCATCCGTTTTTTAAAGGTGTTCCAGGAGGTAAAAGAAACCCTCAACATCAATTTCCATACCCCCAACGGTCTGCATGTGGGTGAGATCGACCGGGAGACTGCAGAGATTTTTTTTCAGAGTGGGTTTAAAACCCTTCGTCTCAGTTTTGAGTCCACCAGTACAGAGGTATTAGCCAAAAGTTCCAATAAAGTCACTGTTAGTCAAATGGTCCGTGCCGTTGAAAATTTAGAGGCTGCCGGTTATGAACGAAAAAATATCGGTGTTTACCTCCTTTTTGGTTTACCTGGGCAAAAGGTAAATGATGTCGAGGAGGCCCTTCATTTTGTCAAGGACCTGGGAGTCACACCCCATCTTGCGTATTTTTCTCCGGTCCCAGGTACCGTGGATTTTTTCAACCTTCAAAAATCGGGTATTCTTTCAACACCAGTCAACCTTTATGAAACCAATAAAATTTTTTTTGTTTACAACAAATCCGGTTTTACACATCAAGAAATTCATCACATAAAGGAGCAGGTATCAGATATCGCCAGGAAAGCAAGATCATCATAGAATCTAAGTTTTTCCAATGACTACGCATAGGAAAAAAGCCACATGCGTGGGAATATGATTGCAAATGTCTGAAACATGTCGATTTTTTTAAAATTACAAAATACAAATCACAAATCACAAGCAAATTCCAAACCACAAATTACAAATAACAAACAAGAACGTTTAACAAAAGAAGGAAAAAAAAGAAAATCTTAGTTTCAATCTGATTACAGCACTTTCAATAGAAGCTCGGTTAAGCTGTTTGTAGTTTTTGTCATTGTAATTTGTAATTTGCTTGTAATTTGTATTTTGGGATTTGTAATTTAACATGTCTCACACTCATGGTCAACCATAATGGAAATAAAAATATCGACCACATGTTGGTAGATAATTTTTGGTAAGCGACTATTAGATATTTAATTGTGTGCAAACATCTTCGGTATTCACAATATGGGCAAATCCATAGGCCAGGTTCTTTAATGTTGAGATGTGAAGATCATCATTTACAGTAGCGGTGGCATCGGAAACGAAAAAAATACGAAAATCCCTGACAAACCCGTCACGCGCAGTGGTTTCACAGCAGCAATTGGTCATGACACCAGTGATAATCAACGCTTCGATTCCCTCCGCCCGCAGCCTCTCATCGAGATCTGTATTGAAAAATCCGCTGTAATGGTTTTTATCGATAATTAAATCTTCCTTTTGGGGCTGAAATTCCGGCATCATTTGCCAGTCGTTGGATCCGTACATGATGTTATCCCCCCACCATTTGGCCAGCATTCCACCATCCTTGGAAATGTCTTTGTGACCATGACGGGTCACCACGATGCGCACCTGGTGGGCCCGACAGGTATCAATGATCCTCAAAAGGTTTTTTTTAATTCCCCTGGTAATGGAGTCGAAATAGTTTTGCATGTCGATGACCAGGAGGGCACACTGCCGGGGGTTGATTTTTTCAACTCTTATGTTGTACTTCTCAATCTCTTTTAAATAATCTTTACTCATCAAATATCTCCTTTTTTTGCCACAGACTTACACAGACAATACAAAGACAAATAGTCTAATAAATTCTTTGGAAAAGGTCAATATAATGACCATGATTCACAAAGTTCCTTTGATTACCAGGATTGGTGAAATTTTTTTTAATTTTTCAGTTTTTTTGAAGACGAAAAAAAAGAAATATTATATAATAAATGAAACATTTTTTAAGGAGTAAAAAAGGATGTTTGATATTTTATTATGGTTGTACATGGTCAATGCAGTCCTGCTGATCAATCATGAAATCGATTCGGCATACTGGAAAGAATGGGAACTTTTTAAATTACCTGGCGGTATAACGGGCTTCCTTATGATTCATTTTCCCCTGGTGTTCCTGGTCCTCTATGGTTTAATAATGGTTTTCAAACAATCGGTTGCAGGGCTCATTTTTTCACTGATTTTAAGTTTCGCCGGGATATTTGCCTTTTTTATCCACATGTTCTTCATAAAAAAAGGCCGCAGCGAATTCAAAGTACCGATCTCCATTTTCATACTGGTTGCAACACTTATCGTATCGATCTTCCAGGCTGTTTTTACGATCTGGTTGATGGGGAAATAGAGGTTAGAGGTTAGAGGTTAGAGGTAAAGAGGTAGAGAGGTAGAGGGGTAAGGAGTAACGGGAATGAAAATTAAAAAATTTAAAACTTTATTCTTGTTTTGGACGGTATTGGCCTTATTACTTTTGATATCCGGGTGCTTGAATATTTTTTCCATTCAGAGCAAGGTTGAAATCATTGCGGAAGGCAGAGGGATTCGAGCTGCTGAATTTAAAATAGGAACCTATATCGATTTTAGTAAGGAACCCAAACCAATGAAAATTAAATGGGATGAGAAACGAAAAGAGTATGAGATTTATTTTGAAAATTCGAAAACAAATCATTTCCGCCTGATGCACCTTCGCCGCGCAACCTATCTACTTCAAGCACGTGATGAAGATCATTATGAATATACAATTATAAAAATCGATGGTGATATTGTCGATTTTCTCAATATCAAAGAGGATTATGAAAGGAAGTTGGACAGGTTAATGAAAAAATACGGCCTGACCACCAACGAAGAAGATATCGTCATGGGAACACGAAAAGGATTGATATCCTTCTTCAAACGCCTGGCAAAATCAAAATACCTGGAATCCGGAGAACGAATCAAGTATATCGATATAAATAAGGGAACTGTCTCAAAGTAAAAAAAAGTGCCGGACTATAACGTCAATTACCCGGGATAGGGTATGATAAATCAAACCCGGATTAATCGGTAATTTCCGATTAGTTCCGTAGGGAGCAAGGGCGCTGGGTTATTGTCACTGTTAATTTTTTTAAAGATTAAAAAAGGGGTCAGGCAAGAAGGTAAGAAGGTAAGAAGGTAAAGGCAACGAAGGCAAGGCAGGCAAGAAGGAAGAGGAAGGGGAGTGCGTTAATGGGCAGTTTCAACCAATTTTTCTATTTCTTGTTTGGGTAACCCGGTTGCCTCTACAATGATATCCATATCCACTCCTCTCTTTATCAATTTCCTGGCTGTTTCGAGTTTTGCCTCTTTTCGTCCTTTTTTTTCTCCTCTTTTTTCTCCTTCACTTCTTAATCTGTCGGCTAATGTTTGCATAATTTCACCTCCATCTATTTTACTTTTTTCTAACATTTTTTTCAGTCGATCCCGGCTGATGTTTTTTGTCTCGGAAATGTAGATGAGAAAGAATACGATATCTTCAATATCTTCGCTAAATCCTTTCTCATGCCAGAATCTAAATATTTCCTCGATGCCTTCGCTCTCTTCGGTATAAGCGTATTTCATCAGCGCCATTGCCGTCAATAGAAATACATTATCTTTTAGCTCTTTATTCTTTTCAGTTCGGAAATCCCACAGTTTAGCATCGAAGAGGAAATACCTATAATCCAGTAAAAATTCTTTTACTTCGTCTTCGACCTCAAATTGATCCACGAAGGATTGGGGTATTTTCCAATCCCGTTCTCCATGATAGAAGACGATGGGAATAATGATGCGCAACGGTCTCTTTTCATCGATGTCTTTATGCCATTCCTCTGTCATGTATTTCAGGATTTGTAAAAAAATCTTTATTCTCCCTTCTGTTTTATGTTCCAATATGAAGCAGATATCCGTAGGGATTTTACCGCCGTCTTTGGCATTCATTTTTACTTTGACCACAATATCGGAGTAGTACTCGTCGAAATGTTTGGATACATAATCGGTGTCTTCGATTTCGATGTTGGAGAAATCGATTCTTTTTTTTATCTTTTCAGGCAAGACTTTTTTAAGGAGCGCTCTTGCGTTGTCCACTTTTCTGAAGACATTGGTGAACATTTTATCGTGGACCCGGTCTATTTTTTTCATGGTATTATTATATTGCAATTCCCAGGATTTTTCAACCCCGCAGCACGGGGGCCCAGGACTGCGTCAAAGTCTAATGATGAATGATGAAAAAGAAAAGTGATTAAATCAAAAGGTTTTCAGATTGTTTTATCTTCATCATTCATCACTCATCATTCATAATTAATCGCATCAAACTTCAAAAAAGACTTTGACGCATTCCTGTGCGGGGACCCTCCTGGTTTGATCTTTTGCTTTATATTATAATAAAGGCCGTTTCTGCCCGTTTCTGGCCCACCCCCTTTTTCATTCCTGTTTCTGGTCTGCCCCCTTTCATTACATTGATAAAAAGAGGTTTTTCAATTATAATAGGGGTATGAATAAACTATTGGTTGTTGAAGATAATAAATCCATGCGGGAAATGCTGGAAAATATCCTGGAGGAAAAAGGATATGAGGTTAAAGCCACCGAAGATGTGGCCTCTGCCATGCTCCTATTGAAATCTGAATATTTTCACCTGATTATCTCCGATCTCCAACTCCCGGACATTGATGGGATTGCCTTTTTTAAGAAAATAAAACACTATAACATCCCTTTTATTATTTTAACAGCCTTCGGCTCCATCGAGCTGGCTGTAGAGGCCATCAAAGAAGGGGCGTTTGATTTTGTCTCAAAACCGGTAGACCCGGATTATTTGTTTTTAATTGTTGAAAAAGCACTGGAATCCACACGTATTATACGGGAAAATATTATTTTTAAAGAAATTTATGCCTCCCAGGTAGAAAAATCCGTCATCATCGGCAAAAGTAACGCTATCTTACAAGAAGCAGAAAAACTAAAACAAGTGGCTGGTACTGATACACCGGTACTGCTGCTGGGAGAAAGCGGAACCGGTAAGGAACTGTTTGCCCGAGCCATTCATAACATAAGTGATAGGAAAATACATCCCTTTATTGCAATTAATTCGGCCTCTATCCCGGAGAATCTTCTGGAAAATGAGTTATTTGGCCATGAGAAAGGTTCCTATACCGATGCCTACCTGCGGCAGATAGGGAAACTGGAACTGGCCCAGGGCGGCACCTTTTTCCTGGATGAGATTGGTGACCTCCCCCATAACCTGCAAGGAAAGATCCTGCGGGTGATTGAAGAAAAAAAGATCAGCCGCATTGGCAGCCACCAGGAAATCGACCTGAATATCCGCTTTATCTTTGCCACCAATATCAAACTGGAAGAGGCTGTGACAGATGGGCGATTCCGTCAGGACCTTTATTTTCGCATCAATGTATTTCCCCTCCAACTCCCCCCTCTAAGAGAACGAAAAGATGATATTATCTTGTTGACTGAATACTTCATCAAAAAATTCTCTCTTGAAATGAACAAAAGAAATATCTCACTTTCGGATAAAGCCAAAGAAAAATTACTGGATTACCAATGGCCGGGAAATGTCCGGGAACTGCTGAATACTATCGAGAGAGCCTTAATTTTATGCAAAGGAAGAAGAATCGAAGAAAACCATATTGTTCTACCTGAAAAACCGTTCTCCCTGGTGGAAACGTTTAGTTTTAGCGGCTCCCTTAAACAGGTAACTGCCCGGGCAGTGAAAGAGGTTGAAAAGACTAAAATTAAACAGGTTCTGCAAAAGGTGGGATTTAACAAAACAAAAGCAGCAGAATTCCTGGAGGTCAGTTACAAAACATTGCTGGATAAGATAAAGGAATATGGCATTTCAGAAGAAAATTAAATATTTTTTTATTCGAAAAGCAGCTAAAGCACTGATTTTTTTCATCATCAAAACCTGTAAACTTAAAATCATCGGCCATGAGCACGTGGAAACACTGAGGAAACAAAAAATTCCTATTATCTACGCCTACTGGCACAGGCATATTTTTGTAACTATTTACCGGTTCCGAAACACGAGGGCTCGCCCCTTAATTTCGCTGTCAGAGGACGGGGAAATCGTTTCGCAGATTGCAGTGGAATTCGGTATGAACCCGGTCAGGGGATCATCATCAAAAGGAGGCGCCCGGGCATTTTTAAAACTTTTAAATGCCATCAAGGAGGATCATTCAGAAGTGTTGATTACAGCAGATGGGCCCAAAGGCCCTTTGCGGCAGATTAAAGACGGTACCATCCGACTGGCTCAAAAAACCGGTTCGGTCATTGTTCCCATCTGCTGGCATGCCAGCCGTGTGAAAATCTTAAAAAAAACATGGGATAAATTTAAAATACCAAAACCCTTCAGCACGATTACCTATGCTTACGGCCAACCGTTTGTGATTCCCGGCAATGCTGCCAAGGATAATTACCCCCAATTAAAAGAAACACTAAAAGAATCGATCGATACCCTGGAAAAAGAAATTGAAAGGAATACCTAAATTTATCGAAAAAATATGGTAAATACACTTTTTTCTATTGCAATTTTCGAGATATATAATATAATTTAATTATAAAAACATTAAGCGAGGTTAAATAATGAGTGAATATGAAATTACAAATAATTACTTAATTTTCAAAGAATTGAACTCGGATTCAATCGGTATCAATTATAGAGCCGGTGAAATCGAAAACAAAAAAGCTTCAAATCATGTATTATTAACAGAAGTTTATCCCTTCATAGCCGGGAACACAGATATATGGAAACGGGTCAACATTTTGATGGAGGGCATCAAAAAATCAAATATTCCTAATCTCTATTCCCCTGAAAAAATAATCAAAGACGATGAAAGCGACAAAACACTGTTGGTTTATCCACATATGAAGGCCAGGAACTTTGAGGAAATCCTCGAAGATTCACAAAAAAAAGATATCCCTATTAATTTTGATCTCACCTTTTCAGTTGCTATAGCTATCGCCGATCTAATAGATACCGGTTCTTCCATTGTGGTGAGCGGCAAAAAATCATTTCATGGATTTTTAACACCGGATAATATTCTTATCGACTATGATGGTAAAATATTTTTGAAAAACTACGGAATATATCCTTATTTGGGTAAGAGTGAAGAAATCTTTTCAGAAATGATAAATAAATATGGTGCCTGGGTGGCTCCGGAATTCTTAAGAAAAGAAAAACTGTTACCACAGTCGGATATTTACCACCTGGGATATATTGTTTACCGGATTCTGACCGGTGAATATTTCTCTTACTCTGCCGACGAAGATTTTGAAGCCAAACTCTCCAGTATCAGTTTCACTCAACATCTCCCCTCATCAGATAAAGATTTTCTAACAAACCTCATTACTTTCTTCAAAAAAACCTTAAATCCTGACCCCATGAAACGATTCACCAACACGAAGGAGTTTAAGGATTATATCGCCCATTTTTTCCACATCGAAGAATTGTCATCCGTGACCTTTAATCTGGCTTATTTTATGAATTCCCTCTACCTGGAAACAATGGAAGAAGAAAACAACCATCTAAAAGAAGAATTGGCCTATACCATTCCTGAGAAAGAAAAAGAAGATGCTCTAGCCGACTCTCATTTGGCAGAAGATATATTGGCTGGCCTGGATGAAAAGAAAAGCTCAAAGCTCAAATTCATCATTCCCATCATTGCTGCGGTGATCATAGTGGCTGCGGTCGCTGTTTTTTACGTTATCCAAACCCAAAAAGCCGCAAAAGAACAGGAGCAGCAGATGCAGACCATGAAGGATATGGAAACTCAGTTGGCGCAGCTCAAAAAAAAGCAGGATGAAACACAACAAAAATACGTGGAACAATTAAAAGAACTGGAAGAAAAAAAGACCACCACTGAAGAAGAACAAAAAACCAAAGAGGAGGAGATAAGAAAATTGAAGCAGTGGCGGGAAGAACAGCAGCGTAAAGAAGAGGAACGTATCAAAGCAGAACAGGAGGCCCTAAAGAAACAACAAGAACTGGAAGAACAACAAAAAAAAGAAGCAGCTGAAGCGGAACGAAAAAGAAAAGAGGAAGCAGAAAAAAAGAGGTTAGAAGAAGAAGAGAGAAAACGGTTAGAAGCAGAAAGAAGCAAGGTAACAGTCGGTCAACTGATACCACTGATTGAAGCTACAGAAAAACCAGTCAAGATAAAAGGAAGAGACCCGATATTCCCCGAAAGAATAAGAAAATTATATGCCAGAAATAAAGACATCAATGTCCGTGCTAATTTTTTAATCGATGAAAACGGAACGGTGGCCAATGTGAGAATATTAAGCAAAATCCCTGAGGACCTAGAAAAAGTTATTGTCAAAACCTTGAAAAAATGGAAATATCAACCAGCCAAAAAGAATAAAGTCAGAGTAAAAGTATGGGTGCATATCTCGCTAAAGATTTCGTTTTGATTTACAATTCAGCTCAGTTGAAAACGATAGAAAGAACAAGAAATTTTCAATTATCAACTGGTAATAATCAATGATTAATGAAAAAAATATAAATTAAAAAGTATACCTAATTACCCCTGAACCAATGTCCCAAACTATAAATCAGAACCAATGGAATGGCTTAATATACCTTCACTTGAAAAAAAATAGACCTGATTTATAAAACAGGTCGAAAACTTCTTTTTTAGATAAGATAATGGTAGCATGAAAAGTGGAGAAAAAGGAATTGAAATGAAGAAGCGAAGCCTTTCCATTCTGCTTTTCGCTTCAATTTTGATCTTGATATCCGTATTCGATTCCCAGATACAGGCTTTAGAAAAGTCCTTCAGTTCTTTTGCTGTGGTAGATGTTGAAAAAATGAAACTGATCATCGGTAAATGGAGGATGAGTGATAGGCCTTATTTGTACGAATACACCGATGATTTTGCGCGCCGAATCGATGGATTCACCTATTACAGGTACAAAATTTCACAATTTCCCCGAAATGAGAATAATATCTATGCCATATTCAAATCCAAAAAGACCGGTAAGTCTTACTTTTGCCGGGGGAACTGGCATAGAAAATGGGGGTTCCGGTACTCCGCTTCCCGTATTGTATTCAAAGGGAAAGATAAATTTATCGTCTACTCCAAAGACAATCCCAGGAAAATCTATTTCATCGCTGAAAGGATGCAAAAGGATGAGAAAAAAGAAAAATAGATATCGATATTTATCCGTTTCTAGCTGTTCCTTCCGTAATAAAAACCTGGAACTAAAAAATAACAACATCAGGAGATAACCATGAAAAAAAGAAAACTTTTGGTATTGTTTGTTTTATCCTTCACATTTATATTTTTATTTTTTGTGTCACTTTTTGTCAGTGCTTCGGATTCCACTGATTATTTTAATAGCCTGCTGGCTCCGATTAATCCGGATTTTTTAAAATATATGGAAAACGCCGGGAAAAAATCGTCCCCTGACAACATAGCAGCAGAAAACGAGCATCCACTGGGCTCGATTCCATCCCCGGTAGACCTCTCTCATGTCAAAGGAACCATTGATGAGGCAGTCAATACCACGTATCCCGCCAGATATGACTTGCGGGAACTGGATTTGGTGACATCAGTGAAAGATCAGGACGGGTATCCGACCTGCTGGATATTTGCGGCCTTTACCTCACTGGAATCCTGCCTCCTGCCTGAGGAACATGTAGACTTTTCCGAGTGGCACATGGCTGTCACTCACGGTTTTGACTATCCTATTATGGAAGCTGGAAATTCCTTTATGACTACTGCCTACTTAATAAGATGGAGCGGACCTATCAACGAGTCAGATGTCCCTTATGCCTCCTCTCCTAACCTGATTTCCCATTACCCCCTGGCCAAACATGTGCAGCGGGTGGTTTTCCTGCCGGAGCGAGAGGGACCGCTGGACAACAATACTGTAAAATACTTTCTCATGAATTATGGCCCTGTCGATTTTGCCTTTTTTTGGGGTAATGAAGGTTTTTCCTCTTACACCAACTCTTTCTACATCCCTAACAATAGAGGTCAAAACCACCGATTGGCTATTGTGGGCTGGGATGATAATTATCCGGCCTCTCGATTTGCAGCCAGGCCCCCCGGAGATGGCGCTTTTATCGCCAGGAACAGCTGGGGCTCCGGTTGGGGAGAAGGAGGTTATTGCTATATGTCCTATTACGACGGATCATTCCAACAATTCACCTCTTTTAACAGTGCCGAAGAGCCCAATAATTATGGTACTATCTATCAATATGACCCCCTGGGCCAAACCCGTACCTGGGGTAAAATCGACTCCTGGGGAGCCAATGTTTTTACTGCTGAAAACAATGACCCCCTGGAAGCTGTGGGTTTTTACAGCATGGATGCTAATATGAACTACGAAATCTATATCTATAAAAATATTACGGACAATACCCCCACCAGCGGTACCCTGGCCTTTACCAAAACCGGAGGGATTACCTATCCCGGTTATTATACTGTAAAATTAGATACACAGGTTCCACTGACATACGGCGAAACATTTTCTGTGGTGGTTAAATTTATAAACTCAAACTTTTCGCATTCGGTACCCATTGAAACCCTTATTCCCGGTCATTCTTCTGCCGCCACTGCCAATCCCGGTGAAAGTTATATCAGTGAAGACGGCATCCTGTGGGAAGACCTCATCAACGACGTTCCCAATGCCAATGTCTGTATAAAGGCCTATGCGCTATATAAAAAATCCAATGTCTCGATCCAGGCAGAAAGAAAAATCGTCAATGCGTGGATCATCATCAGACATTATGGGGATATAACTATCCATGTAGAAAACCTCCAGGAGGTCCCCCTTTCAAAATTGATATTATATCGCAGTTCCTTTGATATTGCAAATGAAATACTGCTGGAAATTTCTCCCGATGAACTGGTAAACGGCACGTATACCTATAAAGATAAATACCTGGATCGAACCTCTAGGTATACTTATCAGGTAGTGGCAGTAGACCTCGATGGTGTGATCTCCAGTAAATCCAATTTGGTGTCTATATAAGGAGAAAAATATGAAGAAAGCATTCATTTTATTGATGGCGCTGTTAATATTGCTTTTTTCCCTCTTAAATGCAGTACCAACGGTACAAGAGGAGACAGATGTGGAGCAATTGATTGACAAAGCCAGTTATTGTTACGGCATTTTAGAAGATTACCCACGGGCACTGAAATATTTGGACCGTGCGGTAGAGCTAGCCGGGCATTCATATTTAAAAGCCGATGCACTGGTTAAAACCGCTTATGTTTATTTCCTGATGGAAAAAAGTGTCTCCCGTTACAAAGAATATATCCTGGAGGCACTAAAAATTGATCCCTCAATAAAACTGGATAAAATTTATTATAAAGAGCGGTTTATCAAAATTTTTAATACAATTAAAGAGAAACCCCGACTCGAAGCTAAGGAAATTCAAACGAAAACGCTTCCAGCTAAAGTTAAGTTGAAGCGAAGCGGGAGATTTTTTGTAAAGGGGAACTTTGATTATTTATCCCCTTCGGACAGAGATTATAAAGATGTGTACGGCAGTGGAACGCTTTTTCCTCAGGTGAAAGCAGGATTTAGAATGGCCCGGAATTTTTACATATGGGCCGGTTATGGATCCATATCAGCTGAAGGAACGATCCCTGAATTGGAATCTAGTGCAAAAGCCAGTCAAACGTTTCTATTCTTCGGGCTCAAATACACCAGAAATTTTTCAAAAAAAATGGGGTATAAAATTGAAGCTGCAATGGCTAGCATAAAATACAAAGAAGAGGCATTGGAAATGGAATTAAAAGAATCGGCACAAGGATTCAGTGTTGAAACCGGCTTGGTCTTCAACCTGGGAAAACGATTTTTTTCCGAACTCTCCATCGGAGGGTTATTTGCCACGGATGTTTTGCCTGAAAAAAAAGTAAAACTTGGCGGTTTTAAGGCTGGCCTGGGCCTGGGAGTGAAATTGTAATTCTGCCCTCTTTTCATTTTTTTTATTTAGTCTCCCAAGCGCAACATCCAGCTTTTAAGAAGCCTGGAAGTGGCCGCAGGTTGTATGTTACAGGCTGCACGTTTTTTCCCGGAACCTGGAGCCTGTAACTGCAACCTATTGCCCACACCGCTTGCCCCTTTGCCCCAATCACACATTCGTGATATAATTCTACCTTCGGAGTAAACCAATGAACGGGGTAAGCCGATGATTAAAAGTAATGTTAAAGGGATACGGCTAATAATTGCCGGTATCGCGCTTTTTTTTGTCTTTTTCGTTATCATACGTATATTTTTTGACGAAAGTAAAAAATTCACTCCTCCCTTAATCAACAATGCCACCATGTTTTTCGCCTTATGGGCAATTATAATACTGTTCAGCCTCACCTTTCTATTTATTCTTATCCGAAATCTCATTAAACTCTATTATGAAAATAAAGGTTATGAAGGCGGCCGGTTCAAAAACCGCCTGGTTTTCTTCTTTATCTCCTTCTCCATGATCCCAACCCTGCTCCTCTTCTTTTTCGCCACTGACTTAATCACCAACGGCATCGATAAATGGTTTAAAGCCGACATCGAATCCATTATGACCAAGTTTGCTGACCTGGATGCAAGCTATTACGAGAAAGCAAAAGATGATTTAAGGCATTTTGCCAAATTAATGGCAGATGATATTAAATATTATAAAAAATACACCAGGGAAAACCGCCATTACTTACACAACTCCACCAGGGAAATGATGAAAAACTATAACCTGGATGTGGTTAACATCTTCATCAACCGAGAAGAGGAAGTGGCACTTTTTAGTCCCGATATCCCTTTGCAAGAATATCGGGATCTCCCTCAAAAATTCATATATGGACAATTGGGCGGTAGTGATCCAATACAAACCGATCCAATGAAAAAGGGACTGGTCATACGATATGGGGTCAATTTTGAAACCAAAGAAGGTGATATTGTCAGTGTTGTTATCGGTCAGTTATTCCCGGAAAAGTATATCAAAAACCTCAAAACCTTAACCTCAATGGTCCAAAAATACACCCAGCAAAAAAAAATAAAAGACCCTGTAAAAAATACCTATATGCTCCTTTTTGTTTTTATTACCATCCTGATTATTTTTTCCGCTTCATGGCTCGGACTCTACCTGGCCAGGGGAATTACCACTCCCATTGAAAAAGTGGTGGATGCAGCCTCGGAAATTACCAAAGGAAACCTCGATGTTCGAATCGATTATGCCGCAAAAGATGAATTTAATACACTGATCAAAGAATTCAACCGAATGGTCTCAGATCTGAAAGAAAACAGGGATAAATTGAACAAACGCACCATCGAGTTAATGCAGCGGCGAAGTATAACGGATAATATCCTGAAAAATATTACGTCCGGTGTGATTGCTTTAAACTCCAGTGGAGAGATCATCGATATTAATCCTGGCGCGGAACGAATGCTGTCGCTTGATGCAGAAAAAGCAGTTAAAAAACACTTTTCAGAAGTGATTTCCGGCGATTCCCACGGCAATATCAACCAGGTGATTGAAGATGCCTATAAATCAAATTTCAAACTGCTGGAAAAAGAGGTAAATATCAAAACAAGCGGAAAAATACTAAACCTGGCCATTAAAATTACCCAGATTCGCAACCCTATCAATAATAAATTTTCAGGCATACTGGTGGTTCTAACAGACCTGACAGAATTAATCAAAGCGCAGCGCATGATGGTATGGCGAGAAGTGGCCAAACGAATTGCACATGAAATCAAAAATCCATTAACGCCTATTACCATATCCTCCCAACGCATTTTAAAAGCCATAGAATTACCGGATGATAAATTCAGGAAAATAGTAGAAGACAGCCTCAATATCATATTACAGGAACTGGATTCTATAAAAAGCCTCGCTGAAGAATTCAGCAATTTCGCCCGCCTCCCAGAAATGAAATTCACCAAAGGCGATATCAACCAGGTACTGGAAAAATTAGTAGCTGTCTATTCCTCCATTTACAGCAATGTCGAATTTAAAGTAAACCTGGATGTTGAAATCCCCATATTGGTAAAAATGGATTATGAACAAATGAAACGCATTTTTGTCAACCTTATCGATAATGCAATTGAATCGATAAATGAAAAAGGAACAATCGAAATAATTTCCAAATACAACAAAGAAAGCCAGTTTATTGTGATTGAAATTGCTGATAATGGTCCGGGAATCAGTGATGAAGATAAACAGAAATTGTTTATCCCTTATTTTTCCAACAAAAGCTCGGGGACAGGTTTAGGCCTTGCCATCTCCCATAATATCATTGAGGAGCACAACGGCGTTATTTCCATTGTGGATAACTCACCTCATGGTGCACGATTTTTAGTTGAAATACCCGCGTAGAGCTTTGAGGTTTGTCATTGAAGCTTTTAGGAGCTTGTCAGGGGGACTTTTAAGGACTTGTCATTGAGGTTCATAAGTGCTTGTCATTGGGACTTTTGAGAACGTGTCATTGAGAACTTTAAGGCTTGTCAGGGGGACTTTTAAGGACTTGTCATTGAAGCTTTTAAGTGCTTGTCAGTGTGACTTTTGAGGACTTGTCATTGAGTGCTTTGTGGCTTGTCAGGTGGGGAGTTTATGAACTTGTCATTGAGGGCTTTAAAGAATTCTCATCTTTTTAATCTCCTAATGACAAGCTCTAAAGAGTCTCCCTGACGTGAGCGGAGCGAACCAATGACAATTTCTAAAAAGCCTCCCTGACGTGAGCGGAGCGAACCACTGACGCCGAAGGCCAATGACAAGTTACAAAAAGTACTCATGACAAGTACTCAACAACTCTTACAAATTCTCAAAAAATAGAGAAAAGGCTCGGGGTAATACAAAAGCAGCCTTATGAATATCTTTGTTATAGTATTTCAGATCATGAAGCGCTTCCACTTTTTCCGGTTTAAAGTCAACAATAGGATCGTATTTTTTGGAGCAGAAGCTAAACCCAATCAGGCCGCTGGGATAAGTAGGAACCAGGGTATAATAGTAGTAATAACGGGGAAATATCTTCCGGCTAAAAGAGGCAATATTCCTTATAATGTCTTTATGATACAAAAAGGATTCCGATTGTGTGACAACAATTCCATCATCCGTCAAGGCATTGAACATATTTCTGTAAAAGTTTTCCTGGAACAGCACTTCTGCCGGTCCGATAGGGTCAGAGGAGTCAACAATAATGATATTGTAATCATTTTCCCGTTTTTTAACAAATTCAGCACCATCTTCACAAAAGACCTCTACCCGGCTGTCCTGGAAACTACCGCTTAAATGGGGGAAGTGTTTTTTGCATAATCGAATCACCTCGCCATCAATTTCACAAAGATGGGCGCTTCGGACTTCTTTATATTTAAGCACCTCCCGTAATGCCCCACCGTCACCGCCTCCAATCACCAGGACCCGCCGGGGTTCAGGATAAACATTGAGTGCCACATGAACGATCATCTCATGATAATGGGCTTCATCAAACTCGGTTAACATGATAACGTCATCATGCACCAGCATTTTTCCGTAAGGAACCGTATCATAGATATCGATTTTCTGAAATTGGGATCGATAGGATTCCAGTAACTTTTTAACCTTTATTTTAAGAACTCTGCCCTCTTTAACTTCCAATTGTTCTTCAAACCAGTTGGACATATGCCCCTCCTTTCAATTTCACCCACAAAGAGACGTAACCGTGCGTTAAGCGCTTATTTTCTCAATACAACATTGAGGTTAAAATCTTTGCCTTTAAAAAACCTTTTGGAGAATTCAGCTGCTTTTTCCGGTTCATAATATTTACAACTGAAAATATCGAGATACACATTGTTGGTTTGATTAGCAAAGTGAGCCGAAATCAGGGATGTCTCTATGAGTTGGGTCATGGAGTAACCAGCCACCCGTTCATCTTCGCCAAAATGAACAATAATGGGATCACCGTAGCGTTTCATTTGAATCAAATCACATAATTGAATCACAAACTCTTTGATGGCAGAGGCACTGCGAATGAGTTCAGGGTCACATGCATGAATGTCAATGCTGGTAAGAATTCCCCACGTACCTTTTGCTTCAAATGCTTGCTTGGAATAGTAGCTAGATACTTCTTTCATTGTTCACCTCGATGGTTTCCGGTTTGTGTAAAAGTTTAACTGGCAGGTCCAGCATGCCTCTTTTCATTTCTGTTACCGATAAATTTTTGGCCTGGAACTCTTTTTTCAAATACTGTAGGGCAGAGTAACAATCGATTTCATCGCCGCACGTGAAAATGTCCAATGCACAATAGCCATATTCCGGCCATGTATGCACTGAAAAATGTGACTCCTCAATCACGACCACCCCACTGATGCCGTGGGGGTTAAATTTGTGGATAACCGACTGCACGACATTCGCACCAGAAATCTTTACCGCTTCAACCAGCTTCTCTTCCACACTCTTCGCATCGTTGATGATTTCCGAATGACATTCATACAATTCAATGATTAAGTGATTACCTAAACTTTGCACCATTTTTCTGGATATTTCCTACCTCCGTCATTTTAATTTTTTGGGTATTCCTATTATTTTTCAACCTTTTTAATCCTTGTCCCAGTCCAGGTTGGACCACATATCTCTTCTGGCTTCACCCGTTTCACTATCCTCATCATAATCGCCTTCATCATCAAACCCGTCATCGTAAAAGTGATCATCATCATAATCATCATAGTCTTGCTCATCCATGCCCAAATCATTATCATAATCATCATAGCTATCTTCATGCATATCAGGATCGTAAACTTCGTAATCTCCAGTATCATCTTCCACACTCACAAAAAAAGATTTTCTTCTCTTTTTCATGATTAATCCCTCCTATAAAAAATTTTTTTAAGTTTATAAAATATCGATATACAGTCTTCCCCACATTTTTACATCGGCAAAACTTAAAAAAAGTAAAGACATATGTATCACGCATCGCTTTTTCCGTTCTTCAGGAGTATTTGTATTCGCTAAATATAATACGAGTTTTAAAAAAAGTCAATGCTTTTTTTAAAAAAAAAATAGCACTTTAAAACGTTTTGGAATTAGAAAAAATCTCATTTTCTGGTATAATCATAGTAAGGAGTTGAAATGGATTTTAAACAATTGGCCCTGGAGTTAACTGAGACAGTAAAAAAATACCGGCATCTGTTGATATATATTAAAGGTTCCCCGGACCCTGATGCCATTGCCGCCTCCTTTGTGCTTAAACTGATCTGTGAGCATTTCGGAACCAAAGCCACCATTAATTCCCCTGTCTATCCTTCGCTGCCTCAGAACATCAAAATAATCAAAGACCTTCACCTACCCATTCATTTCGAAACACCGAAAGATAAAAACCATTATGATGCCTATGCTGTCCTGGACCATCAATCGATTGCAGTAGATGGCGTGACAGGCGTTATCCCTTGTGCCATTCAAATCGATCATCATGAACTCATGGACGATAACATTCCCATTGATCTAAAAATCGTGGTGGAAGAAGCCGGTTCCACCAGTACCATCATGACCTTTATCATGAAAGAATTGGGGTCTGAATTAAATTTCAAAAAAGGGTCTCGTATAAAAATCGCCACCGCCCTTTATTATGGTATCCAGACCGATACCGATGATTTCCAGCATGCCAGCCCCCTCGATAAAAAGGCCCTTAAAATCATATCCCTTGAGTATAATGGACAATTGATCCACGGGCTATCTTCGCTTCCCTATTCCAGGGAGTTTATGGATTTTTTTAACCTGGCCTTGCAAAACCAGATCACATATAAAGATTGGCTCATTTCAGGTATTGGCTATATCGATGAAAAATACCGGGATACCGTTTCCATCATCGGTGATTTTCTGCTCAAGCGGGAGGATATCTCCACTGCTGTGGTCTTCTCCATCGTAGAAAAAAAAAAGGGGCTCATACTAAATGTCTCCTTTAGAACCAAAAAAAAGAACTTCAACTTAAACACCCTGATAAAAAGAATAACCAGCGAAGGAGGTGCACGCAAGTTTAAAGGGGCCTACCAGGTGAACCTGGACTATTTCGGCTACTGCACCGATAGAGACCTGCTCTGGAAAGTCGTTTATACCACCACTGTTGATGTGTTAAAAAAGCAAAGAGATGCTCGTGGTATGCAATATTTTAAAAATTATTTAAGAAGGGCCAAAGGCAAATTGGTGGATATTTTCCGTTGAGCGTAAGTATAGCTTTTGGGGACTTGTGATTGTCATTGGCCTTTCGGCGTCAGTGGTTCGCTTAGCTCACGTCAGAGATGCTTTTTAGAGCTTGTCATTAGGAGAATAAAAAGATGAGAATTCTTTAAAGCCCTCAATGACAAGTTCTTAAAAGCCCCCCCTGACAAGCACTTAAAAGCTTCAATGACAAGTACTCAAGTCACACTGACAAGTCTTAAAGCTCTCAATGACAAGTTCATAAAAGCCCCCCTGACAAGCCTTAAAATACTCAATGACGCGAACGAAGTGAGCAAATGACTATTGACGAGCCTCAAAGACAAAAAGCCTCAAAGGTGGAATATCCAATATCTTGGTGCCGCGTGCGGTTCCCATGGCCTTCACATCCAGCGTTTTTATATCCAGCGATGAATTAACCCTTGAGCCCAGGGCTGCTAAAATTGCCGCTCCTGTAGGAGTAAACAATTCCACCTCAACAGGTCCCTTTTTCCATTCGATATTGTACTCCCTTAAAATAATGGTTGTGGCAGGAGCCGGGACCTGAAGCCTGCCGTGCGAAAAGACCACATAACCGCCACCAACAGAAACCGGGGCCAATAGTTCAGCCTCCGGTTCAATATCCAATTGGTGCATCCCTGCCACCGCACCCATAATATCGATTACAATATCCTGCGCCTCATGCAAAAAGGTCTCCTCATCATGTTCATGTTGATGACTGTGACGATGGGTATGATGATGTTCATTGGAATGATCTCCCTCCACAATGATATTAAATTCCGCATGGGCTTTCCTTTCAGCTTTGATAAGGATTTCCAGGATTTCCATCCCAAAATTCCTGTATTTCCCAGGAATATCAAATCGGCAAAAAAGTTCCGATAATATCTCTTTTGCTTCATTCCCACCCAGGTGACGCCTATCAGGAGCCAGTTTAATCAACAACTGTGAAGCACCGTCAGGGGTTTGTTTAATATCAATTTTCACGGAACCCAGTTTTTGTCCCGCTGCCATCATAACATTTCGAATCAATTCAAAATCAGCACCAGCAGAAACCAATCCTGCTGAAAACATATCCCCCGCCATCCCACCCCCTGGGTGAATCAACAATTTCATTTCATTCTCCTGTTTTTCTAATAAGAGCCCACAGAACACAAGAACCCACAGAATACACAGAAAACACAGAAGAAGATAATCAAATAAGGGATAAAAAGTTTCTGAGTCTTTCTGTGTGTTTCTGTGGGCCTCATCTTTTATAAGATTTCCTTTAAGAGCGAAGGCATGATCTCGCCTGCTTTTCCCTGTAGAAAAATATCCGTTATGCTATAGGTGAAGTTTGAGGGTTCCACATTGATCTCTATTATTTTAGCGCCATTATCCTTTGCCATATAGGGTACCTGGCAGGCAGGCATTATTTCGCCGGTGGTACCGATTACCAGGAAGAGATCAGCAATCTGTGCTTCCCAATATGAATTTGTCCTGGCCTCCTCAGGAATCGCCTCCCCGAAAAAGATAATATCAGGTTTCAGTACTCCTCCGCACCCCTGGCATCTGGGTGGTAATTTCTCCAGTGAAACCGTTTTCGCCTCGTATGCTGATTTACATCTGACACAAGATAACTGCTGAGACGTTCCATGAAACTCATAAACCCGTTGACTCCCAGCCTTCTGGTGAAGACTATCGATATTTTGTGTAATCACAGCTTTAACAAAACCTTTTTTTTCAAGCGCAGCAATACATTTATGTGCCTCATGGGGTTCGACTTTTCCGAAACGATCGAAAAAAATTTCCTTGATTAATGCCCAGGATTTTTCCGGATGTGAGTGGAAGTAACCAATATCAAACAGACCAGGATCATATTTACTCCACAACCCATCTTTCCCCCGGAATGGTGGAATCCCACTCTCTACTGAAATGCCTGCCCCGGTAAAAACCGTTGTATGCCTGGAATCTTTAATCCATTCAGCAGCACGTACAATCCTATCATCCATAGAATTTATCTCCATATTCGTTAAACGAGATAGTACCAGATTTAACTGCCCTTGTCAAAGCAGGTGGCAGTAACCCAGAGATTCTCATTTTAGCCAAATTGTAGGTAGAATAAAAAAATATTAGAGAATTTTCAGGCGAACCTCAGGTTTTAAATTTTTTATTTGAAAAATTATCAGTATTCTGGTATAAATACGACATGGAAGATGCAAAAATTTTAGTAATCGATGATGAGAAAAACATACTGGAATCAATCAAAATGGTTCTAACCTATGAAAATTATCCTGTTGAGACCACCAATAATGGGCTGGACGGTATCGATTTGTTCAAAGCGATAAAACCCGATATCGTATTACTGGATGTAAAGATGCCTGGTTTTAATGGAATCGATGTGTTACGGCAGTTAAAAGAGATCAACGAATTTTCAGAAATCATTATGATTTCCGGTCATTCCGGTATCGAAGAGGCATTAGAGGCTGCCAAATTGGGTGCATTTGATTTCCTGGAGAAACCCATTTCCAGGGAGAAACTAATCCTCACTGTCCGAAACGCAGTAGAGAAAGTAAAACTTCTAAAAGAGAATTTCAGTCTCAAGATCATCAGTGAAAGGAAATATAAATTGATAGGTAACTCCCCCAGTATGCAGGAATTAAATCAGGCCATAGCCAAAGTGGCCAGGACCAACAGCACGATTTTAATTACGGGTGAAAGTGGAACCGGTAAGGAGTTAATCGCCCGTAATATTTATATGAACTCCTCACGACGCACACAACCATTTGTTCAGGTCAACTGTGCCGCCATACCAGAGGAATTGATAGAGAGTGAGCTGTTTGGACATGAAAAAGGGTCCTTTACTGGTGCCTATGAAAAAAAGATTGGGAAGTTTGACCGCGCCCACAGAGGCAGTATATTTCTTGATGAGATCGGTGATTTAAGTTTAAAAGCCCAGGCCAAGGTGCTTCGGGTACTGGAAGAGGGAGAAATTCAGCGGGTGGGTTCATCAGAAATAAAAAAAATTGACGTTCGTGTGATCGCTGCCACCAATAAAAACCTGAAAGAAGAGATAAAAAAAGGAACCTTTAGAGAAGATTTATTCTTTCGCCTCAATGTCGTTCCAGTCCACTCACCCCCTCTCAGGGAAAAACGAGAGGATATCCCACTGTTAGTCGAGCATTTTATCAATTATTTCTCAGAAGAAAATAACTATAAAAAGAAGAAATTTTCGGAAAATGTTATGCAACGATTTAAACAGTACGATTGGAAGGGAAATGTCAGGGAGTTGAGGAACCTGGTAGAGAGGTTGTTGATAATGACAGAAGGCAGCATTATCACTGAAAATGACCTACCTGAACACATGAGAAGTGCCGACAAAAAACCAGACTTTTCATTTAAAGAGATTAAGTTGTGGAAGGATTTCAAAACAGAATCGGAGAAATATTTTTTAGAGGAGAAGTTGAAGCAATACAAATACAATATTGCCAAAACCGCCAGGGAGATTGAGCTTCCCAGGAGCAACCTCTACAAAAAAATTGAATCCAGTGGTATAATAGTACCTGATAATTCGGAAGCAGATGAAGAATCGCTCCATTCGTAAGAGTGGAGAGGAAAGTCCGGGCTCCGCAGGGCAGGATGATTCCTAACAGGAACTGCTCACCAAAAGAAGGTGAGTAAGGAAAGTGCCGCAGAGAACAGACTGCCCCGGGAGATCGGCGGAAACGCCGTTTCCCAGGGTAACGGTGAAAAGGTGAGGTAAGAGCTCACCGTTCCTGTTGGTGACAGCAGGAACTGAGGTAAACCCCATCCGGAGCAAGGCTAAATGAAAGGCGTTTGAGGTCTGCCCGGCCAATGCCTTTGGGTTAGCCGCTTGAGCAGTTAAGCGATTAACTGCCCAGATAAATGATTCTTCTCGACAGAACCCGGCTTACAGTCTGCTTCCGAATTTCTTTTTCTTTACCAGGCGCAAGGCCAAAAAATTGGCCTGTCCCGTTTTTATCCCCTTTGCGCCACTGGCTTCTGTCCGACATAAAATTCTAATAAAAAATTGAATTTATCGGCATTTTAGGTTATTATTAATATGACATGACAAAACAAATGCAAGAAAGAGGAAGACGCTCCGGCAAAGCTGGAAAAGTTGATTATGATTCTGCCTGGAAGGATGTTATCGAACAACTCTTTAAATCCTTCCTTGAATTCTTTTTTCTTGTTATCTATAGGGATATCGATTTTAGCAAGAAACCCCAGTTTTTAAGCCAGGAATTAAGGAAGCTTTTCAAAGGCAGTAAAGTGGGCAAGCGATATGCGGATGTACTGGTTAAAGTACATCTAAAAGATGGTTCAGTACGTTGTATATTCATTCATATTGAAGTACAAGGTTCCTCAGATGATGATTTACCCGAGCGTATATATGTCTATAACTATCGTATTTATGACCATCATCGGGAACTAAATGAAGAAGTCATCAGTCTGTTGGTCTTAACTGACGAAGATGAGAACTTCAGACCCGATGAATACTGTGTAAAACGTTGGGGTTTTGAGCACCGCATGAAAATACCAATGGTAAAAATCGTTGATTACAGGGATAAAATAGAAGAACTTGAAAAATCCGTTAATCCAATGGCTATGGTAGTACTGGCTCAATTGGAAAGTTATGAAGCGAAAAAGAAAGATGACCAGAAAAAATACAGCATAAAAGTAAATTTACTAAAACGTTGTGTCAGAAGAGGATACAATCGTAACCAGATCAGGGGATTGTTTAAATTCATCGATTGGGTTATCAATCTCCCTAAAAAATACCAGGATAAATTAACCCGTGAAATAATAAGGTTAGAGGAGGAAACCAAAATGCCTTATGTAACAAGTTGGGAAAAAGAAGGAATTAAAAAAGGAAAAAAGGAAGGTTCCAAAAAGCAGGCAAGGGAAACAGCAAAGCGAATGTTAGAAGATAATTTCTCCATAGAGTCTATAGTAAAATATACCGGATTATCCGAGAGGGAAATAAAAGAGTTAATGAGTTAAGAACTTAAAAAAGAGTGATAAATAGAGAATATGAAACCCTGTGTCCTTGTTTTTGGTGATAGTGAGGAGTAAAAAAGAAAGTAAAAAAGGGACAAACGCCAAAAGTAACCTTCTCGATGCCATTTGCCCGCTTTTCCTACGACCATTTGACCCTTCCCCTACGGGTACTTGACCCCTTCCTACGGCTCCCTGAACCCCTCCTACGGGTCCATGACACACTTCCTACGGGTCCATGACCCGTTCCTACGGGTGGTTGACCCGCTCCTACGGGTCAAGTAGTATCTTCCTACGGCCGGTTGACCCCTTCCTACGGGTCCATAACCCGCTCCTACGGGTCCATGACCCCCTCCTACGGGTAGTTGACCCCTTCCTACGGGTGGTTAACCCCCTCCTACGCAAAAAATCAGGCGCTCGCCACTACCACTACCCGGTGAAATCCTCACCACTAAAAATCAATGGTCTCTTCACATCATTGAAATACCGGGGTGAGTCGTTGCTACTCTGTAAAATTCCGCCAGAAATTGGCAGAAAATAAAATTACAAACCACAAAATACAAATTACAAACAAATTACAAATTACAAATCACAATATTGAACTTAAGAGACCTCTTTGAAATTCTATTAGATTTTAAAAGGTTCTTAAAAGGCCGTTAGGGCTGTTTGTAATTTTGGATATTGGAATTTGTAATTTTTTTGTAATTTGGGATTTGTAATTTGTAATTTCCAGACAAGCCCGTCTTGGTTCCGGATTGGCTGGTTTAGGCACTTTAGGCACTTTTAGTGGGCTTTGACCCCTGTCACCTCTTTTCATTCCGCTCCTTTGGGATTTTCCCTTTATCTTTACCTAAAAAAATGGTACACTCTGCCTTAAATTATTTTCGAGGTGACTGATGAAAAATAAAAAATGGATTATTCTATCCGTGTTAATAGTAATGGTCTTGGCCGCTGCTTATGTTTTATGGGAGATCATCTCCTATAAAGATTATATTGATGCATTCTCTGGTGCCACACCCGTGTCCCTTGAGAGGAAAGTGCCGGAAGGTCTCTCACTCACTGTGGATGGAGACGTTAAACAAACCTATCATTTTTCCAGCCGCTCCTTTCGCCTCCTGGCCAAAACCCGTATCCGTACCCCTGAAGTCACACCGGAAGGCGAGATTATGGGCACTTATATTTACACCGGCATACCGGTCCTTTATATTTTGGAAGGAGTGGTTCCGAAAAAAACCAACACCGATGCATTTGACCGCCCCCTGGATATGGTTGTTGTTTTCTCCACAACCACGGGCCAAACTTCCCTTTTCAGCTACGGTGAACTCACCACTGTCAGCGACAGCCTACCCATTATGCTGGCCTATTTTCGTGAACCGTTACTCCCTTCCAAAGAGCCGGAAAAATACACCCGTAATAAATACAAAGAGAATATCAAAGGCCTGCGGCTCATCTGCCCTCGCGAACCAGATACCTCTCGTTACCTGGACAATGTGGACCGTCTCACCCTGACCGTGCTGCCTACACCAGACCATCTACTACCACCTGTACAAAAGCAAAAGGAATGCGTCAGTGAATCCATCACTTGCGTTGAAGGTGATAAAACGCGGCCCGACTCCTATGAAAATGTTCCGATTATCGAGATTTCCAACTGGTTCCGTATCGGTCACGGCAGGGGAATCAAAGGCGATCACCTGGCTGCTGCCTCCGGTTATCATTTACCTTCATTTTTAAAACAAAATTTCCCCGATTGCAGCCCCAAGGATTTTTTCGTTTTTGTGGGCTGTGACGGCTACCGCAGTATATTTAGCGGTAGGGAGCTCTTTTGCACCCGGGCGGGTAATGATTTTTTACTGATAAATACCATAGACGGAAAACCTTCAAAGGGAGGTATCACCATCGGTGCCCCGTCTGACTTTTTCGTAGACCGCTGTGTATGGGGACTGACCCATATTGTACGGATAGCAAGTCAGTCACACAGACAAGACAAGCCAGAACCAAAAGGTTCGGTTTTTTGAATGTCGAATGTCGAATAATGAATATCGAATGTCGAAGGATGGAAGTAAAATACCTTAAAAGCTATAACAAGGATCATTCTTCCACATTCTTATATTTCTTTTTTCCTTCTTCATTCGGTGTTCAAAAACAACACATTCAATATTCGATATTCTTTATTTATTCTTCTTTGACTTTCCTCAACCTGAGTACAGTAATTTATTTAAACTTTGGAGTAACGGTTATTCTTATTTGGTTCTTACATGTTTTACCTTTGGGGTCTTTTTCAATAAATACCAATTGATACATGCCGATATACCCGGGACCCGGTTGCCAGTAGAAGATACCTTTTAAGGAGTCCAAAAAAGAACCAATTGGAAGCGTCCGCTGCTCCTGACCGATATCTAAATAACCGAAATATCTGCAAGCACCTGATCCCTCTTCCCTTAATCCTAATTCGATGCGTTCATCTTCCTTTATGAAAATATGAATGACACCTTCTTCATCCGGATATAAGGTTTGCTGTAGATGATCATGGTCGTATCCCCTTTTTAGAAAAACAGGCGCAGAAGAGGGGGCAATGTTGAGTACATCCACACTGTTAAATTTATAGGATGTTTGTATATTTGTTTTATTTGCCGTATTTAGAATTCTAAAGTATCGACTCCCAATGCCATCTGAATGACCTGCATCATCCTTTACAGACCATGCAATCGTATGAATTCCATTAGCGTAAAGGGTTGTATCCAGGTAGTAGTAACCCACGGCACCGTTACTGTTGTTGTACCCGGGGAATAAGGTGGCGATATCTTTCCTGTACTGGTTGTAAACCGGATGGCCTGCTAACGGTACACCATCGATCCATACCTTGATGGTCGAACCATTTGTAGGAATCGTGTTTGGCTGTGGTGTTAACGCCCATCCAAAATTGACAAAATCCATGCCAGAGGCAGCACCGCCCTGGCTGGGGGTATCAATTGCTCCAAAAGGTTTGACTGCATGTTCATTATCACAGGTTATGGTTTTTTTATCCAGTATGACTTCGTGGCCTGAACTGTCTGCCGCAATAGCAGTTAAGACAAAGGTTCCATTGCCCTGGTTGGGCAGCATGTTGGTAAGCATCATGTATCCCCATCCTGCCTGGTAACTTTTGGGATAGGCAGGGAATTGAAGTTCCACATCCGGTCGTGCTCCTTCCACGAATATGGCGTCGCCAATGTATATCAATCCTTTCTCATGGCTCTCTATCGGATTGCGAAATATTTTAACGTTTGAGACTTCAACATCATCCAACGCCCATCCAGTCACCGGTATACTGCCAGTAACCACAGACCCATCCAGAGGCGAGTCAAAACTTCCAAAAGGAGGCATTTCCTGTGCCTTTTCCATGACTTTAAGGAAAATATCCACTGCTGCAGGTGAATTATCGGCATTTGTATCGGTTATTGTAACTGTGCCTGAATAACTCCCCTTTGCAAGACCCGTAACATCAACGGATACAGTAACTAACATATTCGCTGTGCCGTTTAAAGGCGCGGCATGTATCCAGGTATCGGATACTGCTGCTGTCCAATTCAGGCAGCATCCGCCGCTGTTTTCGATTAAGAAGGTCTGGGAACCGGTCTGGGATTCGCCGATTACAGCTCCGAAATTTAAGCGGGTTCGGTTGAGTTCGATATGTGGAGGTTCTGTGGAATTGTATACCTGAACCGTAATTTCATGCTCACTGAATATACCCGATGAATGGAATGCCTTTGCTTTTATGGTATGGTTCCCATTTGCGACTAAAGTGGTATTCCATTGGTATAAATAGGGTGAGCTTGAGTCCTGTTTTTTCAGTTCCCCATCAATGTAAAATTCAACACCTGTCACTGACAGGATGGATGCCGCTGCTGCACTTGAGTCATTTGAAGATACGTTTGCTGTGATGGTCACTGTTCCAGACACGATATCCCCATCCTGGGGATTTGTGATGGTGACTGATACGTAATTAAGGACAGTAAAATCCTGGTTGGGTTTATCTTCCGTGAGGTTGGTAAACCTGTATTCGGATGGAGTAAACGTGTACCCGGGTTTTGAGGCAGTTACCGTGGTTGAGGTTCCGTATTCGACAGTATAGGAATAATATCCATCTGAATCCGTGGTTTCTGTATGACCGTTATGTGAAAAGGTAATCGTAACACCTTCCACTGGATTTGTCCCATCGGTGACGGTCCCGGATATTGTCGGATTGGCAGCGGTTGTAAATATCACCACGTTACCGTAACCAGTTCTTCCCAAAGAATTTGTGGCATAAGCTCTGACATAATAAGTTGTATTTTGAGTCAATCCGGTTATTAAACTGGTAAATACTCCTAATCCGGTTCCATTGGTTGTATGTCTGTCTGAAATGGTTGGATTAGGAGATGTACTCCAGCATACACCTCTTGCAATAACTCCCGTACCAAAGTCTGAAATAACATTCCCACCGCTTAATGCTGTTGTTGCAGTTACAGAAGATACTTCTTCTGTGGTCACATAAGGTGTAACTGGGCCCCTTGTATAGATTATCTTTGTAAAAAAGGCATCATACAAGCCTCCCCCATAGATGCCTTGATAGTGGTTCAAACAAGGTAAATCGGTGCTCTTTGTATATCCAATCACATAGGCACCGCCGCTGCTGTCACCGGCGATACCACAGCCCCAATCTTCATCTCCACCGCCCAGGTAGGTGGAGTAGATGAGACTGGAGGCACCACTTTGAGTTGTATCTATCCTGGTAACAAAGGCATCACGAACTCCTTGATCTTTCTGGTACGGGTTCAGGCAGGGGAAATTGGTGCTGGATGTAAATCCAGTCACATAGGCATTCTCGCTGCTATCCACAGCTATTCCACAGCCCTCGTCATAATCTACCCCGCCCAGGTAGGTGGAGTAGATAAGACTGGTAGCACCGCTCTGAGTCGTATCGATCCTGGTAACGAAAGCATCAAATTCTCCTTGATAAGTCTGGTACTGGTTCAGGCAGGGGAAATCTGTGCTATTTGTCCATCCAGTCACATATGCATTGCCGATTTTGTCAACGGCTATTCCATAGCCATAGTCATTACTTCCTCCCCCCAGGTAAGTGGAATAGATAAGACTGGCAGCACCGCTTTGAGTCGTATCGATCCTGGAAACGAAGGCATCAAATTCTCCTTGATAAGTCTGGTACTGGTTCAGGCAGGGGAAATTGGTGCTCTTTGTATTTCCTGTTATATAGGCATTGCCGCTGCTGTCAACGGCTATATCAAAGCCATCTTCATTACCTTCCCCCCCAAGGTAGGTGGAATAGATGAGACTGGCGGAACCGCTCTGAGTCGTGTCGATCTTTGTCACAAAGGCATCAAAAAAACCTCCACCATAGGTGCCCTGGTACGGGTTTAAACAGGGGAAATTGGAGCTCTCTGTTACTCCAGTCACATATGCATTGCCGCTTCTGTCAACGGCTATGCCAGAGCCACATTCACCAAGTCTCCCCCCCAGGTAGGTGGAGTAGATGAGACTAGAGACACCAACCTGAGTCGTATCGATCTTGGTAACAAAGGCATCATCATAGCCTTGATACGTCTGGTACTGGTTCAGGCAGGGGAAATTAGTGCTCTTTGTATTTCCGGTCACATATGCATTGCCGCTGCTGTCAACGGCTATGCCAAAGCCATAGTCATAACTTTCCCCCCCCAGGTAGGTGGAGTAGATGAGACTGGAGGCACCGTTCTGAGTCGTATCGATCTTGGTAACAAAGGCATCTGCCCAACTTCCCCCATAGGTGCCCTGGTACTCGTTTTTGCAGGGGAAATCGGAGCTGCCTGTATATCCCGTTACATAAACGTAGCCACTGCTGTCAACGGCTATGCCATTGCCATAATCTCTACCTCCCCCGCCCAGGTAGGTGGAATAAGCGAGGATAACCGGATCAATAATTAATTCATAACTTTTATCGTACTCACCCACTTCAAATCCATAGGTATTTTTTTTGATTTTTTTAAATTTAACTTCTATTTCTATCCGTTCCTCTGTTCTCCCCATGCTCCGTGCCCCATGCGCCATGCGAATCTCTTGAAAGCTCACCGGCTTCTTATGTATCAATTCTCCAAAATCCGTCTCAATAAGAAGATTCCCCTCTCCATCGATTCGGGTGGCTTTTACGTTTTTGTATTCAACTCTTATATCTCCGGGATTTCCCCCGGGTTTTACAATCCAATCGTATTCGATTTGTTTTTCAATACCATAAACCTTCAAATCAATATTTTTATAAAGGTTTTTATACAATACCGCCTGTGAGGTTGGAACATCACAATGCCATTTAGACCGGTCATTTCCGATGAAGTAGTTCACCCTCAATTGTGTCTCATTAATGGGTTCTATTTCTGGATTCTTGTTAGCCCCGATAAAGCTAAGCCTTGATACATCTCGTTCATATTTAGTAAGTGGGTGAGTGGGTGAGTGAGGTGAGTTGAAGAATGGAAATTCATCCTCAACCTCAACCTCGTCCTTAACCTGAGATCTCCTAAAACTGTCAAATACCAGTCCTTCTTTTGTTATCCACAGGGTGTACCTGGAGGCTTTGGCATAGAACTTCGCCATTTCATTCACCTGACCCTTGTTGAAGATAAAATAGAGTGGAAATTTTCCGAAATTAAGATCGGGTTTCACTGCACCTGGTGATTGAATATCCTGTGGTTTCGCACTTAAATCCAGGCACTTTATATCCTGAAAACTATTATCTTTCCCTTTACCGGCTGCGGTAATAACCAAAAAGCCGATAAACATAATGCTAATTAAAACAAAACTTTTTCTCATTGTCCTTCTCCCTTTTATTTTAAGATTTTAAGAGCCCACAGAATACACAGAAAAAAAAATTATAATTCTGTGTCTCTCGTGCTTCGTAGCGGAGCCACTCCGCAGAGTAGCATTCCGTGTGTTCGTAATTGCGTGGGCCCTTCTTTTTTCATTTTATTTCATAAACGTTTTTACTCAAAAATAACATATTCGATATTCTTTGTTCTTCTTTTATTTTCTTCAACCTTAGAACCGTATTTTACTTAAACTTTGGAGTAACGGTTATTCTTATTTGGTTCTTACATGTTTTACCTTTGGGGTCTTTTTCGACAAATACCAGTTTATACATGCCGATATACCCTGGACCCGGCTGCCAGTAGAATATACCGCTTGAAGAATCTAAGAATGAACCAATTGGCAGCGTCCGCTGCTCCTGACCGATATCTAAATAACCGAAATATCTGCAAGCACCTGATCCCTCTTCCCTTAATCCTATCTCAATGCGTTCATCTTCTTTTATAACAATATCAATCATACCTTCTTTATCCGGATACAGGATTTTGTGTGCAGAATCATGGGAATATCCCCTCTTCAGATAAACAGGTGCAAAAGAGGGGGCCATATTGAAAACATCCACACTGTTAAATCTATAGGATGTTTGTACATTTGTTTTATTGGCCACATTTAGAATTCTGAAGTATCGACTCCCAATGCCGTCCGAATCTCCTGCATCATCCTTTACAGACCATGCAATCGTATGAACGCCGTTGGCATAAAGGGTGGTATCCAGGTAGTAGTAACCCACGGCACCGTTACTGTTGTTGTACCCGGGGAATAAGGTGGCGATATCTTTCCTGTACTGGTTGTAAACTGGATGGCCTTCCAATGGTACACCATCTATCCATACGTTGATGGTAGAACCGTCTGTAGGAATCATGTTTGGCTGCGGCGTTAATGCCCATCCAAAATTGACAAAATCCATACCAGAGGCATCGCCGCCCTGAGTGGGGGTATCAATTGCTCCAAACGGTTTGACTGCATGTTCATTATCACAGGTTATGGTTTTTTTATCCAGTATGACTTCGTGTCCTGAACTATCTGAGGCAATGGCGGTTAAGTCAAAGGTTCCATTGCCCTGGTTGGGCAGCATATTGGTAAGCATCATGTAACCCCATCCTGCCTGGTAACTTTTGGGATATGCAGGGAATTGCAGTTCCACATCCGGTCGTGCTCCTTCCACGAATATGGCATCGCCAATGTATATCAACCCTATCTCATGACCCTCCATGGGATTGCGAAAGATTTTAACATTTGAAACTTCAACATCATCCAGCGCCCATCCAGTCACCGGTATACTGCCGGCAACCACGGATCCATCCAGAGGCGAGTCAAAACTCCCAAAAAGAGGCATTTCCTGTGCCTTTTCCATGACTTCCAGGTAAATGTCCACTGATGCAGGTGAATTATCGGCATTTGTATCTGTTATTGTAACTGTGCCTGCATAACTGCCCTTTGCTAGACCCGTAACATCAACGGATACAGTAACTAACATATTCGCTGTGCCGTTTAAAGGAGTGGCATGTATCCAGGTATCGGATACTGCAGCAGTCCAGTTCAGGCAGCATCCGCCGCTGTTTTCAATTAAAAAAGTCTGGGATCCGGTCCGGGAACCTCCAATTACAGCACCGAAGTTTAAGCGGGTTCGGTTGAGTTCGATATGGGGAGGTTCTGTGGAATTGTATACTTGAACCGTAATTTCATGCTCACTGAATAAACCCGATGAATGAAATGCCTTTGCTTTTATGGTATGGTTTCCATTTGAGACTAAAGTGGTATCCCATCGATATTGATAGGGTGAGCTTGCGTCTTGTTTTTCCAGTTCCCCATCGATGTAAAATTCAACGCCTGTCACTGACAGGATGGATGCCGCTGCTGCACTTGAGTCATTTGAAGATACGTTTGCTGTGATGGTTACTGTTCCCGACACCATATCACCATCCTTGGGATTTGTGATGGTGACCGATATGTAATTAAGAACAGTAAAATCCTGGTTGGGTTTATCTTCTGTGAGATAGGTAAACCTGTACTCGGATGGAGTAAACGTGTACCCGGGTTTTGAGGCTGTTACCGTGGTTGAGGTTCCGTATTCGACAGTATGGGAATAATGACCATCTGAGTCCGTGGTTTCCGTATGACCGTTATGGGAGAATGTTATGGTAACGCCTTCTACCGGTTTCGTACCGTCCGTAACGTTCCCGGAAATAGTTTTGTCGGATACCGTCATTTTAAATGTCACATCAGTGCCGTAGGATATACCCACGCTGTTTTTTGCGTAGGCCCTGACATGATACGTTTTCCAGAGCGTTAAACCGGTTATTGAACTGGTAAATGTTCCGATTCCGGTTCCATCTGTTGTATGGCTGTCTGAAATAGTCGGATTTGGAGATGTGCTCCAGCATACTCCCCTGGCAGTAACTGCTGCGCCTCCATCAGAAAATACCTTCCCACCGCTTAAAGCAGAAGTTTCTGTTACAAAAGATACTGCTGCTGTGGCCACATGAGGTGGAGCTGGACCTATCGTACAGCTCAGCTTTGTAACAAAGGCATCCCAATCACTGTCCCCTGGGTCTGTCTGGTACTCGTTTTTAGTGGGGAAATCGGTACTCCACGTCTCACCTATTACATAGGCATTTCCGCTGCTGTCAACGGCTATTCCATTGCCCCTGTCTTCATATCCCCCACCCAGGTAGGTGGAGTAGATGAGACTGGATGTACCACTTTGATTTGTATCTATCTTTGTAACAAAGGCATCACAAACTCCTTGATATGTCTGGTACTTTTTCTTGCAGGGGAAATTGGTGCTGGATGTAAATCCAGTCACATAGGCATTGCCGTTGCTGTCAACAGCTATTCCACAGCCCTCATCATAATCTCCCGCGCCCAGGTAGGTGGAGTAGATGAGACTGGAAGCACCCTTTTGATTTGTATCTATCCTGGTAACAAAACAATCTTCATCTGATTGATTTTTTTGGTATTGATGCAGAATTGGAAAACCTGCACTCCCGGCAACTCCTGTCACATATGCGTTTCCGCTGTCGTCCACTGCTATTCCCCTTCCACAGTCATCCCCCACTCCCCCCAAATAGGTGGAATAGATGAGACTGGAGGCACCACTTTGAGTTGTATCTATCCTGGCAACAAAACAATCCCCCTCTGGTTGATTTCTCTGGTATTGATGCAGGGTTGGAAAATCCGTACTCTCGGTAACTCCTGTCACATATGCATTTCCGCTGTCGTCCACTGCTATTCCTAAACCGTAGTCATCTTCCGTTCCGCCCAGAAAGGTGGAATAGATGAGACTGGAGACACCGCTCTGATTTGTATCTATCTTTATAACAAAGGCATCACGCCCTCCTCTACAGGTGTCCTGGTATGGATTCAGGGTTGGAATGCCTCCTAACGTATGTCCGGTCACATAAGCATGCCCGCTGTTGTCTGCAGTAATTGCATAGCCAACGTCCCACATTTCTGCCCCCATATAAGTCGAATAGATAAGACTCGAGGCTCCATTCCGGGTTGTGTCCAGCCTTGTTACAAAGGTATAACAATCACAGGAACTATATAATATAGGGTATTGATTCTTGAGTGGAAAACTTTCCCAATAATCCCATCTGGTACTCCCGGTCACATATGCATTGCCACTGTTGTCCACAGCGATTCCGTAACCAATGTCTTCACCGCCAGCACCAAAGTAAGTGGAATAAACGAGACTTGAGGTTCCATCCCGGGTCGCATCTATCTTAGTAACAAAAACATCGTAATCTCCTTGATATGACTGAAATTGATTCAGGATTGGAAAATTCTCACTTCTTGAATAGCCGGTTACGTATACATACCCGCTGCTGTCCACAGCGATGCCATAGCCATAGTCCCACCATCCCCCGCCCAGGTAGGTGGAGTATGCTAGGATAACAGGATCAATAATTAATTCACAATTTTTATCGTAATCCCCAACTTCAAATCCATACGTGTTTTCTTCGATTTTTTTAAATTTAACTTCTACCTCTATCCGTTCCTCTGTTCTCACCATGCCCCACACCCCACGCGCCTTGCAAATTTCCTGAAAGCTCACAGGCTTCTTATGCATCAATTCTCCAAAATTGGTCTCTATTAATAAATTTCCTTCTTCATCTATATGTGTTCCTTTCACATTTTTGTACTCGAATCTTATATCTTCGGGATTTCCCCCCGGTTTCACAATCCAGTCATATTCGATCTGTTTTTCGATTCCATAAACCTTTAAATCGATGCTTTTATAAAGATTTTTATACAAAACAGCCTGTGACGTCGGAATATCACAGTGCCATTCGGATTCATCTTTCCCTTTAAAATAGTTCACCCTGAGTTCTGTCTCATCAATAGACACCATTTCAGGATTCTTATTAGCCCCGATAAATCTAAGCCTCGATACATCTCGTTCATATTTAGAAAGTGAGTGAGTGTGTGAGTGAGGTGAGTTGAAGAATGGAGATTCATCCTTATCCTCAACCTTAAACTTATCCTTAGATCTCCTAAAACTGTCAAATATCAGCCCTTCTTTTGTTATCCACAGGGTGTACCTGGAGGTTTTGGCATAAAATTTTGCCTTTTTATTCACCTGACCCTTGTTAAAAATAAAATAGAGCGGGAATTTACCGAAATTAAGATCGGGTTTCACTGTAACTGCACCTGGTGATTGAATATCCTGTGATTTTACACTTGATTCAAGGGACTTAATATCCTGGATACCCTGCAACCTTTCATCTTTCCCTTTACCGGCTGCGGTGATGAAAAAAAAGCCGATAAAAATAACGCTGTATAAAACAAAATTTTTTTTCATTGGCATTCTCCTTTTTTTCCAATATAGTAATAACATCATTTTCAAATTTTTGTTTCATAGTTATAAATCTTTATATTTTTTTTTCAAATGTTGACTTAGAAAGGGTTTCGAGAGTTTAATATTTATAAATATTTTATTTTTTCTTTGTGTCTCATGGTGTCTCATGCTTCGTAGCGAAACCACTTCGCAGAGTAGCACTCGTACTACTTAGCGGGGCTACTTCGCAGAGTAGTATCTTGGAGCCTTGGTGGCAATGGTTTGCTAAAAGATGGCAGAATTTGACTTGGGAATAAATAAAGTTAAGGTTTTGTGGTTGTCTTTTAAGGACTATTATACCGAACGGCCGCACAAGGCGGTACTACCGTTCGGATCTTTTCGGCTGCGGGATGGGCAGTATTAGAAAAAAAGGCTATTAGACCTGCCCATCCGAACTTATCTATCTCTTTTAAATCCCTTAACTATTGCCTCCGGCGGCCAGGGGGCTCTTTTGAAAAACCGCCCCCTGAACCCCTACAAAACTTTTTTTTATGAGAGACACTGCCACAAATATCGCAATATGCTATGAACGTTAATAAAACCCATCCGTGATGGGCGCCCCCTGGACCCCACAAAAACTTTTTATTTAAGGCTCCCTGCCTGCGCGGCTGTGCGTTGCATTAATCAAAACATCGCACACAATGTGATATTTATTGCACCGCTGTATGCTCTAACTCGAATGAATCGTAAAGTTCACCTGTTACAGTCCTGGATTCAAACTTGAGAACATCCTTATCCACGGTAATAACCTGGAATAGTTGAACATCTGTTCCAACCTTTTTCATCAGATGTCGATACCTTTCACTTAAAACATAAAATTTGGGCCCACTGACCGAAACCACAAAAACCGTTCCTTTCTCCGAATCTTCTACGATTTTTCCATTTCTTAATTTATAAGTCCGACCATAAGTATGATCATGTCCCTGAAGAACCAGGTCAACAGAATATTTATCGAGAAGCGGCATAAAAAGTTCACGCAATCTCGGGTTGTCCCGCTCCTTGCCCGTAGAATAAAAAGGTTGATGAATCGCGACAATGGTCCATTTATTCTTATTATTTGAAAGAAGAGACTCCAGCCATTCCACCTGCTCTTCATATTTTCTATTACCATTCAGCAGGATCAATCGGACACCCTGGAAATCAATATAAAAAGCAGTCTCTTCCAGCTTAGCAGGGCCATTTTCCGGCAGAGTGAAGTGTACGCGCCACAGCTTGTCCGGTTTTTCAGGCGATTTGCTTAATAAACCTCTGCGGTGATATGCATGATTTCCCGGTACCATAATAAAAGGAACACGCCGGGCAATCCACCCGGCAGCAAAAAAAAATTCTCCCCACAAGTCATCCTGCCAGGGTTTATCAATAAGGTCACCAGTCACCAAGATAAACCGGGAATCAGGAGCTGCTGAATAAGCTGAACGGAAGGCACGGGAACAAAAGGCTTTTATATCATTCTGAGGATCGCTCATATAAATAAATTTAAAAGGCTCATCCCCTTTGCATGCGGTCCTAAAATGACACCATTCACTCCAGGTTTTCCCCTCTCCTACCCGATACTGGTAAAGAGTACCCGGCTCAAGGTCTTTCAAAATCACTGAATGATTCAAAACAAAAATATCTTTGTCAATACGAACCCTTTCAGAAACTGCATTCATGGTTTTGAGATTTTTGTAGGGATCAGTGGAATCGGCATTGAGACTTCTGGTGCTCTTTGGGGTTGCTCTCATATACTCAACTCGTGAGTGTTTTATTTCTGGACCGGTTCGCCATGTAATGGCCATTTCTTGTGAAGGATTTGCAGTTAAATTTAATATAATTCTCTCTGGTATGGCATTGGTATCCGAAGAGACCAGCGGTCTGGTTATAAAGAATAAAATCAATACCAGGAAAACAAAAAAACAATAAGCACAGATGGCCCGGGAATTCAGAAGATGACTGATGTGAAATTTATTTTTTTTCATATTGTATTTTAAAAGAAATACACAGGGATTTCAATAGCACCTGTAAAAAACAAATAGAAGTTCATAAAAAACTGGATTTTTTTTAAAAAAGCCCCATTTGCTCTTGACTTTTCTTTTACTTTTCTTTAAATTAAGGATGTTGTTAAATGTGAGGTAATGAATGGAAAAGGGAATTAAAATATAATATAGGAGGATAATATGAATAAAAGAATATTCTTTATCATTTTAATGTTGATTCTCCTGGTTGCGGGGAGGGGAATCGAATATGGAAGGGAGACAAAGTCGGATTGCCCTTCTGATTGTCAATTCAATCTAATCGCCAGTAGGATGGACTGGCGCCCACAAGATTACTTTGACAGCCAGGGGATAACCGGCGTTCATTATGACGAAACAGCGGATTGCCTGATTTTAGAGTGCGATTTAAAGGGAGGCGATCCTCATAAGGCTAATGGTGAAATTGTACTTGACCTCAAGTATGTTCCCTGCCTTGAAGCCAATGTGCCAGTGGATATGACAGGGCAATTAATTGAAGTAGAAATTCAAATCCCAGAAGATTTTGTAGGGCCATCAAATGCTCCAAACGGATGCCAAGTCTTTGTTAAAGATACTGAATGGCGGTCGCAATATGGCACCTGGAAAAATTGTACCAAAGAGGGCACAGTTAAAGCAGAATTGCAGCCATCAACCGAAACTCCTATTTGGGGTTTTACAACTCCGGGATTTGATCCGAAAAATATCAGGATAATCGGAATAAAAATTGCGATTAATGAACAATCAACGCATCAATTTAAAGGAACGATCAAAGTGCTAAAAATCGAAGTAACACCACCTCTCCCCTTCTATTCAGAACCGGTACTTCCCGCAGGTCAGCCAATGCCTTTTTTAACGGCAGACAGCGAGGTGGAAATAAAATCGAATGGATTTTATATTAGAGATGATAAATGGTTTGCTGCGGGCGGGAATTGGCGATTGATTGAATATCGACAAAACTTTGGCGCAACAGCATGGTTCCCTAAAGGAAACGGAATTTCTTTACATCCGGGGTATGTGACAACGAAACTTGGATGGTTTCGACAGGCTGGCGTTACACTGGTAAGGGTGGGATTATTGGACGATGGAGCCTCAATGCTTGATCGATATGGCAACGTGGTTGGATATGATGATATTTTTAGAAATGATATAACTTCCTTTCTAAATCTGGCAGCCCAATGTCATGTGAAGGTGGAATTCGCACTGGTTGACTTTTTAATTGCAGGGAAAGAAGAGTTGTGCAATGATGTCTGGCTCAAAGGGCGTCGAGAAGTCATTGAAGATCCACAAGTACGACAACAATTTATAAAAAACTTTTTAGAACCTTTTCTAAATGAATTTGGAGACGAACCTGTTGTGTTTGGATTTGATATAATCAATCAACCGGAATGGATAATCTCAAAAGCCGATGGAGGTGGTTGGGAGGATGTGACAGATGTGAATAATAAAGCCGAAACCCCTATTCCAATTGAACAATTCAGGAATTTCATTACCGAATGCACTGCAATGATACGCCAGCTGGCTCCTGAAAAATTCGTTACCGTCGGTGTCTCCTGTACAAATACAGAGCTTCTGAGTAATCTTGACCTGGATTATACTGCGATTCACTATTACCCCTGGATGGGAAATTTTGAAACCAATATAGCAAACGCTTTTGGGAATATACCCTGGAGCCTGGAAGAGTTTCCCGGGAAAGGAGATATCTATTCTTATTTTGATAAAGTATTTGAAAATGGCGGTACGGGAGCCCTGTTGTGGAACCTGAGTCCTAAGATCGATGACCAATGTTACACCTTTGACGATGAAGAAGGAAAACTCCAGGAGATCAGGAGGTTTGTGGATTACATCGCACCGGCTGTTCCGACAATTTCCCTAAGTAGAACCGACTTATATTTCGGAGCTGACACTTCCGGCTCAGTGACAGGCTCACAAACACTTTTAATCAGCAATAGTGGAACAGGTACCCTGAACTGGGCAGTTAGTGATAATGCAGCCTGGCTCAACTGCAGCCCGGATTCAGGGATTGGCACCGGCGTCGTCACTGTATCTGTCGATCCCTTCGGGTTAACAGCCAGTACCTATACCGGTACCATCACAGTGAGTGATCCCAATGCTGACAACTCGCCACAAACAGTGACGGTTACACTGAAGGTGAATAAATCAGGTACAACAGAAATTCCATTTGGTGTTTTTGCTACACCCCTTAATGGGTCCACTGTAAGAAGTAGTGTACCTGTAACTGGATGGGTTCTGGATGATCTGGAAGTAAAAAGCGTAAAAATTTATCGTGCAGATGGTACAAATCTTATATATATAGGGGATGCAATATTTGTAATTGGTGCAAGACCCGATATAGAAGAAGCATTTCCTGGATATCCTTTCAATTATCAAGCAGGATGGGGCTATATGCTGTTGACCAACTTTTTACCGAACCAGGGAAACGGCACTTTTACACTTCATGCCGTGGCAACCGATATAGAAGGCAATTCAGTAACATTGGGGACCAGTACCATCATCTGTGACAATGCCAATGCTGTAAAACCCTTTGGAGCAATAGATACGCCTACTCAAGGAGGAATTGCCTCCGGGAGTAATTTCAGAAACCAGGGGTGGGTGTTAACCCCACTACCCAATAAGATACCTGAAGATGGCTCAACAATAAATGTGTATATCGATGGAGTAACCCTGGGACACCCGGTGTACAATGTCTTCCGGTCAGATATAGCAGACTATTTCCCAGGGTATGCAAACAGTGACGGAGCCCTTGCCTATTTTGATTTTGATACCACTGTCTACTCCAATGGAGTTCATACCATTCAGTGGACGGCTGCAGATAATGCTGGAAACGCAGATGGAATTGGAAGCCGATACTTTACCATTCAAAACACAGGGACCACGGGTTCACAACAGCAGACAACTGACAGATACCAAAATAAAGAAAAATATCATTTGAAATCCCAGATATCAGAAATACCGATTAATTTTTCAGATCCAATCGGAATCAAAAAAGGATGTATGCCTCATCCAGAAATACAATTAATCCATTCTGACGAAAATGGAATATTCAAAATAGAAATCCGAGAACTTGACCATATAGAGATACATTTGAATCCTAACTTCCAAGAGTTGGGTTCATATAGAAGTATAGGTTATTTGGTGGTTGGTGACCAATTGCGTTCATTACCGCTCGGCTCAACATTTGACATAGAGAAAGGTATCTTTTACTGGCAGCCAGGAGTGGGGTTTTGGGGAAATTATAGATTTGTTTTTCTACTAAAACTTCAAATAGGAGAAATTGAAAAGAAAATTATAAACGTGAGGATAATACAAAAGCAGGGAAAATAAAATACAATAATTCTTATTTTTCACTTGTAAAATTTTTTTCTTTTTTATAAAATACCTCTGTGAGTAAAATATGAATCTATTACAAATTGTTAATGTTAAAAATATTTCAACCTTTTTACTTTTATTTCTATCTCTAATAATAAATTGTCCTGGAGGAGACGTGAGTAACTTTTATCAAACCATACCAAAACAAATCCTGGACTGGAAAGCTGAAGATAAAGACCAGAACTTTGACAAAATAACCATATTCAAACATATAAACGGCGGCGCTGAACTATACCTTGCTTACGACTTTAAACAGGTTTTCGTCAGGAAATATTCCGGACCCGGTGAAGATGAAATCGTACTCGATATTTACGATATGGGCTCTTCCACAGAGGCTTTTGGTATTTTTACAAGCGAACGCGATGCTGAAGTGAAAGAGGCTGGAATTGGACAGGGTTCCGAATACAGCGATGGACTGCTGAGATTCTGGAAAGACCGTTTCTTTGTATCGATTTTAGCCATTGGAGATGAGAGAACTGCCAGATCGGCAATACTGGAACTTGGAAAGACGGTGGCAACTGCAATCCCTTCAACAGGACCGGAACCCGAAATGTTGAAATTCCTTCCTCAAAAGAACCTGGAAAAGAAAAAAATTCGCTATTTTCATACGGATCTCATCCTGAATAAACACTATTATATTGCCAATGAGAATATTCTTCATTTAAGCAAAAAAACCAATTGCTTATTGGCAGAATACTGCACAAATGACGAAAATGATCAGGATTCTACCTATCTCTTACTCATCCAATATGAAAATAACACCCAGGCCAACGCGGCATATGCGAAATTTCTCAACATTTATATGCCCGAAGCAAAGGAAACAGGGTTGGCTCAAATGGAAAATCAAAAATGGACCATGGTAAAAATCGAGCAAAATAGGGTGATAATTGTATTTGAAGCACCCGATAAGAACAGCGCTTCGGAATTACAAGCTTTAGTAAAACGTTAAACCAGTAATGTTAATTGGTATCTTGGTGGCTAAAAAAAATATAGATAGGTGATAACAATGAAAAAAGTGATAACCCGACGCGATTTTATGCGGAAAAGCACCTATGCAGTTTTAGGAACGGCAGTGGGACTTTCTCCGTTACATTTACAATCAAAATCACAAGCACAAGTAAAAAAGTCCAATGTGGTTTTAATTCGACATCCGGATGCATTGGATGAAAATTTCAAATTTAATGGAAACATAATCCAGCAGATGCTGGATGAAGCAGTGATGACACTATTCATGCAGGATGACCCTGTAAAAACCTTTAAAAAGCTGGTTAAACCAGATGACATCGTGGGTATTAAGAGTAATGTCTGGAGCTACCTTCCCACACCGCCTGAAGTAGAAAATGCCATCAAACGCCGGGTCATGGATGCCGGTGTGAAAGAGGAGAATATTGGCATTGATGATCGAGGGGTGCGGAAGAACCCGATTTTTCAAAAATCAACGGCTCTTATCAATGTCAGACCGCTTAGAACCCATTACCTGGCAGGTGTCAGTGGCTGCATGAAAAATTATATCACGTTTTCAGAAAACTACCCCGATTATCATCCCAACAACTGTGCGGATTTGGCTTTGCTGTTCAATCTGCCAATGGTGAAAGGGAAGACCCGGTTAAATATTTTATGCGCATTGACCCCCCAATTTCACGGCCGGGGTCCCCACCATTTCAATCGCAGGTATGTCTGGAATTATAAAGGGATCATTGTGGGTACAGACCCTGTGGCAGTCGATGCAATCGGTCTCCAGATAATCATGGCTAAACGTATCGAGTACTTCGGTAGAAAATATCGACTGGCCCAGGTTCCAAGGTCTATAGAAACCGCTGATGTAAAACATGGTCTGGGTAACAGTGATTTGAACAAAATTAATTTAATCAAAATAGGATGGAAAGAGGGGATTTTGATTTGAAACGGTTATCAGCCATAGATAAACACAGATTACATTATAAAAATCAGCGGTTATCCGCGCAAATCTGCGGCTGAAAGGAGGATCGAAATAAAATGAGCTGGAAAATAAAAATATTGGCTTTACTGGCTATGACGGCGGTTGTATATTCAAGTGGCAATAATTACTCAATAGAGTTGAAAAATGAGAATCCAGAAAAAAATAAGAGGGAATTGGAATATGTAGACAGCCTGTTATGGACAAAATTATACGACGTGAAAGTAAAGGGAAAATATGCTTACTGTACCTTTAGAAACGGACTTATTATTCTTGATATTACCAAAAAAGTCCCCCCGGACCTTGTTTCACAGTTATATCTAGGTGGTGGGTCTGGCATCGACTTAAAAAATAACCTTGCCTTTATCGCAGCAGAAGAGAAGGGTTTACAGGTTGTGGATATATCTGATCCGAAAAAACCTGTTCTCAAAAGTTCCTTTGACACTTCGGGTGAATCGGTTGAAGTGGTCGCGGCTGGACATTATGCCTATGTGGCGGACGGTTCTTCCGGACTGCTGGTCATAGATATCAGCAACCCTTCCACACCCATGCTTTCCAGTTCCTTTGATACCCCGGGTATTGCCGTTGGCATTGCTGTAAAAGGTGATTATGCGTATGTAGCAGATGGCGAAACAGGTTTGCAGGTGATCAAAATCAGTGAGCCCTCTTCCCCAAAGCTTACCGGTGTATGCGATACACCAGGTTCGGCAGAAGCAGTGGTTATAGCTGGCGATTACGCTTTTGTGGCAGATGAGAGTTCAGGACTGCAAATCATTTTTGTGGGCAATCCTTCTTCGCCTTCAATAATTAGCTCCTATAACACCCCTGGTTGTGCCCGCGGCATAACGTTAGACGCCAATGGAAATTATGCTTTTGTGGCGAATCATTATGAAGGTGGTTTGCATATTTTAGATATCAGGAATCCAAAAGCGCCTAAACTGGAGGCTTCCATTCGATACCCCATTTACAACGAGGCCTGGGGAGTGGCAGTAGAAGGGAATTTTGTCTATATGGCGGATCATTTTTCAGGTTTGTGGATTGTTGATATCAGCAGCCTCTCTTCCCCCAAACTGGCCGGGTCCTATTTTGTACCATCCTCTGTTACGTGCGTGGCAGCGGGAAAAGATTATGTATATGCCGGAGGCGATATTTCCGGGTTAAGAATCATCGAAACAAGCAATCCCCTGGCTCACAAGAATATAGGCACATACGAAAATATCCGGAGGGTTCATGATTTAACCGTTCGGGGTGAACATGTTTTTTTGTTGGATTGGAATTTAAAGACATTCAATACCAATAAACCTTCAGAGCCGAAACTTTTGAAATCCTTCAATATTAATGGTGTGGCAAGAGCAATAACGTTAAAAGGAAAGTATGCATATATAACAGCCGATCATTTCGGCTTCCATATCATAGATATAAGCGATCCTTCCACTCCTGCCATTACCGGTTCCTATGAAATGGCCGGTTTTGCTTATGGGCTTGCTGTAAGCGGAAATCACGCGTATATTGCTAAAAGCGACATTGGTAATCTGATGATCATTGACATAAACGATCCCAAAGCTCCAAAACCTGTCGGTTCTTTCAAAACCCCTGGTCTTCCATACGGCGTAGCAGTAAGAGATGATTTGGCTTACGTGGCAGATGGAGAATCTGGATTACAAATTATAAACATTAAAAATCCCTCTTCTCCTGTTATTGTTGGTTCCTATGATACCCCGGGTTTTGCTTATGATGTGGCGCTGGAAGGTGATTATGCGTATGTGGCGGATGAGACGTCGGGTTTGTTAAAAATTAATATCGCCAATCCTGCAGCCCCTGTACTTGAAAGTTCTTTCGACACGCCTGGTGAAGCGGTAAAAGTTGCCGTAAGTGGAAATTACATCTATGTTGCCGATTACTTTTCGTTAATAGTATTAAAATAAAAATCGATTTTTATGGTTTTTACTTTATTAGTTTAAGTGCTTTTCCAAGTGCCGTGGACCATTGGCCATCTCCATCAAAACAGAATTGCCAACCCATGACCCCACCGAAACCAGGAAATTCTTCAACCAGCGGATTTATCACATCTTTAACCAGTTCTTCCACAGGAACATAGCCGCTGCCAGCAGCTCTCGGGCTGAAAGGCTTCCCTACCACCAGCTTATTGGCTGGATAACCGTTAAAGCCAGTCCATCCGTTTACTATCTGATGGTAATTCAGGATAATATTTCCCACTTCATTAAAGGGTGGATTATTATAATACTGCATGTTCAGCCAACTGATTTTGTCGCCTACGCTATTTAACACCTTCACGTAACCCGTTCGATCCGGGCTGCAGTCAAAAGGTGGGCCCGGTGCGCATAAATATGGCGGCTGCGGTGCATGAGTAATGATTCTTTTGTCCTCCGGTAAAAAATCATAAAGGGCATGGGTCAAGGTAATTAAAAAATCAGCACCATTATAATCCTTGTTAAACATCAGTGCTTTGCTGTCTTCATAATCCAGGTCCACACCGTCCAGGTCATAGTGGTTAATAATGGAGACAATTTGCTCTGCCACATCGTGCTCTTTTCCCTTCAATTGCTGATAAACATCATGCGAGAGGGTTCCCCCTCCAAAGGAAACAAGGAATCGTTTACCTGCCTGTTGTACTGTTTTTACCTGGTTCATTTCCCTTGAGCCAAGGTTTCCAGATAGTTTTACTTTTAGCTGCGCATCCGTGATAAGAAACGCCAATATCACATCGGTGTATGCCATATTAACAACATTTTCTAAAGGAACCTTATGGCTGTTGAAGTAAATAACCAGGCGTGGTTTGCTTGCGTTTTCCATTGTTCACTCTCCTTCATTAATACCTTTACTTTCAAGAATTTTAATTTTATTTTTTTCAATCACCATCACATTGTACAAAAAAGAATTAGAAATTTCCATATTAATCAGATAAAAAATTCTATGGGGTATTTTTCAAAAAAGGGGCCAGACCAGAATGCCATTAATATAAGAATAACAAATCCGAAATACGAATATCGAAATTCGAAACAAATCCAAAATACAAATGTTCAAAATTCAAAATAAAAACTCCAAACTGTTTGCTGTTGCAGTTTTTGTTTTGGTCATTTAGATTTTGGTCATTTGAATTTGTTTCGATTTTCGGATTTCGTGCTTCGAATTTAATCTCATCTTAGTTACATTCGGGCCAGGCCAGAAACCGAAACCTCCGCTATGGATTCACTTTTTTATAGAATTTCTTGTATGTAACCGGCATCAATAATAGTGTGGTAAAGATAGAAAAGAAAATTCCACCTATTACAACAATTACCAACGGCTTCTGAATCTCCGAGCCAATACCCACACTAAAAAGCAACGGAATTAATCCAATAATAGTGGTAAACTGGGTCATCAATATTGGGCGAAGCCGTAACCCTACACCCTCACGAATCGCTCCATCAAAATCCTCACTCTCTTTGGTCATACGTTTGAAAAAAGAGATAAGGATAATGGTGTTCTCCAATGCAATACCCAATAATGCCAAAAAACCAATGGTAGACGGAACAGACAAATATCCCCCGGCCAACCATAATGAAAGAATACCACCACTCAACGATACCGGGAGATTGATCAATATTACCACAATGTCACGCCAACACTTTAAATAATCGAAAAGCAATACCACGATCAAGAAAAGGGTAATGAAAAGAACAATATACAACCGCTTCTCCGCTCGCTGCTTCAACTCGAACTGACCTCCCCATGTAAGATAATATCCAAAAGGAAACGTCATCTTCTGGTATATCTTCTCCTTAGACTCTTCCACAATACTACCGATATCCCGGCCCCTGGCATTACACTGTACCGCAATGTACCGCTTGCCGTTCTCCCGGTTGATGTTGCTGAAACCCGTGGCCTCCGCCACCGACGCTACTGAGGAAAGAGGAATCATCTGTCCTTTCTCCGTATGTACCAATACATTACTCAAATCTTTCAAATCCTTGCGGAATTGAGAAGAATACCGAACAAACACATCGTAAACCACGTCACCCTGATAGATTTTGGACACACTCTTCCCCCCGATAGACGATTCCAGCTCCTCCAATACATCCTCAGGATTGAGACCATACCGGGCCAGATTCTGACGATTCAATGTGATTGCGATCTCATTCTGACCGGAAACACGTGAAACCTGGATGTCTTCCACGCCCTCAATAGTCCCCATTATTCCTTCGATCTGCCGTCCCATGTTTAACAGTCGGTTATAATCATCACCATAGACTTTAATGGCCAGGTCGGCTCGCACACCGGTTATTAAATGATCCAAATTGTGTTTAATGGGCTGCGTAAAATTCAAAAGCACCCCCGGGATTTTTCCTTTAATCCGCTCCTGGATTTTTTTAATAAGCGTCTCCTGGCTGTCCACCTCCGCACGCCAATATTTACGGTCTTTCAATGTGATGATGGTATGCCCCACATTGACCGGATGAGGATGAGTACCTCCTTCCCCCCTGCCAATACGACCATACAACGTACCCACCTCCGGCATCTGCTTCAACTCCTTGTGAATGAGATTCACCATCCGTGAGGTCTCTTCCAAAGCGGTACTCTGCGGCAAACTCGTCTCCATCTGGATGGTCTGCTCATTCAACGCCGGGATAAACTCCGACCCGGTAGAAAACAATACCACCAGGCTAAGAATAAATACCACCACAAAAATCCCTAGAGTGAGATTCTCCTTCTTATAAAACAAATCGAAAATTCGAAGGTAGGCCTTTTTCAAAGACTCGAAAATAAATCCTCCCACATTCACTTTCCGCTTTCCCAGCACATTCATCAATACCGGGGCGAAAAATACAGCATAAATGATAGCCGAGATGATGGCGATCAATAAGGTAAAACCAAACGGCTTAAACAATTTACCTTCGACACCCTGGAGCGTTAAAAGCGGCAAAAAGGAAGCAAGAATAATGATCATGGCATACGTCAGGGGCCGCAAGACCTGGTTGACAGAAGATATGATTACCTCGATATCCTTTTTGACTCCCTTCATCTCGTCCCGGCCCCTGGAAATATTTTCCACCACCACCACTGTCGCATCCACCAACAAACCGATACCAATAGCCAACCCGCCGAAAGACATAAGATCGGCAGTCATGTCGGTCAACCGCATCACGATAAACGTGACAAACACCGCAAATGGGATGGAAAGGGTGGACACCAACGAGGCTGAAAGATCATTGATGAAAAGGAAGAGAATAATTGCCACCAGGAGGATCCCGATAATAAGGGCATCTGATACTGTTTTGAAGGCCGCGTTGATGATAAGGGCCTGGTTGTAAACCGGTACCACTCGAATCCCTTCTGGCAGACCTGCGTTAATCTCTTCCACTCGGCGATTTATCTTTTCAATCAGTTCTGCCGTGTTGACGCCAATCAACTTCATAACGATTCCTGATACCGTGGTCTCAGCCGTGTCCAACATGGCATCGCCTCGTTTGATGGATTTCCCGATCTTGACCTCCGCGATGTTTTCCAGGTAAATGGGGGTGGCCCCGGACTCTTTGATCAATACTTTTTTAAGTGCTTCCATCTCTTCCATGAGCCCGATCCCGCGGATGATGTATTCTTCCCTGTTTTTAACGATATAACCCGCGGTGATAACTTTGGAACTCTTTTTGATGTTCTCTATCACCGCATGCAGGCCGGTTTTGTACTTGATCAGTTTCTCCGCATCGACTTCCACTTCGAACTGTTTAATATCACCACCCTGACTCAATACCGCAGCAATCCCGGGAATCGTCTGCAACTGGAACTTAATCACCCAATCCTGCATTGTACGCAATTCAATGGCGGGTAAATCGCCGTCAAGGGCGTAGATATAAACCATACCCAACCCTGTGGTGATTGGCCCCAATTCCGGCGCTTCAACAAAAGCCGGCAGCTTCTCCTGGATAGCCGGTAACTGCGCCGCTACCAACTGCCGAGCAAAATGAATGTCTATGCCATCATCGAAATAAATATTAATAGAAGACATACCAAAACTGGAAAGAGACGTGATCTTCTGAATGTGAGGGAGACCGTACAACGAGGTCTCAATGGGATAAGAGACAAATTTTTCCACCTCCTCTGGCGCCATCCCTTCCGCATCACAGTGGAGCTGAACCAACACCGGCGAAGGGTCAGGGAAAACATCGATTTTTAAATTCTGGTATGCAATAATCCCGGCAATAATGATAAAAAAGATGATGAGAAACGCAAAAACCCGCTTCTCCAGCATTGATTCGATTAACTTTCTCATTTTAATACTCCTTATTTGTTTAGCCGTGGATGAACACGGATACAAAAACTTCTGTGTTTTCTGTGTACTCGTGCTTCGTAGCGGAGCCACTCCGCAGAGTAGCATTCTGTGGGCTCTTCTTTTTTTTCAATGGGTATGTCCGGCGTGGGGGTCTGCTGTGCCGCTCTGGATTTCATACTCGGCTTTGAGATAAAAGGAACCTTCGGTAATCACCAGGTCTTCCTCATGAAGTCCCTCTATAAAAGCAAAACCCTCAGAATCGGTATCAATGACTTTGACAGGTTTGAAGGCAAATCCCTCGTCATCAATCACAAAAACACCGTTAACACCGGAAATTTTCACCAGTGCACCTACCTGGATGGCCAGGTATTTTTTCTTAAGTTTTTTCTCTATTCGCCCTCGAACGTACATCTCCGGTTTCAGATGCCCCCTGCTGTTGTCCACCTCCGCCCTCACCTTCACAGTGCGAAGTTCAGGATCAATCTTTTCCATCAGGGTAATCACACGGCCTGCAAAATGGTCTTCGGGATAGATATCCGAAACAATGGTCACCTTTTTATTTTTTTCAATGTACCGGAGGTCTTTCTCCATAGCATCCAATAAGACCCACAGTTTCCGGGTATCGGAGATTTCAAAAATTGCGGTGTTGTTTTCCACCCGTTCTCCCAGGGTCAGGTTCCTGGCCGTCACTTTTCCCGATGCCGGTGAAGGAATATGATAATAGGGCGAGAGGAATTCTTTAAGTTTTTCTCCACCATCCTGTTTCACCGCTTCTTTTATGGTTTGGAGTCTTTGTTTATCAAAGCCGAGGATGTCCAGTTCCGCCTCAAGGGAAAAATACTCGGCCAGAGCGGTTTTGTATGCCGTTTCACGGCTGATAAGCTCTTTTTTCTCAATGGCTTTGATCTTAAAAAGCCCTTTGGTGCGTTCGTAATTCTCTTTTGTTAACCGGTAGTTCTGGAAAGCTTTGATGTATTTTGTCTTGCGTTCCAATAGTTCAGGAGAGTTTAATACGCAGAGAATATCTCCCTTTTTTACCGGGTCGCCGATATCTTTTTTTATCCCTGTAACAATACCGCACACCAATGCATTGATAATAAAGGTGGTTTTTTTATTTTCTTTTACCACGCCAGTCAGTACCATTTTCTCCACGTAATCCCTGGGTTCCGGAGAATCGTATTGGATGCCCCACTGCTTAATGATTTCAGGCTTGATATGAAGGTGCTGGTGCTCATCGGCTGTGGGCTCATGAGATTCTTCATCATGCTCATGTTGTTCACCTTCGGCGTGTTCATGTTCATGCTCACCTTTCCCACATTGGATGTGGATAAAAAGACCGGAAAAAATCAACACACTTGCCATTAATATAATTAATATTCTATTTCTCATACTCATAACTCTTCTCCTAATAGCTCCTCGAGCTCTGCTTTTAAAAGGTTCCATTCTGTGATGGCTTCGTAATACCGCTGCTGCATCTCAAAATAGCTGTTTTGTGAATCCAGGAACACCACCAAAGGAACTTCTCCTGCTTTGTAGAGTATTTCAGAGAGAACCATGTTTTCCTTACCCTCCTTTAGAATGGCTCCTTTGAAGGTTTCAATCTCTTTTTCCAGAATCCGGATTTCGGAAATCATCCGCTGGATATCGGCAAAAAAGTGTTTTTGGGCGTGGTCAAATTCGGTTTGGGCTTTTTCTTTTTGAAGTTTCGCTTTCCGGATGGAGGCAGATTGGCGGTTAAAAATAGGAATTGAAACCCCAATGCCCACGCGCCATATGTTACCTTCCATCTCCTTTTCGCGTTCTCCAAAAACCTCTACTGCTTCAACAATTGAGAAACTCGCAGCCTTTAGATGCGCTTTTTCCCTCTCCAGGTGATTGTGTTTTAAAAGGATGAGGGGCGATTTCGCAATCAAGTCATGGATTTTTTTTTCAATACCAGGTAGAGGAGTAAAGTCAAAATCGTCACTCACCATAAAATTGTCCGGCAGGATATAATTCAGGAACTCGTTCACTTTTGTTCGTTCATAGGCAATGGTTTTCCTGACTCTAAAAAGATTGGTTTTATTTTTCTGAATTTCAACAGATGAGCGCAGGTAATCGATCTCCTTTGATTCGCCGATACTGACCTTTGCTTTTGTTATTTTATTGACTTCCTTTAGAATACGGAGTTTTTCCTCCAGGAAGGTTTTTATTTTTTTGTAAAACTGCAGCCTGAAATAGTGGGATTTCAAGCCTTTTATCATTTCTCTCTTTCGCATTTCCGCTTCGATCTCAGCCGCTGCGATTGTTTTTTTCATGGATTTCAGGAAAAAATAGCGGTGCAGCGGGTTGGGGATCGCCCACTTCAATGACGCAGTCCAGAGATTGGTTGTGGGATTATGGTTTTCCCCGGGTATTTCACCCCGACCTTTGGAATACTCCAATTCCAGGTTCGACAAAGCGCCCTGTAGGCGATATTCTTCCCTGGCAATACCGGTCTCCAGGTGGGAAATTTTCAACAAGAGATTATTGGATTCTGCCAATTGGATCAACTCATTAAGGGTGTAGGATTTTTCTGCTTGTATGAATTGGCCCAACATGATCAGGCAGCAGGTGATATATATCAGAAATTTCATTGATTCCTCCTTACCTTTTTTATATTGCCGCGGATGAACGCGGATTAAAACAGATTTTTATAAGTATAAGAAGGAATCAACAGCGGAGGATAACGCCATTAAGTTCGGATGGGACCCTGTCAAGGTATTTACTTAGGGGTATTGAATCGAAAAAACACCCAAACGCATCGTCCAATTGAATGTTTATTTTTATATTTAAATCGTGTAGTTTTACAAAATGAATGTTTTCGGTTCCGGGTGTTTTCTCCCTTTCCAGCCAATTGCGATTAAAAGGCTGATCCCAGCAGGTATTGAATTGTGCGCATACCTGCGGCGCGATTCCTGGTTGCGGATTCGGATGCAGGTTATGGTCATCTTCTTTGCAGCATTGAGAATCAGAATCCGTGCAGAAACATTGATAGTCAAAAAGTGCCATTTCAAGGTCTACAGAACCGTCTTTTTTATAGCATAGTACCCGGTTTACAGCGACTTCGTGGAACAACACGAGTACATGAACAAACAGCAGCAGAGCCACCACGAAAATTTTTCTTTTTTTTAACATGTATAAAATATATACCATCTAATTGAAAAGAAATCAAGAGGTTTCTGGTTGAGTTTCACGAGGATTTTCTTATAAAAAACATGCATTGCTACTCTGAGAAGTAGCTCTGCTACGTAGCATAATCAATTGTTGAATTCCTATCCGTTTTTTATTACAATACTCCCTTATGAAAAACAAAAAGACTTTGAAACCAGTTTTTGCTGCCTGGAAAAGAAAAAAAATAATTACTTGGAGGTAAAAATGAGAAAAAAATCCGGGTTCATTACATTGTTCATTATTTTGTTTTTTTGTACAGGCTTCATTTTTTGTGCAATCCCCACTTTTGAAAGAACTGCATTGATTGCTCTGTATAACAGTACCAATGGTGACAATTGGGAAAAAAATGAAGGATGGAAGACCCCTCCTTTAGACACCGATGGCTTTGCTATGCCAGGGACTGAGGAAAAATGGGAAGGTATTACTGTATTAAATGATCATGTTATCCATATTTATCTGCCTTTCAATAAATTAACCGGTAAAATTCCTTCTGAACTGGGGGATCTCACTCATTTATATAGGCTTTGGATTTCAAATAACAACTTAACAGGCACCATTCCTGCTGAACTTGGAGAACTGGTGAATTTAAAAAAATTATATCTCTTTAATAATCAAATTTGTGGCACGATTCCAAAAGAATTAGGGAATATGGTTAATTTGAATGAATTAATCCTGTATAATAACCAATTGAGTGGTACTATTCCACCGGAACTGGGAAATCTTGTTAATTTGACCTATTTCGAACTGTACAGTAACCAATTGAAAGGTACTATTCCACCTGAATTAGGGAATCTGGTTAATTTGGAGGAATTAAACCTGTATAGTAACAAATTGAGTGGTTCTATTCCACCGGAATTAGGGAACCTGGTTAATTTGAAGGAATTAATCCTCTATAGTAACCAATTGAGTGGTACTATTCCACCAGAATTAGGGAATCTTGAGAATTTATTACATTTATATCTTAATAACAACCGGTTAATGGGGAGTATTCCTTCTGAATTGGGGAATCTTACTAAATTAGGTAATCTCAAACTACAGGATAACCTGCTAGGTGGAAATATTCCTGCGGAATTAGGCAATCTCATTAATTTACGTTATCTTCGACTCTATAATAATCAGCTAAGTGGCAATATTCCCGTTGAATTAGGAAATTTGACCGGATTGTATCTGTTAAATTTAAAAGACAATCGATTAACTGGTAGAATTCCTCCGGAAATCGGTAACATGGGATTGTGTGAGCTAATTCTTAGTAATAACAAATTAAGTGGTTCTCTTCCTTCAGAATTAGGCAATTTAACGGATAATCGATTATACAATGTTGATTTATCATACAATCAATTAACTGGTAAAATTCCTGACAGCTTTGAAAAGTTAAATTTAGGGTGTGCAATTTGTAATTTTAATATTAATTACAATTGCCTTTTTACAAATAATACCATAATAAGGGAATGGTTGGACAAGTACGATCCTGATTGGGAAAAGAAACAAAATCAATGTGAGGAATCAACCCTTCCCTTCGGATCATTCGATACTCCTATTGATGGTTCAACTGCTGCTGGGAGTATTGCCGTATCTGGATGGGCCTTAGATGATACCGGTATTGATTCGGTAAAAATATATAGAGAAGAAGGTAGTAACCTGATTTATATCGGCGATGGAATATTTATAGAAGGAGCAAGACCGGATATTGCTGAAATTTATCCTGAATATCCAAATAATACCAAAGCGGGATGGGGTTACATGATGCTTACAAATTTACTACCCAATGGGGGAAATGGAACCTTTAAACTCCATGCAATAGCCACAGATCGAATTGGACGAACCAAAACCCTGGGAATTAAGACCATCATATGTGATAATGCAAATGCAGTGAAACCCTTTGGTACAATTGATACACCATCTCAAGGAGGCACTGCTTCAGGATCCGATTATGTAAATTGGGGGTGGGCATTGACACCTCAACCAAATAGCATTCCTACAGACGGTTCCACCATCAGTGTTTGGGTTGATGGAGTTAATCTGGGACATCCAACCTATAACAAATACAGGTCAGATATTGCTGCCCTATTCCCCGGGTACGCCAATACCGATGGAGCTGCAGGTTATTTTTCTCTTGACACAACTGCCTATGAAAATGGAGTGCACACCATACAATGGAGCGTGTCTGATAGTTCAGGTAATAGTGAGGGAATTGGCAGCAGGTATTTTACCATCCAAAATACTGAAAATAATATGACAGCGTCTGGAGCAGTTGGAAAGAGAGGAGACGTTTTAGGTGAACTTTCACACATTCCTGTCGATAAAACCAGCCCCCTATACTTAAAAACTGGCTTTAACAGACACTCATTACCTGTGCAAGTATATCCAAATATAGAAGGAATTACCATGATAAAGATGACTCAATGTGAAGTTCTAGAAATCTCTTTTTTCGATAAAGGTACTCCCTTTCACCAGATTTATGTATATCAATTGGTGGGGAATTCATTAAAAAAAATGCCTGCAGGAATGAGTATTATTAAAAATACCATTAATTGGATGCCTGGTGTTGCTTATTTAGGAACATACCGATTTATGGTTGTGATTAAGGATAAAAATGGTGAATTGTCAAAGAAATTTTTTAATATAACCATTGAGCCTTAGCTTGGTTCAAATATATAAATACCAGGTTTTGAAAATATACTTTAATTTTTTTAATATATATATTGTAAAAAATTAATTTTATTAATTCTCAATTTAAATAGGCAGATTAGGGGACCGTCCAGAATTCCTTTCATCTTCTGTGCTCACCTCATTTGGTCGATGCTCCGTTTTAGTGGAATCGTGACGGTCAACCGCTCTTTATTTCGATGTCCTACTCATCTAAATTGTTGTTATGCTTATTCTATGAAGATAATTAGCTATTATTAGGGGGCAATATCGAAAACTTTCCAAAGTAGCAACGTACTCAACGTCAATACATATCTTTTCCTTTTTTTGTTCTACCAGCACTCCTTCCATAACTTAACCTTCTTTTATCCCTTCCCTTCCCCTCTTTTAGCATCTGTCCCCTCTTTCTTCACTGCATTCGGATAGGCAAATTAATTTCCATACTTTGGAGCCGTTATTTTGAACGTAGCATCTTTGCGGAATAAATCTGTGTTTCCGCTCTCACTATAGAGGTGAGAATTCCGATGCCGGATAAACCGCCCGGGAAAATTGTAAGATTCAAATGACACCCAAGAACTATTTGCCAAACCAGGAACTTTCTTAAACGTAGCATCCTTTTTAAACAAATCACTATTGTCATTCTTATGTAGTTTAATGCGAGAATATTGATGCCTGAGGTAATACCCGGGATAGTTCAAAGATTCAAACGAAATGCAACAACTATCTGCCAAACCGGGTACGACCTTGAATGTCGCGTCTTTTTTGTCCAGTTGGGAAACAATTTTTGTAATCTCACCCAAAGAATTCCTGTGACGGATAAAGTATTCTGGATAATTATATGACTTAAATGAATAGTAGTCAGATGAATAGACACCCTTAGCGAGCAAATTCATGCTGATAAACGATACGACAACAATCAACAAACTTACTGCTGCAAACTTTAAAAATTTCATTTTTTATATCCTCCATTCTTTAATTTTTTTTCCTGAAACGTTTTTTATCGTTAACAGGTTTATCATTTCCTAAAGCATCCAAATACAACCCACACCGTGCAGAAATTGCACAAAGTTTCCTGTTGAAGACTATGGTGGCATACTATTATAAATCCGCATTATTTCCTCCCTATTCTCATATGCTAATATGCCATCTTAAGATGGCATCTTGCTTACCTCATACTATAATATAGAATCATTTCCCGATTTTTTGTTACAATTTATAATTGTTTATACTTTTTTTTGAAATGTTGAATTAGAGGGGGTTTTGAGATGTAACAATTTATAAATTGTAATAAATATTTATAAATGTTTATCTTTACTCTGCTATTCCTACTTCGTTTTTGTACTGGGTGGGTTTTATATTAGTATGTTTTTTAAGAGGCTTTATAAAGGCTGGCGTTTGGCGATTGTCACCTTTTTTCACCACCCGCCAACGCCTTCGACCGGTATTTCTCCCTACAGGTTAATATCTGCTGTTTCAACCATAATTTTCCTAATTAAATTTTTTTGGTGCAAATTTATTTACAATAAAGAGTCGATGATTTATAATTATAGGAATGCATTATATTAAAAACTGTAGATTGTTTCGGCCGCAAAGGCAAAGGGGGAGTTTTTTCATTTTAGGAATTGTGATAAAACCTACATATGGAGTAAAACAATGAAAAGAGAATCAAAACCTTCAAGCCATTTAAAAAATATTCATATAAAAACCGTTACCGTTGGCATTAGCCTGACAATATTGTTGATTACCTCATTTTTTATATCCTGTAGCATTGACACAGAAAAAGAGGAAAAATCGCCTGGCCCTCCCCCATATGTAGAATCGGTGAAGGAAAAATTAGTGGGACTGGAAAATGAAATCCAGAAAAAAGAGAATGAGAAATTAAAACTTATTGCCCGGTTTGAGGCTAAAACAGGCAAGAAGTTCCCTATTAGCGAAATATTTAATATCGGAAACAAGGAAAGGGAGGTTCTTGAAGGATATATCAAGAAGGAGAAAAATATTTCTATAAAAGACTTGCTGAAAGCCCTGGTGAAAAAAGAAGACGAAATCCGGGAACTCCAGGAAGAACAAAAGACGCTTAATGAGCAGCACAAACCCCATGTGGTAAAGAAAGGCGAAAACCATTATCAAATTGCCATCGAATACCTGTTATTTCAAAGGGGCCTCGGTAAAAGTGAGGCCAAAAAACTGCTTGATAAAGCAGTGTTTTTCGATCCCCTGACTCCCGGGTTTAAAGTCTGGAGCTTCTATGATGGAAAGGAATATAGTTCCTTTGTAACCCAGGGTGAAGCTTCTATATCCCCTGCCGAGTTGGAAAGAAGAAAAAAAAAGGAAATTGAAAAGTTAATCGAAGAGGAACGATTAAAAGCCCTGAAAAGAGAAGATGATCTTAAAAAGGCGACCAAGGAATTCAAAGCAGCCCAGCTTAAAAAACAAAAGGAATTGGAAGCGGCTAAAGAAAGGAACAAGAAAATAGAGGAACAAAAAAGGCAGATGGAGAAGCAGATCAATTCTCTTTACTACGTGGTGGATACAGAAAAAAATCTTATAGACTCCGAGATCATCGCCGGTGGTTTCCTGAAACGTAAAAAACTAAAAACGATGAATCCAACGGATTTTAAAAACTCTATCGATTTACGCGTGTCTAAAACCATCAACATAAATGCCGGTCTATTGGGCATCAGGAAAATCAAGAAAGTATTGCTTTTTCCAAAACACTATACAAACGGTATCGACTTTAAGATCGATATCGGTCAAGACAAACAAGAGGCAAATGTCGTTATTTTAAAGGAGGAAAAATTCAAAAAGCAATACCTGGTTATATCTGTTCGATAAAAAATAAGGGACTGTCAAAACTGCAAATCTGCCCAGGTTTCAAGGAAAAACGGAGGTAAGCCTTGGAGAATGTTAATGATGATATATTGAAGGCAGTGTTCAGCCAAATGGGAGACAGCTATGAATATATAAAATTCCTGGGAAAAGGTGCGACATCCAGGGTATACCTGGTGTACCAAAAGCATTTGAAGCAGCATCGCGCCTTAAAAATAATGGATTACGATTACGTTCACCTACTCATGGAGACAGAAAATGATTCCGACAGCACTGTGGAATTAAACGAAAGAAGGAAACGCTTTATTAATGAAGCCAATGCATACAAGAAGATTAAACATCCCAATGTTGCCGAAATCTACGATATTCGCCAGGTCGAAACCCAGAGAGGAAGAGTAGTCATTGAAATACCCTATATCATTATGGAGTATGTGGAAGGTGTACCATTAAGCCAGCTTTTGAAAAATCAAAAACCTTTAAATTGGGAAACAGCCGCGGCCATATCCGTGGATATTCTCGATGCACTTAAGGCTATACATCAAAAGGATATTATTCACCGGGATATCAAACCCTCCAATATTATGATTGAAAAGGGGACCAATAAAGCCACGATAATCGATTTCGGCCTGGCCAAAGACATCCTGGAGGGGACCCACATGACCTCGGCAGGGTTGGCAATGGGGACTTTTTTATATATGTCCCCGGAGCAATTTGCAGACAGCAGCAAGGTGGGCCCGGGAACAGATATCTACTCGTTTGGGGTTATTTTGTATGAGATGTTAACCGGTAAGCCCCCTTATATGGGAGGCGCAAAAGAATTAATGCACAAGCACATATACGGCGAAGTCCCGGACATTAGAAAAGTTGATAAGGATTTACCCGGGGTAATGGATACGCTCATAAAAAAAGCCATGGCCAAAAAAGAAAGGAACCGGGGAAACATCCGATATTATAAGGAAATACTTAAGGATTTTATTAAAAAACCAGGTCCTGAAAGCGCTGAAACAGTTATAAGTATTGTCCCTATTTTTAAATCCAGGAATATTAAAAGGGTCGCTTATGCAGCAGTATTTATTTTTGTGATAATTATTTCTATTTTTCTTTATTTTTATCTTCATCAAAAATCCGGTAGAATTGTCAATGATAGAGACGAGATCAGTGCAGGGGGATTAAAACTACCGGATCCTGTTTACTATGGTTTACATAGAGATGAGCTTCGTAAATACTCCAAAACACAAATATCAACGCTTCCCATGCCCTGGGTTGCTGCCTGTGCCAGGGAGGGCACCATTATTTACCAGGATGCTTCCTTAACAAGCGATGGATTTCAAGCGTCTTATCTCCAGAGGTTTGAAGTGCTGGATAAATCCGGCGATAAATTAAAACTAAAAGAGTTGGATAAGCCAAACCCGGGTAAAGGTTGGACTTCCATGATGAATTTGATTTATTTACCCCGCGCCCTTAGAGATGAACGAACATCCGCCTATCAAAAAGTGGTATTTACTAACATCGAAGAGCAGATGGAAACCGGGGATATTACCTTTTATAAACGCCCGGGGTCGAATAACCGGGAAAATATCCATGAAAAGCGGTCGCTGGGAACCCTTCACATCGCATATGTCTATGCCTGGGAGAATAACGATTATGAAGATTCCCAATGGGTTTTAATCGGTGACGGCGCGACGATCAAGTCTGTATCCAAGGATGAAAACGCCTTTATAAAAAATATTTACGGGTGGTGTAAAACTACCCGGCTATTTCCCTGGAACTCCCGCATGGCACTGGTACCCAACCAGGAGAAAAATGCCCGGGCCTATATTTTCAGAAGTGAACAGGGTCTTATAAATTTTTACGGCAAAGCAGGAGCAAACTCTATCCCCAACACTGCTGACCTGCTGACTCCCGATTCATATAAGATGTGGAAAGAAAGCAACTGGCCCTTTTTCCTGCACAGAAAATTCTATACTCGCAAACAGGATTATATTAGATTGGTCTGCCAGGTGGATGCAAGACAAGCCAATGTTCACGGTTTTTCCCGGGAAAGGGATGAAGTAGGGAAAGAACGGGTTTATATTATGAAATTCGGGTATGCGGTGGAAAAAGATCCCAGGTTTGGCGCATTTAATCAATTTAGAGAAGTTTATCTTTTCAGGAAAAGTGAAATCGATAAGATTAAGCAAGACCTGGAAACTATCCTGGAATTGTTGAAGCCCCGTAAAATAAATACCTTATGTAAAGAGCTTGTGGAATGGGTTTACATCGAAGAGTACGACCCCGGGAGGACCTTTAATGAATATGCCCAAATGAATGACGGTTTTACTTATGAAGAGCTGTCCATCCTGTTCGATAAAACCCAGGACCAGATCGATAGCCTGGATTCCAGCGCGTTCGATGAAATCGAAAAAAAAATTAGAATGGTAAGGGCAAGGCTGGAGGATATAATAAATGAACAATCCGGCGAAAGGTTCTTCGGTCCTTCGGATGATCCCTATATATGGCTTTATGAAGAAGAATTACCGTGATGAAACCGGGAGGATGCCGATGTACATCAATAGGCAAGATTCCAATGAATCGGAAACTTTGCAGCAGCGAAGATTACTTTTTTTGTCTGTTACTAATTGATTTTATTCGTATTTCAACGCCTCCACCGGGTTTGTCACAGCAGCCTTCACTGCCTGTAAAATCATAATCAACAACGCAGGGAATAATGTTATCAACCCGGCAAACAAAAATATACCCAAATCCATGCTGCTGCGATATACAAACCCTTCCAACCAGAGATTAATAAAATATTGACTAATACCGACAGAAATCACAATCCCAATCACTACCAACCTGACACTATCCTTTATCAACCACATCACAATCCTCCATACACCGGCTCCCAAGACCTTTCGAATTCCAATCTCCTTGGTCCGCCTCACAATGATAAAAGAAAACAAACTAAACAATCCCAAACAACTGATTCCAATAGCCAATATGGAAAATATACCGAAAAGATTGCCCAACCTCGTCTCAGACCGGTAAAGACCATCCAACTCCCGGTCCAAAAACGAATACTGGAAAGGCACGCCGGGGAGGAGCGTTTTCCATATCTCACGCAAATTAGAAAGGGTTCCCGGGATATCCACCGCAGAAATCCTGGCCAAAACAAATCGATAATGCCTGGGTGATATATATATAATTAAAGGCTCGATGGGACTGTGAAGGGATGCAAAATGAAAATCCTTTACCACGCCAACAATGGGTCCTTTTTCCAGGATGCCGTCCTTGTGACGAATGTTTACTCCTAATACGCCCAGATCTCGCCAATCGAATTTTTTTACAGCCGCCTCATTCAAAATATACACATTTTCATGATTTCCCGTATCACTCCCCAAAAACCAATGTCCTTCTGCCATTTCCATTTTCATTGTCCGCAGGAAATCTTTATCCACAGAGATATTCTTAAAAAGAGTTCCGTTTATGGTAGAAAATCCCTCTACCTCGTAACCTTCCCCCATGACGATATTACCGGGCATCTCCGAGACAGTAGTGACATCCAGGATATTACTAATTTTCAACATTTCATTCTTAAGGGTCCGATATACTTTTGTCACGTCACCACCACCGATAGGCAGCGCAATCACATTTTCTATATCATACCCAAGTTTCTTACCCTGAATATAGTCCAACTGCCTGGCGATCATCAGTGTTCCGGCAATCAATCCCATAGAAATAACAAATTGGACAATTACCAGGCTTTTACGCAAAAAACTCCCTGAATCCGGGCTTAATAAATTGAACTTTAACGCCCGAACTGGATGGAATGAGGATAAGATAATTGCCGGGTATATACCGTTCAAAAGGCTGATGAACAGGGTGCCGCCTACCAGCAGCAGAAGGTTCCCGGATTTCCAAAAGGAGGTTAACGATACTGGGCTGGACGACAACGATGTAAACAGCGGACCCAAAAGTTCGACTATAGCGATGGCGGCAAATAGTGATATAAATGTATAGACAACCGATTCGCCCAGGAATTGCGAAAAAAGCTGGCCCCTGCCGGCACCCGTCACTTTACGAATCCCGATCTCCCTGGACCGGGAAGATGCGTGGACAGTATTCATATTGATGTAATTGATACAGGCAATCAAAAGAATAAACAAGGCAATAGTGGAAAAGATATAGATATATTTAATATCCCCGTTTACTCCCAGTTCATGCTCCAGGTGCGAATACAAATGAATATCAGTGACCGGCTGCAAACGCAAACGCAGCGATTCCCCGGTTTTATCGGCATATCCCAAATCTTCCTGCACGTAGCGGTCGATTTTCTTTTGCAGTGAAGAGACAGCTTCAGGCTCCTTCAATAGAAAATACGTATAAAAACACCAACTGGAATCCCACCCCTTTCGCTTCACCCACGGTACACTGGAAATAGACGCCACAAAATCGCAGCCAAAATGTGTATTGGCAGGAATATCCTGCATAACCCCGGTTATTTCATAATTCTCGGCATGGTCCACCGTAATGGTTTTTCCCAGCGGGTCGCTGGTGCCAAAGTATTTACGTGCCATGGTTGCGGATATAACCACCGTATTGGGCCGACTTAACGCACTCTGACCACTCCCCTGCTCCAACCGGAATGAAAAAACATCAAAAAAGCTCGGATCCGCGTATAAGAACTTTTTTTCCCTGTATTGTTTTCTGTTGTATTCCACCACGGTTTGTCCCATCAGTTCTTTATTAAGCAGCCGGACACCTTTTTCTATCTCCGGGAATCGTCCTGGAAAGGTTCTCCCAATAGGTGCACATCCCATAGCACCCCGGGATTCGGTGCCCCCATAGGATTCCTCTACCGTTACCCGGTATATTGATTCGACCCGATCAAAATGCCGGTCGAAACTGAGATCGAACTGGATATACGAAAATATCATTATACAGGCGGCAAGACCCAATGAAAGGCCTAAAATGTTAAGAAAGGAATATCCTTTATGCTTCATCATATTCCTTAACGCATTGATAAAATAGTTATAAAACATTGTCACACTCCAATAAATTAAACTTTTCACTAAAAAAGGTAGGGATTTGAACATTTGTCTCCAGGCCCATTTCCTGGCCTTTTTTACTCCTTCTTCCATACACAGAACAGAAAACTCCTCTTCCAGGTCTCCCAGGACTGATAATTTTGAATACCTGGTCAGCAGTTTACTGAAAACCCAGTAAGGAACGGCAGGAAACCGGCAATCAGATTTATAGGGTTTCATGGTCCAAAATCTCGATACCATTCCAGAGTTTATCCCTCACGGCCTTATGAGCAGCCAGTTGTTTTTTCCCTTCCTGGGTAAGGCAAAACAGTCGTTTGCTTCGTCCGCCTCTTTCCTGGATCGGTTCGGAAAACGTCGATTCCACCAGGCCTTTTTGTTCCAGGCGGTAGAGCGGATCATAGATGGCACCGATAGACCATTCCTTGCCCGTAGCCCGGGAAACTTCCTTGCGGATGGTTACCCCATACGCATTTTCTCCCAGCTTCAGGATAGTCAACAACAAAATTTCGTCATGACTGGACAATAACTTCATGCACACCTCCATTTACAAGTCTATATCTTCTGGTTTCCATGACTAATAAGGTAAAAAATATGATTAGTCTTGGTTTCCAGAAGATAATATTGTTAATACGTATTCCCGGGCCAAAAGGTTCCATCACTTGGAAAAAAATCAGGTTTTTTGAAGTAGAAAAGGTTACCTTAAAGTAAAATCTTGCCAGAAAATGGCAAAATTTTAAAAAATTACAAATTACAAAATACAAATTACAAACAAAGACTATGAAATATTTTACGGATTTGACAATGATGAAACCGGAGATATTTTGGCCAATAAAATGATTGTATTTTTCCCAACAATTAAAAGACTTAGACGTACAAAAAATGATTGGAATGAAATTCTTGTATCAAAATATATAATATCTTAGAATTAACTAAAAACTAAAAAAAAAACATGCATTGCTACTCTGCGGAGTAACTCCGCTACGAAGCACGAGTCAATTGTTGACTTTTCAAACTCATTCAATTACACTTCTATTTTATGAAAAACAAAAATACTTTAAAACCAGTTTTTGCTGCATAGAAAAGTAAAAATATCAACATAAGGAGGTTTTTTAAAAAAATTTAGATAATTAGATGAAAAAAATGAACGAAGGAAAAACGATTTTCCTATCAGTCATTTTAAATTACAAATATTATTATAGGAGATTGAAATGGGTGCTTTTGGAATTGCGTTAATATTATATGGAATATTATCGATGATCCTATATTTCTTGGGATTGAATTTAAGAGCTTTATTATGGATGGATGATTGGGGTACAGGCGTCGGTCGGCTGGCTCATCCGCATTGGATTTGTGGTAGTTGGATATATATTACACAAATTAGATGATGGGTAATCTCTAAGCTTTTTTAATTATACTTCTTCAGGGTACGTTTCCACCTGGTTTTTTTTAAAAAATTAAATGATTAGCCGAAAAAATGGATTAAGGAAAAAATGATTTTCCTATCAGTTCATGAACAATAAACAAAGGGTCTTCAAAATCGAGAAAGGGCACAGGAAAAGCATGCTTTACGCAGCCATCTTTAGCTTCGCCGTCCTGCTCCTTTGGCTAATATCGTCCATTCCGGTGATTCTCAAGCCTCGCAGCCCCATTGCGATTTATATCGTCCTCACAATGAACGGTTTTTTATTCTGGGCGACGATCTACTTTACCTGGTATTATACCGGTTCCGAACGATATACTGTACGCCTAAGAGATGGAGGACTCCAATTCGGCGCAGATGAAACAACCCCCTATTTTCTATTGACAAATATCAGAAAACTAAGGACCCGGCGTTATTCAAGACATATCAGGGTAATTGGACGGGATGGCAAACCTCGCGGAGTGATCAAACTTCAATTGGAAGGAATAGCGGACCTGCTTCGGATATTAATGAGTACATTAGAAAATGCCGATCCTCAAACAGACATTTTGCCCTTACGAACCGGCAATAGACTCCGGTTTAGAAGATCTCCCTGGTTGTTTATTTTCTTCCAGGCAATCGTGGCTGGATTTATCGTCCTTGCAGTAAAACTCGATCCCGACAGATGGTATGCCCCGGCAATATTCTTGTCTCCCATCTGGTTGTTGAGCGTTTACGGTTTTTTCACCGGGATACGGCGGCTTGAATTTACAGACAATCTCCTTGTAGTAAAAACCATATTGTCCAGGCGGAAATTAACTGGCAGTGATATCACTTCTGTTGAGTTATCTGTCCCGGCCCCCTGGAAAAGTAATGAATCATTGGATGTGTTGCTCCGTTTACCTGGGGGAGAGATATTGTCAATATGTCCCCTGTGTCAGGATCCCTTTGTTGTTTTTTGGAACTGCCGCTACTACCTCAACCAGGATGACGATATCCAGGTATTTCAGCAATTAGAATAACCCTTCTTATCTACTCTCCGGACCACTACTTCAAAGCCATGCGGATAAAATTAACCAATTCTACCCTGTTCCGAATCCCCAATTTCCGGTAAATATTATAAATATGATTCCTCACTGTATTAATGGAGATAAACAACTGATCTTCGATCTCTTTATTGCTTCTGCCTTTCAACATCAAGTCAATGATTTCTCTCTCCCTACTGGATATATTGTAGGTTGAAAAAAAAGTCTCTAAACCTTCACCATCCTCAGCAAGCCCGGAAGACAGAAATTCAACCGGCCGCTGTTTTAAGAAACGCTGCAAATATAAAAGCGGTAAAAAGTGCCAGGTGAAAAATAACAATAAAAACAGGTTCTGGGGAATGCCCGATAACAGGCAATCCGGCATTGAATAACAAAACATAAAAGAAAAATGCATTGCATAAAAACATCCAAAAATTCCCAATGCTCTTCGTTTACTTCTATCGGGTAATTCCTTGATCTTAAGAAACATGTACCCAATGATCCCTAAAAAGATAATGATATAAACTTTCATAGAATACCCCATAATCATCATTATTAATCTATCGTCCCTGGTTTCAAAATAGTGAGTGGTCAACAGGACAAACATCATAAAAATACAACCGAAAAAGATAAAATAAAGGATTTTGAAGGTCTTGGATAACTTCCTGTCCAGGAATCCATTGATCAAATTAGCAAACATATAAATTGCTGTGAGCAGCATGGGGGTGCCTAGCAGTGCAGCTAAAATACCCCCCAGCTTCATAATTTGGGGATAATTGCCGAAAAATGCCGCAAAATTTTCCGGGACATCCCCGTATAATGCAGCAATATTAATAGTGATGAGAAAATAAAGGTAACTGGAAAGATATTTGACCTGGTATTTTTTAACCAACCGGCTGCATACAATAATGCTGGACAGCCCTACCCCAAAAACCAATAAATAAGTCAACATGAATTGGATATTCATAATGGCGTTATAACATTTTTTCTTTCCAAAGTAAATGGTATTAAGAAGATAGGAAGACAAATCGATGGGTTTTACCTTCTGAATCCAGGTAGTACAAATGTACTATTTATACAAAATGAGATATTTGTACTATTGAAACCTATGGATTTTTGAATTATTACTTAAACCAATCGAGCCGAAACCCAAAAAAGCTCACCTGTACTCAGGTTAAAATAAGGAGGTACATATGACTAAAAGAGTTTTGATTTTGCTTGTTTTATTGGTTGTTTTGATCACTTACATCTTTCCCAGAAAGCTGGCCGTATTACCCCATTTGATAAATCCCGGAGTGATAGCAATCGATGGAGAGGCAATCTATGTATTGGATGGCGTTGAAGTGCATGTTTATTCCCTAAAGGATTACCATTTGGAAAACAAATTTGGGAAACGGGGAAATGGTCCCGGGGAACTAATACCTAATGACGAAATACCACTACACATGAAATTGGTTAACGGCAACATCTTTTTAAACTCCCAGACCAAAATGATCTATTACTCAAAAAAAGGTAACCTAATAAAAGAGATAACCTTACGCTTCATGTGTATGCAAATTGTCCCGCTGGGAGACGGTTTTGTCGTATCAAAAATCGGTGTGGAAAAAAACGGGGAAATAACCTTCAATGTTGTCCTTTGCGATGCCCGTTGCAAATCTGTCAAAATCCTGGCTACCCTTGAAGAACAAGATCCATCCCGTCGGGGAAAAATAGTAATACCTCCCCCCTATATATATCTCCATTGTGTCAATGATATGCTTTTTGTAACCGGTGGTAACAAGAAGGACTTCCATATCGAAATTTTCGACAAACAAGGCAATCCATTGCCCCCTATTCAGCAGACTTACCAGAGGCTTCGGTTGAGTGATTCCTTCAAAAACGAACTTCTTGACTGGTTCAAAACAGACAACCGCTTTAAAAGCGTACCTGTGGAAATATTCCGACGGTTCCATTTCCAACCGTATCTACCCGCTATCCGGGATGTCGTTGTAACTTGTAACAGAGTATATGTACAAACCTATAAACAAAAGAATCGTGATTCTGAATTTTTTGTATTCACTGATAAGGGAAAACTCTTGAAGAGAGTTTTCCTGCCTACAGCTTCAAAGTACAAAGTTAAAATGAACGCGGATACACTATTTACTTTTTACAACAACGCCTATTATTACCTGTTAGAGGGCAGCGACAGTGAGTATTGGGAATTGCATATGGAAGAGATAAGGGGAGATTAAAGGGACAGGCCGGAATATCACTTTCCCAAGAGATTCCCCAGGCGGTAGTGTTACGAAATCTTATGATGGCGTAAATGTTGGGTCAGGTTTTCCTTTTTAATTCTTGATTTTAATTCTCAATTATGCTATAAAACGTTTCTTGGTAAAGGAGGTAATATTATGGGAAATGAAAGTGTACCCCCAACAAAACCGACAAACACCCCGCCCGATGTGGAAGGAGAACCGCCGCCGGAGCCACCTGAAATAACGCCTATCGAAGACGAAGAAGAGGAGGGTTAGCGAAACAAAAATCCTTTCACGCTTACATAATACTCATATGGTTATGTGGTTGAAAAACGATTTTTCAATTAGAAGTCGTCCCCCCAGGGATGTTGTAGCGCGATGAGTGTCCTGAATATCCTCCTCCGCCATCGCCGCCTGTTGGTCTTTCTCCACGTCGCCCTGGCCCTGGCAATGGTGCCGGGGATTCTGCAGTTGGAGAACGATAACTCCCCTGAGGTTTTTTTCGCCCGGGATACAGAGGCGCTGCAGAGCTACCAGCGATTCCGCCAGGAGTTTGGAGGCGGCCAGGCTGTGCGAGTTGCCCTGAGCGGCCGTGGTTTGTGGACAAAGCAAGGGCTGGCCTGGCTCAGCGAGCTGGAGGAGCGTGCAGCCTCACTCCCAGGGGTGGACGCGGCAGTAGGACTTGCAGCTCAACATCGCTGGCTTCTCCTGGAATGGCCGCCGCCGGATCCGGAGGCCTTTCGTTCCCAGGTTCTGGAGAACGGCCTGGACCTCGGCGCAGGATGGGTGAGCTCTGATGGGGATACGATTACAATGTTGGTGGTGCTGGCTGACCTCCCCCCTGCCTCCGAGCGGGCGCTTTTGCACCGCCTGGACGCGCTTGTGGCCCGGACACCGCCGGGCATCCAGGCTCACCTCTCCGGGCTGCCCGTGCTTCACCTGGCCATGGACCGCTCCCTGGTGGTCATGGCAGTGCGCTTCTTACCTCTTCTGGTCCTTCTAGCAGCGGCCTTTCTTGCATTCATCTTCCGCCATCTACAGGCTGTGGTGATACCATTGATCTTTGTTTGGGTATGTCAGACCATCCTTTTTGGCGTCATGGGCTACGTGGGAGCGCGGATCAACCTGGTAAACATTATCCTGGCCCCCCTTCTCTTCGTCATCTCCCTGGCCACTGCTGTGCATCTCCTGGTGCGTTTCCGCGACCTGGTTCAGCGAGGAGTAAAGGCGCAGATGGCAGTGCTTTCTACCTATCGCAGTAAAGGATGGCCTGTATTGTGGACCGGCTTCACTACCCTGGTGGCCTTCGGTTCGTTGGTTACCGGCAGTGTGCCTCCAATACGCTCTGTGGGCGCGTGGTCTGCTTTGGGAATTGCGGTTATGACTGTCCTGGCTTTCACCTTTTATCCCGCCTTGCTGGCGGGAATCCAACCCAAGGTGTCAAAGCCAATAGCGCGGCCTTTCGAACGTTGGGCGCGGCGCCAGGGACGCACATGGGCCTACTGGGCAGTGCTTCGCCGCTCATTGGTTCTAACAGGAACAGCAGCGGTGTTCACTGCTGCACTGCTGGGAGTGGCACAGCTCCAGGTGGAAGACAACCTTGGCAAATACTTCCCAAAGCACCACCCGGTGCGCGCCGAGCTGGAGAGACTTCAGCAGCACGGTGTGGGGGTCTACTCCACGGAGTTGATCCTCTCCTACCGCGGCACCACCCGCAGTGTTAAGGGTAATACCAGTACCGAAGGCGAAGAGGAAGCAGGTTTCCTAAACCCTTCTGCCCAGCAGCGGTTGGCCCACCTCTCCAGCCGGCTGCGCTCTGACCCGCTTGTCTACGGGGCGGTCAGTTCAGGTGACCTGGTGGAGGCCTCGATCCGTTCCCTCCTGGTAGAGGGGGAGGTGAACGACAGCATCCGCTGGATGGCCCTGGGACTGTTCCAGACAATCCCGGAAAGCCGCAAGTTGCTCCACGCACTGGTCTCCGCAAATGGAAAGAGTGCACGGGTAACCCTGCTGGTGCCTATGCTGAGTTTCAACCAGATGAAGCCGCTGTTTCAGCAGGTGAAGGCCGAGGCATCCAAAATCTTCCCCGATGCCGATATCTGGGTCACAGGCCAGTACCCCTTGATCCTTCTCGCTCAAGGGAAGCTGCTGCGGGGCTTGATCGTCTCACTGTCGATAACCTTGTTGTGTGTGGCCCTGGTCTTCCGCCTGCTCTTGCGCAGCACCCGCCTCACCCTCCGCGTGCTGGTGCCCAACCTGTGGCCTGTTGCGTTGGTGCTGGGAGGCATGGGATGGCTGAAAGTCCCCCTTGACAGTGCTTCGGTGATGACTGCCTCCATTGTCCTGGGCCTGGCCGTGGACGACACCTTGCACACCCTGGGCCACTTTCTCCGCCTGTCTCCGCGCTTTGGCTCACAGAAAGCAATCATAAGTACCCTGGAGCGTACGGCCCCGGCCCACATCCTGACATCGGTGATTCTGGTAGCCGGTTTCGCCTTCTGCTCTCTCAGCGATCTCCTTCCCGTGTCCCGGACCGGTACACTTTCGGCAGTGGCTATCTTCCTCGCCCTGGTAGGCGATCTCCTGCTGATCCCGGCACTGCTTGCCAGGACATCCCGCCACTCGGCGAAAATTGACCATTAATTTTGATTATTAATTAGTTAAAATTGAATGAGATAAATTGTCAATAATCAATTGCTATTTATTAATTGTTAATGGAGGAAAGCTTTCCTATTACAAGAATTTTCCTAACGAGTATGCACTTTTATATCCTGACTTGCAACAATATAAGAATCCTCTGGAAAGTCCTTGAATCCTTGCCGTTCCTTTTTTTCAACTTTTTCTTGAAATATTTTATTCCCTTCCTGCGTGACCATAACTGCATGTATTTTGGTAATATTTCTACCTATAGTTACACTTTTACTTGTCCACGTGCCATCTTCGTGTACAAACACGGGGAGATCGCGAAGATAGTAATTATTTAATGAGTCCGATAAAACAATCCACAAAAGAGCATCATCAGGTAGAGAATAGTGAGTCCCCCGTGGCCTAATAACGGTTCCTTCTATAAATCGACTCCCCTTTTGAGGAATTTCAAATTCGAGGGAATGGATGACTATAGGTTTTATATTGGTGTATTCCTGCTCGAAGACATGAACTTTGTAATTAAGCGATTTATTCCTAAAACCCATTACCCAAATTTTAAGAATATAATCTCCCGGAACAATGTTATTAAAATAGTACATCCCATCAGAACCTGAAATTACAGTTCTTAAGATTTTTTTATCAGGAATAGAATGAAGCGTTACAGGAACAAACGAGGCAGGTAAGATGCCATGTGATCCAAAGCGATTAAGTTTTCCCTGCAAAGTGGCACTATAAACGATGGATGTGAAAAAAAATAAAAGAATTATAATAGTAAATACAATTATAAAATTTGTTCTTTTTTTCATTGTTTTTATCCTTCAAGGGGTGTGGCAGCAGTAGCAGTTTTTTCTGAATATTCACCCCTTTCACTTTTTTTTCTGAGTATTATGGTTTTTTTTATATCGATATTTTTATCTTTTTTGGAATAGATGATCTGATAGTCCGGAAGTCCTGGAATTTCACCCAACTCTGCATCCAGGATTACTGGTACAATTTCAAACCCGTCTTTTTGTATTAGCAACGATGGTTTCTCTATCTCCTCTTTTTTTGGCATTAGAACTTTTTTTATTATAAATCTTCCATTGGGATATAACTTTTGCTCTGGGGGCGTTATGGAAATTACAATATCTTTATCATTAAATTGGCCTTGTTCTAATTCGAGTCCTCCTGTAATTGTCCATAATTCATATTTTGATTCTTTAGAGGAATGCATAAGAAAAAATCCCGCTATAAACAATAAAACAATAAAATATCCAGCAAACGCACCTTTTACATGGATATTCAAACCCTTAAAAGGCCCTTTGGCAGATGCTTTAGACGGCAAAAACTTATATAGGATAAAAGCCGGTATAATCGGCAAAACCACAATTACGAAAAGAATTATAATATCTTCTGACATTAGCTGTCCCTCCTATACTTATAAGTTACATATAACATATAAATTTCGTCACCTTCAATAACTTCTTCCTTTTTTATACCCATTTAAATTTCCTTTTCTAATTTAACTGATTAAAAAATAAATGTCAAGTGTTACTTTGTTCAGATTTTGTATTAACTCTAAGAAAGCCGACATCGAACCAAGTTCAATCTCTCTTCCATATAGAAATATTAATAAGAGAATTAAATATATTAAGAATATCGTTCTAAAATATTGATTTTTTTAAGTTAGAAGTTAATAAAATTAATTTTTTTGACTAAATTTATTAAAAAAATTAAAGGTATATATCAAAATTTCGTAGAAAAAAAAGAAACAGACGAAACGAAAAACCGTTTGTTTTTTAGGTTTCCTTTGCCGATGGCCCCCGCGCCATAGGGTTATCCAACACTTTACGGATTACTCTCGCCAAATCATTTTTATTAATGGGCTTGATGATAAAATCATTGACTGCAGAGGATTTGGTTTGCCCTGTGGTCATTTCAGAACTGTACCCGGAGAGCAAAATGATAGGAATACCAGGATTGATCCGCTTTATCTCTTCAGCCAATTGAATACCGGTCATTCGGGGCATACTGAAATCGCAAATAATAAGATCAAATTGATGGGGTTGATTTCGGATCGTTTCCAGTGCTTTAATGGGGTCTGTTGCTCCTTCCATCTGGTATCCCATCCGTTTCAACACTCTTATCCCGGATTCCACCAGTTCGATTTCGTCATCCACCAGCAGTATCCGTTCCTTACCTCGAGGAACCTCTTTGGTTGGTTGGATTTTGATTTTATTTTTAACTTCCCCTTCAAATTTGGGCAATACCACGTGAAAGGTCGTTCCTTGTCCCGGTTCGCTGTTTACAATGATATCGCCGCCAAGGCTTTTGACAATTCCATGAGTGACCGCTAATCCCATGCCTGAACCTTCCCCTATTTTTTTAGTGGTATAATAGGGTTCGAAAATACGCTTTATCACCTCGGGGGTCATTCCATGACCGGCATCTTTAACCAAAAGCCTGAGATAGGTTCCGGGTTTGATATCCTGGTATGATTTGAGGGACTCTTCATCCAGGTAGACCTCATTCAAACTCACCTGCAGGGTCCCTCCTCTCTTCATCATGGCATGTGCGGCATTGGTCCCAAGATTCATCAAAACCTGGTGAATTTGTGCTGAATCTGCCAGCACAAGGCCGGAGTCAGTCCGAATATCCTGGCGAATTACAATGATGGCTGGCAGTATGGACCGCAGGAGTTGAAGTGCGTCTTTAACAGTATCACCGAGATGGATGGGGGTTTGTGATGGTTTCCCCTGCCGACTAAAGGTGAGAATCTGTTTAATCAGTTCTGCTCCCCTCTCTGAAGCGCGGACAATACTTTTGGCACTTTTGCGAATCGAATTGATTTGAATCCCCTCTATCTTTTCCTCCCCTTCCGGGACTTCATCACGGATGAATTCTCCTTGTCCCATAATCACTGCCAGGATGTTATTAAAATCATGGGCAATCCCCCCAGCCAATGTCCCAATGGCTTCCATCTTCTGTGCCTGGATTAACTGTTGTTCCAACCTTCGTTGTTCGGTAATGTCCCTGATTATCCCCCGATAAGCAGTAATCTTACCCTCTTTATCCCGCACCAACGTCGCTGTTACCAGGCCGGTGACGGGTTCTCCATCCTTACGTTTAAACGTTATTTCATAATCTTTAACATATCCTTTCTTTTCAATTTTTTCCTGGAAAGCGGCTCGTTCCTCTGGATTGCTGTATATATTGAGCACAGAATCCAATCCCAGGAACTCTTGCTTGGACTGAAATCCTAATATTTCCACACCGGCTGGATTTATATCAATCAATTTTCCCACTGGCGTAGTAATAAAAACCACATCTTTTGATTCTTCAAACAGGCTGCGGTACTGTTTTTCCACTGCCTGGAGCTGACTGGTCCGTTCCTCCACCTGCTTTTCCAACAGGACTGCATGCCGCCTTTCTAAAAAGAATCGAAAAATACCATATAAGATAAAAACCACCAACAGGAAAACCAACAGAGAAAACCACCATCGCTTATAGAAGGGCTCAAGGATAACCACTTCCGGTGATATCACTGGATCACTCCATACTCCCCGGGCATTTTTTACTTTCAGGTGAAATCGGTATTGACCGGGCGGCAGGTTGGAATACCGAATCATCTGTTTAAAGGGATAGTGTTCCTCTAACCAATCCTGGTCAAAA
>Ga0180437_10000135_pt1 | contig 156395 bp, 131 predicted proteins | sample SS_ome_4_FD_132410 | JGI IMG/M metagenome (GOLD analysis project Ga0180437, IMG submission 132410) | Hypersaline lake sediment archaeal communities from the Salton Sea, California, USA - SS_3_D_1 metaG | ecosystem: Environmental > Aquatic > Non-marine Saline and Alkaline > Hypersaline >...
CTGTAAGTTCAGCCGGTGAGCACCAGTAGTGCCTGATCAGCTGCTCAACTACATAGAGATATCTCTTTCTTGATGTGGGATACATGCCGGCCAGTTCCATATCCGTGAGAAATTGACATTTCAGTGCGTTGCCAGTTACTGAATCGGGCTTTGGATTGACAGTACCCTTTTTGGTGTTGGTTTTGCGTTTAGCCATAGTTCGTCCCTTTGTATCGGGCTTTGGATTGACAGTGTCCTTTTTAGTGTTGGTTTTTCGTTTAGCCATTGTTCGTCTCTTTGTACCGGGCTTTGGTTTGACAGTGTCCTTTTTTGTGGTTTTGCGTTTAGCCATTGTTCATTCCTTAAAAATACGTGACCATAATACGATGCTCAACACGTCGCCGAGCAATAGTCACGTAGTATAAACACAGCATACGATAATGAAAAATCATCCGGGAAATAGAATCACGTAACGAATCCACGAAAGTGCCTACGGCGGAGCCGTTTAGTGCAATACGTAGTCAAATTTTTAGTTCTTGCCTATCCTCTTTATAAATAAGAACTTACGAAGTTGAGAATTTCAGGAAATAGGTAGATAAGGGCATTTCGAGTTGTAGTATGGTTGTAAAGGTTTTTCGAGTGACAATAGGGCCGTTTTATGAGTATTATGTCACTCTCTCAAAGCTTCCGGTTATAGCAGTTTTGCTAGCCACTCCTTAGCTTTTTCCGGCTTGCTTCCTATTGACCTGCCTTCCTTCGGGAATATAATAACTTTCATGTTTGACAAATCAAAATACCTATCAGTCATCTTCATACTATTCCCATTTATTGCTCAGGCGCAATTTGTTCATCCGGGTTTAATAAATTCCAAAGAAGAATTACTATTCATGAGGGAAAAGATCAGCAGCGATGAAGAGCCGTGGACAACAGGTTACAAGCAGATTCCGATTTACCTGAATCATAAGCCTCAGCCGGTTGCAGTCTATAAAGATGGCCCGGGTCATTCGGACCCTGAAGATATCTACAATCAGCAATTGAATCGTGATGGCCAGGCTGCTTATGCAAGTACCATTCACTGGATTGTCACCGAAGACGATGCTCATGCCGACAAGGCGGCTGAAATTCTCAATGCCTGGGCACATACGATTAAAGAAATTAATGATAACGGAGACGGTTCCCTTTCCACATCTTACAACTGGCCCCGCATGATTTACGCTGCAGAGATATTGAAATACACCTACGATGGATGGAGCCAGGATAATCGTTCCCGATTCGAGAACGTATTGCTCCAACTCGTATGGCCCGCCACCGAAGCAGCAATGCGCAAGGGAGAATCCGGCGCAAAGATTCGTGGTTCGCTGCATAATAACTGGACGTCTATGGCTATTATGTGCCGGATGGCGATTGCCATTCATACGGATAGCAAGGAAAAATATCAAAAACTTTTACCGCAGGTGCGAGCACAAATCAAACATTATATCTATCCCTCGGGTCAGTGTGTAGAAACGGCTAGGGACCTCTGGCATTCACAGATGGGAATGGCTCCGCTTGTTGCGGCTTGTGAAATGGCTTGGCACCAGGGTGATGATTTGTACTCGACAGCAAACAACCGGCTGCTGAGAGGCATCGAATGGCATATTCCATTCATTATGAAAGACAATCGCGGCTGGCCGACACCGGAAGAATTGAATTCACCTTACTACAAATGGGACCAGCCGGATAATGCCGGCGAGCCCTGGTATTTTTACGAGATGGTGTACAACCACTATCACAGCCGGCTCGGATTGGCAACGCCCAATACCCTGCGCATCCTGACTGAATCGGTACCCGATGACAAAGATTTCCCGGCCCGCCCGGAGAAACAAGCTCGAACCGGAGGATGGGGTACGGCCACTCATGCCAGTATGGTTAAGAAATAAAAAGATAGCCGGGACAAAAGTGATCCCTTGGAGTGAAAAAAAACAGTCTATAAACTCACCCAAACATGAAGATAAGTAATTCCGGGAACGACCAGCGGGTGGGTCTTCAGCTCATCTTTATACCTTTAGGGATCGTTGGTCACCAGTCGGGTGACACGCAGGGCGATGTCCTCTGAATACGCCGGTGATACAAGCGTTATCCGTCCGCCGGCGTGGGCAAAGGTCTCAGCCTTGTCGATCCGGCCCGACTTCGGATTGATCCATTCGGCCTGATAGCTGTTTGCGGGCAGTTCCAATTCCAACTCCGTATGGGTGCCGCCATTGATATAAATCGCATACGCCTTGCCCACTTCAGCCAGAACCCGCACGGTTGGCTCAGACGCCGACGGTGTACCGCTGTCCAAGGCGGTAATCCGTTTGGTTTTGACTACGTCATCGCGGGGTGCCATCCGGAGGAAATCGAAATTCTCAATGAATTCCTTAAGGACGCGGAGCTGTCGACGCAATTCCGGACCGCCACCTCCCGGTGTCCCCGATGGCAACGGCACCACCGTGCCATTTGGACAGTCGGTTGTGAAGGAAAAATCCAGATGATTGTACACGCCTCCGCCAGCCATGATCCAATCCCAACCTTCGGTGCGATACTTGCGATCGCTGCGGTCGGAGCCACCAGTCTCATCAAAGGCGATGACTTTGTTTAGATGATAGTTGAGACTCACAGTGGCCGGTTTAGCGGCATGAAAGTTGAGGATGGAAACGTGTGGATTAAGGTCGGTCACGGCAGTAGATGTGGGTGGGAAACCTTGAGCAATGAGATGCTTCTTCGGCAGCCCCGCTTCAGTTCCCACGATGGTGTCGATAATTCGATCATTCCATGCTATAGTCAGTCCTCCGCGTTCGTAAGGTTCATTGCACACCTCATAGTAAAGATTGTCGAACGAATTCAGCTCAGTGACGATTTTGCTTACTACTGCCTGTTGGACCTCGAGCAGATGGCGATCTTCTGCGTTGTACACTTCGTACGGACCGACGTTGCCAACGCCATTTACATTGTTACGGTAATTCATCGGACTGGCTTCCCACAGTTTTTCATTATACATGGTGCAGAAAAAAACCAACTCGACCACGATACTGCGTCTATCAGCTTGTCTGAGGAAATCCTCCAAGCGGGTGAAGTATCTTTCGTCCCACTGGGTGAGATCAAACTTATTCCCAGCGTCCGCCGCACCTGGTGTTACGCTCCGAGCCCATGGGCAAACAAAGCGACCGACAGCGGGAGCCAGTGTGTTACCAGTAATATTAAACGATCCCGCCACTTCGCGATATGTGCCAGAGAAAATGCGGGTTAGATTAAAACCGTGGCCAACGAGTTCATCGAGGTAAGTAGTATAATTGAAATCGAGATTGATGACCGCGCCGTAATGTTCACCAGATGTGATCAACACAGTCGGTTTGCCACGGAATTCAAAATAGCAAGGATTGTTTGGATGAATCCGCAGCGGACCAGTAGCTAGCGAAAACTCATTCGCTCCAATATCAACCTTGCTGCCCTGGGATCGGTGCTTTCCATCAAAATCCTTTTCGGGAGCATAATCGGTCGAGCCAGCATCTATGGCTGGAGAACCGGCCTTGAGGTGAAAGTCGTAGGAATCGGCATCTACAAAACGCGGATTGATTTGTTTGTTGTCGATCGCTTCGTACGCATTTTCTTCAGTGGCCACGAGATTCTCGCCTGGTGGATAAAAGATGTTATTACGTACAGGGTGGCGTTGATCCTGTTGCGAGTAGAACAAAATCCCATTGACACCTCCATTTTTGTAGAAAATGTTGTTCTGAACGACACAATTCTCGACGCCTTCCTGCCAAATCACAATGCCGGCACGATTCTTGTTAAAGGAAATCGTGTTGTTGACGATCAGCCAGTTCTTCGCCTCGGCATATTCCGTCCAGCGTGGTAATCCTTTTTGTAATCGTAGGCGGCAACTTGGATGCCATAAGCCGTATTGGAATAAATGAGATTGTTCGTGATCGTAAAAGCGGTGCCAGTGGCATAGATTCCATGTAGCAGGTTCTGCTGCACGTTCCGGTTCGTGCCGTTGCCGGCGATGATGTTTCGGTCGATGAGGACCTGATTGCCGTTCCCTAAAATGCCCTGGTTATAATTCTCATGGATATTGCAATTGCGGATTACAATGTCGTGGGCGTTATAGAATTTGATACCATCATGCCCATAACGAATCTCCAGCCCTTCGAGAGTAATCCAACCGATCGGCTTCTGGTAGCCTTCTCGTGCCTGAAGCAGCACACCATGACCGGGTGGTTCTTTGCCACTCTGGCCGGGTTGAATTATCGGCTTTTCACCGGGATAGTTCTTCAGCGTTATCGGCCTATCCAGCCGGCCGGAGAAACGCAGAACAACATTCTCACGATATATACCGCCTCCCACTATGATCGTATCACCTGCACGGGCCGTGTCTGCTGCCTTCTGAATCGTTCGCAACGGCCTGCCCTTGCTGCCCGGATTCTCGTCGCTTCCATCCGTGGCGACGTAGAATGTGTTGGCAGACAATGACATCGCCAAGGGCAATAACAACAGACATACCCAAACATAGCATCTCATGATTCTAAATCCTTGAATTTCTATTTTTTTTGTTTGGACCCTTACTTTTTCTGAAGTAACAGCACCCAGTCTTCTGCATCCGGCGCGATGAAAATACCGGCACCGTTTTTTTCGGCATCCGCCCACTTGCCGTTTCTGGGGTTGTACCATCGCACAAGTGTTTCATTAGCTAATAACTCAGGCTTTATGCAGGCCTGACCACCTGCTTTGTAGTACAGCACTGCCAGGTCGGATTCAGGTGAGCACAATCCGCAAATTCGAGGCATCGCATCTTCGCCGCCCGGTGAAGATAGTGCGGGCTCTCCATTGGCTGTAGTAGAAGTTGAACGAAAACGCACCTCGAAAGCGCCGGCCTTTTGTCCGAGCGTGAAATTTCTGCTGCCCGGATCGCGCGATACTGTGACAATTCGTGCTGGCCCGCTTTGCGTTATGTTGGCGGGTTTGATCCAGGCCTCGATAGTAATAGCACCCGATTTGCGAATGGCATCAGTAACCTTGTCGGCTGGTACCTGAGAAGCGATTAGTACAGGTGACTGAATGGCCAAACCGCCACCACTTAGCCATTGCACAGCAGAGGGGTCCTCTATTCTTAGATTCAATGGATCTGATTTTCCGGAGCAATCCTTTATGGTCTGGCCGCTTCCCTCACGAAAATCGTAAAAAACAAGTGCATCTCGCGGCGTAGCAGCTTGACCAGCTTTGAATCTATCTACGACCTTTTGCTCACTGAAGGCCCGGTCACAGATTGAAACCTGGTAAAACTCACCGAGCCAGGGACGATCTTTTGTCAGCTCGTTGCCCAAAGCGAGATGCCAACTGTTATCCCAATTCGATGTATCGCCTGCAACGGTAGTCTCGGCCAGCTTGTGGCCATCGAGGTACATCTTGGCTTTGCCGGACTTGTCCCGAGTATAGATTACATGCATAAGTTCTGGCCGGACTGAATTCGTATGTGGAACTTCGAAGATATCATTATTCGGTTCGAGCTTCCACCAGGAGATGGATGTAAAGAAGTCAACGATCCGACTGTAACCTTCAAGCATGACCATCGACTCATCCCCTCTGCCATTTATCCATCCACCTCCCGTATCGGGGCCCCATCCTGTTCCGGTATTAGCGCGTTCACCTGTCGTTTGGTAGCAACCAGCCATGTACATTCCCCAGGCCAATCTTCGTCGATTGTCAGCTGACCTCGCCGGGGCTTTGCGATTACCGCCCCAGGTAGGATAATGGTCCTCATATCCGTATTCTTCATTAACCTGCGGTATAGGCCTTCCGGTTTGAGCCTGCTTGCGGCGATTCTCGAGCATGAATTGATAGCCACCCGATTCGTCCCACTGCTGGTACATCGCAAAATCGGCCCACTGTGATGTGCGAAACGGAAATTGCCCGTGACCGTGAACGGACATCAGGTGGTCGTATGGATCGCACTTTTTTATAAAGGCCCCCATCTTGTTGGCCCATGCTTCATTGCGGAACAAATGATATTCGTTGGTGACGTCCCACATCACGTTTGAAAAAGCGGCAAGGCGAGCCACCGCGTACCGATAGTAGCGCTGCTCGTCCTCCTTTCCCATTTGTTCCTTGCCAAACGGATCGACACCGGGACGTGCACAATCAACATAGAAAATGATGGAGATATTCACATCCTTCTCGCGAGCGTGCTGAAGCATTCGTTCGATCTTCTGCCAGTGCGGAATATTGAAGTGAGAGACGTCGAAGCCGGGATTTTCAACGCTGTCCGGCCTCTGAGCTACCCAGGGATTGAGGATAAACTTGAACTTATCTGTGGGAAAGACATTCTCGAACCAGGCTCGCCCATCTTTAACCCGGCCACAGATGGCTACACGCAGCCGGTTGACTTTGAGCCTGTCGAGGCGGTCTATGCTTTCGCGTATTGTCTGGTCGTCCCAGCCCAGAAGCCAGTACGTGGTTGTGCCGTTCCAGAAATAGTGCTCACCGGTACCTTCCCACACAAAGTGCCATGGATGATATTTGTCTACCCTCACTAATCCGAGATGCCTGTTCTCTTGCGCAACGAATTTACCTTTGTGTATGGATTCTTCTGACCCGTGACGATACTTGACCCTGTAATCATAATCCCCGGGCTGTGTGGGCATGAATCTTATGCGAAAAGTGCTCCCATTGGTTGAGTCACAGAATCCGTCAACCTGCACATGTTCTCCTCCGTTATGAGCAAACCATCCTTCTACAACCACATCAGTGAAAGGATTGTCAGCACTGGATTTGTCGACCTTTACGGTTACCTCAACAAAATCGTAGGTATCTATTGTATCTGCCGAAGCTATGAACGTTACATCTGCAAACGCACTGCAAACCACTAATGGCTGAAATAGAACAATAATCCATAGAATCACAGACAGTGTAATATGATGGAGAACTCTATTGGGGCAAAACTTTCTTCCTCTCTGCATGATGGATTCCTTCCGAATTTGACGAAAGTTTTTAAATAACTTCAATTATTTGACGACATTTTAGCAAATGTTAGTCTCAAATCAATAGGCAAGCAATATACCGGGACCTCTTGAAATCTCAAGGATTTTGATTACACTGAGTATGCAAAAAGACCTTCGCATAAGGCTGCTTTTGGAGTCGAAAAAGTCCGACACGCTGTTGAAGAAGTGAGTATTGAGGATACGTGCCATGAATAAGAATATGACTTTTAGAATTAAACAAATATATGATCCGGTGGACGTTATCAGTTGTGGTCTTACTGCAATTATGTGTTCGTTCTTATTCACTGTGTTTGGGCATGCGGCCGTGGAGGGCGGATAATCACTGTGGCCAATTTGAACGACAGCGGTCCGGGTTCCCTCCGTGAGGCTCTGTCTGCTCGAGGATCGAGAATTATTCGTTTCTCCATCCAAGGAACTATCGAGCTCAAATCGCCTCTGGTGGTTACGGAGGGGCGAGTAACTCTTGATGGCGAAACTGCGCCGGATAAGGGTATCACAGTGCATCATCACGGGATTCATTTCCGCGGTAACTGCAAGGATATTATCATCCGACATATTAGAATTCGGATCACCACGGGTGGTAGTTCTGGTGATTGCCTGCTATTCTGGGGCTTGGACGGCGGGACTATCGAGCGTGTTCTCGTGGAGCACTGCTCACTCATGGGCGCAACCGACGAAATCGTCAATACCTGGGGCAGCGTCCGGGATGTTACTTTCCAGTGGACGATTATCGCCGAAGGACGGCCGCCCCACAGCATGGGTTGGCTCTCCGGAAACAGTTCCGATCGCGTTACAATCCACCACTGCCTCTTCGCCCATAACGCCGACCGCAGTCCGAGGCTGGCCGGCGGCGTTTACGACGTTGTCAATAACGTGATTTACAACTGGAGCCACCATAACGCAGCAAAGATAGGCGGTGGCGCCAGAGTGAATTTCGTCAACAATGCCTACATCGCAGGGCCTCAATCAACGACTACTGAGGGTTGTATCCTGCCGGAAGACCCCGACAAGGGGACAAGACTACATCTCGCAGGCAATATTACTCCACTGACACCTACAGGCACCGAAGACCAATGGCTCAGCGTAATCTACTGGGAGCGGGCCGAAGACAAATGGATCGGGCACTACCCGGCTCCGGAGAAATTTCGGGCTGCCAAGCCTTTCGCTGCTGCAGCCGTAGTGACGCAATCCGCCGAGAAAGCCTACGACTTAGTCCTAGCCCGCGCCGGGGCGAAGGTCCGAGATACTGATGATATGCGTGTCGTCCAGGAGGTCAAATCCCGTACCGGGCGGGTCGGCGGAGCCCGGAAGCAGGATGAGTAGCTTATATTGTTAAAGTTTGTCGATGTCGACATGATTCTTGTCCGCAATTTAGGAGCAGATAATGCAACGGTTTTTATTAGTATCAACGGTCTTTTTCATAGTATTGGCCTGGCCTGTTCATGCAGAAGACAATCTCCCGTACACGATGCACACCAGTTTCGACCAAATCGTCGAGAGAGCCGAGGCGTGTTATCCCGCCTTGACTCGCATTTCGGATCCGGGCACCAACGGCTCCCAAGCTTATACCGGATTTTTCTTCTACCAAGCCCTTCAGTTCGATGTGACTGGCCGCTACGCGCTGGGCATGAAGGTGAATTTTGAGGGGCGTGAGGTGGAATCAGGCGACAGGGCTGAGATTGGTTATGTCGATCTGAAGAAAGGTTACGAATGGACGAAGATCGGAGAAAGCACCGCTTGGAATTGGCAGCAGGGCTGCCGGCTGCAATGGCGGCCACGCTCTGACGAGATCATTTGGAACGACCGTTCCGACGACGGCAAACACTATGTGAGCCGCGTCCACAATTTCCGCACGGGAGCCAAGCGCAGCCTGCCCCGGCCCATCTATGAATTGTCGCCCGACGGCACCTCGGCGCTGACCCATGATTTCGAGCGGTATGATATCTTCTTCCACGGCGACAAGAACCTCGACAAGATCCAGGACAAGGAGTTCGCGCCCGCCAAGACGGGGGTTTGGAAGATGAAACTGGATACAGGGAAGGCCGAGTTGCTGGTTTCGCTGGAGCGGATGGCGGCGATCATTTATCCCAAGGGCGCGCCCAAGACCGGATTTCTTTACTTCTTCCGCGAGGGGTGGAATCCTTCTGGCACCCGTTTTATCGCCTTTGTCAAGGCCGAAGGCCTCAACGAAGCTTATTCCATAGCATCCGATGTAGAGCGATTTGTTTTAGTCATTTAAAAATAGTCGATTAATACACGGTAACTGGACCAACGGACCAATTCTCCGTTGCTCTCAGTGACGTCCCGTTTTTAGCTCAGAAATGAGGATCGTGGCAACTCCAAATGATCCAAATCAGGTCAGATCTGTTGCAATTTTATTGCAGGTTTATTCCAGATGTCACTCGACATGATTTTGGTTGATATAAACACTTGTAAAAAAAGGAGTTACGAATGGGCAGGGGCGGATTCGAACCGCCGACACATGGATTTTTAGTCCCATTCTCCGCTTATAAACCGCTGTAAACAAAGGGTTTATATGCCTTTTTTGTGTCTAAATGAGGTTATCAAGTCCTTAACAAGTCCACCAACAAGTAACTCAACACTAACAAGCCAGTAGCAACTGACACAAATTGTACACAAAATTTGTGCTAATAGAAGCATATTTTTTTAAGCTTAGGCTTCCTTATTCCGAAAATCATATTTTATTATTTTATCTATTTGATAAATTACTTCTCTGAAATTTAAAGATTTATTAGAAAATATTTCTGCTTTGCTGGCTTTTACAGTAGAGTAGCAGAATACTTTGGTATCGCCTTTTCAACCATTTACTGTTGGCTCAATAAAATCTCAGAAGAGAAAAAATCTAAAACTCCTGTCGACAAAACTCCAAATCAAATAGCTACTCTTGTCTGGCAAATCACAAAAGAAAATGTCAGCTGGGGCAGAGTTCGGATCACAAACCAATTGGCACTGTTAAATATCTTCATTTCTGCTTCAACTGTACAGGTCAGAACCTTCAAAATAGCCAGCAGTATGAATCAGTAAAATAGTCGCAAGACATATCCCCCTGTATCTATTGGGTCAATGATCCACAGCAGGATGAGCCTGCTCCAGCGGTACAGGCAAAACAGTGGTCGCGAATCTCAATATTGCGTTCGGCCAGGAGATCATAATTAAAAGTAATAATATTATCTGGTGAGCCGCTGTTAGCAGAGAGATTTTCAACCTGATTGAAGTCACAGTCATATAGTTTGCCGTCCCAGCCGACTGAAACCGTAGTACGGCACATTACCTTCTTTGCTGTTTGGGGATTAAATGCTTTACGGAGAGTTTGCATGTAATCTTCAAGATTGCCGCTGTTTTTTAGATATTCCAAATATCTGCCAATAGGACAATTTACAAGGCAAAATAGCGTATTGAAAAATACATTATGTTCCTGATTCAAGACACGTTTGTATTCGGCTTCAAGAGCGGATTGTGAGCCAGGCAGATATGCCCCCGCAGGATTATGCATAAGATCAAGCAGCAGTCCGCTGTCCTCGAGGCCATAGCCGATTTTATTGAGCTGGCGGATAGCTTGGATAATCTTGTCATAAATACCGTTTCCTCGCTGGCGGTCATTTCGTTGAGCACGATAGTCCGGCAAAGAACCTACCAGTTCAATTTTATTTTTGGCAAATGTGTCAATTAAGTGGTGATACTCCGGCTCAAGCAGAATAACAAGGTTGCTCCTTACAAGAACCCGCTTTCCCAGTTGTGACATTTGGCTAATCAGCCATTCAATATTTGAGTGCATTTCCGGTGAGCCGCCCGTGATGTCTATTGTTGTGACCGCAGGATGCTCGGCAGCTCTTACACACCGGCTTATTGTTTCCCGTGACATCATTTCCGTACGATGCGGCCCCGCCTGGACATGGCAGTGTTTACAGGCAAGATTGCATTTTCGGGTAATATTCATTTGCAGAGTATTAACTGCTACGGCTTTTAGCGGATAGCTGCCGCATTGACGAAGCTGCTGAGCGAAACTGTATTCATTTTCCTGCTTTACACGTTCCTGCATATTCCTACATCTCCTTCTTCCTGATGATCTTTCGCATTTGAGTTGCATGGGCCAGTGTATCGCCTGCAACCATGGCTGCTCCGACATGAACCGCTTCCATCATTTCATCATTGTCGATGCCCAGAGAAAGACATTTGTTCGTGTATGCGTCGATACAGTAGGGGCAATGTCGAACAGTGGCAACAGCGAGGGCAATCAAGGATTTTTCACGCTCGGACAATTTACCGGCACTGGTTGCGATGTTATAATAATCAAAGAACTTTTCTCCGGATTCAGGTGCAAATTCAGTAATATTTGGGAAATCATCGAGATCTTTCTGTTCGTAATAAAGTTGGTTCATTTTCCACATCCTTTCTTTCTGTATTATGATATCGCTTTTTCTGATTGCGATAGAAACTAGCCAATTTCACAGGTGATATACCTATTTTGAAACCTGCAATCATAAGTTTATTTACTAATGATGTCCTGATTACACCTATTCGAAGCCATCTTCTGGCAGATGTTTTAACCTTCTGAGGCAACGTTATAACTTTCCCTCTTCTACCCAAACGTTTTACCAATTCATAATCTTCCATTATGGGCATATCGGCAAAGCCGCCAACCCTCAGGAAATTATCCTTTGTCATAAATAATGCCTGATCTCCGTAAGGAAGTTTCAGCAGTTTTGAACGCAGATTAGCCTTCTTTTCAATAAAACGAATTCCAATACCTTTTGCATCAATACCCAGACTGAAAGCTCCCGCTACTCCAGCAGCACTTTGTATAGCGTTCGTTATGGCTTCGGCATAATTATCCGGCAATATCGTATCGGCATGGAGGAATAACAGAATATCACCTCTTGCCTTCAGGACAGCACTATTTAACAAACCGGCTCTTGTGCAAGAGGCGACAAAAACTGAAGCACCGGCCTTTTGGGCAAGTTCAACGGTTCTATCCTGACTGTCGCCGTCTGCAACGATGACTTCCAGAGCATCTTTCGAAGCCGTTTTAATTGTTTGTTGAATATTTGCCTGTTCGTTTAGGGTCACGATGATAACTGAAATAATATTTTCTGAATTAGGGCTTATTAGTTTCATGTCACGGCATAAATTCAAGTCATCGGGAGTATCGACATCAGAAAGCTCTATCAGTTGCATCGTTCTAAGTTTCCGGTCTTGAGCAATGGCAATTGTTTGCCTGTAAACAGAATCGGTTCCCCAATCAATGCCGGTAAACAGTTCAGGAGACGTTTTTGTAAGGCCGATCAGATAGTAGCCGCCGTCAGTTGCAGGGCCGATTACCATGTCATTGTTTTTGAGAGCCTTAAAAGATGATAATAATAAGTCAGAATTAACCCCAGGACAATCGCAACCGATAATCACGACACGTTCATAACCGGACCTAAAAGAATCCTCAAATGTTCTGCACATTCGCTGTCCGAGATCACCGTACCCGGATTTATTGTATTTAATTCCCTCACCCAGCCACTTTAGCATATTAGATTTGCTTGTGCCCTCATATCTGATCTCAACATCAACTCCAGAGAATGAAGAGAAGCATCGGGAATTCAGAACTGCAAAGCCGGTCATGATCTCTTGCAAATCAGCAGCTCCTTTTTCGCCAAGTTCCAGTATCAGCCGGGTTTTGGCCTTGCCCGGAATCGGGTAGCGGGTAAATAAAATCAGTTTTTCTTTTGTACAATTGGTCATCACTTTATCATCTACAATGTTAGCAATGGACGCCATTGCAATATTTAATAAGATTAATTGTGCTCTGTCGGATCACTATGTTCCTTGCTGCCTTCCGGACTATCGCCGTGATGACTGGCCGTTGACATGATTGCCGTATGAATACCCTCTACATAATGTGTGTACTGGACATAAGCTTCGACAAACTCACGGCCTGATTCAACACTTTCATCTTTGTTCTTACTGGCTTGCAGGGCTTTGTCGAACTTTTCCTTGATCGCTACTGCAAGATGTGCCTGTATTTTTTTGATCAACTCGTCGGCTGATCCATTGGCAAGGGCATGATCAGTTAAGATGGTAATCTTTTCCGGCGGGGTTTCCTTGATCCCGGTGTAAGGAGCTCCTTCACCCGCTCGGTGAATACGGATCAGGGTCTCAAGGAAATATTTATCTGCCAACTCCTTTGCTTCGGGGCTTTCACCCCGAACTTGAACGGCCAGCTCAAAAGCCTTTTTAACTTCTCTTTCATATTCAGGTTTTATCCACTTGAGAATCGGGGTGATATTTCCTTTTTCAAGTGCTGCCATTGCTTCCGGGATTACAGGACCGCTCATTGAGTCACAGTGAGCGTAAACAGACGCGACATAAGCAGAAATGCAAACAAATGCAGCCAATACAACTAAAGTATAAATCTTTTTTCGGTTCTTCATGATAATCTCCATATCTCCTTTTCTCTATTTGATTATTATTTTCCAGTTTTCACTATTAACAGCAGGCACCTCCGGGATTGGGATTTTCAGCCGTTCTGGAGGCTGTCGGAGAACAGTCAAATGGCCCGAAATGAACAGAGCGGTCGCCGTGTATCTGAAAGTGTTTGCCGTAACGGGTTTGCTGTAACATTGCAGCGGTATTGCCGCAAACCAGCATGGGCTTGTCCGCAAAGAAGCGGTGATGGTCATCAAGATCGAAATAATGGGGCCATTCGGGGATAGTACCGTTATAGATGGCGGCCTGACCATAATCTTCGCAGATATCTTCAAGGCAATCGAGTTTGAAAGCCCTGACAGTGATCGAATAGAAGTCAATCATTCCGATTCGCTGCTCAATCTCGGGATTATTCAATTCGATCCTTCGGCTGGTGACCGCACGGTAATCCTGACACCCCAGTGATTGAAGAAGCCGCCTGAAATCCTCTTTGTACATGGCTCCTGCAAGACATTCGCCATGCAGAACAGTGTCGTGATGGAATTCTTCAGGGACACGGCGGCCAGCGAAAACATCCGCAAAATATAGCTCACCCCCCGGCTTCAGTATCCGGAATATTTCTGAAAAGACCTGTTTTTTGTCAGGAGACAGGTTCAAAACGCAGTTTGAGATCACGACATCAACGGAGTTGTCGCCAATATCCAACGCTTTCAAATCTTCAATATACCCCTGGCGAAATTCAATATTCGGCTGATTGTAGCCAAATCGCTTCATCTGAGAATCACGATTTCTTTTCGCAACCTCAAGCTGCTCATCAGTCATATCAACACCGATGACATAGCCGTCAGGACCTGCAAGGCGGGTAGCAACATAGGAATCTCTCCCTGTGCCGCAACCAAGATCAACCACTGTACAGCCTTCCAGCAGCGGAGGCAAAGGAGACCCACAACCGTAAAAACGGGCAATGATCTCATCATTGATCTCACTTAGGGCCGCCTTAACCGCCTGTGAAAGATCATCGCCGTTACAGCAGCAGGCACTGGTTTTTAAGTCCTCACTTTTCTGAAGGATTTTCCCGTAATACTGTTTTAATTTGTCCTGATCAAATACACGTTCTGTCATAAAATATCCTTTCATTATATTGGATTGTCTTTATCATTGCCATAACCGCAATTACATTGTTCTTTTTTCCACTCCATTGCAGGTGCCAGAATTTTTACAAAAAATAATGAAGCTATACTTCCTCCCAATATAGGTGCGAGAATATAGATAAAGAAAAAGCCACCGCAACTGTCTGGAAACGCAGCTTTACCCCAGCCTGCAATCCATGAGAAAATTCGCGGCCCAAAGTCACGGGCTGGATTGATGCCAGCCTGTGTTAAAGGAGCGATTAAGCAAATGATAGATGTAACAGTTAATCCTATGAAAACTGGAGCGAGTGTATCATCGGGTCTTCCAACATTACAACCTTCAGTAAGGGTAAAGATCAGCAGCACCAGAAGAAATGTCCCGAAAGCTTCTGCTCCAAAGGCATTGAAAAATGAGGCTTCGGCTATCTGAGCAGAAGGATTGGGGTAATATTCATCAAACATCATCGCTGTCTTTACAGAGTCCTGACTGCCCCGAATAATATCATTCGTATGTTCATAGGAATTAATGGAGCCTGACAGCAGCATATAAAGTACCGCTGCAGCAATAAATGCACCAAAGAATTGTGCGAACATGTAAGTCGGAAGACGCTTAATTGACATCCGTTTACCAAATACCATTGCTATGCTGACAGCAGGGTTAAGGTGGGCACAGGAAAGATGCCGTGTGGCATAGATAGCTAGTGTCACACCAATTCCCCACACTAAAGCGACTTGCAATAAAGCCTGATGAGCATTAAACAAAACAGAAACTGCTACAGAACCGCATCCAAACAGTACCAGCAAGAAAGTTCCTATGAATTCGCCAATAAATTCTCTTTTGTATCTCAAAGTTATCTCTTGAATTGAAACCATTTTGAAAACCATTTCTTGAGCGTTGGGGTAAGCCGTGTTCTATTATAGGCATCGCACAATTGTTTTATTATTTCTGCTTCGGTTGGATAAGGATGAATGACAGAAGCGATTTTACCCAGACCGATTTTATTGACAATCGCAAGCGTTATTTCACTGATCTGACCACCGGCATTTTTACCGACAATCGTTGCACCAACTATCTTGTCTGTGCCTTTTTTTACATGGATTTTAACAAATCCCTGTTCATGGCCTTCTGTTAGAGCACGATCCACCTCGGCAAATGGCTTAACAAAAGTATCTATTTCGATTCCTTTTTGTTTGGCATCTCTTTCGTACATACCGACATGGGCTATTTCCGGATCGGTATAAGTGCACCATGGCATGGTAAGAGCCGAAAGTTTCTTTCGCCCGAAGAAAAGTGCATCCTGGATAACGATGCGGGCAGCAGCATCTGCGGCATGGGTAAACTTCCAGTTCATACAAACATCACCGGCTGCATATATTCTGGGATTTTTTGTCTGGAGCCTGTCATTTACAGTAATACCTTTACGTTTGTCGTATTTAACACCGACCGTTTCAAGGTTAAGGCCGTCAACGTTAGGGGCTCGTCCGGCACCTGCCAAAATCTCATCGACAGTCACAGACGATTCGTTGTCCTGACACTTATAAAAAAGGGTCTTAACGTTGTTATGCGTTTCAACCTTAAATGGAGAACAGCCCAGCAACAGTTTGATGCCCTCATTTTTGAATTGTTCCTGAACAATCGCCGCTGCATCTGCATCTTCACGGTTTAAAATGTGTTCGTCCCTGTGGAACAATATCACTTCAGTTCCAAGTCTTGCAAATGCCTGAGCCATCTCACATCCGATAGGTCCGCCGCCGATAACAGCCATCCGCTTAGGTTGCTCAGTCAGATTAAAGACCGTTTCATTTGTAAGAAAACCAGCTTCTTTGATGCCTTCTACATCCGGTATAACAGCATGTGCGCCAGCGGCAATAACCGCCCTTTTAAATTGCAATCTCTTGTCCCCAACTGTAATCGTATCTGGGCTGGAGAATACTGCTTGCCCAAGAAATACATCTACACCAAATTTAGTAAATCTCTTTACGGAATCATGGTGGCTTATCTTTGCCCTGATTGCTCGGACACGTTCCATTACCGCTGGAAAATCAACAGAAGCCGATTCAATTCCTTTGATTCCGAATTCTGAGGCATTTAAAATTTCAGCTATTATTCTTGAAGAACGGATCATCGTCTTTGACGGCACACACCCAACATTGAGACAGTCACCGCCAAGGAGATTCTTTTCTATAAGTGCTACTTTTGCTCCCAATCCCGCAGCACCGGCAGCAGTCACCAGACCCGCAGTGCCAGCACCAATAACAACAAGATTGTATTTTCCTTTTGGTTCCGGGTTTTTCCACTCAGTTGGATGGACATTTTCAACAAGTTCTGTGTTGAATTCATCCATAGGTGAAACGTTGATCTTAAATTCTTTCATTTCTGAGCTCCCTGTATCAGTAACTTTAATTGTCTCTTGTTTTCTTCTTTTCACGATTATCATTGTGAATGCAATTATCAGGACCAGTATTACAATCAAGATAATTTTGGTTTTATCCAGAGGTTGCCCCAGTGATGATCCTATCAAATTGTAAGTAAAACTGGCTGGGATAGTTCCGATCAGGCTGGCGCGAAAGTAGTCTCGGAATTTTATTCCGCAAAGTCCCGTTGCATAATTTACTAAATCCCATGGGAAGATCGGGACAAGCCGCATTATAAGAACGGCCATGAAACCATTTCTGCTGGCGAATCTGTCACAACGGTCAGCGGTATGGTTTTTTTGAATAATTTTTCCAACCAGACCTCTTCCTAAATATCGAGCGATCAAAAACGGCACACATGAAGCTAATGTTGCACTTACGACAGTAACTAAAGTCCCGAGATACTCACCCCATATTGCACCGCTTACTGTGGAAAGCAGTGTGGCAGGAAATGGAATTAAAGCACTGAATAAGTAAGCAGAAGCAAAAACCACAAATCCCCATGTACCTGCGTTTTCGACCATTGAGCGGATTTTTTCAAAATTAAACCTCTCCTGCAGATTGAAATGATGGCCTAATGCTAAAAGGCCAATTGCAACCGTTAAAAAAAGTGCAAACCGAATTTTGTCTCTGTGCTTAAATTTCTTCATTTATATTCTCTACTAACCTCCGGCAGCAAATCCCGGATAAAGGGTCATGCCGCCGTCAGCATAAATGGTGGCACCATTTACATAATCAGATTCATCTGAAGCCAGCCAGACGGCAACAGCTGCTATATCTTCCGGGTCACCTATCCTGCCGTAAGGAATTAATTCCAAAAGTTTGTTTTTGCTTTCAGGATCAGACCACACATCTTTATTGATCAGGGTCTTTATCGCACCAGGAGCTACGCTGTTGACACGAATTTTATGTGGAGCCAATTCCTGTGCGATAGTTTTCATGAGCATCGACATCCCGCCTTTTGATGCAGCATAATTGCAGTGATTAGCCCAGGGGATTCTTTCATGAACCGAGCTGATGAAGATTATTTTACCGGCTGCAACTGAGCGGTCTTCGTCAACTCCCCGGCTAAGGAATTCTTTTGCAGCCTGTTGAGAGCAAAGGAATGAACCGGTCAGATTAACACTCAGTACTTTTTGCCAATCCTCAGAAGACATCTCTACAAATGGGGAGTCTTTTTGCATCCCAGCATTATTGACCAGGACATCAATAGTGCCAAATTCTTTTTTAACTTGCTCGAACATCTGTTTGACTTGTTCAGGATCACTCACATCAGCCTTGTAAGCGAATGATTTGACACCGTAATCCTTGATTGTTTTCACTATTTCATTGGCTTGATCTTCTTTTGAAATATAGTTCACTGCTACATTTGCACCTTCTGACCCCATTGCCAATGCAACTTCTTTACCTATACCGCTGCTGCCTCCTGTAACCAGCACAGATAAACCTTTGATTCTGTTCATTTTTAGAAGATGAGTTCTTTTTTTCATAATTGCCTCTCGTTATCTCAGTGTGCGATTCAAATTCCAGTCATAAGGATGGTATTTAACTTGAAGACTATCTAAATTTTTCAATATGTACTCTCTATCTTCATCATTGGCGAACTTTACAATGTTTTCAAGCCGCTCTTTCTTACTTTTTCCGAAATCTTCTGCATACCAGTTGAAAATATGTGACAGGTATATAATCGACCGCTTTTTATCAAAGGTTAGGCCTCGACGGTTTAGAAAACTTTTACCTGCAATGTCAAGCTGCTCATCGATTTTATCTGAATCATAGAATTCAATAGGTGGGCATGAACTGGCAGCACAGACAATTGCAAAATGTATTCGGTAATCCAGCTGATCTAAGCTGAAATTTATTCTGTGGTCAGAATCTGTGAATCTGTTTTTGTTATTGCTGGGTTTGGGTTTGTTAGCTCTTAATATCCCATGCTCAATATCATTAGGGCTAAAGAAATCAGACCCTATCTTATAACCAACTCGCCCGAAAAAGTTTGTAACCTGTCGAACGGACTTGTTCAAATTGAAATGACAGACCGCATGAATGATCAGAATATTATATATATTTATCCAGAAAGCTTTTTTGTCTTGCTCAGTTTGTAAGGATGACAGGTCGAAATTCTGCAGTTGACCGGCAAGTTTGAGGTAATCATCAAAACTTTGTGATTTTTTCATCGCCTGGTAATCAACTCTGCTTTCCTGAACATCAAAAAATCCTCCCTGCAGTTTATTCAATGCCTTCTTCAAATCCGCAGCTATATTGTGACTAACTTTCGATTCCTCAGGCTCAATGTAATTAAGGGTGATTTTTGCAGGAACTTTTCTTTTAAGAAAATCAATAATTAATTTTAAGATGCTTCTTTTTTGGCGACGTTCCAACAGATCAGTAATTGAAACTGCAGCATTGATGAAACCTATATGACTGAATGCTTGGGGAAAGTTTCCCAGCAGTTTGTTTGAATTCACATCGTATTCTTCAGCAAATAGGCCTAAATGGTTGCTTGCTTTTAACGTATTTGATAGAAGCCGTTTTGCTTCATCAAATCGGTTAGACCTCGCCAGTAGTTCAATGAGCCAGAAGTTGCACAATACAAAAGCACCTTCATCGCCTTCCAGACCGTCTTCAGCAGTATATCTTGCAACGAAACTATCACGCATGAGATGTTTCTGACAAGCATCTATTGTCCCCTGTATTCTTTTATCTTTGACCGGAAGAAAATCCATCAAGCCAATAAGGAGCAGACTGGCGTCCAATTCTTTGGAATCGAAATTTTGAACAAAACTGTTTAATTCAGTATTAAAACCCTTGTTTAAGATCAGTTCTTTGATTTTCTGGCGTTCATCTTTCCATTTCTCCACTGGACCATCAAAACCATATCGCTGGGCTATTTTAATACCCCTATCCAGTGCGACCCAGCACATCAGTTTCGAATAAACAAAATGCTGAGGCCTGGTTCTCATCTCCCAGATACCGCTGTCAGGTTCATTGTAATTTTTAATAGCAAGTTCGCACACATCCCTGAAAAAAGGCCACAGGTCTTCATCTATCCTGCCTGCATAATCACTAAGACGGAGAGCACTATCCATCACCTCGCCATAAATGTCCCATTGATTTTGTTTATATGCTTCGTTACCGATCCGGACAGGGCTTGATCTTTTGTACCCTTGTAGATGCTCAAGTATCTCTTCTTTAATTTCGCTTTGCCCCTCGAGGGAATACATAATTTGAAGATTTTTTCCGCCATATTTTCGATATGTATTTTGAAGAAAATGAATGAATCTTTCAGCTTCTCTGAGGTGACCGAGTGCAAAGAAAGCTTTAAGTGTAAAAGAAGCATCTCTTAGCCATGTAAATCTGTAATCCCAGTTCCTGTTTGCCCCGATCGCTTCCGGCAGAGAAGTTGTAGCTGCTGCCGCTATGGCTCCTGAAGGTTCAAAAGTCAAAAGTTTTAGGACCAGCAAAGATCGGCACAGCATATCGGAATACTTGCCCAATTCTAAAACATCGAATTTTATGGACTGCTTTAGCCACTCTCTCCAGAATCTGACAGTCCGGTCTAAATCTTCTTCAATCGAGATTTCAGCGAAGGTTTCATCATAAGTAAAATCAAATGATGCCTGCTCATTTTTTCCGATAGAAAAGCTGGTAGTTATGCCATCGGATTCTGATTGCCAGTTTATATTCTTTCGACTGCATCTTAAAAGAAACTGTTCCTTTTCGGATTCTGTGATAATATTATTATGTTCATAACGGATGTTTACCTTGCTCCTGCCGTAATCAGGACGGGGATATAATTTTAATTCGAAGCTCATCTCACCTGATTTGACAGAAAGGTATCTGCGGATCGCATGATAATCACTGTTTTGTTTTCCGTCGAAAACGGGCATGAAATCAATAAGTTCTGCTGTTCCCTGTTCAGTTTCAAAGGTAGTCTTCAAAACATTTGTATTATGGATGTATTGCTGCTCTGACTGGAAGTCTTCAGATGGGCATATCTGAAAATAGCCGCCTTTCTGATCGTCTAAAATACCGGCAAAAACAGTGGCTGAGTCCATCTGAGGCATTGTGCAGTAATCTATCGAACCGTCTATAGAGATAAGAGCCAATGATTCTGTATCTCCGATCAAACCATAGTTTTCTATATCTCTATACACCATATTTCTCCAGTAATTTTTTTATTCTTCAACTGTTTCGGCTACTTTCCTTTTGAGTGCCTTTCTTGCCAGACGGGTGACAAAAACTGTAACTGCGATCGTCGCCAGCAAACCAACTCCATATAAGACCCACTCACCGACAGTGCGTTCCCGCTGGCCGGTTCCCAATGTCGCCAGGTCACCAGCCAGAGAGCCGATATAGACATACATTACAGTCCCGGGCAGCATACCGATCCATGAAGCCCAGAAATAATGTTTCAAGCTGACCTTCGTAAGACCAAAAGCATAATTAAGCATGTTGAATGGAAATATGGGGGATAGTCTTGTCAACAGCACAATCTTCCAGCCCTCTCTTGCAACAGCTTCATCAATTGCACTGAATTTTTCGTTATTAGAAATTTTCTTTGATACCCATCCTCTCGCCAGATATCGTCCGACCAGAAAAGCCGCTGTTGCTCCCAAAGTCGATGCAATAGAAACTGCAACAGAACCTTTTATTACTCCGAATACGACACCGGCACCAAGTGTCAAAATCGAACCCGGAAGAAAAAAAATCGTTGCAGCAATATATATAACTATAAAGATGATTCCCGCATGTGGGCCAAGGCCGGATATCCACGCGAGTATATCTTTAAAAACCCGCTGCAAGTTAAATAACTTAGCAGCTGTTATCAAGGCGGCAACTGCAATTAAAAGAATAACCGCTTTGATGATTTTCCCTTTTTTTGCTGGTGTCTCTTTATCGGTCATTTGCTGACCTGCCTTTCATTCAGTGACCAGTCATAATCCAGATATTTGATCGAATAGTTTCCTGTCTGCAAATATTTCTGATCCTCCTGGGAGACATAACGGCTGACGAAATTGAGAACCGCCTGCTCGGTTCTATTGAATCCTTCAAAACCTGATTTTGGGGCATACTTATTTACAAAGTCTTCACCAAACCACTTGAATATTGAAGTTAGATAGACTATTTTTTTATTGCGGTCAATTTGCAGCCCTTTTTTGCTGTTTAAAAACTTTCTCGTATCGTCGTTTAACTGGGCATCGAGTTTTTCACCCACATAAGGCTCATTTCGCAAAGAAGGACACCCCATAGCCGCACATACCAGTGCCATGTGAATTCTTGGTTCATTATAATCTTTGCGAATTATTTCATGTTCAAGTGTACTCAATGTGATGGTCTGACCAAACAACTTCACAAACTTTTGGTCCCATGGACCTTTTAGAAACCACCCAATATCCTTAATGCTTTTAATAGGGTAATGATCGATAATAAGCTTGAGTGTTGCGGAATTGTAAAGATTTATCAAAAAAGCAAGCTGCTGATCTTTGTCCCACTTCTTAAAGATATCTTTTTTGACCTGACTCAAATCATTAAGATATTGCTTAAGCTGATGAGGAGTTTGTTTAAGCCCCGCATAGTTAACAAGTCCATCTTTAACGAAATCTTTCAAAACTTGATTATATGTTGTATGATTTGGGTCAAAGGTTTTATTTGCCATTGCCAGGCTTTGCGATAAGAGCAACAGAATGGTCATAATCGCTAATTTAATCTTAAACATTTTATCTCCTTTCATTAAGTTGAAAGTTTAGTTTTCTTTTCATTAATGCTATTCATAAGACTCTTAAAGGAATTTGCAAAGGCAGTGACTCCGCCATATAATAGTTTCTCTGAAATTGCATCAAAATTAATGCTCAGTTGAGCAAATTCTTTCATTCTAAGCATAGCACCTTCAATATCCACATCAATTGTTTTGGCAATATTACCGTGCTCCATAAAGGCTTCCAATGTAGGTGGCGGCATGGTATTAACGGTATTATTACCAATAAGGTTGTCGATATAAATGGTATCCGCGTATTCAGGATTCTTTGTTCCGGTACTTGCCCAGAGAGGCCTTTGGACTTTTGCACCTGCCTGTTGCAGACGCCGCCAACGTTCTTCTGAAAATATTTCACAAAATCTAACATGAGCAAGCCGTGCATTATCTATAGCGATTTTACCCATCAGGTCATCACTGCCGACCTTTTGTAACTCTGCATCAACAGCAGTATCTACTCGGCTGATAAAAAATGAGGCAACAGACGCAATTTTATTAATGGACTGTCCTAAAGCGAGACGCCGTTCCAAACCTGAAATATAGGCGTTAGCCGCAGCCTCATACTGCGTCAATGAAAAAATCAGAGTAACATTGACATTGATCCCACTGGCGATCACCTCCTCGATTGCTGGAAACCCAGCAGGGGTGGCCGGAATTTTAATCATGATATTTGGATGATTAACATCAGCGAAAAGCCTTTTGGCTTCTGAAATCGTGCCTTGTGTGTCGTGAGCGAGAGTTGGGTTGACTTCAAGACTTACAAAGCCATCATCCCTCTGGGTTTTGTCATAAATTGATTTTAATTCTTCAGCAGCTTCGCATATATCCTCAAAGACAAGTGATTCATAAATTTCTGTGGTTGATTTGCCTGATTCTGCAAGCCGACGGATATCCTTGTCGTAATCCTCACTTCCAGCAATCGCTTTATCAAAGATTGTCGGGTTCGATGTTACACCTCGCACACCTTTTTCGACCATATCCTTGAGTTTTCCACTACGAGTAAATGAACGTCGAATATAATCTATCCAGACAGCTTGTCCAAATTTCGTGAGCTCATGTAATTTTGTCATTTTCATTATCTCCAGTGTATCAATAAATATTACACGTCCCTTTTTCGCATGTTTCGCCGCAACCCAGCCGCCAGAAATGTCCTTCGCGTGCTAGTAATTCATCGGCTGCTTGAGGCCCCCAACTGTTTGCAGGATAGTCATCGATGGCAGACTTTGCCGCCGAGGATGCTTCCTTGATGATCGGATCGATTAAACGCCACGCCGTCTCAATCCCGTCGCTTCTGGTAAACAGTGAGGCATCTCCTTTCAACGCGTCTAATAAGAGCCTTTCGTATGCATCCGGCAGCGGAATATCTCCAAATGCCTGATTGTAGCTGAAGTCCATATTGACAGATCGCGATTCGGAGACTGTATCAGGCACCTTCGCCTCAAATCGCAGATGAATACTTTCATTGGGTTGGATACAAATTGATATCATATTCGGTGTAAAATTGTCATTTCGGCCGAGATGAAACATAATGTCCGGCGGGGATTGTAATTCCACAATGATGGTGCTGCTTTTTGCCGCCAAGGCCTTGCCGGATCGAAGATAGAAGGGGATGCCTTTCCATCGCCAGTTGTCGATATAAAGCTTCATGGCCGCGTAAGTTGGTGTCTGTGAATCCGGAACGACCACATCGCTTTGGCGATAGCCGTTGTATTGCGCAAGCACAATATCGGTTGGCACAATGGGGCGAATGGAGCTTAGAAGCTTGACCTTTTCATTGCGTATCGCATCGGCGTCAAGAGAGCCGGGAGCCTCCATCGCGACCAGTGCCAGCAGTTGCAGGATATGGTTTTGAAACATATCTCGCAGGACACCGGCCTTGTCATAATAGCCCGCCCTATGTCCCACATCAACTTTTTCAGCAACTGTAATTTGAATGTTTGACACGTATTGACGATTCCAAATGGGCTCGAAGAATGTGTTTGCGAAGCGAAAGAAAAGAATATTTTGCGAAGTTTCTTTTCCCAGATAGTGGTCAATCCGATAGACCTGGCTTTCATGAAAGGCCAAGTGCACTTTCCGGTTCAATTCTTGCGCCGACGCAAGGTCATTGCCGAAAGGCTTTTCGATAATAATACGGCGTTTGCCCCTGTCTTCTACAGTCATACCGGCATCAGCTAGGAATTCACAAGTCGGACCATATAATTCTGGTGATGTGGCCATGTAGTAAAGGCGATTTGCAATATCCCCTTCGGTTGCACTCAGATAGTTTTCAAGTCGCCTGTAATCATCCGAAATATCCAGATGACCCCTGAAATACGTTATATTGGAAGCGAATTCATTCCAAACGCTTTCATCAAGTGAATTGCCGCCGTACTCCTTAACGCCATTGCCAAGCCGCTTTCGAAAAAAGTCATTACTCCAATCACGACGCGCAACCCCAACAATCCGTATATTACAGGGAAGACGTCGTTTCCTATAGTTATTATATAGGGCAGGTATCAGCTTCCGCTGGGTGAGATCACCGGATGCTCCGAAGATGACAATTGTCGTTGGTGTCTGGTCGAAATCTTTTTTATTCATAAAGAAGCGTTCCTTTTCGCTTTTGTTTTATCTTCTTCTCCATGAAAGATGCCTATGTCTTTCATAGAGAGGAACTTGCTGTTTTCTATGATGGCGGTTATCAATGCCGTCCATCCTGTCTGGTGGTTTGCTCCCAGACCTTTTCCTGTTTCCGCATCAAAATATTCGTGAAACAGGATATTTTCACGACATTCAGGGTTGTCGCCATGACAGGGACGCAATCCAGCTTTATTCGGCATAAATAACTTACACAACCGCTGTAAGATATCATTTGCGACCTCCTGCAGAGTACAGTATTGGCCCGAACCCGTTGGGCATTCCACCTTCAAATTATCGCCATAATAATGATGGTATTTTTCCAGTGCCTCGACAATCAGGTAATTGACCGGAAACCATATCGGGCCTCGCCAGTTGGAATTACCCCCAAAAAGTCCGGTATCGCTTTCTCCGGGCATGTATTCAACCCGGAATTCCTGTCCATCCATCTTTAAAACATAAGGATTATCCTGATGATATTTGGATAAAGGCCTGATTCCGTATGGAGAAAGGAATTCACTTTCATCTAAAAGATAGCCAAGTACACGTATCAGTTTCTCTCTGGAAGGGATTGCCAGCAGCCAGCGGTGGTGGCCGGGACAGCAGTCTCTTTCTGTCCAGGAGATATTTTTTGTCAAGTCCTTTCGATTTTCGAGGAACCAGTCAAATCGCTTTTTAAAACCCGGCAGCTTGTCAAGAGTGTCCTGCTCAAGTACCGTCACGGCGACCAAAGGCAGCAGTCCCACCAAAGAGCGGACTTTCAGATTGACGGGATATCCACCGTCTATGCGCATCTGGTCGTAATAAAAACCATCCTGCTCATCCCACAATCCCATGCCGCCCAGATTGTTCACCGCATCGCATATCTGAATAAAATGCTCAAAAAACTTCGAGGCCATATCACCGTACACGACGCGCAGCTTATCGCTGTCGTGAACAAGTTCCATTGCTATCACCATCATGATCGGACTGTAAAATCCCATCCAAGCCGTTCCATCTGCCTGTTGAAGTTCCCCCCCGGACGGCAATGGCCTTGAACGGTCAAATACCCCAATGTTGTCCAGCCCCAGAAAGCCGCCGGAGAAAAGATTCCGTCCATATTTGTCCTTCCGGTTGACCCACCAGGTGAAATTCAGCAGCAGTTTCTGAAATGTTCGCTCCAGAAAATCTCTGTCTGTATGACCTTGCTGAGCACCGATCTTATAAACACACCAGCAGGCCCAGGCATGGACAGGGGGATTGACATCCCCAAAAGCGAATTCATAGGCAGGTATCTGGCCGTTCGGGTGCATATACCATTCGCGAAGCAGCAGAAGAAGCTGATCTTTGGCAAATTGGGGATCAATCTTTGCCAAAGGAATCATGTGGAAAGCGGTGTCCCAGGCGGCAAACCAGGGATATTCCCATTTATCGGGGACAGAGAGAATATCACGATTAAACAAATGCATCCATTCAGCATTTCGGACAAGCTTACGGTTTTCCGGGGGGGTGGGCATTTCCGAATCACCTTCCAGCCAATCCTTGACGATATAGTGGTAAAATTGCTTATTCCAAAGTAACCCGGCATACGCCTGCCTTGAAATAGATCGTGCATCACCTGTTAAATGGTCAGGAATCACGCCGTCATAGAACTTTTCTGCTTCGTATATTCGTTTTTTGAAAGTTTCATCAAAATATTTCTTAGAGACATCCAAATCTGTCCCATTTCCTGCGGCCAGACGCAGATTTATGGTTTGCGATTGTCCCGACATAAGCTTCAGAAGATAATAAGCTGCGGCTTTTGTACCATATCCTTTTGGATTGATGGCGGTGTGATCTCCCTGGATGACATGCCGATGAAAAGCATCCTTAACATAAGGCGTCAGATTTGAAATTCCAAACAGACGTTCATAATTTGTCTGATTTTCGGTGAAAAGAATTTTTGGCGGGTTTCCATTTGGATCGTCACCCATTTTCAAAGAGAATTCTTTCAGGGTTTCATGGCTGCAACTGAGTAAACCCGGCATGGGGAGTTTAATAGACGGCTTTAACGAACATCCTTCATGCTTACATCCCCATAACCAGGTGTTCCTGAACCAAAGTGTAGGTAATAAATGCAGTATCGCACTGTCCGGGCCCCGATTGGTCACTGTGATCTGAATCAGGAGATCGTCCGGTCCGGCTTTCGCATATTCGGCAACCACATCAAAATAACGACCCTCATCGAATATCCCGGTATCCACCAACTCAAATTCCGGCTCATTTAACCCCCGTCGGCGGTTTTCCTCAACCAGAAGGTTATAGGGAAACTCGTTATGTGGATATTTGTATACGGCTTTCATATAGGAGTACGTCGGAGTCGCATCCAGATAGAAATACTCTTCCTTGACATCCTCGCCATGATTGCCTTCAGGTCCCGTAAGACCAAAGAGCCGCTCTTTTAAAATGGGGTCTTTTCCATTCCACATTGCCAGCGCAAAGCACAACCGGCACTCCCGGTCGGTAATGCCCAGCAGCCCATCCTCGCCCCAGCGATAGGCGCGGCTTCTTGCATGGTCATGAGGAAAATAATCCCAGCATGCGCCATCCGGCGAATAATCTTCGCGGATTGTCGCCCACTGACGCTCGGAAAGATAAGGGCCCCAACGTTTCCAGTTGGCTGTACGCGCCGTATTTTCGGCAAGACGTTCCAATTCTTCGGATTGTTCGCTGTGCTTACTCGTCTGTTTTCTCCCGGTTGACGTTAATCATTAACATTCAGTCGCTTGTCGGACTCAAAAACATACTGCTGATTCTGTGCCATCTCAAGCAGTTGCCGGATGCCGGGGCGGTCGCCCCAAAAAGTCCCGTAATAGGCAAACCGTACGATACCTTCCTTGTCCACAATCACAACCGATGGGCGATTGATCCACTCGGAATGAACAACGAAAGCCAACGGTTGTACACCATACGCTGCGCCGACAGCGCCGGCGCGGTCAACCAGGTGCGGCCACCAGATATTTTGTGTGTAGGACTCCTTGAAGGATGCCTTACTGAACCAGTATTTCGGCTCAAGCTCCTTGCCAACCATGACACGTGCCGGAAATAAGTCATGACATTCAAGTGTGACAACCTCAATATTCGCATCTTTGAACTTATCACGCAATTCAATCAATTCATTGAATTCACCGTGGCAAACAGGACACCAGTCCGCAAAAATCCAGATCAGAACGACCGGTTTCTTACCATGAAAATCAGACAATCGCCACACCTTGCCCTCGGTGTCGGGCAGTTCAAAATCAATGGCTCGTTGACCTATTCGGATTTTGCTAAAACGGGTCTCATCCAAGTCCCGATAAGCGGCGGCAAGTTCAGGCGTAGCGCCAAGACCCTGTTCTACGGCATACGCGGCCAGTTCGGCCTGATGCTGCACATCGCGCGACGTGTCCTCCGTTTGAATCCGACGCAGAACTTCCAGTGAATCCTTGTCTGCAATCTGGCCCAATGCAATAGCCGCCTGTGAACGGACCACGGAATCGCTGTCTTTTTGCAAAGTGGGCTCAAGAGCAGATACGGCTTTTGTCCGGCGAGTGATCCCCAGCACCATCGCAGCCGTCTGCCGTACATGAGCGTTGCTGTCCTGTAATGCTCCGATCAGGGATTCCGAAGCATCCGGCCCAAGACGCACGAGGTCACGAACAGCTAACAAACGAACACGCCAATCGGTATTTTCAAGATTAGCAACACCGTGCTTATCCAGATTCTGGTCAAAGGTGAATCCATCGCGAATCGGGTGGAAATCATGCTGCCGAATACGCGAGAGAATCTGTTTTACCTGCTCAGCCGATCTGGCTGCATTCACTTGTGCGGCTTTAAGCAGTTCTTCGGGTGCAAGCCGAACCCTGTAATCCGGATTCGTGTAGCTGAAATCAATAATGCCGTCCGTACCGACAAGAAATACAGAGGGAACAGGAAGTAGATGGTGGCTTTGTTCGGAGGCCTCCTCAAGGTCGATGCTGTATTCGTCATACCTCTTTAATGTTTCATCGGCAACCCGAAAGGCGATACCGAATGCCATGGCGGCCTTCATTTTACTATCAGACAGCAAGGTATAAGTTAAATGCTGCTGATCCACTGTTTCAGCGAGTTTTTCAGGAAGGTCGGGGCTGATCGCAAGAATCTGAAATCCGAGTTCCTGTAATTGGAGTTCGATGGTCTTTAATTGTCCTAGTTGCAGATTACAATAAGGACACCAGCCGCCGCGATAGAAGATGATGACCGCAGGCTGTTTGTTGATTGCTTGATTAAGATCAAAAGTGTTTCCTTTTACATCCTGAAGAGCCAGGAGCGGAACGTTAGCTCCTACGGATAATGGTTGAATGCCTTCAGCGTTTTCAGGTATGGAATCAAAACTATCGGATTTCATTGGTACCGCACTTCGGGCTATACAAACATCAAAAACCCCAAGTAACATCATGCCCGCAATTAAGGATGTTATTGTTATATTCATTGTGCAATCCTTCCATTTTATAGTATTTACCTTATTGAATCATTTACAATAAGGGAATGCCTATATTTCTTCGATTAAGTAGCTTCCGCATATCCTTTCAGGTGCTGGTCAAGTTTACGCCCTAATTGGCTGGCCGATTCGATTTTATCAGGCTGTTTAGACAAATACGGTGTGACTTCAGGAGTAATTTTTGTTCCAGGTCCGAAGAACATATGGATTGCTCCTACCTTACAGGATTCTCCATAGCCACAGGTGAAACAACAAGCTGGTCCTTGAGCAGACACACTCCCCATGCATTCTATGTGATTATATTGAAAAAAGTTTCGTATATTCCCAACTATCGGCTCGCCCGAACTGCCGCCGACACCCACAGCCACGCCAAGTTTCCCGGCAACAGATTTTCCTTCCTGATGACGGAACTGATACCATCTTTCCAGAAAACAGTGGGTAAGACCGTTAAGAAGACTGTAATAGTTCGTCGCACCGATGACATAAGCATCGGCTTGAACGATTTTTTGACATAACGAAGCCATATCGTCCTTGACCTTGCAAATATTGTCTTTAACGCATCCCAGACAGGCGATGCATGGACCTATTTTATTCCCTGAAAACGAGATCAATTCCTTATTACAATCCTGAACACCTGACAAGACCACCTGAACCAGCTGTTCTGTGGTTGAGCCGCGGCGGGGACTACCGCTGATTCCTAAAACTTTCATTTTTGCTTCTTGTAACTCATTTTATTTCCGTTTTGTCCTGTTAAATTGCTTTAGCGAACTACACTTTTGAAACATTTTCATCTACCAGCAATATTCGAAGTGATTCCAAGCACTGTTTTAATGGAGCATCTTTTTTGGTTAGACGCGACATCATGATTCCTCCCTCAATGCTGGCTACAATAAGATGGGCTAGTTCGGCAGCACTCCGATCTGTTTTAATTTGTCCAGCTTGTTGGCCAGAGTAGACTACAGCTTCAATTTTGCCAATCCATTCAGAAAATACTCCTTGAACGAGTGCCGTATAACAGGGATTTGTATCGCTCATTTCAAGAGCTGTATTACCCCAAAGACAACCTCCAATAAACCCCCTTTCTTTGTGCATCTCAAAAGCGGCTCTAAAGAAATGCTCCAGTGCCTTAATTGAGGAAGTGCCGGTTAGAGCTTCATCCAGAAAAGTCAGAAATTCATTTCTATCTCGTTCAAGAACTGCCAAGCCAAGCTCGTCTTTACCCGAAAAATAGTAATATAGCGTTCCCTTTTTAATGCCCACAGCCTGGATCACATCGTTGATCGAGGTACAATTAAATCCCTTGATCTGAACCAGTCGGGCCATTTCATTAATAAGTCGTTCTCGAGTTTTGTGTTTATCAGTCATCATTTAATCTTTCCTTTATCTATCGAACGGTCGGTAGACAATTATACGTTAAAAAAAGCCTTTTGTTATATTATTTTTTTACAAACATTAAAAAACTGTGGTTCTGGATGATATTGTGGTAAGTAAAACCACTTTGAGCGTGTAAACAACTTTCCTATATGGAGTTATAAGCCTCTCAGACTGTTAAAATATGTTCGGTAGGTAAAATCGTCAAGTGGGTTTTAAGCAAAATGCCAACAATGTCTGGTCATCTTTTAATTCGGCACTTCTAGAAAAAGATTCAGCTTGCCCTGTAATTATATCTGCTAATTCAGAAATACTTTTTTTCTCATTTTTTTTTAGAAGCTCTTCAAAGCGTTCTTTTCCGTAAAGATTTCCCTCGATGTCCTGATTTTCGATAATACCGTCTGATACAATGAGAATTCCACCACCTGACTTTAACTGCACAACCGCATTTCTGATATCGATATGATCATCGATCCCCAAAATCATGCATCTGGCTTCACTAAGCTGATCGATCTGTCCATTATCAGTCACAGCCAAAACCCACGGCTCGGGATTATGTCCGCAATTAATATACTCCAAATCTCCGGTTTTACCACTTAAAATAGCCATAAAGACTGCGGCAAAATCACCTAGGGGAGTCGTATCATAAATGTTTCGATTCAGCTGGATAGCCAGTTTTTCCAGATCTGTAGGCTTTTCAATCCATTCCTGAAATGTGGTTTTCAGTACCGCCGTTATCAGCGCAGCCGCCATCCCGTGGCCGCATACATCACCAAAAATAATCACAGCTCGTTCATCATCAAGGTGCTGCACATCAAAAAAATCACCCCCGACTTCTTCTGCCGGTTTGTAGCTGCTTGCCCAATCGACCAGATCCGACAACGGCATTTTGGATGTGTCCGGCAAAAAACACTGCTGGATGGTTTGGGCTCGTTTGATATCTGCCTGTATACGTGATGCATATATTTGAAGCTGAGTGTAGGCTCGGGAAAGACGGTAATTTTTTTCCTCATTGTCATATTCGACACTTCCCACGACCATTAAAAACAAAAACGTAATCCCATAGAGTGCGACAGAGGCAACCGCCAGAAGTGAAAATATATACCACTGGCCGTGCATGCCCGCAAGCAACAGAGAGGGAGCGAGGATTATCACTGCGAGTAAAATGCCATATCGAGGTGCCATATGAAACAAGCTGCGGTGGTCACGAAAACTTCTGTTGCTCTTTTCCAGCCAATGGACAAGCTTGCTGTATTTCAATGTGCAGTAGCTGTATTTTGCATAAAGAACATTGTCTTCGAGGACCAGTTCCGCACAGGCAAAATGGACACTTTTACCATCTCGAAAAGCATTGGATACAGCATTGCCTGATATCCTTTTACGATTGCGAAGGATACTATCATGACTCTTTATGAAAGCAAATATATCCTGTATCTGATTCATTTCCAGACGCGGGTCAAGGCATAGTTTGCGGATGCCCAATGATGCTAAATATTCCCAGAGGATGTGGTATTTCACTAAGTATTCGTGAGACTCAATCTCCCCAATCCAAAGCTTATGGATATCCCCATTGTCTTGCAGGTCTATCCAGATTTCTTCATGATTACTCTTCTTTGCCAGATCAGATGCCTCAAATTCAAACCATTTTGAAAAATCAACAATTTGAGGCCATAGCTTGGTCCCTCGAATCCTGAGCGAAGTGAACTTATGGTACATAGCATCCAGAAGTCCAATAGATACTTCAGAATCATAATGGTCATTGCTGCTTTCCGGAAACTGCTTCATACTGTACTCGTTAAGAGAAAGAATAACGATTTTACGTGATTATCCTCCATAATGTTCAATGATACAAGTAAATTCATCTATCCTCATTATTGAACTGAGGTATTTGAGATTCGTATAAATAACAAATCAAGAGGTATACCAATGAAAAAGATAGTATTATTTATAACAGTATTTCTATTGACTTTAGATTGTCAAGCATCTATCCCTGGATTTAAAACTGATACCACTAAAAAAAGTATCCATTTAACAGAGCTAACAAAAGGCGGCCCCGGAAAAGACGGGATTCCATCAATTGACAATCCAAAATTTATCTCTATTGACGAGGCGATAAAATGGCTTAAGGACCAAGAGCCGGTTATTACTGTTGAATTCGATCAAGTCGCCAAAGCTTACCCCTTACAGATCTTAATCTGGCATGAAATTGTAAATGACAAGATAAAAAGTAAGCCAATCGTAGTAACTTTCTGCCCACTTTGTTACAGTGCAATTGTATTTGAACGTCGGGTTGCTGGAGATATACTTGAGTTCGGCGTTTCAGGTTTTTTGAGGCATTCCGACCTTGTTATGTATGACCGAAAGACCGAATCGCTTTGGCAGCAGTTTACCGGTGAAGCTTTGGTCGGTGACTATACGGGCAAAACACTGAAAAGATGGCCAGCTCAAATAATTTCATTCAGACAGTTTCGAGACAGATGGCCTGATGGAATGGTACTATCCCAAAAAACTGGTTTCGTAAAACCCTATGGTCGAAATCCCTATGCTGGTTATGATGACATCAATAAAACTCCATTTTTATTCAAGGGGCCTGAAAATGGCCGTCTGCCGCCAATGGAAAAAGTGATTGCAGTGACGATAGGTGAAACGAACAAGGCGTACCCGTATTCAATTAATCAAAAGACCGGAGTTATTCATGACATCATTGAGGATGTTAATGTTGTGATCTTTCACGGCAAGGGTGCTGTGTCGGCGTTGGACCAAAAACGCATCGCCGACTCAACACACATCGGGTCAACCGGTGTTTTCTCTCCGATCATTGGCAACAAATCATTAGAATTTGAAAGGACGGAGAAAGGTTTCCAGGACATTCAGACAAAAAGTACATGGGATATTACCGGAAAAGCAATTGACGGTCTAATGAAAGGTAAACAACTCGAACAATTCATCCACGGCGATTATTTTGCATTTGCCTGAATGGCTTTTAAACCTGATGCCATTATTTACGGCATAAGATGATTTTACTAAAAGACATAAGGCTTAGTTGTCCGTATGTCTTATATTAGTCAACAATCCGAAAATAATTAGAAGTCATCCCAAAAACCTCTTTAGAAGGATAATGATGCAGCCAAGCTGAACCATGGCCAGAAAGTTTTTAAGATGATACTCATAACGGACAATAAGTCGTCGAAAGTTCTGGAGCCATGCAAACAATCGCTCAACCTTCCAACGCTTCCGGTATCGACGCAGAACTCGGCCATCTTGGCTGTTCGATTTAACACGATTATTCTTATGTGGTGCGATCATCTCAACACCACGTTTCTTTTCCAAAGTTTTATCAAGTCTGTCACTGTCATACGCTCTATCGCCAATGATTTTATCAGGTATATTCTCAAGAAAACAGGCATCAAGAGTATCACTGACAAGTGTTATTTCATGCGGATTAGCACTTGCTGTATCAATGGCGAGAGGAAGACCGGAAGCGTCTGTAAGGCCCATAATTTTGGTTCCTTTGCCCCGTTTGGTTTTGCCCACACCATCGCCCCTTTTTTTGCAGGAGCAAAAGTTCCATCGATAAAACCTTCGCTCAGGTCGATACCACCACGTTCTTTCAGGTCTTTAGCTAACTCTGATAGAATCTTGGCAAACACACCCGATTTTGTCCATTCCTGGAAACGTCGATGGCATGTGCTTTTTGGCGGATATCGTTCTGGCAAGTCTTTCCACGGTGCTCCTGTACGTAAGATCCAGAGAATGCCGTTTAGCGCTGCTCTCAAGTCTTGTGGCGGTCGTCCTGACTTTCCAGGTCTGGCTTTTGGCTTTGGAAGGTATTGTTCGATTCTTTTCCATTGTTCATTTGTAAGGTCCATAGACCTTAAATCGGTTAATAAAGTAACTGAACATTATGTTTTGGGATGGGTTCTAGAAAGTCAATTAGCTTTATTCGAAGATGCCTGTATGCGATTATCGGTTAACAGCTTTAATAGCCGTTAGTCTCTTTTCGTTCCGTTGAAATGACCTCATATCCTTTTATTCGATTTTTGAAGCGTACGTATTAAGTCGGTCAAGGAACAGTTCTTTACCCCAAAGTTCCAGCGATGCTAGTTCGTTCTGTCTTACAAAACGCCGGATATCTTCTTTAGCTTCCTGCCAATCCAAGGAACAAATCTTTTCGCGAAGGGTTTTCATGGTCCATTCTTTATCGACTTTCAACTCCTGTCTCTGCCACGGCCCTTGCTGTTTCAGAGCAGAAGCAAGAAACTTATAGTTGATGCCTACACCCCTTCCTGCGTACCAGATAAAATCATACCAATCGGCAGCTCTATCCGAAATGCCCTGCAGGAACCGCACAATCCATAGCGGAACACGCATGCGCCAAATTCAGCGGAAGAGTCGGTCGGTCTGCTGCTGCGAAGGCTCTCGATGAAGATGCCGTTCGTTTAGCAGTCATAGCTCGTGTGGCATAACCCGAATGCACTCTGACCACGCAGTTTTCAAGCTTAATGCAAATATAGATTGCATAGTTGTCTCAGGGTCATTTTACCGTTGGAGATTTTCTGGGTTAGATTTTGTGGTCCGTGCAGGTATGTTGACTGAGCCAAGTATTTTTCGAGTGCTTTTTTCTTGTCTTTCCCAAAGTAACGGATTTTGCCCTTGATCTTTTTACAGTATTGGCCAGTGGGATGGAGCGTTAATGGGAACTTGTCTGAACGGGTTTTTCTCTTTGAATTTTTCATCGTCCTTACTCCTATAAAATAGTGTTTTTTTGGTAGATAATTGCGATTTAGTTGTAGAAATAGTCGTAGTTTTCAAAAATCGCAACTACCTTATATATCCATAACTATCTGTTGAAAATAAACTTGTGGATATTATAAGCAATAAAATCACGTTGTCCATTGAATACGATGGAGTCCGATATTTTTCGTAAAAATTGTGTTATTCAAGCATAAAATAACATTTTTTAGGACTCGACTTGGATAAAATCGATGTTAGTGGAGACAAAATGGAGTCAAGAAGTCACCATGTTATTTTGGACATTTTTTAGTTCTCGAAGAAGGTGATTCATTATTCCTTTGCTCCGTGCTTGCGCAGCAGTTCGACGATTTCAGTGTAACCGTTTTGTTCCGCAAGCTGCAAAGGAGTCCGCCCTCTTTTATCTTTTGCATTTACGTCAACACCCTTTGTAATCAATAAGTTAACGATACTAATATTGCCACTACGAACAGCCCAATGCAAGTATGCCAATTCTTGGCTTTTTCTTATACCGGCACGAAGTTGTGACCAGTAGGACCGCCGGCAGCAAGATGACGAACAGAGGTGTGTTGTTCTTCATGACGTGACTCCATTCCTTTACTTCGATCCTTTGCCTCCAAGACGGCAAGGAACAGTCTGGCACTGCTCGGTTTAAATCGATATCACCTTCTGTAGACTTCGATCAACTATCCGTGGTATCCAGATCAGACCGAAAGTCGACGACCAAGAGCCAATACCATAAACACAGAAGATGATACCGGACAATGAGAGAACGTGTCTACTCGGCGAATATCTCGATGCCATTGATAGCCGGATTTTCTATGTTCGGTGTAAACGTAATCCTCAGCTTGCCGTCATTAACCATAACGCCCTTGTACTCGCGCTGGATCGCCTTATACGGCCCGCCGGCCTCCTTGAATATGTCAAAATCCTTCTCCGGCTTTTGTCCCTGCACGGCGAACGAATACACCCGCTGGCCGACGCCGGTGATGCCCGTGAAGGTCTCGGCGAAATGCAGGCGGACGGTGTACTTGCCGTTGGGAAGATTGAACTCATACGCGCTCATGCTGTACCGCTCGGTCCGGAAGATCTGCGGAAACGCGACATTCGGAACTTCGTAGCTCTCCATCCGCTCGATGGTCATGCCATCCGGCGGGCTCAGTGACGCGCCGGGAGCCTTGACCTCATCGGGCAGCCAGAGGTTGCCATTCTTGTCGGTGTAGGGCTGATCGGCCCCACATGCCACCCGGATCACCAGCTTGCCGGCAGCCGGAGATGCGGGCAGTGTCGGCGCAGTCGCCTTGAAGATGTGTTGGGCAAAGAGATACAGGTTGTTGGCCCATTCGGTGCCGTCGTGGGCGTTGGAATCAACATGCCAGATGTGCGGCACGTTCTTCTCTTTCAGGTAATTGTGGACACCCTGACTGATGCGGATCAAGCCGTCCTTATTGCCGCAACCCAACCATAGCAGCTTCAGCTTGTCCCTGGCGGCTGCCGGGTCAGGTACGAGTTCGGCGGGAGGTTTGGTGTTCGGGGCCGATGAAAATCCACCGACCCAGGCGAATACGTCGAGATGACCGAGGCCGAAGTTCAAAGACTGGCCTCCACCCATCGATAGGCCCGCCAAAGCCCGATGCTCACGGTCGGCAATCACCGAGTACTTGGATTCAACGGCTGGAATCACGTCATTGAGCAGATCGCCTTCAAACGCGGCGAAAGCCGGCGCGGTGGCAAAGACATTGCCTTCGGCTCGGTCGTTCTTCTGCGCCCGGCCGTTGGGCATGACCACGACCATCGGCTCGACCTTGCCGTCGGCCAGCAAGTTGTCGATGATGTTCTCCGGATGGCATAGACGCTGCCATTCGGTCTCGTCGCCGCCGATGCCGTGTAGCAGATAAAGCACCGGGTATTTACGGTCTGCCGAATAGCCGGGTGGTGTGTAGACGAGCATTTTTCGACGTGTTCCGACCGTCTTGGAGTCATACTCAACCATCGTCAGCTCACCGTGAGGGACATTCTCGCGCCTGGTATTGAACCCGGCTGGTGGATCTGCGAAGGCGGGCTTGTCATCCGGACCCAACTCAATCGGTCCACCGAATCCGCCTCGTCCTGGGCTTCTGCGGGCGCCCGTCGAAGCCGAGTCGCCGCGTGCAGAGGCTGGCACAGCACGCGGAGTGAGGGCACTGGGAAGGTTTTCTTTGAACAGCAGTTGAGCGAACTCATGCAGACTGCGGCGCCAGCTCTGGAACTCGTGGGCCGTATCCGGGGAGACGTAGAAGAAACTGTTGATACCGGCTTGTTTCAATGCGTCGGCGTTCGCCTTGGGATCGCCGCCGCGTCTGTCGCGTCCGCCGCTGAGTTCGCGGCTGCCGTAGCTAACGAATACCAGCTTAACCTTCTCCTTGAAACCGGGCGTGTTGTTGACATCTTCCAGGGAGATGGTCCCGCCGCTGAAGAGGCCGATGTGCGAGAACTTATCGAGATTCTTCAGGGTGATCGACTTGGTCTCCATTCCGCCCATGGACAGACCGGCCATGGCACGATTGGGTTGATCGGAGAGCGTACGGAAGTTGGCATCGATGTAGGGGATTAGCTCGTCGACGAGAACCGTCTGGAATGGATCGATCTTGAAATTTCTGAGGCCACCGAACCGGATTTCGTTCGTCATGCCGTAGGTCATCACGATGAGGAAGAGCCTGATCTTGCCTTCGGCGATCAGGTTGTCCATGATCAGATTGGCGTGGCCCTGGTTGCTCCAGGCAGTTTCATCCTCGCCCCAGCCGTGCTGCAGGTACAGCACCGGATATCGTTTGGTCAGGTCCTTGTCGTAGTCAGGCGGTGTGTACACAAAGGCGCGGCGTGAGGTGTTTGTGCTCTTGGAAGGGAACAGAATCTGCTGCACTCGGCCGTGGGGAACGTCCTTCAGTGCGTAGAAATCCTGGTCATGAGCGGGAATTTCGATGCCGCTTTCCCAACGAGTAGAACCGTAAAAGTTCAACGTGCCGGGATCGTTAAATGTTCCCCCATCAACTGTGAGATGGTAGTAGTGGAAGCCCTCATCCAGCGGCTTCTGGGTGATACCCGTCCAGACACCGTCCTCGCCTTTGTCCAGGGAGAAGCCACCCCGTTCCCGTCCGCCCAGGCTCACGCGGACGCTTTTGGCCTCGGGGGCCTCGATGCGGAAACGAGCGTAGCGTTGGGAGTTAACCTGCGGATACTCCCGGCCGGGCTGGTTCAAGGTTGATGGCTTGAAGTCTTCCGTAATCGTTGGCTGGTCTGTCTGAGCTAAACAGATTCCACCTGTTATTACGGCTGTCAACAGAATAATTATAAGCGTGTGATTCATTTGGTAACCTCCTAAATTATGTAGTTTTTGCCATACTTGCTCGACGCATTGACTCATACCAATTGTACATAATTAGTGCGCTTGTTCGAGTCATTTCGAGCGCAGCAAAGCGGAGTCGAGAAATCTGGATTGCGACTAAACTTGCTTTTCGTTTGCAGCCGGATCTCTCTACTGCGGGCCGCGGAGCGGCCCTTCGGTCGAGATGACAAAGACACAATTTCTACTAACAATCGGTATTACATTTGATATAATACCGCTCAGAAGCATCAGAAGTGAAGTGAAAAAGGAATACCGGCAAGATTTTTCCTCGATCCTCGATGTCGAATACTCGATACTCATCGAGAATCGAGCTGGTCTTTTCACTTTTTTTGCATTTTTCATATCTCACTTCGCTGTTTCTGCCGGTAAACTAAGGGTTTGCTTTTCGAAAGGCTTATAACATGATCGGAATACATCCTACACTCCTGACGTTGATTTTAACCCTATCCTGTAGTGTGACTATTGCGCAGCCGCCTGCGGAACCGCTGAGTCTGTGGTACCGCCAGCCGGCCAGGCATTGGGTCGAGGCCCTGGCGGTAGGCAACGGACGGCTCGGGGCAATGGTCTTCGGCGGCGTTGCGCAAGAGCGGATCCAATTGAATGAAGATACGCTCTGGGCAGGTGGACCGTACGACCCGGCGAATCCCGATGCACTTGAGGCATTGCCGAAGGCGCGGGAATTGATCTTCGCCGGCAGATACCGGGAGGCGAGCAATTTGATCAGTCAGAAGATGATGGCCAGGCCCTTGACCCAAATGCCTTATCAGTGCGTGGGGGACCTGTTGCTGACGTTTCCGGACGCGAACGGGGTGACGGATTATCGGCGAGACCTTAACCTGGATACAGCCGTGGCTACTGTCGCATATACGATCGACTCAGTGCGCTACACACGGGAAGTCTTCTCCAGCCCCGTGGATCAGGTCATTGTGATTCGCCTGAAAGCGGACAAGCCCGGCAAGGTCGCTTTTACAGCCGGCATGAAGACGCCACAAAAAGCGTCGGTGACTGTAGAGTCGCCCAATACCTTAGTGATGCAGGGCGTCAACGGGGGATCACGCGGCATTGCTGGTGCCCTCAAATTTCAGGCCCGCGTGGCCGTTACGGCTTCAGGCGGACGGGTCGTGCCAGGTGACGACCGGATCACCGTCACAGATGCGGATTCTGCATTATTGCTGATCCCGGCGGCGACCAGTTACAAGAGCTACAAAGACGTGAGCGGCGATCCCGAGGCGCTGACCAAAGAGACAATCGCCAAAGCCGGCGAGAAGTCTTTCGACTCATTGCTCAAGGATCACGTGGCCGCCCATCAGAAGTTGTTTCGGCGGATTACGCTGGATGTCGGCACGACGGCTGCAGCCGGTCGCCCGACGGACGAGCGAATCCGCGATCTCAACAAGGTTAATGATCCACAACTGGCGGCCCTCTATTTCCAGTTTGGCCGGTATCTGCTGATCAGCAGCTCACGACCGGGTGGTCAGCCGGCAAATCTCCAGGGCCTTTGGAACGAAAGCATGAACCCGCCCTGGGGAAGCAAGTACACGATCAATATCAATACCGAGATGAACTACTGGCCCGCCGAGCCGACGAACCTGGGTGAGTGCGTCGAGCCGCTCGTGACTATGGTGATGGATCTGACCAAGACCGGCGCGCGCACGGCCAAAGTCTGCTACGGCGCCCGCGGCTGGGTCACTCATCACAATACCGACCTGTGGCGAGCCACCGCACCAATCGACGGTCCCCAATGGGGCATGTGGCCTATGGGCGGCGCCTGGTTATGCCTGCACCTGTGGGACCATTATGATTATTCCCGCGACAAGGAATACCTGGCCAAAGTCTATCCGGCCATGAAGGGAGCCGCGCAGTTCTTCTTCGATACGCTGGTCGAAGAGCCCAAGCACAAGTGGCTCGTGACGTGTCCGTCTCTATCACCTGAAAACAGCCATCCGTTCGGTACGAGCATCTGCGCAGGCCCCACGATGGATATGCAAATCCTGCGCGACTTGTTCGCCAACTGCATTCGTGCGGCGGAGATTCTGGGTGTCGATGAGGATTTCCGAAAACGAGCGGCCGCCACACGCGCCCGCCTGGCGCCCAACCAGATCGGCTCCGCCGGCCAGCTCCAGGAATGGCTGGAGGATTGGGACATGAAGGCCCCGGAGATTCATCACCGGCATGTCTCGCACCTGTACGGGTTGTATCCGAGCGATCAGATTCACGTGTGGACCACTCCCGATTTAGCGGCGGCGGCGCGCAAGAGTCTGGAGATTCGCGGTGACGAAGCCACCGGCTGGGGTATCGGCTGGCGTCTGAATCTGTGGGCACGTCTCCATGACGGCCAACACGCTTATAAGATTCTTACGATGCTTCTACGGCCCGAGCGGACCTATCCAAATATGTTCGATGCCCATCCGCCGTTCCAGATCGATGGCAACTTCGGCGGTACTTCCGGCATCGCCGAAATGCTCCTGCAAAGTTGTGCAGGCGAGATCGAGTTGCTGCCGGCCTTGCCAAAAGCCTGGCCAAACGGTTCTGTCAGGGGGCTTTGTGCCCGCGGTGGCTTCGAGCTGAACGTCCAGTGGAAGGACAGTAAGCTCGTAAACGTAACCGTGCGTTCGCTCGCAGGCGGGTCCTGCCGACTTCGCTATGGCGCCGTCACGCGAGACTTTAATCTGGCTAAAGGCCAGTCTGCTCAATGGGATGGAATCCAATGATGGAAGCCGGCCGGGAACAGTGTAACACGTGGTATGAAGAGTGGCTGTCGGCCCGAATCAAAAGTGAGCCTCTAAAACTGAAAAAGTAACCCTACTTAAGGAGTATTGCCATGAAATGCTTTCAACATCTTCTGAGGTTTGTAAGCCTGGTTACCCTGATAGCCGGGGTTATCGCCGCAAAGCCTTCGGTGTCTTTCGGAAACTCATCCGATGCGGCAAAACACTGGACCGCCGACAACGGTAACGGCACTTACTCCAATCCCTTGTTTTATGAGGAGTTCGAAGACCCAGATGTTATCCGTGTCGGTGACGACTATTACCTAGTCGGCACCACAATGCACATGAACCCCGCCGTTCAGTTAATGCATTCCAAAGACCTGGTGAACTGGGAACTGACCGGTTACTGCATGGATAAGCTCGATCTTGGCCCGGCCTTCCGCCTGGAGGGCGGCAGAGGCATCTATGGCCGGGGCATCTGGGCACCCTGCATCCGCTATTACAACGGCATGTTCTACGTCTTCTCGAATGTCAACGGCGCCGGCCTGCAGGTCTTCCGCTCCAAGTCGATCTATGGCCCCTGGGAACGCAACCAACTGCCCGGGAGGCACGACCTGTCGGTCCTCTTCGATGACGACGGCAAGATCTATATCATCTCCGGCAACCGCAGCCCCTATCCTATCGAAGAGCTTACCTCGGACCTCAAGTCCTTCGTCCCCGGTGTCCGCCACCAACTGGATGCCAGGATGGGTGAAGGCCACCACCTTTATAAGATCAATGGCAAGTACTATGACATCTCGGCCATCCCCGGCGCTACTACCGATCAGATGGTCGCCCGCGCCGATTCAATCGACGGTCCCTGGACGGTCGAACGCATGGTTCAGGGCGAATCGCTGGGCGTGACCACCGTGGCGATCGATCGCGCTACCCCTAATGACCGCGGCCTGACTCTGCACCAGGGCGGCATGGTCGATACCCCCTCCGGCGAGTGGTGGAGCATCATCATGTCCGACCACGGCAGCGCCGGCCGCATGGTCGCTCTGGTCCCGATCACGTGGGATAATGATTTCCCGCTCATCGGCCTGCCGGGCAACCTGCGCAAGGCTCCCAACACCTGGATCAAACCTGACACCGGCTTCACCCGGGAACCCAAACCCGCGTTCGTTCATGACGACAATTTCGACAATGGCAAGCTCAATCCCGAATGGCAGTGGAACCATGTGCCCGATGACACCAAATGGTCCATCATGGAAAAATCCGGCGTGCTTCGCCTGTATTCCCTGCCCGCCGACGACTTTTATTCAGCCCGAAACAGCATCTGCCAGCGGCCGCCTGCACCCGAGTCCATCATGACCGTCGAACTGGACACGTCAGGTATGGTCGCTGGAGATACGGCTGGTCTGGCACTCTTAAGTTCTCCCTATGCCTGGATCGGTGTGGTGAAAACCGCCGAGGGCACGAAGCTGCAGATGTACAACAGCCCCAGACGCGGTCGCGGATTCGGACGCCGAGGCGCCACCCAGGCTCCTGTCCCGGATAATGCCCCTGTCATCAGCCCGGCCAATCCCCCCAAGCATCTCTGGCTGCGCGTTCACTGCAACTTTGACACCGACCAGGCCGTTTTCAGTTGGAGCGGCGACGGCAAGACATTCACACCTCTGGGCAATCCCTTCACCATGACGTTCCAGTTGATTACCTTCCAGGGTGTTCGCCCCTCCCTGTTCAATTACAACACCTCCGGCCGGCCCGGTGGCTACGCCGACTTCGACAACTACACGGTTGAGGAACCCCGTGCTCGTGGCATCGAGCGAGAAATCCCCATGGGCAAGATAATCGTACTGACCAGCGGCGCCGACGGCAGCTTCCTGGCCGCCGACCTTGAAAACTCGACCCTGGTCAATGTCTCTGCTGCCGATGACGTCCCCGCCAACGCCAAGTTTCAGGTCGTCGATCTCGGAAAAGGCCGCGTGGCGCTCGAGGCCAGCAATGGTATGGTTGTCTCCGTCACTAACGATGACATGGTCCTCAAGGACCTTGGCAATGCCAAGCCTGGTGATGCGGAATCCTTCCAATGGGTAAACCTCATGCGTGGTGACACCATGCTCATGTCCTTGGTCAACCATCGCTATTTGGCCACCCAGCCCAACAATCCTGGGCCGGTTACGATTTCCGCCACCGGCCCCCGCCCGGACCGCAAGGGCGGCGCGTGTTTCAAATGGAAGGTAGTCGAATGACGTGCCGTCAGTAAAGAAGAGCTTAATCGGGAGACTGATCATGAAAACTCAAAGGAGCAACTGGATAGCATGGCTGCTAATGATTGTTTGTGGCTTGTTTATCGGTGTTCTTCTGGGCATAGGTTTGACTGGCTCATACCGCCACGTCATGTGGCCGGTCATCGGTGGACTTGTCATCGGCGTCCTGACCGCACTGACCACACGATCTTGTTCCTCGCTTGTGGCACTTGGAGGCGGTATCGTGGCTGTCATTGCCTCGGGGGCTGTATTTGCCTTTCACCATTTCCAAACCGGTATTTGGCCGATTACGGACGAGGTCCGCATCGCACAATACGGAACGACTGAGATGAACGTGATGCGATTGGCGGTGTTCTTATTCTTCCTGATTTGTGGGCCATGTGTAGTGGTGAGCGCTGCGATAGCGGTATGGCGAAAACGTTGTCAGGTTTAAGCAGGGGTGGCGCGTGTTTCAAATGGAAGGCAGTCGAATGAAATGCGTTCGCCGCCAAATAAGTATGCGTGATCACGAGGTAAAATAGAACGTTTTTTTCAAAAGGAGTTAACATGAACACCAGACAATGGAAAGTCCGCCTCACCTGCTTCACAGCTTTCCTGACGGCCGGCATATTGGCTCTACATGCCGCGGCGACAGTGTCCGCTGCCACGACCGCCCCCACGTCAGTCAATGCTGTTATCAATGCCGGCAAGACTTTCGCTCCTATCAATCCCAACCTCTACGGAATGTTTATCGAACATGCCGGTAGCCTTGTGTATAGAAGCATGTGGGCTGAAATGATCGACGACCGTAAATTCTACAATCCCATCACCTCACAGGATACGGCCCCGCCTGGACGCGCCCGCGGCGGCCGCGGTCGCTTTGGTGGCGCGCCTCGCCGCTGGATTTCCGTCGGCCCGGCCGAATCCGTCACCATGGACACCCGGCACGCCTACGTCGGCGCCCACTCGCCTACTGTCGCACTGAATCCCACGGAATCCCGCGGCATCCGCCAAGCGGGTCTTACTCTCATGCGCGACAAGGCCTACACCGGCCGAATCATCCTCGCAGGTGATCCTGCCGCTCAAGTCTCTGTCAGCCTTTTGTGGGGGACCGGCGCCGCTGACCGCCAGACACTTACTATCAGCAAGCTGACCCCCGCTTATGCCAAATTCCCCCTGACCTTCAAGTCCCCAGTCGATGCGACCGATGCCCAGCTTGAAATCACCGCCATCGGTACCGGCACCCTGTACATCGGCGCCGTCTCGCTGATGTCCGCCGGCAATATCCAGGGCTGGAAGCCCGAAGTCATCGCCGCGCTCAAGTCCCTTCGCTCTGGCCTCTACCGCTGGCCCGGCGGCAATTTCGTTTCGGCACACGACTGGCGCGACGCCATCGGCGATCCGGACCGGCGTCCACCTATCTGGGATCCAGTCTGGAATGCTCTGCAACCCAACGATGTCGGCACCGACGAATTCATGAAACTGTGCCGATTGGTGGAGGTCGAGCCCTACATAACCGTCAACTCCGGCTTCGGCGAAGCCCGTTCCGCCGCCGAATATGTCGAGTATGCCAATGGTCCCGTCACCACCCGCATGGGCGCGATGCGCGCCGCCAACGGCCATCCCGAGCCTTATCACGTCAAGTTCTGGAACATCGGCAACGAAATGTGGGGCGACTGGCAGTTCGGCTACATGCCCCTTGCCCAATACCAGGTCAAGCATAATCTTTTTGCCAAGGCCATGCGCAAAGTAGACCCCAACATCATCCTCATCGCCGACGGCGCCATGCCGGACACCATGACCGGCTCCAAAATGTCCTTGAAATTAGGCGACAAGCTGATTCCCGATTACCTCGGTCCGGCCGATTGGACGGGAGCTATGTTTCTCAATTGCCTCGAAAACATGGACATGATCAGCGAGCACTACTACAACTATAACTCCCACTTCGATCTGGCGCTCGCAAAACAGGTACCCAATGATCCCAACGAACCTCTTGTTGACTGGATGCGGCGTCCTGCCAACCACATCCGTATCAAGTACGAGGAGTATCAGGAATACTTGAACCGCATTCCAGCGCTGAAGAATAAACCGGTCCCCATTGCTCTGGATGAATACGCATACGCCGGCGGCGGTCGCGGCCGAGGCAATTATAAGGTCGTTCCCGCCTATGCCTGGAACTTCCACGAAATGTTCCGCCACTCCGACCTCTACCAGCTCGCCGCGTTGACTTTTGTCACGGGCACATACAATGCCTCCCGCGGCCAGGCTATCCTCAACCCCACCGGCATGCTCTTCAAGCTCTACCGCGACCACTATGGCACCATTCCCGTAGATGTCTCGGGCAACTCTGCGCAACCCAAGCCCAAGGATCCTCCCGGCGGCGAACAGCCCGTCGTCAACGCCGGCAGCGATACCTTCCCTCTGGACGTGGCCGCTGCCTGGACGGCTGACCGCAAGGCCCTCACCGTTGCCGTCATCAACCCGACCGAGTCCTCCCAACATCTGAGTCTCCAAATCCGCGGCGCCGAACTCTCCGGCAAAGGCATCCTTCGTCGCATGGCACCGTCGAGTCTCACAGCTACAGTAGCGGTCGGTCAGGAACCAGGTGTCAAGATCGAAGAACAAGCGCTGGATGCCATCCCTGCGAACCCGACTTTCGCCCCCTTCAGCGTCAATATCTATGAATTCCCGGTGAAATAATGACTGAATCTGATAAACTAATAGAAAGGAATTTTAATATGAACAATTCTATTCTCTTGTGGTTCGCCGCTGCGGTGCTGCTGTCCGGCAGCGTCCTTCTTGCTTCCGCGGCCGAGCCAGCCCCCCAGACACAGTCTGATGCGACGGCAACGGTCAGTGCGGATGCTCCCAAGCTGCCCTTTGATATGCCGCTTCAATGGAAGTCCACCGGTGTGCTCGTCAGTCCTGTCTCCGATGAAACGCACACTATCGTATCCGTCAAAGACCCGACTATCGTCCGTTACAATGATCTGTGGCACATCTACGCGACCGCCTACTCGACGTCCGCCAGAACATGGTCCATGGTTTACCTGAACTTCAAGGACTGGTCCGAGGCTCCCAAGGCCAAGTTGACCTATATTGATGTCAATCCGAATTTAAGAGGATATCATTGTGCGCCGCATCTCTTATATTTCACCCCGCACAAAAAGTGGTACTTAATCTTCCAGTCGCAACAACCCCAGTATTGCACCACCGATGACATTTCCAAGCCTGAAACATGGACAGCCCCGCGGAACTTCTTTGCCAGACTCCCTGCGGGCACCCCGAGGCTTCCGATCGACTATCATATTATCTGCGACGATAAGCACGCGTATCTGTTCTTCACCGGTGACAACGGTCGCTTCTATCGTAGTCGGACCAATATCGAGGACTTCCCCAATGGCATGGGTGATGTCGAGGTTGCCATCCAAGGCAATCGAAACAATCTTTTTGAGGGGAGCATGACCTATAAGATCAAGGGGACCGATACCTATTTGACCATCATCGAGGCCCTGAGCCCGGCAAGATACTACCGCGCCTGGATATCCAACGATCTCAATGGAGAATGGACACCCGTGCCAGGGGCCGACTCATGGGCAACGCCCTTCGCAGGGATCAACAACGTTACCTTCGAAGAGGGCGTGGAGCCCTGGACAAGGGATATCAGCCATGGAGAGTTGCTTCGAGACGGATATGACGAAACACCGACCATTGATCCCAATAACCTGCGGTTCCTTTACCAGGGGCGTGATCCGAAAAGTAACGGGAATTACAGCCTTTTGCCTTATCGACTCGCTCTGTTGACATTGGATCGTTCCAGCGAGGAGGACTAATCCCATGATTTCAATGAAAGCCTATACCTCGAAAATTAATATAGCGGTTTTTCTGACCGTTACGATGGCCGTTTCCGTTTTCGCTGCTGATTCCAAGGTTGCAGTGACGTCGGAGCAGCCGGTAAAACTTTTCCCTTTAAGAGACATAAGGTTGCTTGAGAGTCCTTTTTCCGAGGCGGTCAAGATCAATCGTCAATATCTCCTGGCCCACGATCCCGACCGGTTACTTGCGCCGTTCCGGCGTGAAGCGGGGCTGGAGCCCAAAGCACGACCATACGGAAACTGGGAGAGCAGTGGACTCGACGGACATTCAGCCGGACACTACCTCTCGGCACTTTCACTGATGATGGCATCGGGTGCCGATCCGGACGGGGAGTTCCATCGTCGCCTCGATTATATGATCGACGAACTCGAAGAAATCCAAAAGGCCAACGGCAACGGGTACCTCGGGGGTATCCCTGGGAGCAGAGACTATTGGAGTCGCATTGCCGAGGGACATGTCGAACTCATGCGGCGCAAATGGGCCCCGTGGTATAATCTCCACAAGATGTTTGCGGGGCTTCGGGACGCTTACCTTCACGGGGGCAACGAAAAGGCTCGCGATCTGCTTGTGCGCTATGGAGACTGGTGCGAACAGGTCACGTCCGGCCTGACCGACGCACAGATGCAGCAAATGCTCGGTACGGAGTATGGCGGTATGAACGAGGTGCTGGCCGATATCTATGCGATTACCGGAAACAAGAAATACATCGAGTTGGCCAAACGCTTCAACCACCGGGCCGTTTTCGAGCCCCTGGAGAATCACGAAGACAGGCTCACCGGCCTGCACGCCAACACCCAGATTCCCAAGATCACCGGCATGGAGCGTATTGCGGCCTTGGTCCACGATGAAACGTTGCACACCGGCGCCGAGTTCTTCTGGGAAACCGTGACGCAGAACCGCAGCGTGGCCTTTGGCGGCAATAGCGTCAGTGAGCATTTCAATGATCCCAAGGACTTCGGCCGCATGATCAGGAACCGGGAGGGACCGGAGACCTGCAATACCTACAACATGCTCAGGCTCACCAAAGAGCTTTTCAAGGCGGAACCGAAGGCCGCTTATGCCGACTTTTACGAGCGCGCGCTTTACAATCATATCCTGGCCTCCATCAATCCGAAGCGGCCCGGCTACGTCTATTTCACACCGATCCGCCCGGCTCATTACCGGGTGTATTCGCAGCCTGAGCAGGCATTCTGGTGCTGTGTCGGCACCGGCATGGAGAATCCCGGAAGATACGGCGAGTTCATCTATGCCCGAGCGAAGGACAGGGTGTATGTGAATCTTTTCATCCCATCAGAACTCTCGGTGTCTAATGCCGGAATGGTTCTTAGGCAAGAGACGACATTCCCTGATGAAGAGCGTACGCAGCTTAATCTTCAACTCAAGAAACCGGTTACCTTCACACTAAATATCCGCCATCCTATCTGGGTCAGCGAGGGCGATTTTTCAGTCAAGGTCAACGGCCGGTCTGTTGCCGTCGAGTCGACTCCGTCTTCCTACGCCGCGATTCGCCGCGAATGGAAGAATGGCGATCGGATCGAAGTCAGTCTGCCGATGCGCACCACGATCGAGCGACTCCCCGATGGATCCGATTGGGTGGCCATTCTGCATGGACCGATTGTGCTGGCGTGTCCCGATGGCACGAACAAGATGGATGGCCTGTTTGCAGACGGTGGCCGCATGGCTCATGTGGCGCATGGCCCGATGGTTCCACTGGATCGTGTACCCGCACTGCTCTCAACAGAGGAGGAACTGCCCGGACATATCGTACCCGATCCGGCCGCAGGCCCCTTGAACTTCCGGATCAAAGATGTGATCGAACCGACTGAATCCGAGGGCTTGCCACTAGTGCCGTTCTTTCGTCTGCATGAACGGCGTTATCAGATGTACTGGGAACTGACCTCACGCGAGAAGATTGCTGCGAAAAAGGAAAGACTCGCCGCTGAGGAACGTGCCCTCGCCGCCCGCGAGGCCGCCACAATCGATCAGGTTTCGATCGGGGAACAGCAACCGGAGGTGGAGCACGAATTCAAAGGCGAGAGAACGGAAACGGGGATTAACGAAGGACGGCGCTGGCGTCATGGTTCCTGGTTCCAATACACCCTCGATATGCACGGAGAAAGTGCGATCGACCTCGAGGTGACCTATTGGGGCGGTGACAGAGGTCGCAAGTTCGATATTCTGGCCAATGGTATGCGGATTGCCTCTGAGGAGTTAAAGGGAAGCAAGCCCAACAAATTTCTTGTTAAGCGCTATTCCATTCCGGAATCCGTGCTCCAGGCAGTTCCTGACGGACGTGTGACCATTAAATTCGTAGCTACCCAGTGGCTGGCCGGCGGGGTTTATGATGTGCGCCTGTTGCGACCTGAAACGGATAAAAAATAGGCCATCAAGGCGGAGTTATAGAAAACATAGGCAAACATTATGAAACGAAGATTGATGCTAATTGCAACCGTTACAGTCACTATGCTGTCTTGCACGAACGCTGAGCCTTCCCACTGGATATTTGCCCCAACACCACCGATGGGCTGGAACAGTTGGGACTGTTATGGTACCACCCTAACCGGGGAACAGGCGAAGGCGCAAGCCGAGGCCATGGCGACATATCTGAAGCCATATGGCTGGACCTATTTCACAGTGGACATCCAATGGTACGAACCCAATTCGCAGGGTCATTCTTACAGACGGGGTGCCCGCTTGGAGATGGATGAGTACAGTCGACTCATACCGGGACTGAAGAAATTCCCCTCGTCTTCAGACGGCAGGGGTTTCAAGCCACTGGCCGACTATGTGCACTCGAAGGGACTGAAGTTTGGCATCCATATCATGCGCGGAATTCCGAAGCAGGCAGTGCGTGACAACACCGCCATCCTCGGCACAAATGCCCGTGCCGCCGATATTGCCAACACCCGCTCTTTCTGCCCGTGGAATCCGGATATGTGGGGCGTGAATATGAGCAAGTCCGGCGCGCAGGAATACTATGATTCGCTCTTTCAACTCTATGCCTCGTGGGGCGTGGATTTTGTAAAGGTCGATGATATCTCCCGTGCCTACGACGAGAACCAGAAGGCTGAGATAGAGGCAATCCGCAAGGCGATTGACAAGTGCGGTCGCCCCATCGTGCTGAGTCTCTCGCCCGGCGACACGCCGATCGAACGCGGCGAGCATGTGATGAACCATGCCAACATGTGGCGTATTTCCGACGACTTTTGGGACCGCTGGCCGCCGCTCTACGGAATGTTTGGACGCCTTGACAAGTGGACGAAATACCGTGCCGAGGGAGCATGGCCGGATGCGGACATGCTGCCTTTTGGGATAGTCGAATTCGATCGCCAGACCCGATTTACCCAGCAAGAGCAGACCCTGTGCATGAGTCTGTGGTGCATCGCCCGCTCGCCGCTGATCCTCGGCGCCGACATGACCCGCATGGATGATTTTACGCTCAAGCTGCTGACCAATACCGAGGTGCTGGCCGTGAACCAGCAGAGCGCGAACAACCGGCAGGTTTCGTATGAAAACGATCTGATCGTCTGGGCGGCCGATGTGCCCGGCAGCCGGGATAAATACGTGGCGCTCTTCAACGCCCAGAGCAACGATGATCCTTTCGATTTGTCGAAAGCCACCTATCGCAGTCGTCGCTTTGGCGGTGAGCCAAAGCGGGAAGTCCTCGAGATCGAGGTTCCGATCAACAATGCACGCCGACTGGTCCTGGCGATTGATGATGGTGGCAACGGCAACTTCTATGACCATGCCGCCTGGATCGATCCCACGGTCACCGGTTCCGCCGGTACGCTGAAGCTGACCAGTCTGGATTGGAAGCTGGCCACATCGGGCTGGGGCGAGGTGCGTAAGAACCAAACGGTTGACCAGCGTCCGCTCACGCTCAACGGCAAAGAGGTCGAAGGTATCGGAGCGCATGCAGTTTCGGTCGTCGAGTTCGAACTGCCGGAAGGGTATGACACCTTCACGTCACGGGGTATGATTACCGAGGGCAGCCAGGGTAGGGGTAGGCTCGAATTCCTGGTTTTGGTGGATCCCGACAAGCAGGTCCAGCCGGAACGCAGTAGGGTGTTGGTGTCCTTTGCGGACCTCGGCATCACGGGCCGGGCCAAGGTGCGTGACTTGTGGGCACGCCAGGATCTGGGGGAATCCAGCGGTTCGTTCGAGCAGGAGCTTACACTCCATAGCGCCGGGCTCTACCGTATTTCACCAACGCCCTGAGTATTGAAAAAAAAGCATCACATGTATAAGAAGAAAACCATGAAGACAAATCTCTGGATCAACAGCACACTGGCCTGCTTGTTTGCAGCGGCCTCTTATGCCGGACAAACGAAGCAATTCAAGCTGGAGGGAAAGCCCATTTTCCAGGATGCCTTTACGGCAGCCCCGGAACCATTGGTTGTCGGCGACACGTTGACTGTCTATGTGGGCCACGCTGAGGTCCGCGGTGACCAGATGTTCAATATCACCGAATGGCTCCACTATTCGACCCAGGATATGAAGACCTGGACAGCCCTTGGCCCGATTATGAAGTTGACTGACTTCAAGTGTACGGTCGGCGAGGCGTGGGCGAAATAGACCTTTTCATTTTAATCAATTGAACATAGGAGATCATTGTTATGAAAATGAAACCGGGATTGTTTTTATTAGCCGTATTACTCACGTTCACAACAAGCGCGGTTGCCGATCCGGATCCGAACTTCTATGTTTTTCTCTGCTTTGGACAGTCAAATATGGAGGGCTTTCCGGGAATTGAACAGCAAGACAAAACGACAGTGGATGATCGCTTTCAGGTCCTGGCAACGGTTGATTTTTCAAACATGGACAGAACAACGGGCAATTGGTATGAGGCTGTCCCTCCATTGTGCCGAGGCAATACAGGTCTTTGCCCGGCCGATTATTTTGGCAGAACTATGGTTGCCAACCTTCCGGAAAAGATCAGAGTAGGCGTGGTTAACGTTTCGGTAGCCGGCTGCAAAATTGAACTATTCGATAGAGATAACTATCAGACGTATGCTTCGATGGCTCCATCATGGATGGTTAATATCATCAAGGCATACGACGGAAATCCCTATCAGCATCTTGTCGACATGGCAAAATTGGCTCAGAAAGATGGCGTTATCAAGGCGATACTGTTGCATCAGGGAGAATCAAACACCAACGACAAGGCATGGCCTTCCAAAGTCAAAGGAATATACGACAATCTGATTAAAGACTTGAATCTCAAGCCCGAAGAAGTGCCTCTGCTCGCCGGTGAACTCGTGAATGCCGATCAGGGAGGCGCTTGCGCAAGCATGAATTCAATCATTGCAGAACTGCCTCAAACAATTCCCAATTCCTATGTCATTTCTTCGAGCGGTTGCATATGTCGCCCGGATCATCTGCATTTCACTGCGTCAGGCTACAGAAAGCTCGGAAAGCGATATGCAGAGAAAATGCTTTCATTGCTAGGGTATAAGATTGCCGATCCTCTTACCCTGACCGTTCATACCGACCAAACCACCAAAACCGTCAGTACCGGTATCTACGGTCAATTCCTCGAACATATTTTCAACTCCGTTCACGGCGGGCTCTGGGGCGACCAGATTCTCAACGGCACCCTGGAACTACGCCCCGCCAGGCCGAGACGCGGCATGTGGCGTCGGGACAATGTACCAGTCACGACGCCGCAGAACTGGGAGTTCATCGGCGACGCCAACGAAGTCTCCGTGGACAGGGACAATCCATTCAACGCGGACGTCTCGATGCGAATTGCGGCCAAGTTGGGCAGTGATTTGGCCGCCGGACCGGGCATCCGTCAGGGGAATATCGCACTCAAGCAAGGCGAGACATACACGCTCTCGCTCTATGCACGCGGCAGCGGCAGCGTCATGGTGACATTCCACGACGGCGACGCGCTGGTGTTCACCAAGACCTTCACGGGTCTCACGGCCCAGTGGCGGAAGTTCACCGTCGAGTTCACCTCGCCGCGCACCGTGAACGCGGCCTCATTGACGATCAGTTCAACACCCTCGGGACCGGTCAACATCGACCAGATCTCCCTCTTCTCAGCTTCTGCCCTGGCCACCGGCGGCTACCGCCCCGACCTGCTCAAGGCCGTCGCCGATCTCCAGCCCGCTTCCATCCGTTGGCCCGGCGGTGGTTTTGCCAACAGATACATCTGGCAGAACGGCATCGGCCCCCATGAAAAACGCATCCCCCACCCCATCGAACAATGGAGTGACCGCGACACCTATCAGTTCCGCACCGACGAGTTCCTGCGGCTCTGTGAGAAGATCAAGACCGAGCCCATCCTCGTACTGAACACCTCCCGCGGTGTCGACGACGCACTCCACTGGCTGGAATACTGCATGGGCGACACAACCACCGAGTACGGCAAAATGCGTGCGGACAACGGTCACCCTGCCCCGTATCAACTCAATTACCTTGAGATTGACAACGAGCCCTGGCTCATGCTGCAATACCCCGCCTACCTCGATATCGTCAAAAGGTTCTGCCCCGTCATCCGGGCCAAATACCCGAACCTCAAACTTTCCGTTGCCGGCAGCTATGGCTACGACACCGGCCCTGGTGAGGGCAACCAGAAGGCCAACCGCAACTGGGACCCGCGTATCATCGAAGATGCGGGCAAGCTCTTCGACATTCTATCTCCGCATTATTACAACGGCATTTACTTTGCTGCCGACTTCGTCGAGGATCCCTACAAGTACGAGCAGTTTCTCAAAAGCCGCGGCGAGATCATCCGGAAATCCGAGAACCCCAACATCAAGATTTACGTCTCCGAATGGAACCTCACCAACAACCGCTGGGGCAATGACTGGCGCGTCGGCCTCTATGCCGGCGGCATCCTCAACGCCTTTGAGCGTCAGGGCGATATAGTCACCATGTCCTGTCCCGCCCTCTTCCTGCGCAAACAAGGCGTGACTACCTCATGGGATAACGCCCTGATCAACTTTGACCAGACGTCCTGGTTCCCCGCCGGCAACTACGTCGTGATGAAGCTCTGGCGCGATTCCTTCGCCCCCAATCTCCTCGCAGTGGACGGGCCGGATCATCCTCTCAATTTCGTGGCCACGCGTTCCGCCGACAAGCAGATCGTGTTCCTCAAAGCGGTCAATCCCACCAGGTCCGCCGTTCAAGCCGCTGTCCGCTTCGACGGCAATCTGACGCCCAGGACCGCAGCGATGCAACTGGTGGCCCCAGGCGGTGAAACAGTGAAAAACTCCCTCGAGGAACCCGACAACATCAAGGTCGTGGCCGGCACCGCCACAGTGGAAAACCGAACCGTCAAATTCACAATGCCGCCGCTGTCGGCAGGTGTCGTTCGCGTGACACCCTGATGTCTCGCCTGGTCGATTACATACAGGAAAGTGGCTGATTATGTTTCAGATGCAACTGCTCAGTGTGCCGGTAGACGGTGACAGCGCCATTAAAAACCAAGGTCTGTGATGAGACTGCTGTTTTTCGGATCACCTTCAAATAGCAGTTAACAACAGGAAGATTAGAACACTGAAAAATGGACATCAAGCTGGACTGAAGACAATCAGGTGACGAATGACAGAACAAGAAACGAACATGCCGCTCATAAATCTGACCTTCGGACAAACCGGGACTCCGGTAATTCGCTGCAAATCTGGCCGTATGCCTCCTTTGTTCCAACTGTTGGTTTGTTCCTATAGATCTCATACCCGAGATTATTGCCCCCTCATAGGTTTAATTTTTCAAAATCAATAGTATGATAGTAGATGTTATATGGAGAAAATTATGTTGTTTACAAGTGTAAACAGGTCATTCCAGGTAAATATCAATATCAAGGAGACGATTATGAAAACTAAAAAACTATTACATGTAATCTTTCTGTCTTCAACAGTATTATGCTTTGTCGGAAATGCTGTAGGTTCTGAGAAACCAGCGCTGAAGGACGTGTATAAAGATCATTTTCTGATCGGTGGTGCTTTTAACCGTAGACTTGTCTCGGGCAAAGATCCGAATGCGGCGGAAATTGCCATCAAGCACTTCAATACCGCCACACCTGAAAATGATATGAAGTGGCTGCTTATCCACCCTAAGCCGGATCAATATAATTGGGAGCCGGCGGACCGTTTCGTAGATTTTGCCCTAAAAAACAATATGGTCCCCATCGGCCATTGCCTCGTCTGGCACGGCCAGGTACCCCGCTGGACGTTTCGCGATGATTCCGGAAATCCATTGACCCGTAATGAGCTGCTTGCCAGAATGAAGGATCACATTACATCCGTAGTCGGCCGTTATAAAGGCCGCGTCAAGGGCTGGGATGTTGTGAACGAGGCCCTGAACGATGACGGGACGTTACGCAACAGCCAATGGCTGAGAATCATCGGCGAAGGCAAGCCGGAACAGGAATATGATTATATTGCAAAAGCCTTCGAATACGCCCATCAGGCCGATCCAAATGCAGAATTATACTACAACGACTACAGCCTTGATACGAGTAAGGAAAAATGCGATGGCGCGGTAAAGATCGTGAAATACCTCAAATCAAAAGGCCTCCGGATCGATGGTGTCGGAATCCAGTTGCATGGCGGACTGGATTATCCCGATAAGGAATCTCTCGATGGCAGCATCACCGCGTTAGCAGAAACCGGCGTCAAAGTTATGATTACTGAGCTGGATATCCGGACGCGGGCCCGAGGTTACAGAGGAGCAGATATCGGCAGAATTAACAGACAAAGCACTTCCGATTCGAATGCCGACGCTGAGCAGACACAACAAAGGCTCGCACAAAAGTACGCCGAGCTTTTTTCAGTGTTCGTTAAGCACAAGAAGGATATCTCGCGTGTCACCTTTTGGGGTGTTTATGATCGAACTTCATGGATCGGGGCTCTCCCCTGTTGTTTGACCGGAACTATCAGCCCAAACAGGCTTTCGATGCCGTGATTAAAATCGTACAGGCTGACAAGTAATTGCCCCCATGTAGGGAACGTGGCTACATCTATGTTCGGGAGACAGGATGTTATATATGTTAAGAATAATGTTGCTTAAGATCCTGAATGGCCTGCTCCCGAAAGACTATATCAATTGAAGTAAGAGTATAATAGACAGATTTAGTATATTAATTCTTACATGGACTGAAAGTGCATAGGACACCTACGAAGAGCTCAAAGTAATATGTCTAAATCCCTGTAACAAAAAAAATCTTTGAGGCATCCGTGTCACGAGGTATTAACCAATATCACTCGCTAATTGGCATCGTCCATTGAATACGTTGTCAAATAATCGTTGTTTTTGAGCCAAAATCAAGGGTGAGCAGGCTCAATCAGATTTCCAATATTACGCTTATTAAGACTATTGAAAACGTCTATTTTCCTCTTCTGAGAGCATCATGTCCAAATTTGTTTCTGATCTTATCAAATGCCTCATCCAGCCTTTTTTGCTTCTCCACTTCAGGTTCAGTAAACAACTGATGCTGACCACTACCGGCCTTCTGTAAACCGGAAACTCCAAATCCTAACAATCTTAATGCACCTGTAGATTTCTTATGCCATTTCAAGAAAACTTGCTCAGCTTCCTGCCACAATATCTTGGTAATGTTCGTTGGATGATCAAAGGTACTGCTTCTTGTAATTGTATGGAAATCATCATATCGCAGCTTCAGAGTAATTGTCTTTGCCTCCAAATCATTGAGCCTTAGTCTCTGTGCAACATCCTCAACTTGATTGACCAGCACATCAATAAGAATATCCTTGTCGGTTATATCAGTAGCAAACGTCTGTTCACTGGAAATGCTCTTGGCTTCTCTATCGGATTCGACTTCCCTGTTATCCACTCCTTGAGCTAACCGGAGTATATGTGGCGCCTGATCGCCTAATATGCTCCGAAGGATTTCTGGCTGAGCTCTTCGAAGCTGCTCAATCGTATGTATTCCTTTGGATTTCAGAGCTTTTTCCGTCACTTTACCTATGCCCCATATTCTGGAAACCGGCAAAGGATCAAGAATCTGCTGTTTGTTTTCTTCAGTGATGATCACAAAACCATCGGGTTTATTCAGATCGGAGGCGAGCTTGGCCAGAAACTTATTAGTGGCTATACCTACCGATGCCACTAGCCCCAATTGTTCTTTTATTTGATTCTTAATATCTCTGCCAATCTTTTCTGCGCTACCAAACAATCCAATACTTCCGGTAACATCCAGAAATGCTTCATCGAGAGATATCGGCTCAATCAGAGGTGTAAACTGTTGGAATATTGCGTGAATCCGCTGTGAAAACTCGGCGTACCGTTTCATTCGAACCGGCAAAACAATAGCATCTGGGCATAATCTGATTGCCTGTGACATGGGCATTGCGCTGTGAACACCGAACTTGCGTGCTTCATAAGATGCTGCACTGACTACGCCCCGCTGTTTGGGATCGCCACCGACTATAACAGCCTTTCCACTAAGATCCGGATTATCAATCTGCTCTACGGATGAGTAAAAGGCATCCATATCAACATGAATTATTTGTCGGTTTTCAGCCATCTTTTATACTTTTTGTACTGTATGAATAGTATACTGATTTCTTTACAGCGACAATTATATCCCTTGATGTGCTCGATTAAAACCTGGAACATAAATGAGTAATTTTGCTGACACCAGAAATAACACACTTAACACAATCACTCCTAAGGAATATCCACTTTTATCTGCCTGTTGCCTGTACAGCTCGAATAGCCTCTTCAATTTCCAGTTGGTCGAGTGAAGGATATTGTCTTTCTGATTGGCTGCTGTTTGATGTCTTTTTGAAAACAACGCAGTACTCATGCTTTATGGGTGGGTCCTCAAGCTTGCCGTATGTTCTTCGGTCGCTGGTGCAATTGTGCTGGACCTTGATGATAATAGACCTCAACTCTCCCTGAGGGAAATTCAGGATGTCTTTAACAATTGGTGTATACTTGCCTTTCCTACGGACGTCACCTATGAGCACTGCCAATCGGCCGCCTAGTTCCAATGCTTCGTAGCATCGCTGCAAACAAATCATAAGGAATCTTTTAAATTGTTCATACTCTTCATAGTTGCATAAGTCATTAGGGTTGTCACTGTATCGAATGATATTCCAGTATGGTGGGTGTATCCAGCAAAAGTCGAATTTGCCTGGAAGCTGTTTTTTGGTTAAATCAAAACCCTTTCGCAAGTCACCTCCCCAGTAGCTTATATTTTTCTTCTTGTACTTATTGAGACCTTCGACTACATCTCTGCTCGTGCCAGACCCTTCCATCGGATCGCAAATTTTTGTGGCCCGATATCTTAAAATGAGATTGCGTATTAATCTCCCGTCACAATTGCCGCGGTATCTATGGTCACCCCACGGCGCTCGGTTCGGATACGACACGACAGAGGTCATATCTTCGTCTTCCGCATAGAGGTCATAAAATCCATCCCCCAGTCGATTGAGTATTCCATCGCTAACCGCCTCTGAAAGTCTTGCCCGAATGGTATGCTCAGGGGTATTAGGTCTTCGTTGCAATATCTCGATGTGCATTTCATGGATATGGCATGCGCCATTTTTATCCACATATTCCAAGACGAGGGTCCTAATGGTTGTGTTTGACATTTCTATCCTCCTCTGGCTTAAATGGCCAGACCTCATGAAGTAGGTCTGGCCATAACCAAACTTTCCATCCGGACACGAAACAAGTGACAAATTCAAGACCCAGTAACGGCAAAAGAGGTCGAATTCCAAAATTTAAGGCCTTCAATATTTTAAAAATGATTAATATAGCTCTCGCTACACTATGAAGGAAACCGCAGCAAAAAAAGCTGCGGTGAAAAAGAAATGAAAGAACTCAAGCTACAGGCTCCAGAACTTTGATTGTTTTAGGTATTAGGATCTCCGTTTCAGTGATCCGGTAGTTCGTGCAAATTTCTATGTATGTCCTGACTATGTCATCGCATAGCTTGTCAAATTCCTGAACCAGCTCGACTCTCCCTCGGATCTTGCTCAAAGTCCAACCCCCGAAGTCCTCGTACATATCAACATCCCTGCCCGGTTGGGTAAAGACCTGCATATGAGCCTGCTCGAAATTTACCCTTGCTTCGGCATCGCATCTGCCGCAGACGCCGACTTTACCTTCCGGCACGGCTTGGTAATTCTTCTGACCGCAATGTGTGCAGTAGCTCTTGTAGCCGCTCGGTTTTATTCCGCCTCTGTACAAAACAACATAACCGCCACTTCTGCCGTTGATCCCCGCTTGCCACTGCCAGTTGTATTTCCTGCTGAAGTCTTCAAGCAGGTCGCTCATTTTTTCCTGCCATTCCGCGAGTTGGAACATTTCCCACCATATATCTTTATCGATATCGGAGGGCTTTTCTATTTGATGCAATTTGATGCAGTTGGCATAGCTGTTAGATCTGTTCCAGCTGTCCATGGTGTGGTATTTATGCTGAGCTCAGCATAAGGTACCATTATGTGGAGCTCCGGATTATGCCGAGCGTAACAAAGCTTATGCTCTTTAAACGGTGGATCTCCCGATTAGGACACCCATCACTCGGCATAATCCGGTGTGCTCGTTGCAGATGCAGATCATAGGCTGTTCAAGAAGCTTAGCAGACTGTCATCTGGTCTATACGTAATCGCCTTAGTCTGGCTTGGCGTCAGCTTTGCCAAAATCTTCTGTTTGTATTCCATGTCTGCATGCAGATAAACCTGAGTACTTTCGATGGATTCATGGCCCAACCAAAGTGCTATTGTTGCCTGATCCACGCCTGCTTGAAGCAGATTTACCGCATTGGTGTGGCGCAAGGTGTGAGGGGAAACGTGCTTGGATCGTAATGACGGGCATGTACGCTGTGCAATCGTGATATACTTTTTCAGAATATATGCAACACCATCACGGCTGAGCTTGGAGCCTCTGGCGTTTGTAAAGAGAGGGCTGTTCAGATCTCCATGCTGCAATTGTAACCATAATTTCACTACTTTTGCGGTTGCTTTTGTTAGAGGGACACACCGGTCCTTGCGACCCTTACCGTGACAGTGAAGATAAACACTTCGCCCTAAAACCACATTACCGCACTGCAGATCAGTCAATTCTGATGCGCGGAGCCCAGTTTGAGTTGCCACGAGTAGAAGCGCAAGATCACGGCACCCAAGCGTAGTATCACGGTCAATCGATTTGATCAGAGCCTCGGTTTCCGTAGGCGTGAGGAAAGACACCAGTTTCTTTTCCCATCGCTTGATTGGAATTGCCAAGACTCTTTGAATAAGATCGGCCTGAGCTGGCTCTTCAAATGCTATATAATGAAAGAATGATCGAATTGCGGCAAGCCGGACGTTACGAGATCTCACTTTGTTACCTCTTTCTTTTTCCAGGTGATTCAAGAAGTCGACAATCACAGTCGCATTCAAATCTTGCAGAGTGATCCTAGAGGGAGACTTACCGCAGTGTTGCTGGAGATATCGAAGTAATAGCCGGAATGTGTCACGGTAGGAAGCTATAGTGTCTACACTAGCATTACGTTGTTGCATAAGCCTGTCAGTGAAGAAAGCCTCCAATAACGTCGCAAACGATTTTGACGATCTCATACTGCACCTCCTATCTTTTCTTCCAAACGAGATAAGGCTAGGCCCATGAGTTCAGGGATAGCAGTCAGATACCAGTAGGTACGACTTATACTCGTGTGTCCCAAGTAGGTAGACAGGGCATGAATCCTGGCATCAATGTCCTGACCTTCTTCATAAAAAGATACAAATGATCTAACCGCAAAAGTATGGCGAAGATCATGGAGTCGTGGCCCTTTGTGTTGTCCTGGTTTGCGAATACCTAAATCAAACAATACTCTCCTGTAGGTTTGACGGACTGTGGTATACAAAGGTCGACTAGCATTCCGAGTGACAAAGAACGGCGTGTCCCTCCTGCAAGTGAATTGCCGATTACGTTTGGTCACATACTGCTTGAGTGCGGCTTGTGTCGTAGAATGTAAAGAAAGGAGTCGCGACGTGTTTAGTTTCGCATTTTGAATAGTAATCGTGCCCTCATCCAGATCTACATCAGCATTATTGAGGGTCAAGGCTTCTCCCACACGCATGCCTGTAACCCTTAGCAGTCCGAATAATGCCCAATAGGCGAGATTATCTTGTGAGCTCAATTGACGGGTTGAATCCAAGATTTGGATGATCTGTTGATCAGTGTAGATAAATGGAGCAGGTCTTTTGTATTGGCGAATCAAGACATGGCGAGAAGGTATCTCTGTTCGCGCATCAATGGTTTTCCAGTAGGTAGCAAATCCACGCAATATACTCAAACGCGAAGTCCACCATGCTGGATCAGTGTGCTGGGGCTTTCTAGCCCATTGCAGGGCCAATTCTGCGGTTAGATACGATGCCTTCTGAGTCGCGAAGAACCGGAGAAATTCACGTAATACCGGTTCATGTTTCTGTAATTTGAAGCCAAGTGAACGACGCATGGCGAGATAATCTGTTAAAATGGTCTGTGGACTTTTCATGACACACCTCCTGGCCAGGGCTGAGCTACATTTTTTAGGTTGTTCATATCAATGTGTGCATAAATCAGTGTATTGCGGGGATTCTCGTGTCCAAGCATCCTGCTAATTTCAGGCAAGGTTGCTCCACCATGTAGTAGATGAGTTGCAAAGGTATGCCGCAGCAAGTGAGCCCCCTTGTGTGGAGGGTTTAGCCCCGCACATTCCAATGCCTGCTTCACAATCTGTGTAACTGAATCGGATCCCTGAAACCCCATGTAAGGCGCCCGCATGCGAATGAATACTCGTCGCGAAGAAGACGGAGGGCGACCATGCTGAAGGTATTTTACCAAAGCTTTACCCACATCATCGGGCAGCGGTATTCGATTTCGTTTACTCCCTTTGCCGCAGATTGTAATCTGACCGGTTTCCCAATCAATGTTATCCAAAGTTAATGAACATACTTCGCCGGCTCGTAGCCCCAGACGGATCAACAACAGAACTGCATAATCACGCATGCCCTTAAGAGTATCCCGGTCACATGCCCTCAAAAGGTTTTCGACATCGAATGGTTTAAGATAAGTGGGCAAGCGAGTGCCTTTCCATGAAGGAATTCGAGGAATGCTGGATGCGATGTCTCGGCGAATATACCCACGCAGATAAAGGAATCTACAAAAATCTCTAAACACAAGAATTATATTTTTTCGGTACTGTACACTAAATTCATGGTCATGCTTCTCAATATAGCGTATGAAATCTTGTGCCTTGAGATGAGAGATTCGAACAGGTTTATGACCAAATCTTTCCTCAAGAAACCGACGAGGAATCAGGCGACGATACGCGAGTGTGGACTTCGCGAGTCCTCGCTCTTGCCGTAGATAGTCAACGTATTCTTTCACGAGGCTGACCACTCTACTCATCGTTTGGGGCGGTGGCCGCTTGATAACCCCCGTTTCCCGTAAATACGAAAGGAACAATCGGTGCGGAGCACTGCTAAGGATCACACCTCTGTGGTGCTTCAGGCTGTTAATATGGTCGTATATCCTGTGCTCATCTAGTACGGAGATGCCAAGACCCCGCTGTTCAAGCCAAATACTTAAGTGACCAATGCATCGGATATAATCCTGTCCGACGGCGGCAGCGTAGCCACGGTCACAAAGCCGATTGGCAAATCCATCTATATATGGAGCCAATGGCCCTCGCTTCCAACGTTTTAGCGCATGCGGTTCATCGAAAAACGGATTGTTAGTTCCTACAGCCATAATGTGTCTCCTAAAAAAAGTAATAAAATTGTTTTTCAGGAACACATTATAACTTGTTTAGTCCGACTAAAGCCTCGCTACTGGCCGGATTTGACGACCAAGTTATGCTGAGTACCAAAAGTGCGAATTATATGCAAACCCGCAAATCAGATGTGTTTTCATTAGTCTAAGTTCTTTACTCGGCATAATCCGGAGCTCCACATAATGGTATCTGAAGTGCTTTTTCAGAAAGGCTGTTGTGGTCTCCCTGTGTCGTTCGTCAACTTCTTTGTAATACATCATATCACCTCTTAAATCTAATCCATAATTAAGGCGCCTTTTTTCATGGCCTCGCCTATATTTGTATAGGCACTGTCAAGAATCTGGCTTTCAGCCAATTCCTGCTCGCTGTCATCGATGAGATTCAGCACAAAAAAGCTGTTATCATCAGGGTAGTATCTGATATGCTTTGAACTTCTCAGGCCACCATTGAGCAGGATGAAACAATTCAGTCCGTCCTCATTCTTTGCCAGCTCCTTGAGTTGTTCGATTGTAGTTATTCGTCTGTCATTGGTTTCTTTTTTTGTCATAGTGTCACCTCCAATAAAAATGCTTAGCGATAGCCAAGATTTGCTATCGCTAAGCATAGATTAACTTTAACACACACCGACATTGATCTCCGAAGCCAACAGATTGACTTGGATATCAGTATCAACCGGCAGCTGCCGCAGATACCTGGTGAACTGAGCAACCATGAGCCCGGCGGCGATATTTGCACAGTAGATTGTTGTCTTGGCTGCGCATGGCCCGACAAAAGCCTCATCCGCATTGAACAGTGTAGTCGGATAGTAGTTTCGAGATTTGTCATTGTATACTGTTAGTATTCGAAGCACCTCGGCACTCATCCGACCATCAATATAAAACGAAACCTTATCCTTCACCGATTCCCAGATCAAACGCCGAACGTCGATTTTATCGACAGCACAGAAAACGATATTCCCGACCTCCATGCTCCTACGAAACCGTTCAGGCACAGCATGGATCTCACACGCAGAGTTTATCCTCTGACACAGCTCTAATGTCGCATTAACTTTTAGTTTGCCCATATCCGTTTCCAGATAGCCCTGGCTGGCCAGATTGCTGATCTCGACCGTGTCATGGTCAACAAGCTGCAACCACCGAATCCCTATAGCAGCCAGCTGCAAGGCAACCTGCCTGCCGATAGCACCAACGCCTATTACAGTGGCTTTACAGCCTCTAACTCTCTCGGCAGGCACGATATCTTTTTGCCGGCTGTATCGTTCATCGTTTCCCGTAGTCATAGTATCATCACCCCCTCTTCGTCCCACAGATCCGGTCTATCGGCCAGCTCATCTAAAATAAACTGCCTTTCCGGGGGTTCCATCTTCTCGAACTCATCGAGGAAGTCATATGGCAAGGCATAGTCGCTCAGATCATGACTGCTGGAGTCTGGTATCGTGTTGGATCGCTCAGTCAGCCATTCAATTGCTTTGACGTTCGTAGTGTACTCGGTATCCCACAATTCATGATTACTCGACCCAAAGTCCTGACTGTAATCTATCCCCACAGGAATCAGTACCTGGCCTCCGGGGCCTACATTGAAGCGCAGCTTGGCATATGTATTGTTGTCCTGAGCAACAACAAACATTAAAGCCCACTGGCAGGTGCCGAATACTCTTTCAAAGGTCTCGTCATCTATTACGCTCGGTTCAGGCGAATCGCCTGGATGCGAGTGCAACCAGATTCTCCCGAATTGCTCAGGTTTTCTACCAAGATCAACCTGGTCTTCAAAAAAATTGGCAACTGACTCATCGTCAAACTTAACGCTGACGCATGTCACTTCCTGTTTGACTGTGATGAATTCTCTAACGAAGAGCAAATCATCAGGATCGGTGATTCCAAAACCACCGACCTCGTTATCTGATCTATCTCTGAAGTACAGCAGCTTCGCCCACGCTGTTGGGCTGAATCGAATGGCAAAGTATTCTCTTTCATTTCTCTCAACTCGCCAACTTGGCCTCTGTTGTCTCTGTTTGAGGCCGGTTTGTATTTTCACATTCTTTGATTTCTGTTTCTTGTTGTTCATTTTCTTTCTCCTGTTCTTCTCTGCAATTTGGACATAGTTCATTTTCCAGACACGATTGGCAAAACAGCTCTCCGCATTCTTCACATTCACTGACACAGCTGCGGCACAGCATCTCCTCGCAATACGAGCACTGCCCGCTGCAGCCTAAACAGACAGTTTCCTCACAATCGCGGCAGTAAGTGGAACACTCGTCACAGTAGTCGTGCTCGCAGTGATCACAATAGTAAATGTCATCCGAGTTAACCGTGCGTCCGCAGTCATAGCAGGTCGTACCATCCCAGTCGTCAAGAGGTACGTACGGGCTGTCCGGGCTGTAGGTATTCAGTATGCTCCTGACTATTGTGAAAAAATCACAGATTCTGCCATCTTCAATAGCAGCCTTAATAGAGGCAGAACCATCCCCTTCACAAAGTTTATTGCTGTTTACGTGCGGATGGGTAACTCCATCATCTGTAGAAGCAGGATTCGGTTCAAGGGCAATTACTATGTACGGGCTGATGTTGTACAACTGGTCGAGCTTATTTAGCTCCAACTGAATCTTGAACGGACCCAGATAGACATCCTCTAGGGTGATTGATTCTGTTACAACGGAGATTGTGTTCTTCGATGCGTCGAATTCGATGCCGCCGAATTCATTCTCAAGAGCATCCAATTCATTGACCAATAGTTGCAGTGTTAAGATTTCTTTCTGTGGCCTTTCGGTCAAAGGCCGGACTTTCGGCAGTGTATATCCCACCTCTCCGAGTAAATTGTCTACATTTCTACAGCACTTCTGAGCTGCTGAAAGCCAGCCTCGTTTTACGGAAGCCGCCATTTTCCGGGATTCGGTAGTAAGCCTTTGAAGCTGGCCGGTGATATTCGTCAGCTGTCTGTTTAGTTCCATGTACCGCCCGAGCTTGAGCTGCATCAGGTTTTCGCGGATTCCGTTTGCCATTCGGGCTAATTTCTTCCTGTCTTCCATAAGAGACCCTTTCAATAAAAAAGGGCATCCGCCTATAACAAAGATAAGCAGATGCCCTAAGTGACATTTCCGAAACGATGTGTCTAAACTAACGCTCCCTCGATCTTGGTCGGTGTTATAGTGACACGATCATTCTCCTGCAAAACGTAGTCACGGGCTACCGGCTGCCGGTTGACTCTAATCAAAAAATCATCCGGTTTTCTGCCGTACATCTTCTCGTTGAAGAATGTTTCAACAGTTGTGCCTGGAGTGACATCCACATAATCTGCAAATCCTGATCCATCGTTATTGATGTACAAAAGTCTCATTTTGTTTCCTTTCAATTTTGTTGGTTAAAGATTGACTGTTTCTTACATAGTGACATTTCGGCACAGCCCATTATCCTGGCGGGCTGCGCGCATAAATTTTCCTGTCTTTCATAGAGTTTCCTTTCAAATTGAGGTTTCAATTACTGATGATTTGTTGAAGTGGTCGAATAGAGGATAAAGAGGCTACGAGGTGGCTCGTTCATCAATAAAGACATCCGTTAGCTTGAACTCCTCGATCATCCTGCAGCCGCAGCGGCTGCACAGATAGTGCATATGTATCGCCTCGATGCCGATAAACTCTCTTTCTTTAAGCACCCGCTGATTACAGCCGGCCCCGCATTTGGGACAGCTATCAACGACAATAGGTGCGTTCCTGCTGAGAGTATCACTAAGCATCTTGCGAAAAGCCTGGCGGTTCTGCCTCTGGCTTGTCAGCTCAGTCTCAGGCAGGCTGTCTAAGAACTTAAATCCCCCCTGGCAGACCTGCTGCAGGTCCAGCTTGACCGGCCTGACTATTATCAGTTCGTTCACGACGAATCTCACGGCCTCGGCCTCACTGCTAAACGTACCGGCTTCATAAGATGGACCTATAGGCTGGTGATGGTCCTGGCTCTCATCGATCTGTTCAATATGTATACAAACTTTGTAACTATTCATGTTACTGTTCCTTTCCGGCTCTTATGCCTCACTTACAAACTCCAATCTTTGACGTTGTCTGGCTCGTGCTATCTCGGTATTCAACATTACCTCTTGCAAAGGCGTCAAATTCACAGGTTCTCCGTTGACTGATCCGGCCAACCTGTCCCGGATATACTCTTCTTCCACAGATTCGATGTCTATACCGCACAGCCACTGCCTAGCGTGTTCGACCTTATCCAGTCTCGGAGGCACTCGCAGGTAGTACAACTGCCCGGTAGATGGGCACTTTAAGACCGCTATGGCTAACTGCTCATCGAATCCGACCGGTATGGTGGATCCATCGTCTAACGCGAATATCTTGTTGATATCCACCTTTAACAGACGGTTGTCTCCATCTATATCGCAGGCCGTAAACGGCAGCTTATTGATCAGCCTTTCGGGTCCTATCTTCTTCATCAGGGCGGCCCTTAGCTGAGCGTTGTCTGTTTTTAGAATCTCACGTGGATCCAGATCATCAGGTCCTGCGTAAAAGACCTCTTTGCTCACGGCTACTCCCATAATAAAGTAATGCTTAGCTTTGCCTTGCTGCCATACACCAACCCGCTGGCGGTTGATGACCTTGCCGTAGCTCGACTGCCTTCCTCGGGCATCGTACAGCCTGATCTCATAGTCCGGCTGGTTACTCCACGTATGACCGTAGGAGGTTATATTGAAAAGAGTATCCCGGATCTTCTCTAAAAGACCTTCTGTGCGTTTCCAGGGAGTTCTGACCCTTGCGGTCACTTCCAACCATAGACTGCCATTGGGCCGATACAACCGGAACTTTTTCCTGTATGGTGTCCAGATGTAGGCCTGACGGCCATTACTGTATATGAACTCTTCCAGTACGAACCGTCCATTTCTGCTCATCTGGCGGAGTGTGCCTTTGTGTTTGCCTATCTTGAATCCCTGGACCTCATGGAACACTCCTTCGGCTGGCAGCTTCCGGTAAGATTTGTACCGACTGACGGTCTTTAGCACGCCCGGTTTGGATCTGTCGATCTGTTTCTTTTCCCATCTCGTCACAGTTTCTTCGCCCGGCCTGGACACTGGACGTCCTATGTCTTCAACCTCTGTAATCTGCCCATTATTTACAGTCAGAATGATCTCCTGCTGCCCGCCGTCTTTCCATATCCGGACGGAACCGTTATCGATTTCGAAGCGGCGGTTACACGACCAGCCGCCTTTTATTGTTAAAAGCTGCATTTTCTTAGCTCCTTTCATGAATGTCTTTCAGGGCTGACTACAGGTCAGTCAACCACTCTTCTGTTGGTGGTCTCATCGTACTCCCGTTGTGCATAAACTACGTACCTGCCTTCCGGGACTTGCATAGCGTTGTGTTCGGGATGTTTCAAGGTCGCTGACCTGGCCACCTTTAACAGTATGACCGGCCCAGTTATAGCCCCGAGTCCCAGACTGCCCAGGAAGCTTCTTCGGCTTATGTAACCTGAACCCGCCGTGCCTGCAGATACCGTACTATTGTTTAACTCTACCGCATCAATCTGGCCGCCCTCAAACTCGTGCTTGTGGCCGGTTATCTCGCCTTCTGCAATCACACGGGGATCGTCCACCTTCCGGCCCGCCTGTTTGAACAGGTTTTGCCACTGGTCTATTAGGTTTTCCGGCACCGGTATCAGTACCATTTCACCATGTCTGTACGCTTTCATAATTTGCTCCTTTCAAAACTTAAAACTTGCGCAAAAAAATGCCTCCCGCACTGTGCGAAGAGGCTGTTCTAATTCATCTTTCCTTACGATACGTTCATGCAATCATAGGCATCACCTCACTTTCAAATTCACAACTAAGATTATTTTTGACCTTCTTGCTTTTCTTGCAGCGCTTGTAATACCGCTTCCACATCCGACTTGGCCTGCTCCAAAACCCGTATAGCTCCGTTTAGGGTACCCTCGCCGCCCTCGATGATCTCTACGACTATGAAGGTGAACAAGCCATCTCCGATGTTTTCACTGGTGACTTTGGCCGATAGGTTCTGAAGACTACGGCAGTCCCTGTCGGCATCAATCGGCAAAAGGTCGGCATGCGGATAGGCATCATAGATGATCCTTGCGATATTGATCTGTTCTTTGTTCTTAGGCATGATTTTTCTCCTTCTAAACATATATGGATTTTTTCTTGGGGCTTAAAAAGTAACGTGGTCCGTTTCACAGCCAGGGCGGAACCTCTCTGCCCAATGCTTCTAAAACGCTCCGGCAGGCAAATTTGTAATCTTTACCGTTACAAGACCGTGCTATGACCGGATATTTACGGCTCTTTGGCCTAAAACCGCAAATAGTATAGAGCTGTTCCTGGAATGTAAATTCCTTGCCAAGGTCAGCAGGTTCAAGGCCAAATAGTTTTGCGTTCTGCCTGAAAGAGTCGCTTTCTTCGGTGATCGCCTCGCCCTTGGAGTCCACTACGGCTATCTTTAGCTGAAATCTGCAATTGCTTGTCCGAAAGGTGCAATTGCCTAAATCGATCACTACGCCCAGCTCCTTCGCTAACGGCTTTAAGGCAGCTTTCAAGCGTTTTCTAATGTACGTTACCGTTGGTTTTTCCAGTTTTTTGATTATAGTTTCCATTTGTTGGTTCCTTTCAATAGAGTAATATTCTGTTTAACTCTTGCTTTACGACATGCGACAATTTAGTGGTGGGCTTTGACTATTGCATCTTGACGGATCATAGTCCCGGCAGCTCGACAGAATGTCTGGTATCGAGCTTTTCGTGTCTAACCGGCTGTTCCCATGATGTCCTGTTGGATTATATCGAAATCGAGCTGCTTACTGTGTTTCTTTATCCATTCCCTGACTGCCCGGAGTCCTTTTCGACCGTGATAGTCCTGCTGCTCTTGCATGTACTTGAACAGGCCTTTTTGTGCAGCAGTTCTGCTGCCGTATGCCCGGACATGAATGACCACATCTTTATCTGTGACAATCAGCACCCAGTCTATTTTCTGCCGGCCGATATTTCATCACAGGTATTTATCCTTTCGCATAGTCTGCTGACATCTTTGAAATCCAGCGGTTTCAACGAGCCGCTGTCTGTGGCGATATCCTTAATTGTCTTGTCGGGAATATCCGGGCCCAATCGAAGATTCTCATCCTGATGGAACCGCAGGGCCGCCAATATAGTGGCCAGCTCACGTTCATCGATGACTAATTCAAATTGTTTTTTTACACGTGACATAATGGTCTCTCCTTATAAAAGATTTTTTCAGTCAACCATTCGCTCTCATGTACGTTATGAAGATGGTTTTACGATCTTTAATGCTTGCATTTGCGCTCCGAGCACAAGCAAGTAATCTCTGTGTCCAGATGCTGGGGTTCCAGAGCTGACAAAAAGGTATCACTGTCCATCTCATGGACCTTCCGCTGCCCTTTTTCCCGAGCTTCGGCCTCATTTTTCGCTTGAATTTCGAGCAGGACCGATCCCGCATAACGCATTCTTAGCTGATATTTTTTCATTTTTCGGGCCCTTTCACTCAAACACTGTCTATAACTTCATAGTCGGTGATCTCGGCATCCAGGATATCAGCAGCAGTCGTAGTATCATTTACCGTATAGTCCAGTTCGTTGACCACCTCTGAAACCTCAACGCCATCATCGACTAACATTACAACCTTCATCTCTAACTTTACGGTTACTTTTCTCATAGCTATCTCCTGAACAAGAAAGGGCACCTGCCCGATTTCAAACAGATGCCCTGATTACTATTTACGGTTCGGAGATGGTGAGAGCTCAATCTTCGTAGCTGACACCAACATCGGCAATAAATCGCAGCAGTCCGGCCAGATCGTGGTCCTCGAAGAACACATCCTTCGTAGCATCGGCGACCGTGCCATCCAGCCATTGTTGGACCGGAAGAGTCGGCAAGGTGACAGTCAGACCTTCAGCCTCAATCGCCACTCTCCTGAGCTTTTGGACTATCTGGCTTCTCCGCTGAATCTCATCAAATGTGTCCTTAACAGGTCCCGGATGGCCGATGACTTCTCTTAAGGTTTTGATCTCTTCTGCAAACTGCCGCGACTGCTCACCTCCCACATCGAGGCTATCCAGTACCTCTTCAATTGCTTCATATACTTTGTTAAGCATGGCTGCCTCCTTTCTTTGGTTGAGTGTTCTCTCTGCGGCCTAATAGGCTGGCAGCATACTCCTTGATCTGTTGCCATTGGCTCTGTAGGTCAGTAGATAGGCTGGAAGCATACTGGTTCCCGAACTTTATCAGGAACTCGTATGCGACCTTGTCGCCATGCTTTTTGGATATTATGCAGGCATCCAGACACCGGCCGTTCCATAAGCCTCCTTTCATTGGGCCTGTGAATACCTTTTCCCCGTTGTCGGCTAGATACTGGGCGGCCGCCTCGTAATGGTCCATCTCTTCATTGTCATTGCAATCGGCACCGTTCTTAGACAGGTCCACTTCAGTACTTTTGCCTTTCGAATCGATGACATGCAATACAGGTGGCAGGGATTCGGGATCTGTCATTATCCTGTGTGTATATTCCGCAGCTTCGCGGATATCGCCGGAATTCACATCGATAATATATACAACACGGAACAAAGGCTCGTCGCCCTTATCTTCCGGTGGCGGCTCAATCCTCAGGCCTGGGGATGCGTACCTGCCTTGCTGCAGGCCCCATGTGTAGGCTTCATCACAAGTAACGCAGAGCGCACGCACTTGGTCAAATGCTATTTCCACCGATACAGGCACCTCTTTTATGGCCTCATTCTCACAGAATGGATTTTCACAATACTTTTCCATAAATAACCTCCGTAATCTTTGAGTTGATATTGAAATATTTGACTAATCACTTTCTTCGTTGTCCTTGAACATCTCCGGTGCAATCTCCTGGAGCATCTTCGGCTTGAACCATAAGTCACGTTCGATTGGAAGTCCCATCGGGCCTCGGACTTCTTCCAGCTCACTTAAGAGAAAATACCCGAATTCCCGTTCGTGACCGAAAACCAATCCGAAGAATTTATAATCTACCTCGTTTTGAGATTCGTCCAGCACAGGCTCTCCCTCAATCGCCAGCCAAGTCCAGCTCGAGCTTGGTGTGAAGTACTTAACATATGCAACGGCCTTGCCGCCTTTGCCATCCTGGGAATACAACGGTGGTAAAATCTCACGAATTTCCGGCGGCAGCAGCTTCATTCCACGGACCTTGTCGTTGGCTAAAACCCTCTTAGCCCGTTCAACAGCTACAGTATTGCCTGCTGCGATTGCATTTTCTTGGGGTATGCCGCAGGCTTCAGCAATGCCGCACAAAAAGCTCGCCATGTTTTCAGCCTGCTTCTTCCTGTCTGTCGGATCGGACTCTATAGCCGGTATCGGCTTGCCGATCACTTCTACTTGTGCTGCTTCGAGTTCGATGACTACCCTGCCATTATCGTGACCATACCATTCTATGTATGGTGTCGATCCATAGTCACAAGGCGGCAGTCCCGCCGTTATATCACCTGCATTTCCTGTCTGATGCTGAACAAAGCCCTCGAAATAGTCACCAGGATCAATGTCAGCCTGATCCTCGTAGGCATCTCCTATAAAATGAATCTTCGCTCCTCTAATATCTCTGTGGAAGTTACCTTCCAGGTCAAAGGTCACCTTGTCTTTCATGCCGGCGAACTTCATCCACCCCGCGACCTTATTGGGGCATGTATTATCAAGTTCGCCCTCAACTAAATACTGTGTTGGTCTCCAGGCCATAATTTCACCTTTCCTTTCTTTGATAAGATGTGTTTAAAAACAAAAAGCACATCTCTCGATTTTGAAGATATGTGCTTTGACAATTAATAATGTGATTTACATTAACCGGGTACTACAGGTGGTTTTACACGCTCTATCCTGCCATTCTTGAATAGAATCTCAAGACTGCAATCTTCTAAGATTGTCACCTTCTTCCATTCGCTATGCAAAGGATGCAGCTCTTTTATAAGCTGCTGCCTTACCGTCTCGTACGGGCCAATCAGTTCATTCCAGAACTCATCAAGCTCCTTTTCAAAGTCGTAGAGCTGGGTATCATAGCTGTCGCCTTCATCGTTGTATCCACCTAAATGGAACCAGATATTTTCACAGGACAGGTGGTTTCTTGCATTCTTTGTTACGCATACAGTCTCATCTATCCAGCGATGCCTATTATTGGGCTCTTCGATTATCACAGCCATATCAACATCAGAGTTGAATGTTTTATTGTCAGATGTCTCGACTTTTATAGATAGCCTGTCAACACATACTAACTCGCCGCAATTGATCGAATTCCTCAGCAGCTCTTTGCCCTTTGAAACTTCAATCCTTGTTACTTTCGGCAGATTGGTCCAGCTGTAGCCCATATAACCATTATCAATAGTTACCGGCACAAAAGGTTTGTCCTTAAATTCTCCCAAAGCCGCCAGAAGATGGGCATTCGCCTCCGCCATATCATCATCACAGTCGTCATCAAAGCACAGATAGCAATCTTCGAGGTTGAAACCCTTCGGCATAACGACCTCGACAGGATCGTTGCACTCGCCCCAGATAAGACCTGGTTTATACTGAGGTTCAGCTTCAGGAAGCTCAATACCGAGCTTCTTTGCACGCAGGTACTCTTCGTAATAAAGTGTGTGAGTTTTCTGCTTCTGGAAGTATTTGTAATACTCCAGCTCTATCATCTCTTTGAGCCTTTCAAAAGCCGCATTTTCAACCAGCATTGTTCTGGCAGGCAGCATTAACCTTATATCTGTCTGGTCCGCTATATCCACAAGGATGGTAAGACCGTACCTCTGCTTGCCTGGCCAGTGATCGAGCTGAACTACCTGTCCGTGGAAATTGACAAGAACTCTTCCGCAATACCAGTTTGTCGACCAGTCCCTGTGATAGTTGGATATCTCTTCTGCAACTTCGATCCTGCAGCCCGGATTTTCGTAATATGCGGATTCGCCCCTGCAGAACGGCATCGAGTGGCATAGCTTGCCATCCACAATCACTCGTATCCCGGCAAAAACTGCATGTTTTTCAACCAGATCCATATCCCAGGGCTTTTCGTCTCTGAACTTCACAGTGGTTCCTTTAATGGTTTCTTTGTGTTGTGATACTTCTACAGGCTTACCTGTCCAGCCATCTTTATCGATGACAGTTTTTCTATTGCCGGAAACAATAGAAACTTCTCTCGGAGCCAGGCTGAAAAGTCCTACCCCAGCGGGATCTTCTCCAGCTTCCATTTTTTCATCCCAGCCGCTGCCGCCAAGGTCCAGCAGCTTCTGGAAATCCTCAATGCCGGAGCCGTTGTCCCGGACAGTTACAAAACCATCCTTGTTCGTAATTCTTACCTCTGTTGCTCCTGCTCTTCTTGCATTCTGCAGGATTTCGACAATCCTGCCTTCGACAGTACCTGTAAAAAGCCTGTCAGCTTTGGTCAGTAATCTCGGATTGACCTTTGCACAAATTACTTCTTGCATAATTTCACCTCTGTTAAAAAGCGATGGCACGCTCTCTGAACAGAATGAGCGTGCCATTTGAGTACAATTTATGTTTTTTACAAATGTTTATAGAAAACAGGCTCTCGTCGACAGAGATCCTGATAAATCGGTTTAGAGAAAAATCTACACAGAACTTCGGCTGGCTTACGCCAATCCAAATTTCTCGTCGGGAATCGCTTCATAATGACACGGGTCTTACCCCGGTGCTTTTATGTGCGGGACTTCCCCCAACAAGCGCGGTTTTGTGGATGAACGGCTTGTGTTTTTTTGATTGGTTAAGCTATGGGAATACGCAGAAGTATTTAAGATTTTCGCTTTGAATCAATGAACCTGCTTTACCATGTGGCCATCTTCAAAGTTAGTTTGCAGAGCCTTTTGTCTCAAAGCGTATCGCTCCCTGCTTATCCTGATGGCATAATCGCGAAGCTGTGTGCCGAAGACCTTTTCGATAAACACGATGGTCTCGAATGCCCCGACATAGGTGCGGCTGAATAAATGATGGAACCGCCACCTTACTCCCTGCCGGGTGATGCCGAAGGTCTCGTGTATCTTGTCTCCGTATGTTCCTTTCAAGATCATCCGGCTTGGCTCACCAGGCCTGAGCTCCACCCACAGGTCTTTTGAATCCATCAGCTTCTTGAGTCCTTCTAAGAAGATCTTGTCCTTTTCGGTCATCACATTTCATCACCCATATGGTCTGGCCTTGTTGCCGGATGGTTACGAGCCCGGCATGTTCCAGGAATATGACGCCTATAAATCGCCATATCAGATCACGCCGCGGGTCTTCAATAAGAGCAGGGATCTGTTGCAGGGTAACGGATCCCGCTTCGAGACAGGACCTTATATGGTCTTGGTAGCGATTCAGATCGAACCTACCCTTCAATTCCATCAGCGCAGGTGCCTCAATACCGCTGCCCAGGTTATTCATCGCATCAATCAGGCCCGGAATAGAGTTCAGGTCCGGGGTCTCCAGGCTCAAGGGTCCGGAACGGCAGTCGGCCAGCATTTCCTGAACACGCTGTCTCAAATCTTCCTTTCGCTGCCGGGACTCGGCCATCTTTTTTTTAAAATAACCGGCGTCAAAGACGATACCATCGAACAGAAACACTGAATTGATCTGCCGGCCGCAGGACCTGCACTGGTATCGCCTCACCCGCAGTACAGGTGTCCCTCCACAATGAGAGCATCTTTGAAATGCCACGGTCGGATCGAACTGGATTCCGCATGCATTACACCTGCACTTGCCATCGCCGAGCATCGTCAGCGAGCCGTTGCACTTGACGCAGCGGCAGCCCAACAGCATGACGTGGTAGTAGAATCGCTTTGCCCTTTCCACGAATTCCTGCACGGCCGCCGCCATGTCAAACGCCAGTGCGATGATGTTCATTCTCCCATCGGCTGGTCCTCAGCTTGGTCTGCGGGTCTTTGGTTATGGGGGGTGAACTTACGCTTGCAGCTTCTGCAGAATCTGAGCCTGCGAACACCCATCGTCTTGGTCTTCCGAATGCCCTTGCTGATGGTGTCGGTCGAGCCACAGCCGGCATACGGACATTTGAACGGTCTTCCTCTTGCCACGAATATCACCTCCTGCGATACCTGCAGGGGACCTCAACTATATAAACTTGTCGGTTTGGCGGCTGGCACGCACTTTATTGGACATCATCCGGAACATCTTCTGGAGGCTCTTCTCGCCCGCCGCCATGCGAATCGATCACCACGACTTTTCCATCCTCAACAAGGCACCGCCGCAGATCTCGATTCAGCCAGTACCTGCCGGCGTCAATCAGGTCGTATCGCTTGAAGGACTCGAACCGTTGCTTCTCAAGCTCAAGGCTTTCGACGGCTTCGTCAATGGTCTTGCCCGCGTCCACAGCGTCTTCGATCGTATCAATGCAGTCTGCCTGTTTCGGATACCTGAACGTCCTATCAATAAAAAACTGTCTTTTAGTCTTTTTCTCCTGCTTGTCCCATTCCTCTCGGACAGAGCCTTCCAACACAACGTCAAATTCCTTGATCTCGTATGTCTGTGGCTCCAGGAATGGAACAGCGAATATCGTATGGCAGGTCCGCTCAAACTGCCGTATCTTGAAGAACTCCGGACTGTGGACAAACTCCTCGCCGTCCTTACACTTGATATCGTTCTTCCTGATGAATTCGGTGAGGTTCATGGATCATCGCCGTCAAAGTGTTCGAAATCATGGTACTGATCAGGATATTTGCATCGTACACAGTTCCGGTTTGTGATATCCCCATCGTATCGTTTGACGATCTCGTCCCCAACAAACACCACGGTATCGGTCACATCAGCAAACGACACTTTGCTTCCGCACTTGAGGCATTTGCCCCCCTCGTCAAAACCAGGCTCCATGGCGACATCATCTGGTGTTGCCTCCTCCCACAATGTGTGAAGGGCCCTGTAGACCTTTGCAGGCGTATGAGTATCCTTGTCGAGATGCGTTTCCAATATCTTCATCGCTTCCTCCTTGCTCAGCTCTATCATGTTATCCAGCCACTCATCGAGAGCAATCGCCTGCCTGTGACGGCCGTTGAGATTCTGCACATCGTTTACGTGAATCTCGTTAGCATCCCGGATCAGTACAAGATCCTCTTGGGTTAGCGGTTGCCCCTTCTCAATCTTGGTCAGAATCGCCTCGTGTCTCTTGATGAGCAGCCTGTTGAGCCGCTTGTTCTCTTTGTCCAGGTCGCTGTCTGGTTCCAGGGCCGCGGTCATCACCTCATTGTCATCTTCCAGAGCAAATACGATCTGTTTCCTGATCGTCCGATTCATTTCTTATCACCTCCATAGTTTGTCATCGCGTCACAGGTGCAATCGTATAATATATCCCAATCTATGTGTCCGTTGAGAAGCCCCTTCTCGGCCAGGGCCGCCCATTGGTCGAATTCCGCCTGGCTCTTTGGCCTTCTACCCATCGACAACTCGAACTCCTCGGGACAAAGGTGCAGGATGATTCTGTGGTCCCTGATTCTTCCATGTGCCTTCTCATTCCTCGCTGCCGCTGGTGTGCTCTCTTTGATTGCACCGCCTATACTGCACACGTGCTCTCCATTGTCGTCACAGCCAAAAGGACATCCGAAATCCCACTCTAGGCCGCCGCGGTCCCCAGACTCTATATAAAACAGCCTGTCACACTTTCGGCACTGGTACTCTTCCAGCCTTAGCATCCTTCCTACCAATTCGTTCATTTTTCTTTTCCTCCGCCGGCTACCCTTGGTGGGGCAAGCCCAGCTTACGACTGGCTGGGATTGCCCCGAAAAACAAAAGATATAAATAGTAGTTCATCTATAAGGTCTCGTATGAGGCTCACGACAATACTAAACAACCTGGATTTGTACCGCCTTTTCGAGACCGCTCTGGCGGATTTCGTCTTAGCTTTCACTTTCTTCACAGCGCTGTGCTACGCGATCCTCGGTAAGCGCTTCGGCATGCAACGACCGGCCGCGGCCATGTCAGCGACCATCGGTTTGGCATTCTCTGTCGGTCTTATCTGGTGGCAGCGGGCTACGGGATTCTCCATAAGAAATTTAGGGCCCATCGCCATCGGTTTTGCGATCGTTGCCGTAGCCTTCGTAATGTACCAGGCTATCCGCCAGATCGGAGGCTCATGGTCAGGGGCGGCGATCACACTGGGTGTGAGCATCCTGATTGCCAGGATGCTCGAGTTGCATATACCCATCGACGAGCAGGTCATACAGATAGTCACCATGGTGGCCCTGATCGTCGGGATCCTGGCCTTGATATCCTGCACGCGAGGCCACGCCGGTTATGTTCAGCCTTCTCGTGTTCGTCTTCCCCATGTCCGCCATGATATGACCGACCTGTACCGCGACCGGAACGTATCGAAAGAGTTGTCCAAGAAAATTAAAAAACTCCGTAAGACAGCCGATACGCTCAATGAACAGCCTCAGCAGAGCATTGATGTCCTGCAGCAGTTAAAAAGAATGCTGCCCGCTGAAGGACACCTTACCGAAAGAATGGCCCAGCTGCGTGCCAAAGCCCACAGGATCCGAAACGGTCACATTGCCAGATTAGAGGAAACCCGCCATGTATTTGCCAGGTTGCCTACATCGATCAAAAAGAAAGCATCCGCCGAATTAGTAGCACGATACAACAAAATCATCGGCATCGATACCCGCCTGGAACGGCTTGACCGGGCTGTAGCAGAAAACGAACGCCGGATCATCGATTTGACCCGAAGCGCCCAGCAATATGCGAGTCGATACGACCACAGACAACTGACCGGCTGCCTCAAGGCGGCTGAGAAGCTCCAGCACCATAACAGCAGACTCATCAAGCTCATCGAACGCACTGAAAATAAGCTCTCCGCCGTCGCTAAGAAGGTGGCCCGAGATAGCAGGCAGGTCAATACAAAATGAGTACAATAACACCAAGTGCAGACCTTGAATATTATTTGGGCAAATTGCAGCCGCAGTACGAATCAGAAGGCCAGACCAAGATAGGGCATATGCTCGATAAATACAGCATACCGTTCTTTTACAGACAGGCAACTATGGTGTGCGATAATGGCCGGCGAACGATATGGCACCCTGACTTCACACTGCCCACGTACAATAACACAGTGATCGAATACAATCCTAATGGTCGCCTTAGTTCCGGCGCCGATAGCAAAAGTGATGTTTACAGGCAAAATGGTATTGCTGCATTGTTTCTGAACGGCTCAGACCTGGTGGGCCCTGACTGGCAGAAGCGGTTGTATGACCGGCTGGAAGAGTTGTATCACGAGCCGTTTACTCAACGGATCAGCCGAAACCCTCAAGGCCGCTATTGACACAGTCGTCACCCTTAGCCGATATCGAGCCAGCTCAATTGTTCGATCTGTGCTTTATCATTCTTGCTCGAATTAATGGCGTTTCTACATGCGCTTACCGCTGCAGGACAAGTTGCTATAAGGACAATCCTGTCAAAACCGGCGTTCTTGATCTTACTGAGATTACCCCTTACGTTCGATTTTCCTGTTTCCACTTCTACTGCGACCCGCTCACCGGGTTTTTCAGCGAGGATATCGATGGCCCCGTTGCCTTTGACCGGATGCTCGCATGAGACGGCGTACGACTTGCTCTCGAAGTACCTGGCGGCCCTGTTTACCCAAAATGAATGCTCGATGCTCTCCCTGCGCCGCCGGCCCGGATCGATGCCTGCGGACGAACATGCCGTCCGGCCGAACTCGGTCAATTTGTACAGCACCACTTGACCCGAGCGGGTGGCAATAGTAACGGCCTCTATAATACCGGATGAGACCAGCTGCTGGCGGATAGCGTTACCTCGCCGGCGGGAAAGATTGAGCCGATGATACCGAGATACGGTCGTTGACAACGGCCTGGTGGCTACATCGGATAAAAACCGTATTTCCTCACGGTTCATCTTTCTACCGGGTGGTCTTGGTTGGGAATCAGAAACTAATTTTGATTTATCCGATGTAGTTTGTGATTCCCTGGGGGATGGTGGGTGGGAGTCTTTATTATTCTTATTTATGTTTTTAATGATTTGATTGTTTTTATCCGTGGACGGAATACGTGAAACTGCTGTTTTAAGGGTTATTGTCGGTTTATTAGTACTGGAATCGCTGTAATAGCATGCCATTCGTTTTTTAACTGCTTTATCCGAGACCGAACCTTCTCTGACAGGCGAAAGCGGGATTTTGACCAGAAACGGCTCCGGATGCTCATCGGCTAATCGGACAACGGCGCTGCCAATAGCCAGAGTGTTCAACGCCTGCTTCTGCTCATCGGTCATATTCATCGCCGATGAGATTGCCTGGACGTCTGACCGCAGCTTCTGACTGAGCGCAATCGTGGCGTATGAATTGGCAAATGCAACATTGCTCAGAAGTGATGCCGATTGATCGACGAATACATAGCCTAATCCGTACTGTCTGACCATCCTTATTGAGGTCTCGAGGATCGATTCTTTCGATTCGGATGCCTTTTTTAATAAAAGATTGTGCGCTTCTTCTATTACGATAATGTTAGTGAGCTTCTCCTGCGGGCCCTGGGCCAAACGATACCTGTACAGATAAAGCGTTAATGCCTCTGAGAACATGGTTTTGTCCGATGAGCCGGACAGGCCGTCCATTTCCAACACCACGTTGTGATCCAGCAATTCTGCGACGTGGCTGTTATCCTGGGTGTTTAAGACAGCGCCGAACTCTCCATATGTCATTGCCAATAGAATCCTCTCTGCCGATGCCTGCCACATCGCGGCCCTGCCCTTTAGCTTGGCAGTCCTAAGCCAGGCCAGAAGGTCCTGGATAGTTGGCCAGTACGTATGCTGTTTATCGAAAACGCCGGCCTGTGAGTACAAATGGTCGAGTCCCGCGACCAACAGACTGATAACTCCTTCACCTCCGAAATAAGCGCCGGCGATTACATCCACAATCAGCTTTATCCAGATATGAGGCTCACAGCCGGGTGGCGGTATCAACGGATTGAACCGAAACGGCGCTATGTTCCTGCCGATAGTATAAATTCTCAGCTTTGGATACAGCTCCATCAGGTCTCGATACCCCCTCTTCCAGTCAAGAGCAAGCACCTTAATGCCCCGGGCCATAATCCCTTCCATTAGCACAAATGTAAGATTCGTCTTGCCCGAACCGCTTCTGCCGGCAATTAGAATATGCTCTTTCAAACGAGGGCTTTTCAGATAGAACGGATACATTTGATCTTTTGCATAGGAAACCGTGCCCATCCTGATATCACCGATACCCGCGAATTTCTTTGTCGGAGGCGGGAACGGTGATCGGTCTATATTGTAATCGGCGCCGAGATGTTTGACGGCCAATAACTCCAGAGTCTGCTCTATATCAGCCTTGCCCTCGGCATCAGACTCTGCCAGGTAGGCCGACCATAATCCATCGATTCTCTTGCCCATGACCGGCCTTAATTTCCGGCAGAGTTCCTGCACCCGGGTCATCACGGGCCATCACCGTTCGTATCCTCCAGGATCGAGAGCTTTCTGTAAGCAGTCAAATATTTCTGAGCGTTCTCCGGCAGCAGCAGTCGCAGCTTCGATATGTCCCGCCAGAGGTTTGTGCGTTCGTCCCTCTGATCCTTGTATAGTTTATCCAATCTCTTGCCCAGAGAATACTCAGTCCGGCTGTCAGTGGGGCCGTGCCAGGCTTCGTGCGTGTAGACCGTATTAATCGCTCCGCACTTGGCCAACTCGAGCTCGTACATATTCTTTTCATAGAGTTCGTACCGTTTACGGATCTGACCGATGACGTCATCCAGTCCCAGCCAGGATGTGTGCTTTTTATCAGAAATAATTGCCTTGACCGGATCGCCCTTGGGAATTGCCAAATAGCCGTTGGCGATGATCTGCTCTACTGTTGGCGAATGGGTGAATCCAGTACCGCCCGTGAGGTCTGATGAGAAGTCGTATATCGGAGGCGCCGGATCGCTCAGCCCGGCAAGCAAGCTGTTCTTGCTATCCAGATATCGCTGCACGATTCCAGACTCATAAAAGTATGCGACATAGTTGGGATTCTCGTTGCGCTGTCGAATTGGATTGCCGGTAAACATCTTGCCACTTGAAAAAGTACCTCCTGTGAAGTGGTAAAACGTTCAAGTATATAAGCTTTTCGGTTTTCGTTGCCACTCCAAGGTAATCAGGGATGGGGGTGGGGGGTGCCGGGGGAGGGGGAAGGGATCTGTATTTGGAAAGGGTAAGCTTTATATAGTAGCACTATTATACTCACTGCCGGTGATTGATAATGAGCAAGCTGAAAAACCAGATGCTGGCCGTTATAAGAGCCAATGCTCGCACGAGACTTGCAGATCTGTCCAATAGATATATTCATGCCCGACCTTCCGAGAAGGAGATGATCCAGGCCGCCATAGAAATCGATAGGTGGCTGGTTCAGGGTTGTGATGATTGCCTGGAGTAGATCATAGCGCCTCCAGGGCTTCTTTCTGTTCCTTCAAGTCCTCCTCGATGTCTCGCATGAACCGATTGTCCCAATTCTCGATGCAGAAACGGATCAACTTCTTCATAAGCCTGAAATTTGAGTTGGCCCTGCTCTGTCCTTCCAGGCTGTCACTCTTGTATACGTATATGTCGAGTTCCTCCGGGCCATCATCGGTCTCTTCCAAGACCTCCCAGTTGTCACGATTGCATAGAGCAAGGGTATGTCCATCACTTTGAGTATAGTTCACATAGAAAGTCCTGTCATCGTGCAGGACCGTCCAGTCTCTGGATATCTGGTTCGTTTCCAGCTTCATTCTCTCACCTTCCACCAAAATGTAAAGCCGGCGATTCAGCCCTTTTACGCCAATTCCGAGCGTTTGCCATTTCTCACTCGCTGCCAATCGGTCCCAGCATATTGAGACACTGCATACATCGAAGGCTCTCCTGCTCAAAAGCCTTTGAGACAATAACGCTCATCCTGCATTCAGGACACCAGATAACACCGGTTTGCGTGCATATCAGCCGTCCCTGCTCACTGTCGAAATCAACGAAGTCATGTGGATTCCCGATGTCCCTGAACTGCCCGAGCAGCAGGTCTGCAAAATATGCCGTTGTTCCGTAGTGAACTATTGGCAACATCCTTGGGCCTGTCACGAGCTTAAGCTTTGGCATGGCCATTTTGCATCACCTTTGCCGAACCGCTCTTGATGGCGGTTCACCTGTTTGTCTGTGAACCGCCACAACCGGGGCAGTCGAAACCAGCTTTGAAAAAGCACCTCAGGCCGTTTTCTTCTCTTCGATTTTTACCAGCTCCTCTGTCAACTGTGCAATCGGCGTTGCCAGTATCTTCTGGGCCTTGTTCTGCAACCAGGCATCGACCTGCGGTTTCAACCGGCTGCCGGAGCTGCTGACATAATTGGTCACGGCGTTGTAGAAATCCCACCGGGTCGCCCGACCGTCTTCATTCGATTTGACCCTCGCCAGAATCTCCTGGACGTGCTTTTTCTTTCTAAACAAGGCCTTTGCCAGAAGCCGCAATGCCTGCCACTCCACGCTATCTCTCATGCAGATACTGACCATGTTGGCCAGTTTGTCGTCCCCGGTGATAATGTCCTTGATGATCTTGTCGATAAGGCCCTCCACCGTAACCTTCAGCTCCTCTGTGTACTTGATCCTTTTGGGCTTTACGATATCGTTTACGATCATGCCGTTCGAGCACGCCAGCCTCGTCACCCGGGCAGCTATCACAAGGCCTGCTACCTGGCTGTAGTCCGAGACGACGCGTATCCCCGTGGTAAAGCTCTCTCCGACCTCGGTTAGCTCCAGCTTTGATTCGGGGAAATCAAAGTCGATCTGTATGCAATGCTTGGACTCCTTCAATTCAGCCTGGGCCTTTATGTTCAAGCTCGATAATGCTTCTATCAGGCACTCTACGGCATGTCTGTGCTGGATCACCATGTAGCTCTTGGGAGCCAGACATGCCAGCTCGTTCTTATCGAGGTTCCACACGCCCATGTGCCTCTTGCTTAGGTAGTCTTCGCCGTCCTTGACGATGTGGACATCCCGCATCTGGGCCCGATCAAAGCCCATGGCCAGGTTCTTCAACTGGGCCAAACCCATCTTCTCGTCACCCATCTTCATTACCTCCGGGCCCTCCGTCTAAAGCGAACAGGCCCTCTTCACACCCAAATGAAGAGGGCCGTAAAAAAATCGTATCTGCTAAGCTCATCATCCTCATTTCAGCTTATCAAGGTCGATGATAACGCCTTTCTTGATGAAGATGACGTGCCTTCTATGCAGCCTCGTAAAATCCTCCGGAAAGAACATAGCATCCTTCACAGGCACGGCCGCGGACTGTTTCCTTTTTGCCATTTTCACAACACCTCGTATAATGCCCACCAGCCATTCGTCCTTTTACTGCTTGTCCCTAAGGACCCAGTCAAGGCTCTCTTTCGCATATTCAGCGTTTCTCCTGCTGCCAAAACCACCCTTTGCATCCAGGATTTCGTAGAACCGCCTCAAGATTTCTGCAATGTCGGGATTGGTCTTCAGAAAATCGTAAAACCGTTGGAACAACAAGTAGCTGGACCTGGCTCTGATTCGCTGGATTTTCATGATTTCCGATTCGGAAGTCTTTTCTGATTGCTCAGTGACTGCCGCAGAGCTCTCCTTGTTTTCCTCTTCAGACATAGTTAATCACCTCAATGAACCAAAACGGCTTCTCCTACACAATGACTTCCTCCACGTTGTTGCCGTTACCAGAATCTTCATTTTGCAGCTCAATAATCTTCTCGAATGCCTTCTGTAGGCAATGGATGGCCAGCGGAATCTCATTGCGATTGAACGAACCGCTGCTCTTCCATTCACCGCTCTTATCCTTGTAGCGGCGCTGAACCGTGGCCTTCAGTATCTTCACCGCTCCGCGAGGCATCTGCACCTCGTTTTGCCAAATAGCTGATGAAACCTGGCCGGCCTTGTACTTCGCTACCGGCAGTTGTTGTCCTGTCATCTTGTCTTACCTCCGGGCCCTCCGTCTAAAGCGAACAGGCCCTCTTTACGACGAGAAAAAGAGGGCCTTAGTAGGATATAAATGTTATGGATAGAAAGGTCCGTCAGACCTTCAACAGGGCCCACAAGGGCTTACCACGTCCCCCATAAAGCAGCACCCCGCCGCTGACGTCGTCTCTCACTGGCCTGCCGCAACTCCGAAATCTCCTTCTGCAATCTCAAGGCTCGCAGGTACAACCTTGCCAAGGCCAGCATGTCGTAGTTGACGATGTGTTCAAGCCCGATGATGTTCATTCGCACGTACTTTAGGACCAGACGCTTCGCCTCCGCCTTAATTCTGTCGCTGACGATGCCAAACATAATCAATAAATCCTTTAACTGCTCTCGGAGTTTGTCGGCCTTGTACCGGGCCTTGTCGACGCCACCACCGTATCGGTCGAAATCGACTGTACCGAATGCACCCCAGTCGAGGTTGCCGTTCTCATCGACCTCCGGCCTAATACCACTCTTAGGTGCTTTGACAGGCAATGCCAAAACAGGGCCAAAATCCTGCATTAGAACCTGCCGCTCCAGCTCATCCGGGTCGGCCAATTCGCTGTCATCCAGGTCGGGTACACTGCCATACCGATTGCCCATCTCCCGCCTGAGCAATACTGACTCAGGCACCACGATGTCTTCATAAACCGTACCACTTGTTTCGTTATCCATTCTAAACACCTCCGTCTTTTCGACGGTTTTTCCGAAAAGACGGTTGTCGTCGTTCTTCTTGAGACCGTAACCACTATCCCGCTCGTTAAATTTTTAGGAGCACCGCCTCCGACCGGCGGCCCTCGGACGAAGGCCGAGCTGGACGCCGGGAAAAATTTAAGAAGCGGGATAGAAATGGTCTCAATACCGGCCGGGCCTTTATATTGAAAAGCCGAGCCGTTAAGAACTTGTGCTCTGAGCGGGGAAGCCCGAAGGGGTAAGAGTACAAACTCAGGCTCGGCTTTGAGAGAATAAAGGCAAAAAGGCCGGGCATAATCCTGCATGAAAATATCCATGAAGCCTTAATATTTCACCAGGCCTGCTAAGCCTGCCTGATCTTCCAAATAGCCCTTTCGATTTCCTGCTGCCAGAACCACTCCAGCCACGAAATGCACCACTGCTCCTTGCCATCAGCCTTCATGCATAATACCTCTTCGGCTATAGCTATCATCAGGCTTTGTTCCGCATACATATTTCACCACCTCCGGCCTAATCATCCTTCAGTGCTATATATTGTTATGACAAATCGCTAAGCCCCAAGCTCAGCAGCAAAGTAGGCAACCGATCCACACAGTCACTACTCGGAGACAAACCCACCACCGTACGCCATCATGGCAGCAGCTCAGTTAGCTTTATCTCTTCCAACGCCAATTCAGCCTCAATCATCGCCGCCAGCTCCTTCCGTATGTACAATTGCTCACCACCGGTCAGACAGCCATTCAAGCCGAACCATCCCATCAAATCATCCACAGACAAGACCTGTCCGTATGCATCAGTAGGTAGCTTACCTTGGGCACGAATCCACTCGATAATATTACGGACCTTGTATACGTTCATTTCAGCAACTCCGGTTGAACCACTCACTAAGGCGGTTCACCCGATTTATAGTGAACCGCTATAGCTCAGCAGACCAAAGAGCAGAATCCTCGGTACATCTATATGTCGACAGATGGACCTGCTCGTGGTCCGGACAGAGACTAACGACAGCAGATCTATATCGGCCAGAGCGTTCCCCACTATCCATTCACAGACAACCCAGCCAAGACATAAATCCAGCAGATCACAGGACTGCCCAATACGTACAAATGCGAAAGGGACCGGCCCGCTAAGTGCTCATCTTCCATGGTGCCTAACTCGGCATAAAGATTAAGAACAAGACCATCGCCCTTCACCTACATATGCCGGGCCAGAATATTGATGCGACATTACGATAGGGAGAGCGCTTAGGGATGCGGTTCAATTCTGCATGGGATTGAATTTCCAACACGAGATTTCCCACCTCTACACTTGTCCCCAATTGCCTTTCCACCATCAACTAACCCGCCTTTTACATCCCTTTTTTGTTCATTTTCGTGTAGTTTGACCTTTGTAGGGGTAATTATTTAATATAGTCGGATTATGATACTCTTCGTAAGGTCTTTGACCACAGAGCGTTAAGCCCACTTTCCAAAAACAATTATGATACATTTCAGCATGCCTCAGACCCTATTTATGATACATTTCAGGCCGATTTTTCCGAATTATGATACATTTCAGAGTTACCCAAATTAACTTTATGATACATTTCAGCGATTTATGATACACTTCGGGGGAATTATGATACACCTCAGGACAGAACTCTTATTGCCACTGCCACTTTCGTTCACCCTTGCCGAGAACGGCAAAACCCATTGCGCACATAATGGGATCAGCATGGAGTTCTGAACCAGAGGGAGAGTTATGTTGAACTCAACATAACTCTCCTTATGTAGAGTTGGAATTTATGTTGATTTAGGCTCGCAACCGACTGTTTCATAGACATTTCTGTTTTTTCTGCGCAACATAATTCCTGCCTCGGCAGACCACGTTTGAATGATCTGCGGGGGACAGTACGCTCAAAATTCCAGAAAAATGAAAAGCTTATTGGAGGACGTGATCATGTCGAAATTCATCTACAAGAATCGTGCGGAACACAAGGATTGCTGGCTAAGAGATCACATTGATAGTTACCTGATTCATCTGAGGGTCGATGATTGCTCGCAGCAGGTTGTTCAAAGCTATGAAGATGTATTGGTCGGTTTTGCTCTTTTCACCAGTGAACAAGGTGTGGATCAAGTAGACCAGCTTCATGAATGGGCTGAGTCATTCGCCGAACATAAATCGAATCCTGCTTCAAAAGAATCTACCGACAAAATCATAGCCGACTTTGTCGGTTATCTTCGAAAGACCGGTGTTCTACCGAATGTCAAAATGAGGGCCAGGCCTTTCTCGAGAACTCTCAGCGACTATGAGGTTTTTCTACGCGAAATACGCGGCCTTAAGCATAATAGCATAGCCAAACACGTATCATACTGCGTTAAATTCCTCCAGTATCTTCGAGACTCGGGAGTCGACCGAGTTAGGTCAGTTAATCATGACCTTATAGCAAGGTTTGTTATTGCTGAGGGCAACAGGTACGCTCGCAAAACCATGGTCAACAACTGTGCAGTATTGCGCAAGTTTCTTTCATATTTGCATTCAAAAGGACGAATTCGAACAGATCTATCTGCGGTTATTGCCATACCCCGGATCTATAGACACGAACGTTGCCCCAGATTCCTGAATCGTGCAGAGATAGAACATGTGCTTGACTCAATCGATCGCAGCAGTGCCATGGGTAAACGTGGTTACGCCATGTTACTTCTACTGGCAACATATGGCTTGCGCTCGGCTGAACTGGTCCATTTGAATCTAGATGATATCGACTGGAGAACCAGTAAATTGCACGTCCGCAGGCGCAAACCGGGCAATAGCTCGGTCTATCCTCTGAGTGGCGCCGTAGGAAATGCGATCATCGACTACCTTCAGAATGGAAGACCTCAGAAAGGCTACCGCTCTCTCTTCTTGTCACACATTGCTCCGTACAAACCAATTAAGAGTACAAATGTCGTGCGCCAAGCCATCAAGAAATATGTGCATCTCGCCGGATTCGATGTGATTGGTATAGGGGCTCATATATTTCGCTATTCCTGCGCTCAACGCCTTTTCGAAGATGACCTCAGGTTGAAGGTGATCGGGGATTACCTGGGCCATCGTGATCTTGATACAACACGGCGGTACATGAAGATCGATATCAAGCACTTGAGAGAAGTGGCACTCAATGACGGGGAGGACCTGCTATGAAAAAGGCTAAGCGTGTATACCGAATAGACGTTGCGGCGTTCGAATCCGCTCTACAGGCACATATGAAGGACTTTGCCGATCTTGTGCCACAACAGCAACAGTACATAGAGATAATGATCAATCGATTCGTTAATTTCTCTTATGACAACTGCGAATTCTTCAAAGGTCACTTGTTACTGACCGAATCTCAGCTAATGAAGTGGATGAAACAAATATCTCGTAAATATACCGTCGAAGGTGCCATGCGTACTTTTGCTATAGTGGACAGATTCTTCCAAACGCTCACAAATAGGGGTGTGGCATCTGCAAATCCGATGAGAGAGTTCGTTACCCGCTTTGGCAGACGAGGTTGGAAGGGCATAGCTCAGGCTTTGAAGTCTAAGCATTACTACAGTGCGCTTTCGTCTCTACGAGTTAGTCCCAAATTCACAGGTGCGTTTGGCAAGCAAGCAAAGACGTACATTCACATACATCAAGCAGCCGGGGCAAGATATAAAGCCAATGAGTACATCCTGGCGGAGTTTAACCAGTTCTTGCGGAAACACAGAATTGAGTCAATTCGAGACATCACACCCAGTATCGTCCTCGATTGGGCGCGATCGCAGACTTGCCGGCAATTCACCCGCAGAGGTAAGCTGCTTCGGCTTGCGCATTTCTTCCGCTATCTGTGTTCCCTCAAGCTTGTAAACCGCAACCCCGTGACTGATGCGGTCATTGGCAGCTTCGGTCCTCCTGGCCAGTCCTTTGAACCATATATTTACAGCCATCAGGAGCTAATCTTACTGCTGGAGGCGTCGAAGCAACTGCAAAGCGATGTGTGGTACAAACTGAAACCAGAAACGTTCTATACGCTCATCAGTATTCTCTACGCAATGGGGCTCCGCGTGACCGAAGCACTACGCCTAAGGGTTGGCGATATCAATATCCATCAAGGTACAGTATTTATAAGGAAGAGCAAATTCTACAAAGAAAGAGTTTTGCCCTACGGCCCTAAGCTCGGCCAATGTATTCAGGACTATCTCGATGCCCGTAAAGGGATTTTCACACCTGTTACAGCCAAAGATCCTTTATTCATAGGCAGACGATGCGAGTTCCTTCGCGCCACAAAGGTGGACAAATCCTTTCCAAGGTTATTGGATGCCTCCGGCATAGTCGTCCGTGGCGGTCAACGGCGTCCACGTCTTCACGATTTGCGACATTATGCCGGTATATTTATTATGCCGAGTAGATTCACTTTTTCCTGATTTTTAGCCTTTATTCAGCGTTTTATCCCTTGCTTACTCGGCATAATTCTGCTGTCTTCTTTTTTTTTATTACTCAATTAAAAAGGAGACAGACATGAATCATCAATTATTTTCCAACCAAGTATTGTTGCAACACTTATATACCGGGCCTTTAGTACCCCACCTCGACGCGTTCGTAGCTGTACTGTTAGAACAAGGATACTCAAGATTGACAATAAAAGAAAAGATTCGAGTCATAGCCAAATTCAGCAAGTGGTTACAGACGCGACACATACTAATTGAGGATATTAAAAAATCCTGCGTCAACAAGTTTATTCGCTATCGAATAAAAAACAATCTTCTGCGCAGCGGTGATGAATTAGCCTTAAAACAATTTATCGCCTTTCTTTGTGAGGAAGGTATTCTTTCGCCATTTGATCCTGAAATCAAAGTTTCTGAGATCCAATGCATCGAAAATAGTTTTGCTCAGTACCTTCGACAGGAACGAGGCTTAAGTCAGGTCACGATAGATAATTATCTTCCTACAATCCGACGATTTCTTACTGAACGGTTCCACAAAAAAAAGATCCGTTTTGGAAAACTCTGTGCACGAGATATTTCGAAATATGTTCTCTGTTACGCTCATACCATGAGTCCTGGTCGCGCTAAAACAATGGTCAACTCACTTCGGAGTTTCTTCCGATTTTTACGCCAGCATGGAAAAATAGCCACGGATTTAGCAGGTGCCGTTCCCACAGTAGCCAGATGGCAATTTGCAAAGATACCCAAGTTCCTGCAACCAGAACAGGTTAAACGTATTTTAGAAAGTTGTGATAGAAGCACCGGAACGGGTAAACGTAATTATGCTATTTTACTTCTCATGTCCAGATTGGGTCTTCGAGCCGGAGAAATAGTTCATATGGAGTTGGATGACATTCTGTGGGAAACCAGTGAACTCATTGTGAGAGGGAAAAGCAGTAGAGAGGAAAAACTTCCGCTACATTACGATGTAGGCCAGGCTATCGCCGCTTATCTTCGATATGTCCGTCCTCATTGTTCCTCACGAAGACTTTTTATTAGAATGGTTGCGCCACTGCGAGGTTTTGCCAATTCTGTTAATGTTTGTACCATTGTACGGCGATCTTTGGCGCAGGCTGGCATTAACACAGATTTTAAAGGTGCACATTTATTTCGCCACACGTTGGCTACCAATATGCTACGCGGAGGAGCTAAAATTGCAGAGATTGGTGAGATATTAAGACACCAAAATCCGAACTCTACTGAAATCTATACAAAAGTTGATTTTACATCTCTCCGTACAATTGCACAGCCCTGGCCAGGAGGTGCGAAATGACCAAATTGAGAAAAGCACTTGAAGAGTATCTGGCTGTTCGCCGGGCAATGGGGTTCAAACTACTTTCATCCGGCAGGTCACTTCATAGATTTGTTGAATTCGCAGAAAAAGAGAGAGCCTCTTATATCACTACAAAAATGGCATTAGAATGGGCCACACAACCAAAGGATGCACAACCAGCTTATTGGGCAGAACGTTTGTGTATGGTCCGCAATTTTGCTAAATATCATAGTGCTATTGACCCACGAACAGAAATACCCCCAGCGGAACTGCTTCCCTATCGATATCGTCGCATACCGCCATATATTTACACAGATGCAGAAATCTCAAAGTTAATTAGGACTGCTAAAAAACTTCCATCTCCGCGAGGCCTTCGAGCACCCACACTTTCCACTTTATTTGGATTGTTAGCAGTAACTGGTATGCGAATTAGCGAACCGATTAATCTCGACAGAAAAGATGTTGACCTAAAAAATGGTATACTTACTATCCGTCAGACAAAGTTTGATAAGTCAAGACCCATTCCAGTGCATATCTCCACACGAAACAAACTGCGAGAATATGCTCATCTGAGGGACAAGTTGTGTCCCAAGCCAATAAGTCCAAGTTTTTTTATATCAGGACGTGGTACTCGTCTGACATGTTGGACGGTACGCCGCTGGTTTGTAATCCTGTCACACCAGATAGGTCTTCGTGATCCGGATGACAGTTATGGCCCTCGCCTTCATGATCTTCGCCATGGATTTGCTATTAAGACCCTGTTGAATTGGTACAAATCTGGATGTGATGTTGAAAATAATATTCCTATACTAACAACGTATTTGGGGCATGGGCATGTCGCTGACACTTATTGGTACATCTCAGCCACTCCCGAGCTTCTGCAACTGGCTGCTCTTAGATTGGAAAAAAGAAAGGAGAGTTAAGACGATGATTATTAAAGCTACACTTCCCGCATTGTTGGAGTCATTCTTTACGAATCGTCTAATGTGTCAACGTAAAGCAAGTCCAAATACAATTGCAAGTCACAGAGATACCTTTCGATTGCTTCTGAAGTTTGCTAAGCAAACTCTCCGTAAGGAACCATCAAAACTAATGATAGAAGATTTGGATGCCACCTTTATTGGTCAATTCCTTGAGTACCTTGAGAAGCAGCGAGGTAACGCTGCTCGAACCCGAAATGTTCGACTGGCTGGAATTCATTCATTCTTCAAATATGTTGCACTTGAAGAGCCTAATTACAGTGCTTTGGCTCAACGCATTTTAGCCATCCCGAATAAACGTTTTAAACATAAGCCAGTTGAGTTCCTGACAAGAGTTGAAATAGATGCTCTTCTTGCCGCACCAGATCAAAGTACCTGGACAGGTCGTCGTGATAAAGCACTTCTTTTACTGGCCGTACAAACAGGCCTGAGAGTGTCTGAATTAATAGGACTTCGCTGTGATGATATCGAATTAGGTGCAGGTGCACATGTGCGGTGTACCGGCAAAGGACGCAAAGAGCGCTGTACACCATTGCGGAAAGAAACAGTAAATATTTTGCGTACATGGATACAAAAACGCAAATGTGATTCTTCAGAGCCGCTCTTCCCAAATACTCGTGGCAGCCAACTTAGTCGCGATGGCGTGGAATATCTATTGGCAAAGCATGTTAAAGTTGCGATGAAACAATGCCCCACATTGAAGAAGAAAAAAATATCACCGCATGTTCTTCGTCATAGTACTGCCATGGACTTGCTTCATCATGGAGTAGACCGGACCGTAATCGCTCTATGGCTTGGGCATGAAAAAGTAGAAACAACCCAGGTATATCTACATGCTGATATGAAACTAAAAGAACAAGCTCTTAATAAGGTGGCACATAAAAATGTAAAATTGAAGCGATTCCGGCCAGATGATGAACTGTTGGAGTTCCTTAACAGCCTCTGATTATGCCGAGTATGTTTTATTGAACCGTGTGATATAGGCCATTTTAAGGCCTAATGAACCATTATGCGGAACCTTACTCGGCATAATAAATGTAACGGCATAATTACGATTATGCCGAGCTCGGCATAATCGTAATACATTTGCTGTCCACAGGCTTCTGAGGTGGTACCGGGAAGGCGCGGATGTGCAGAGCAAACTGGTGCTTCTTGCGACCTTTATGGGACACGTCGAAATATTCTCAACGCAGATATATCTGACTATCACGGACAGCCTCCTCAGTGAGGCAAACAAACGCTTCTATCATTCGTTTGGAAGGCTGGCCAAGAAGGAGGTGAAATTATGAGCGATAACCATCCACTTACCAGATACGTTCAAATGTACTTCAAAGATCACCTGATTTGCAAACGCAGCATGTCACGATGCACCATCCTAAGCTATAGGGATGCTATCAAGCTGTTCCTCCAGTTTGCGTCGAAGCGTGCCAAGAAACCGGTCATCAAGCTAAAAGTCACTGACATTACAGAGCAGATTGTGCTTGACTTCCTGTCGTATATCGAGACTGCCCGAGGTAATTCGATTCAAACACGTAACCATCGCCTCACTATATTGAGGCAATTCTTCACGTTCGTATCTCTGCAGGATCCGTTTTTGAGTGAGTATTGCCGAAGGATTGTTGATATTCCATCAAAGCGAGGCGCATTACTGCCTGAGATCACTTATCTTGAGAAAGATGAATTGCAGGCGATCTTCGATGTGATTGACACCCGGACAAAACTTGGGAAGCGTGATTATGCCCTTTTGCTATTTATGTATAACACGGGAGCTCGCGTACAAGAGACTACTGGTCTGAGATCATCGTGGATCTCGTTTGAGGAACCTTATCTGGTCGAAATCATTGGCAAAGGTAGGAAACGCCGCAGGTGCCCTATTTGGGAAACAACAGCCCAACTGTTGAAACAGGTAATTGTCGATCGAGATGGTTTGGTTGGCACAGAGGCCCATGTATTCCTAAATCGCTCAGGTCAGCCGCTCGGACGGTTTGGAATATCAAACATCATCGGCAAATACTGCATAAAAGCAGCATCTGTGATGCCAAGTCTGAAAACCAAGACAGTGACGCCTCATACGATTAGGCATACAACGGCTATGCACCTATTGAAGTCAGGTGTGGAGATAAATGTCATCCGCAGTTGGCTGGGCCATGCCTATTTAAAAACGACGCACCGTTATGTGGAAATTGACTTAGCCCTGAAACAAGAGGCGCTCAAAAGCTGCGAGTTGGGCAATGCGCGATCCGTGATTCCCTCATGGCAGGCTAGCCCAGGAATACTGGCGTGGTTGGAATCCCTATAAGATTTATGTTGAGATAGTGCAGCCAAGGTCGCTGTTTCACAACGGCTTATGCGTTGAACTCAACATAATTTCCAACTCTACATAAGGAGAGTAGTTTTCCACTCCACGGTGCCGGAGTAGTAGTATAGATATGACTCTACTATTCTATTTACTACTACTAAAAGACGACGCTTATAAATCCTTTGAAAAGGGACTTTGCAAAAATCATTTCACTCGCCAGTAGTAACTGAAATTGGGGGCCGAAAACAGATACCTGCACAGCCGATCCGGAATTCTCCATGCGAAAATTACTGTCTCTCTGAAGCTTCTGAAAAGCGCAACATTTATATAGGTGCACTTCCAGTGAAGACATCTGGAGGTGATTTTCGCATGGAACCAACCAAAGTTCGCACAAAGATATTCAGCCAGATACAACACATGGTCGGCGCTGCAATTATCAAGGATCGGCGTTTCCTCGATGATGAGCAGCTGATTCGTTCGGAGCAGTTGGCTGTGCTGGAAGAGATCTTCAATGCCAATGTCCGCGACACCGAGATCCGGGAGCTGAGCAGCCATTTCTCCGCGATATTACGCGGCGATCATCCCTGCCACCTGGCGATATGGGGCAAAACAGGCACGGGAAAGACACTCACATTGAGCTATTTCCAAACCTGCTATCAGAGATGTGCCATGCTAAGAACGTTCCGATGCGTAATGAGCATCTGGACCTTTCAAATCCAAGGCCGTGTTTTCGGGCTCTCAATGACCTTGCCTGTATGCTCAACGCAAGCAAGAGGTACCAGAAGGGGATCTCCCTGGAAGAGATGATGATCCGGATTGAGACCAAGCTCGCCGGCTACAAGGGTTATCTTATCCTTTTCATCGATGAGGTGGACAATATTCGCAGGGATAGAGACAACTTCATGACCTTCCTGGTACGAAGACTCCCTCAGCGAATCCCGGCCAAGTTGATCCTCGTTCTGGTCTCCAACCGACTGGATTGGCCCGATCACCTTGATCCCCGCGTAAAGTCGTTTCTGAAACTCAACGAGTTGATTTTCAAACCCTATGATGCCATTGATCTACAGCACATCCTTCGTATCCGGGTGGAAAAAGCTCTACACCCAAGCGCCGTAGAATCGGGTGTCATAGAGAAGATAGCGGCGATGGCCAGCCGTGACCACGGAGATGCACGCAAGGCGGTTGCGCTACTTGCAAAGAGTGCCTACCTGGCGGAGAAGGCAGGGACCAACATCACCTTCACATTGGTGGATCAGGCCGCTATGGAACTGGACCGGGATCGCTATCTCACGCTTTTGCGTTCGGCTCCCGTACAGCTCCAGGCAGCTATGGCTGCTGTCATCGAGGCCATACAAAGAGCCAAGGTAGAATCGATCGGCACAGGAGAAAGCTATGATGCCTACAAACTGTTCTGTAAGAGAGCCGGCCTGCGGCCACTAACAGGTCGGGCCTTCGGGGACCTGATATCCGAGCTGGATATCTACTCCTTGCTGCGGAGCCGGGTACTCTCTAGGGGCAGGTACGGCCGCACCCGTGAAATCACTCTCGATTTACCACAAGAACTGGTAGACAGGTTGTACGGACAGATTCTGTTGAACTTTGATATGCGTGGCTAAGTTAGAGGTGTTCGGCAGCAGAGACTGCCGAGAATGGATTGCTGGGAAGCTTGAAGATCACCGCCCCTGGCCCAGATTTCGGCCGAGACACCTTCAGTAAAAAGGCGACCACATTCGGTGAGCCATATGAAATTCGACGGCTTCATTTCCTGGGCCAATTGGCACAAGGCCACCAAGCGACCATGGGTACTTGTCAGGAAAAGCAGCCGAAATCCATTAAGTTTGGTTGCAAATACTTCTTCATATCGCTTGTAGCCGCCACTTTGAAAATACCACTGGTATTTGACAATCTTCTGGCGGATATCTGTCATATCACGTTTCGGACTGGCTATCGTCTCGGTTCCACGGTCCACCTCTAAGAAGAACAGACATGTTTTTCTAACTACCGAATCAGCTATGGTGAACACTGCGTCAGGCGTGAACATGATGCCCTTCATACCGGAGCCTGGTACTGGCGAACAATCGGCTATCAAGATCCGTCCGTTTTGATCTTTGGGTAGGTAGGGTGAGTTTTGGGCAAAAACCTTGAAACTCAACCTGGACAGAGCCCTCTCAATCTCCTTTAGATGGATTCTAAACCAGTTCAGCAAGAGTTGGTGGTCTGAAGCAAAAAGGCTATCACCAAGAACTGCCTCATATGGTATGTTTCTGTCGAGCAGTTCTCTTTCTTTGAGAATATCTATACCACGCTCTGTCAGACCCAGTGAACTTTCAGGCCGTCCGCGGCCACGCCCAAACTCGGTGCCGACTACTTCTACTAAGCCTTGTTCCTCAAGATCATGCAGGCGTCTCCTCATGACTTGTCGGCTTTTGTGCAAGAGCGCTGCAACTTGGCTCACGGTCAAGATTCGATGTTCTGCAAGACATTCGAGGATATTACAGTCTGTTTCTTTGAGCCTGAATGACATCAGCAGCCTCACAAATCCATCATTCATTTTCTTCTGCACCCAGTTCCTCCATGAGTAGTAGCGGACAAATCATAGGGGAAGTTTCAGACCATCCGGAATGTGCACATATTTCGGTCAAGGCATGGTGCAGATTCTCTCTGTTCGATTCGGAATACTCCCAAACACTGAAATTAGCACGAGACTATTTCCGCTCCCACTAATGGAGTAAAAGGTAATGACGAATCCGTTGGCCGAAGAGCAATTAGACGCAGGAATGCAGAAGAACAGTATACCAACATCGGAGTTGATGACTGAAACTGAGGTTATTCACTTCCTGAGAATACCTGAGATCACCAATTCGAAAGACTATCACAACGTTATTGAACACCTTAAGAGAAATCGTGGGCTGCCAAGAATCCATATATGTCGGAAAGCGTTATACCCCAGGAGGGCGGTTTTGGCCTGGGTAGAAAAAGAGACAGATGCTGGAAAATAAGGGCTTGCGCTCTCGTTCTTATTTTTGTAGAATTACGGTTGGATCGTGTGAGCTATCCAGCATCAGAAAGGTGCGAATATGAAAACGCTGGTGAAGCTCAACAAACGGTCATTGTGTGGTGGCCGTAAGTTTACTTACGTTCTACGTTATAGGGATGAAAATGGAAAACGAAAATGGGAAACCCTTGGCCATACGGACCGACGAAAGGCAGAAAAGCAGCGGGCCCAGAAGGAAAAAGAGCTTAGGATGGGCTATATTGGGCCTGTGTCTATGAGGCTAAGGGATTTCACAAAGGACAGCTTGACAAGGACAGGAGATCAGATCAGGGAAAGCACTCGACGTATAACTGAAGCAGCTATGAATGATTTTGTCAGGATAATCGGCAATATTGATTTTCAGAGTGTCACATTGGCACACGGTGAACTGTATCGACAAGTATGCCTGGATCGAGGCAACAGCAACGCAACGGTATCGAAGAAGCTCCGGGCGATAAAGAGGTTGTTCAAGTTGGCTGTAAATCGGAAACAGCTTGATGAAAGTCCATTGCAGCATATTGCTACGCCAAAAACGCCTAAGAAAAAGATTAATATTTATACCGATACCCAGTGTAGACAAATTCTTAAAGCTGCCCAGGAATATGTAGCCAAGTGGGACTTAGAGAGATCTGTAAGATGGGATTTACTGATCATAGTAGCTTTAGCAACTGCCATGAGGCGTGCAGAGCTTCTGAACTGCACCTGGGGAGATGTTGATTTCGGTGCACAGACTATTGAAGTCAATCCAAAGCAAAACACCAAGGAGACATGGCAATGGCTCGTTAAAGACGCTGACCACCGGACTCTCCCATTGACTGAGGAAATCGTTCAGATGCTCGTAGATCATCAGGCGCAGCAACCTGAAGGATATCCTTATATCTTTGTTCCCACAGTAAGATATGATTACATACAAGAAGTACTTAGGCAGAAAGGCAAGTGGACGCTCACTGATTCCCGACTCAAGGTCATAAACAACTTTAGACGACAGTTTAATAAGATCCTCAGTAAAGCTTGTGTTAAGACGGGAACCTTCCATGATTTTCGGAGGACAGCCATCAGTATGTGGTTAGCCAATGGAATGAGCGAACATGATGTAATGGTCCTTGCGGGGCATGCAAGCTTCGCGACAACCCACAAGTTTTATCTTGCTGTAGCTGATGATTTGGTCCATCGTGCGAGGGCCGCGACTGCTCAAGGTCTGCGTCAAAAATTGGTGCATTTTGGTGCAGTTGCCTTCTGAGCATGAAAAAGGATTGACAGCATGTTTAGGAAGATGTTATATTGCAGCAACTTAGAATTTTCTGGGAGTGTAGCTCAGTTGGTAGAGCAACGGCCTTTTAAGCCGTAGGTCTTGGGTTCGAGTCCCAACACTCTCATTAATCCGCCGAAGGCGGATTAATCCAGCCTTCGGGCTCGTTAAGGAGACGACGCAAATTGAGCGGACTATTCTACAATTTGGGCAGAAAAGTCGGGCCGAAAGTTCGAAAGGCCAGGTGGATGTGGCAATCATTTACCGGAACCGAAGCCGATGCTATCAAAGTCGAATACGAGGTCGGCCTGGATCTGGCACGTGAAATCAGGCAGCAATTAGAGCCGGGCAGAGAACCGCAGACCGACCAGGTATTAAATGAAATAGGCAATCGCCTGGCTGGTTGTGTCGCAAATAAGTCTCGCAGATTCAATTTTGAAACTATCAATGGCGGCGAACCCAATGCCTTTGCCCTGCCTGGTGGTTTCATCTTTGTGACTCAATCACTGGTAGAATTGTGCCGGTACGACACGAACGAGATTGCCTGTATCCTCGGGCATGAGATGGCTCATATTATCCGCGGTCATGCGATGAACCGCATCGTGAGCAATTCGGCGATTGCCGCAGCGTCCCGGGCGGCACCGATTCGCGGCGTCCTATCCGGCTGGCTGCGAAAGGTCGGGGTGCAATTTCTTGAGAGCGCTTATTCGAAGGAACTGGAATCCGAAGCGGACCGGCTCGGGGTGCGGCTGGTTGCTGCAGCCGGTTATGAGCCTGCTGCCTGCGTGCAATTATTTACGCGGCTGGACAAACTGAAATCGCCCTCCACAGGATTGGATCTCGGCAGCTATTTTTCCTCGCACCCGCCTTTTAAGGTCCGTATCGAAAACATCAAACGTCAACTGCGCAAGTCTCAGCAATAAGTTCAGCAGCAGAATCTTCTTTTGAGTGCTTTTGAGAAGCAAATAAATCATCCGGAGTCAACTGCTCTATATTCTTGTGCTGCTTTTGAACTTTCCGGATCCACATAACCAACGCATCGACAACGTCGGGATCGAAATCGTACCCGGACGAATCGGTTAATATGCCGATTGCTTCTTCAATGGGCCGCGAATGATGATATGCACGGTCCGAAATCAGAGCGTCAAACGTATCGGCCACAGCAAGTATCCGAGCACCAATTGGTATCTTTGTATCGGAAAGACCATCCGGATATCCCTCGCCGTTCCATTTCTCGTGATGGGCTCGAATGATAGCAACCTCCTGCTTCAAAAAGCTCATCTTGTCAAGGATGCGAACGCCGATAAGCGGATGCTGCTCGATGATCTTGCGCTCATGAGGTGTCAAGTCATCGGGCTTGGACAGAATCGCATCCGGAATGCCTATATTTCCTATGTCGTGAATCATTGCGGCACGGCGAAGAACTTCCAAATCCTTTGGAGAAATTTTCATCATCTTGGCAATGCCAACAGCGTAGTTCATCACGCTTTCGGAATGTCTCTTGGCATAAGGATCTTTGGCCTCGAGGGCCTTGACCAGGCTCCAGATGCTTTGCATAAACATCTTCTCCGCCTGCTCAGAAAGACCTGCGACACGCCTTTTGAGCTTCTTAATCTTTTCAAACTCGATGTCGCCGGCTTTGAGAACCTTTGACATTTTTTCATTCCAGAGCATGACACAATTCCGGCCGGCACTCTTTGCTTCATACAGAGCAAGGTCTGCCCTGCGAATCATATTGCTGGAAGAGTCGCTGAAATCGGGCATACTTTGTGCAATCCCACAACTGATCGTCAACGAGATGTCTTCCTGAACCTGTATCTGCTGGACTTTGGATCGAATCCTCTCCATGAATTTCAGAGCATCGTTGGCTTGGGTTTCAGGCATCAGGACGACAAACTCGTCACCACCATAACGGGCGAGTATATCCGGGATTCTCTTCTGGTTTTTCATACATTCGGCAAGTTTTTTAAGCGCATCATCACCTGTTGCATGCCCAAAAACATCATTAATAGTTTTGAAATTGTCGAGGTCTAAGATTGCCACAGAGAACGGACGCTTATACCTTTTAGAACGGGCGCATTCGGCTTCGAGCTCATCTTCGAGAAGTCTTCTTGAGCCGACACTTGTTAATGCATCGGTTTGTGATGTCAGCCTTGCCTGGTGATAGAGACTGGCGTTGGTCAGATGAGACGTCAGAATCTCCCGCGTGAGTTTCGCCTTATAGCAGGTCAGCTCCCTGTTGACTATGCTACTGTTAGTCAGCCCGCACATGCACAAATAGCCGGACAATTGTTCTTTGGAATCCTCCTTTAGACCTAAGATTGACAGCGGAATAACCATACGGGGTATTTGTACGCCGGCCTTCAGGCACTCATCAGGAATGTTGTCACAATAAAATTCGTCTTCGCCGACTAATTTGCCGCTGTCGACAGGACATCTGAGGTATTCTTTATTACGCAAACATGCAGTATCACTCGCAACAACGGGGTGTTCGTTAATAATGTCGCTGGAATCGGATGACGCATCCCACAGACACAGCAGACACCGGCTTGCATGGAAAAGCCTGGGAACTTCTTCGGTAACCGTATCGGCTGCCTCACTGAGCTCTATGCTCTTGAGGCAATTTGCAAGCATAGCAACTTCTTCGGCCGCCGCCCTGTCTTCGAGCAGTTGCTGTCCCATCAAATCGCGAGCTGAGAGAATTCCGACAACCATGCCGTTGTCAACAACGGGAAGATGGCGAATATGGTTTGCAGCCATAATCTCCCGCGCCCGGCCGGCCGGCGTCCCAACGGAACAAGAAACCACACGAGGAGTCATAATCTCCGTAATCGTGGCCTTTTCAAGGTCCATTGAAGAAGCAACCGCCCGGGTGACGATATCCCGCTCAGTCACGATTCCCACAAATTTCCCGCCGCGGTCATTAACAATCAGGCATCCTATGCAGTTACCAGACATCATGTCCACAGCCGACTTGATCGTTGTGTCACACGTAATAGTAACAATGTTCTCGGGGCGCTCAACAACATCTTCCATTCTATGATCCTTTGCATGATTCGTTAATTATTTCCGATCCTCCAGCCTCAAACAGAAATCAGACCTCTACAGACAAAAACTATCGGCATTAATCACATGTCACTTCTGGAATTTCTATGACATGAGCTTATAAAAAGCTGCAGGTCGCGATAAGCGAGCATTTGAATCTTATTGCACAGCAATAAATTCCAGATTCATCGGGAAAAGTCACGGCACGCAACGAAATGTAATCGTTTTGTGCATTTCATAAAGTTACGTAGTCCTATAACATCTTATCAATGAAGGGATTTGTAAATCTTTTTCATCTTTTTCAATGCGGTAATATCACTTGTCGTAATTTGACAACATACAAAGGCCGATAGAAGATTAATGGGATGATTCTATAATCTCCTATGTGGGATATTTAGCAAATTATATTACGAAGCTGTTTGATCGGACGAAGGTGGAAGGAAAACCAGGCAAGATATTAATCCGGGTGCTGCGGTAATGGAATATACAAAATACAAAGTTTTGCTCATTGAAGACAACAAGCTCGACCGTATGGCTTTTGAGCGCTTTGTCTACGATCAAAAACTCCAGTACGACTACACAGCAGCCCAATCCATATCCGAAGCCAAAGAGATATTGAAGTCAGAGCGCTTCGATATCATCGTCTCTGATTACTCTCTCGGTGACGGTACGGCACTCGATATACTGAATTCTGTCAAGGACATCCCTATTATACTAATTACCGCGGCTGAAGAAGAAGAGGTCCCAATTAATGCCCGGAAGGCCGGCACATACGACTATCTTCCTAAAGACTTAGACCGAAATTATCTTAAAGCTGTTCCCAAAACAATCGAGAATGCAATCAAACACAAGAAAGTTGAGGATGCCCTGGATAAAGAGCCAATGAGCCTTCAAGCAATGTTTCATGCTGCACCACTTGGAATGCTGTTGCTCGATGGTAACATGATCATAGCACGCGCGAACGATACAATTTTACAAATGTTACATAAGGATTATTCCCAGGTTGTCAATCATCGGCTTGGTTACGCGTTAGGTTGTATTAACAGCACAAGTAATAAAAAGGGATGTGGATTTGGACTAGCCTGTAAAAATTGTCTGCTCAAAAACGCCATAAACACCGTGCTGGATAGGGGGCAATCTGTTCGGGGATTGGAAATACATCCGACGCTTAAAGTGGACAACAAACAAATTAAACCATGGTTCTGCATCAGCATTGAACCGATCACAGTCGATGGCTGTACTTGTCTAACCATCGTATTGGATGACATCACCCGGCAAAAAAAGGCCGGGGACATACACACAGGTTAAAACTACATCTGAAGCTACCAATAATTTTCAACTCAAACAATCATTCTACCGGGTAAATCGGACCATATATTGTATGAATTTTTCCGTAACAAATTGCAGTTCCCGACGTCTATATTATATAGACAAACGATATTTTATGAGGGAAGAATAGACATGGACCAAAATGCTTAAACTCAGCAATCCACGTTAGTAGCATTAATTAACCTAACCGATTATGGTAAATATATATTGACTTCACCGTTATCTGTATGTTAAGATAAGCTTAGATAAGAGGTTGTAAGGATTAATCCACGGCCAGTAACCCAAATCATTGACGAGGAAGGGAGCAAAAAGATGCTCAGATGCATAAAATGTTCATCGTTTAGTTTGATCTTGACAGTACTTTTGGTCGGCTCTTTGTATGCGAAGTGTCCCGAAGGCGACTTGAACGGGGATTGCCTGGTCGATTTATTGGATGTGCAGGTTTTAGCCGGGCAGTGGCTAACCCTCGAGGAAAGCTCCTCCGACCTGAATGACGATGGAAAGGTAAACATGAACGATTTTGCGCTCCTGGCCGACCAATGGCAACAAACAGGCATCCCGCTGGCAATCAACGAGCTAATGGCATCCAACAGCGATATTATCCAAGATCCTCAGGGCGAGTACGACGACTGGATCGAAATCCATAATTTCGGTCCCGATGCCATTAATATTGGCGGCATGTACCTGACGGATAATCTTTCCATTCCTACAAAGTGGCGGATTCCATCTGCTACCATCCCTTCCGGCGGCTATCTTTTGATATGGGCGGACAACGACACTACCGACTCCGGCCTGCATGCGAATTTCAAACTCAGTTCCGCCGGTGAGGAAATTGGCCTGTTCGACAGTGACGGCGTCACCTTGATTGACAGCATAATCTTTGCCGACCAGACTACAGATATTTCCTTTGGCCGCTATCCCGAAGCAACCGACAACCGGCGTTTCTTCGGTTTCCCCAGCCCGTCTCAGCAAAATAATGATGCCTACCTGGGCGAGGTCGCAGACACCGAATTCAGCCATGATCGAGGATTTTACGAAACGCCTTTCTCTGTAACAATCGCTACAGAAACAAAAGACGCTGTCGTTTATTACACTCTCGACGGCACCCCGCCATTTGATATTGACGGCCGTTTTCTAACGGGCACAGCTTACACGGGTCCTATCCAGATCAGGACAACTACGACTATACGGGCAATGGCTTTCAGGGCGGGATGGAAACCCACTAATATGGACGCCCAGACATACATCTTTCTTGATGATGTCATCAAACAGGATGGCACCGGCTTTCCTCATACATGGGGACATGCCGGAGCCGACTACGAGATGGACCCTGAGGTCGTCAATGATTCGGCTTATCGTAACAGAATCAAGGACGACCTCAAAGCGGTTCCGACGATCTCGCTGGTGATGCCGGTTGACGATTGGTTTAATGCCAGTTCCGATCCGGCTATTGGCGGAATATATACCCATCCGGACTGGGAGGACAGGTATAGGGAACAGGCCGAACGGTCCGTATCGGTCGAGTTCATCGATCCGGCGACATCGGAGCAGTTCCATATCCAGGCGGGTGTGCGACTTGCGGGTGGCAGCAGTACTCAACCATGGAAAATGGACAAACTTTCAATGCGGCTGAAATTCACCGGCAGGTTTGGTGCTACTAAGCTTATATTCCCCGTATTCGGGGATGCTGCCACGGACCAATTCGATACCCTTGTGCTCGACGCCCGTATGAATAATTCCTGGGCCTACGGTGGCGGAGTCGGAGTCAGCAGGCCGGGAATGGGTCAGCGGGATTTGGCTCAATATACCCGAGACCAGTATGTATGCGATATTCATAACGCAATGGGCGGCTTTTCTCCGGAGGGCAGACATGTCCATCTGTATCTCAACGGATTGTACTGGGGATTGTACTGGCTTCACGAACGGCCGGATGAGCACTTCGCCGCTGCTTACTTCGGCGGGGAAGATGAAGACTACGATGTTCTCAAGCACCGTCAAGGTCAGGTTATTAACGGCTCCGGCTCAGACTACAGTAGAATGATCAATCTCGCCAATTCCGGCCTGAGAGCAGACAGGCAGTACGAATCAATACAGCAGTATCTGGATGTACCTAATCTAATCAACTATCTGATAACGAATTATTACGTCGGCAATACCGACTGGGCACACCAAAACTGGTACGCAACGCGAAGTCGAGTCAATCCTGACAGCCGATGGTTATACCATAGCTGGGATGCCGAACATTCGATGGAGGGGCTTTACGACGATATAACGCGTAGAAATGACAGCGGCGGTCCTACCGGCCTTCACTACAGACTAATAGATAATGCTGAATATAAAATGCTCTTTGCCGACCACGTACACCGTCACTTCTTCAACGACGGCTGTCTTACTCCCGCCGGAGCGACGACTTTATACCAAATCAGGCTGGACGACGTGGATCAGGCCGTAGTCGGCGAATCGGCTCGATGGGGTGATAACCATAGATCGAGACCTTATACTCGTGACATCGAATGGATTCGCGAACGCGATTGGCTTCTCAGTGAATACATCCCGCAGCGCACGTCAATCGTTCTTAACCAGCTCAAACAACGAGGCTGGTACCCAAACGTCGATGCTCCGGTCTTTGGTATCAATGACGTTTACCAGCACGGAGGATTAATATCCGAAGATGATTTACTCTCGATGGCCTCTTCAAATTCAACCGGCACAATATGGTACACGCTCGACGGCTCCGATCCCCGCTCGCCGGGGACATCACAGCCTTTAACCACTATGGTAGCTGAGGATACCGACAAGCGGGTGCTCGTTCCAACCGGCCCAGTCAGCGAAAGCTGGAAAGGCAGCAGTGATTTCGATGATTCGACATGGTTACGCTGTTCCGGCTCACCGGGCGGAGTAGGATTCGAAAGGACATCGGGCTACCAGGACTTCTTCACTCTCGATCTTTTAGATCAGATGTATGCAATAAACACCACGTGTTATATCAGAATACCATTTACAATTGATGCCGAATACAGCTCTTTGACACTGGGCGTAAGATATGACGACGGCTTTGTTGCTTACCTCAACGGCGTCGAAGTAGCCAGACGCAATTTCGATGGCACGCCGGCATGGAATTCAAGGGCCAGCTCCACCCATTCCGATTCGGCGGCGGTTGTGTTAGAGAGTATCGATATTTCTAATTATCTCGATGCGCTACAACAGGGCGACAATATATTAGCCATCCACGGCATGAACAGTTCCACTACAAGCTCCGACTTGCTTATCTCCGCCGAGTTGCTTGCAACAGAAGGCAGTTCTGACAATGGTGGCGTGGCCGGTGCTATGGAATATACAACGCCGATTACACTGCCCCATACCGTTCAGGTCAAGGCAAGGGTGTTGAGCGGCAGCACATGGAGTGCACTGAATGAAACGGTCTATGCCATTGGCCCTGTAGCGGAGAATTTGCGTATCACCGAGATAATGTATAATCCGCCGGATCCGAACGAAGAATTCATCGAGCTACAAAACATCGGCACTGAGCCAATCAATCTGAACCTGGTCAGCTTCACGAACGGCATCGATTTCACATTCGGCGGCATCGAACTCGCAACAGGCGAACATATTGTCATTGTTCAGAACAAAAATTTATTCAAAGCTCGGTACGGCACAAATGTCAACATAGCAGGTGAGTACTCTGGCATGCTGAACAACGCCGGCGAAAGAATCGAGCTACAGGATGCCATCGGCAATACGATTCAAAACTTCCGCTACAGAGACGGCTGGCGCTCCATTACCGATGGCGATGGTTTTTCGCTGACTATAATAGATGCAACAAATCCTGATCTGAGCAGTTGGGACGAAAAAGACTCCTGGCGTCCAAGCGCTTATATCGGCGGCTCACCCGGCTCCGATGACAGTGGCATTCTTCCCGAACCGGGTACGGTAGTATTTAACGAAGTTCTTGCCCATTCGCACGGCGGTGAGCCGGACTGGATTGAGCTATACAATACAACCGATACCGCAATTGACATCGGCGGCTGGTTCATCAGTGACAGCAACGATAATCTTTTCAAATACGAAATTGCCAACGGAACCACAATCGGCCCGGATAGATATCTTGTCTTCTACGAAGACGTTAATTTCGGCAATGTTAGTGATCCCGGCTGCCACGAGCCTTTTGCCCTGAGTGAGAACGGCGAACGCTTATACCTAAGTTCAGCACACAACGGTGAATTGACAGGCTATCGTGTTACCGAAGATTTCGGCGCTTCGCAGACCGGTGTATCCTTCGGACGCTATTACAAGGTAAGCACGGATAATTACAACTTTGTGTCGATGGATGAGAATACGCCAGGCTCAGCCAATGCGTACCCAAAGGTCGGTCCAATTGTCATCAGCGAGATAATGTACAATCCCGACTGGCCCCAAGATGGTTCATATGCCAACGATGAATATGAATATATCGAGCTGCACAACATCAGCGCCGAGCCGGTTATGCCATACGACTTTGAAACAGGCGAGCCGTGGAAGTTCACGGACGGCATAGATTTTACCTTCGGGCTCGATACTCCTGTGACAATTCCCGCCGGGGGATATATCCTGATAGTCAAAAAGCCGGCGGCGTTTACGTGGCGATATCCGTCTGTGCCCGTTGACATCATTTTCGGCTCCTATGACGGCAGGCTGAACAATGCAGGCGAGAGCCTGGAGCTTTCAATGCCCGGCGACATAGGTAAAAACGGCATACGTCAATACATCCGCATTGACAGGGTCAATTACAGCGACGGTTCCCATCCGGAGAATTGTCCAGGTAATATCGACCTTTGGCCCGTCGAAGCAGACGGCAACGGCATGACATTAACACGAAAGGTCCCGACCGATTACGGCAACGATCCCAACAACTGGCAGGCTGCCTCACCTACGCCCGGTAGCACACAGTAGAATCTGGATATATCAATGAAAAGGGCCAATAAAGGATGTATAAATATACGATAATCTCACTACTTACTTTGATAGCAGCAACATACATGATCGGCTCGGCAAAGGCAGAGCTTTTGATTATCAACGAATTCGTAGCACGCAACGACAGCGAGCCGCCGCTGAGAAACGGCGATTTGCTGGACGAAGACGGCGACGCTTCCGACTGGATCGAAATATACAATCCATCCGATGAGGCAATCAATCTCGACGGCTGGTTTCTTACCGATGAGGCTGATGATTTGGAAAAGTGGGAATTTCCGTCGGTCGAGATTTCTCGCGGCGGATTCCTGGTCGTCTTCGCCTCCGGCAAAGATCGCCGTGATGCGGACGGGCAACTTCACACGAATTTCCAGCTCCGTGCCGGCGGTGAATTCCTGGCCCTTGTCCGGCCCGACGGCCTGACAATCGAGCAGGCATACGACGAATACCCGCCTCAATTTGCCGGTATTTCCTACGGACTCAGCGGAGGCACCGGCAGCACCCGTACTGGTATAATATTGGTCCCGGAATTTGCCGCTGCGAAAGCATTAATTCCGTCCGATGGTTCGCTTGGATTGAATTGGACACAATCGGAATTTGACGATTCGGCATGGCTCACTGGTGTTACTGGCGTAGGTTACGAATATGCCGGTCTTATCGGCCTCGACGTCGGCACTATGAGAAATAACAACCAGACCGTATATACACGCATCCCTTTTGAAATTAGTGACATCACAGATATTGATGAGCTGACTTTGCGAATGAAATTCGAAGACGGATTCGTCGCCTATCTAAACGGCGTTCCTGTCGCCAGTTTCAATGCGGACGACCCGGAAAACACATCCTGGAACGAAGGCGCAACCGCAACACGTGAAGATTCCATAGCGGTAGTCTTCGAGGACTTCGATATTACCGACCACATCGGCGCGCTGCGGACCGGCAAAAACATGCTGGCGATACACGGGCTCAATACTACGCTAAGCAGCTCGGACCTATTGATTCTACCGGAACTTATCGCCACCAGTATCGAAACAGTTGACCTTCCTTCAATGATCGAAGGCTATTTTTACGAGCCCACCCCCGGCAAAGACAACAGCAGCATCAGCATAAATCTCGGCCCATCCATTCGCAACGTTACGGAAAATCCGCAGCGACCGCATGCAAACGAAGACCTGATTATCACCGCTGAGGTTACTGAAACCTTCGAGCCGATTAACCAGGTCAGGCTGATTTGTTACGTTAATTTTGAATTTGGAAGTCGCTGGCTGCCTGAAGAGGGCCTGCCGATGATTGATGACGGAACGGGAGCGGACGCTGCGGCCGGTGACGGCATCTATACTGCAGTCGTCCCTTCGTCAAATTATAATCCCGGCGATATGATACGCTGGAAAGTTACGGCAAGCGATACAAAGGGCAACACTTCACGCTTCCCGTTGTACCCGTACCCCAATGATTCGCCGGAGTTTTTAGGGACAGTTGTCAATAGCCATATCAATTCCGGTCTTCCCGCCATCGAGTGGTTCGTGGAGAACGTCAGCGCCTCGGAATCTCGCGGAGGAACACGCTGCTCGGTCTATTATCTCGGCGAATTTTACGATAACGTTGATATCCACATACGGGGCGGTAGTACAGCGACACGCTATCCGAAGCGACACTTTAAGTTCAGATTTAATAGAGGTTATAAATTTCTATACGACCCCAACAAACCACGCGTTGATGAGTTTAATCTTAACAGCCCGTTCAGTGACAAAGCTTATCTGCGGCAAAATCTTGCCTTCAATGCATACGACTGGTGCGGCTGCCCGGGCAGCGAGTCATTCCCGATGAGGGCACAACGTAACGGCCAGTTCTACGGCGTGCAGATTTTCATAGAAGAGCCGGAGGAAGAGCTGCTCGAACGTGAAGGTTTTGACCCTGATGGTGCTCTTTATAAGATGTACAGTACCTTTACCAGTCCCGGCGAAAAGAAAACACGTCAGTGGGAGGGCACCTCGGATATCCGGAACTTTATTTCAAGCATCAACAACACCAGCGGTACAAGACTTCACAACAACATCTTCGACCAGGTTAATCTACCATTAACGCTGAATTATCTTGTAGCTACCATAATTACTCATCAGAACGACCATCCCCACAAGAACCATTACCTATATCGCGATTCAGACGGCTCCGGCGAATGGTTTTTCATGCCGTGGGACCATGACCTGACATGGGGCTCGAACTGGACCGGCTCATCATACCATGACTATATTTATGCCGCTGACGACCGGGTCCCCGGTAAACCGACGGACGTCAAGCCTTCTCATCCTTTCGTCGGCAAGCAGGATTGCCAGGAGTGGAATTATCACTGGAACCATCTGATAGATGCGCTTCTAAACGATTCGACCGTGCGCCAAATGTATCTGCGCAGGCTGCGTACGGTAATGGATGAATTGCTAAAACCGCCGGGCACACCTTACGGTGAACTATTCATCGAGAATCGTATCGACGAACTTGTTGCCGCAATGGCCCCGGACGTAGCTCTTGACTACAACAAGTGGGCGAATCCCTGGCCGTGGGGAGGGCAAGGCGGATACCCGCGGGACCAGTCCTTCCAGTATGCTATCGATGTGATTAAAAATGATTATCTGGCGGTGCGGCGGACACATTTATTTGTGACCCACAATGTAGACCGTGCCGGCAGTTACAATATTGCCGGCTCTTATTCGGCTTTGATTCCTAATGCCCAGCCCGACAATCCGGCCATAAACTTCGGAAGCTTCGAATACAATCCGGTTTCCGGCAACCAGGATGAGGAATACATCCAGCTTATAAATCCCAACACATTTGCCGTAGATATTTCCGGCTGGACACTCTCAGGGGGCATAGAGCATACTTTCCTGCCCGGAACCATCATCGTCGCCGGCGGCAGTCTCTACGTCAGCCCAGATGCAGCAACATTCCGCGCCCGGGCCGCCTCCCCTGCCGGAGGCCAGGGACTATTCGTCCAGGGCAATTACAAAAGGCATTTGTCCAACTGGGGCGAGACAGTCAATCTGTTTACGGATAAAGATTACCTGATTGACACTCTGTCTTACGCCGGCAACCCCAGCGAGCAGCAGCGTTATCTTCGGATAACGGAAATAATGTACCATCCGGCACAGGAAGGCACTTACAATGAAGAGGAGTACGAATTCATCGAATTAAAGAACATCGGCACAAGCTCGGTGCGGCTTGACGGGGTCAAGATTACCGACGGGATTTATTACCAGTTCGCTTCCGGCGGTAATTTGTCTCTTGCTCCGGGTGCTTATATCGTGCTCGTCAAGAACCGCGCTGCCTTTGCCTGGCAATACGGAACCAACGGTATTAACATTGCTCCGGGCGTCTATACCGGCAGTCTCAGTAATGCAGGCGAAACAATCAAGCTGGAAGACCGGACCAACAGCACAATTCTGGAATTCAAATACGATGACGACTGGTATGCTGCAACCGACGGCGATGGTTTTTCCTTAACCATAATAGATCCCGCCGCTCCCGACTTAGACAGTTGGGACAAAAGCGAATCATGGCGCCCAAGTGCCCACACAAACGGCTCACCGGGACTGAGATGATGCCGGAATCCCCTTAAATCTCCGGAATATATCCTTCATAATTTTTAGATAAATGGGTTTGCGTAAAGTGCGCGCTGAAGATAAAATGCTCCCATTATGACGAGAAATAAATGTAAAAATTAAAGTGCAAAATGCAAAATTAATGAAGTCGGCCCGAAGGGCCTCCGCAATTTCGATATTTGATTTTTTATCTTTGCTCTTTTTTAGGGAGGATTTTGATTATGTTAAAAGTAGGCATTGTTGGCTTCGGATTCATGGGGCAGACGCACTATAAGTGCTGGAAAAAGGTCGATGGAGCACAAGTCGTGGCGATCTGCGACGTAAATCCGAACATAGAAGAGGACACAAAAAGAGCGGTGGGCAATATCGGGGACGGCACCGAAGAGATCGATTTCAGCAGCCTGAACGTATATGACGATTTCGACAAGATGCTGGCCGAAGAAAAACTCGATGCTGTCTCGATAACGCTGCCGACTTATCTGCACCCGGAAACTTCTATAAAGGCACTATCGGCGGGAGTGAATGTAATGTGCGAAAAGCCGATGGCGCTGACAGCCAAAGACTGCGAGGGAATGATAGCAGAGGCCAACAGCAGCGGGAAAATTCTGCAGATCGGGCACTGCGTCCGGTTCTGGCCGGAATACGCCAAAGCCAAAGAGATAATCGATTCAGGAGAATACGGCAAAGTTATCGCAGCAACATTCCAACGCCTCGGCGCAGCCCCGACCTGGAGCATCGATAACTGGTTCCTGGACGAGAAGCGCAGCGGAGGAGTCGCCCTTGACCTGCACATCCACGACACGGACTACGTGCAGTATTTATTCGGGATGCCGAAGGCGGTCTGCAGTGCCGGAGCAAAAGGCCCCGGCGGCGGTTTATTACACATTTCGACCCAGTACCTTTACGACAATGATACGGCGATAACCGCAGAGGGCGGCTGGGCAATGTGCCCGACATTCGGATTCGAGATGAGCTTTAATATTGTGCTGGAAAAAGCAACGCTCGTTTACGACCTGACCCGGGATCCTGCCTTTCGGGTTTGCCCGGCCGAAGGAGAAGCATTCACGCCGGAGGTGGAAAAGTCAGATGGCTGGTTCCTGCAAATCGACCATTTCGCCAAAGCCGTCAACGGAGAAAAGCTCGAAGAGATAACAACGCTGGAAGAGTCGATGAATTCGGTAAAAATCGTCGAGGCAGAAAAACAGTCCGCAAACAAGGGACAGAAGATTAAGATTAGCTAAGCAAAGATAAGGATTAGAAAGGGAGAATCATACAATGAAATGTAAAAATTGGCCGATAGGAGTATGCAGCTGGTCGCTACAAACGGATGTCAACGGGGTAGCGGATGCAATGAACAAAATCGGAATCGATCACGTGCACCTGGGAGTTCGGGCCGCACTGGGAGAAGGAGGAAGCGATTTCCTCGCTGCGGTACAGAATCAAAAATGGACCATCAGCGCGACAATGATCGACTTTCCGCAGGAGGACTATACGACCCTGGACAGCATCAAAGTCACCGGCGGCGTCGGGCCGGACGAATACTGGGAACAGAACCAGGAGCTGTTTCTCGGCGCCACCGATGTGACGGTGAAGCTCGGTGTAAAATACCTCTCGATGCACGCCGGTTTTATAGATGAAAGTGACGTAGCATACGCGGAGAAATTTTACGAACGGATCACATCTCTGGCAGACGCTGCGAAAGAAAACAATATCATGCTGCTTCTGGAAACAGGCCAGGAGACGGCCGAAGAGCTGCGGAACTTCCTTAAAGAACTGAACCATCCTGCTATTGGAGTCAATTTCGACCCGGCCAATATGATTCTTTACGACAAGGGCAATCCAATCGAAGCGGTAAAGATATTGGCGCCTTGGGTAAAGCACATCCATATTAAAGATGCGAATCGGACGACGCAGCCAGGCACTTGGGGCGCCGAGGTCCCCTGGGGAGATGGACAGGTACAAACCGGAGACTTTTTGAACGCGCTGGGAGAAATAGGATTCGACGGCACTCTGGCAATCGAGCGCGAAGCCGGCGACAATAGGTTCGGCGATGTTAAGCTGGCAGCCGAAAGGCTTGGTAGTCACTAAGCGATGGCATAGCCATTACGGACAATGAGAAACGCCTAAAGTAGATTAAGGAGAACAAGATGGATAAACCCTCAACAAGTATCAGGATTCGCCTGAGCATTATGATGTTCCTGCAATACATGATGTTTGCCGTCTGGTGGGTACCCCTGGCGGCATATCTCAAGAACACGGGGATTGAAGGAACCTACAAGGCCTGGATACTGAGCGTAATGCCGCTGGGCTGCCTTGTGGCCCCAATTCTCTGTATGATTGCCGACCGACATTTCGCCAGCCAGAAGGTGCTGACGATCCTGAACTTCGCATGCGCCATCCTGTTCTTCATCGGGGCAAGGCAGACCAGTCCGGCGGTGCTGTTTGTGATCCTGCTGTTGGGAACCTTCTGCTATATGCCGACATGGAGCCTGACGAACGCCATCGCCATGGCAAACTACCCGTCGGAGAAGTTCCCGCAGATACGTGTCTTCGGCTCGATTGGCTGGGTCGCAGCCGCCGTCTTCAGCCTAATCGCCTCCACGAGCCTGTTCGGCAGCAAGGTCATCGACGGCACGGCGATTCCCATCTATTGCGGCGCCTGCACGGCTCTGGTAGCAGCGCTGCTGAACCTGACGCTGCCAAACACGCCGCCGCCGGCCAAGGGAAAGGAAGCGTCAATAGTGGACGCGCTTGGCCTGCGGGCGCTCACTCTGCTAAAAGACCGTAATTTTGCCTTGTTCATTATTATCTCGTTGCTGGCGACGATTCCATTCACTTTGTACTTTTCTTATGGTTCAGAGTTCTTTTTGAGCCGGGGCTACGAGAAAATCACGGCCATGATGAGCATGGGGCAGGTCTCAGAGATATTGATGATGCTGCTGGTTCCGATCTCCCTGGCGAAATTCGGTGTCAAACGGACTATGATGATTGGCTTAGCGGCGCTTACCGTGCGCTACTTCGCATTCTGGGGCGGTATAGCGGCAGATCAGACCTTGCTGTATTACATCGCGATCCTCGTGCACGGAATCATTTTCGGCTTCTTCTTCGTCGGCGGCCAGGTTTACGTTGACAAGAAGGCCCCGCCGGAAATACGCGCCCAGGCCCAGGGATTGATCGTCCTGATTTGTTTCGGCGTCGGCATGCTGATCGGCACCCTCTTCAACGCCAAGTTGATCGAACTCTACACCGCCGATGGTGTGTGCAACTGGATTCCAGTCTTCGTGATAATGGCCCTGATCTCGGCCGTCTTGCTGGTGGCGCTATATGCCCTTTTACGAGACGATGTTAAACAGGCTTCGCAGCCGGCCTCCGCCGAGCAGCAGCAGGAGGCCTAAACGAACATAGTATAAGGAGAACAAAATGGAATGGAAACTGTACTTCGCCCTGAGCTTTGCCATGTTCATGGAGTATGCAATCTGGGGCGCCTGGATGCCGGTGCTGGCGGCACGACTTGTCGGCCCGTTGAAAATGAGCGGCAAGCAGACCGGATGGATTTACGCAACCTTCCCCCTGGCGTGTATCTTCATGCCGCTGGTTTCGGGACAACTTGCGGATAAGTATATAAATACCGAGACCATTCTCGCCATCGCTCACCTGCTCGGCGCGGTTTGCATGTACCTTGCCGTGCGGCAGACAAAGTTCAAAAACCTGCTGGTAGTAATGTTTCTCTATTCAATCTGCTATTGCGCCACGCTGCCATTAGTGAATTCTCTGATGTTTCACCACTTAGCTAAAAACAACCTCAATCCCAGCGAACACTCAACGTGGATCTTCATCTGGGCACCCTTAGGTTGGGCATTGATTGCCTGGTCACTCACCGGCTGGCGCTGGAAATTCAAGACCGGCGAGAAAGGCACCGACTGCCTCTATCTTGCTGCCGTCCTTTCGGTAATAATGGGCGTCGGATGCTTCTTTTTGCCCGATACTCCGCCGGCCAGTGCCGGCACGGCCCCGATACTTCAGGCTATGAGCATGTTCACTGAATTTAATTTCCTTATCTTCATAATCGTCTCAATGGTCTTCTTCGGCCTTATGCAGTTCTATTTCCTCGGCACGGCACCGTTTATGCAGGATAGCGGGATACCCGCCAAGAACGTCCCTGCCTCAATGGGTTTGGCACAGGCCGTCCAGGCGGTAGCCACCGTCGTTTTAATGGCCCCCCTTATGGACAAAATCGGTACCAAATGGACACTGATCGTCGGGGCGACATGCTGGTTTGTGCTTTACATCGCTTATATAAAACAAACACCGCGATGGATCATTGTCGCCTGCCAGCCGCTCCACGGTTTGGCCTACGTGCTCTTCGTCATTGTCGGCCAGATATTCGCAGACACGCTGGCATCGGATGAGATACGAGGCTCTATGCAGTCTTTGCTCTTTGCCGCCACTACCGGCGTCGGCCTTTTTCTCGGTACGCAGTTCGCCGGCGTGATAATGGACAAGTTCAGAAAAGATGACAAGTTCCAGTGGCGCAGCATTTTCATAGTGCCTTGCGCGATTGCATTCTTTGCTATCCTCGTGTTTGTGATATTCCTAAAGGGATAAGGATGGCGCATAGTAAGTCTGCGAATCCGTTAACGAAAAAGCAAGACTTAATCCACATAGCGATTCTTTTATTAATCGCTCTCGGAACAGGTATTTACCTGATTGCCGCAACCGTTGTAATTACCAAGGACGGTGCATGGTATATCGAGCAGGCAAAGACGTTTTCGAGTAATCCACAAAATGTTATCAAACGTCAGCCCTTCGGATTTCCACTGCTGATTTTTATAACCTATAAACTTGTCACGTTATTCAGCAACAGTTCATCGCTATTTACGTGGATATACTCGGCTCAAAGTGTCACATTGTTGTGCCGGCTGCTTTCGTTAATCCCTTTATATTTCATCGGAAAGCTTCTGGTCGGAGGAAAGAGAAGTTTCCAGGCGATTCTCATCCTGATAATTCTGCCTTATCCGGCACAGTTCGTAAGTGAAGTTTTGAGGGAATGGCCGCACATTCTTTTCTTGGCATCCGGCTTTCTGTTTTTACTGTGGGGAGCAAAAAAGGGTAAATGGTGGTTGTTTGGAGTGACTGGTTTTGTTGCCGGGCTCGGGCATGTAATCCGGCCCGAATGCACACAATTAATTATTTACGGAGCCCTATGGATATGTATTAGGCTCTTTTCGCCGAAACCGGGAATGAGCAGACCAAGGCTGCTTTGTGCATTGTCCGTTCTTATAATAGGCTTTGCAATCCCCGCCGCTCCATACATGACGGCAAGAGGACAATTCCTGCCGGCAAAATTGAAGGCCCTATTTAGAGTGAATAATGAAGAATTTAGCATGAAGAATGAAGAATTTTCAACTCTTAATTCCCAATTCTCAATTCTCAATTCTCAATCGGCCTCCGGCATGCCGGGCAAGATAGCAAAAGCAATCGGTGAGCTTATCGGGGCAATGAGTGAGAACCTGATGTACTATTTTTTTCCAGCTTTACTGGTCGGCATTTACTTTCTTTTCCGAAAGCGGCCTGCAGCGACAGAACCTGAACTATTTTTCATATCGGCCTTTGCGGGGTTTAACATTTTGATGCTGGTCGCACTCCATTACTTATGGGGATACATAAGCAGAAGACACTGCCTGCCGTTGGTCGTTTTCACTATTTTTTACGTACCCATCGGCCTTCAAGTGTTGGCTGATTGGCTCGCAAATCGATTATCGAAATCCCGGCCGGCATCCGGCAAAGACTGCCGGCGGTGGTTCTTTATTCTATTGATAATTGGCATAGTTATCTGCCTGCCCAAATTGCTGAGTCGCCCCGGCTCGGACAAGCCCGGTTTTCGAGCCGCTGCAACGTGGCTAAAGCAAAACACCGCCCCGGATGACCTGATCGCTGTACCAGACAGGCGGATAACTTTCTATGCCGAACGAAAAGAGCTTATATACGAAACCACCCTTTCCAGCAAAGCTGATTATGTAGTGATCATTGCCAAAGAAGAAAACAAAGCACCGGACTTTGTCAGCAATGCGCAGAAGCAATATTCAGTATGGGAAAATGAACGCAAAAAAAACAAGAAAATCATGATCTACAAAATGCCCATATAAAAGCCCCCTGCTTTCTACCCGAAGCTCCTTCAATTGCTCTTTTCGTGCCTTTTTCATACGAATCGGGGGATTTAAGGAGTAAATAAAAAATATTTTGAAATTTTTTATTTTTTTGTTGACAAATACTATAGGTCATAGTACTTTGGTATAGAGTAGGATTCATCGAGGATTATTCCAAGATACGGAGGTTCGTATTATGAGCGGTAAATTACTTGACGACTTGGGCGAGCTTCAGCGTGCGGTAATCGAGGTAGTCTGGGAACTTGGTGAGGCAAGCGTCCACCAGGTGCGCAAAGAGCTTGGCCGTAAGAAGAAGCTGGCGTATACAACGGTGCTGACGGCAATGCAGAAGCTGGAGAAGGCTGGCTGGCTCCGACATCGAACCGAGGGTAAGGTTTATATCTATGCTCCCACACGTACCCGCGAGCAGGCCGGCGATAAATCGGTGCGCAAGTTCATCGAGCGAATGTTCGACGGGGACGCCCTGCTGATGTTCCAGCATCTTATGCGGCAGAGCAAGCTCAGTGACGCAGAGTTGCAGGAGATTCGGAAAATGATCGACGAAAAAAGAAAGGGGATGAAAAAATGACAGGCGAGATATTTTCAGCGGAATCTTTTTTATGGAGCTGTCTCTGGCAGAGCACGATTTTTCTTGTGGCTGGCCTTCTGGGCAGCTTTTTATTGCGGCGTCACTCAGCAAGAGCACATCGGGTGCTGTTTTTGGCGATGATTGCAGCAGTAATCGTTCCGGCTGCCAGTATTTTCGTCAAGCACTACGAACTTGGCCTTTTTGTAGCCGAAACAACCGTAATCCAGCCACAGATAGAAAACCGTGCTGTATACGAACCAACCGGCAACATTTCCAACGAAATCATTGAGGGCAGTCCCACCCCGATTAACGAGAATTCGTATCCGGCAATAATTGTTTTGAGAACTGTAAAATTCCCCTGGTGTTCTGCTTTATTATACGCATGGATAGCAGCAAGCCTGATTTTAGCCACTAGGTTGCTCGTGACATTCTTATTGGGTGTTCGTCTGCTTGGCAGCTCGTTAATTCTGCAAAGCGAAAAGATAGAGCAAGCGATGCACTTGGCGAAATCGAAACTTGGTATAAACAAAGATATAAAGGTATGTAGCAGTAGTCGCGTACACAGTCCGGTGATATGGTGCTGGAGTCGCATACCCATCCTCTTAGTACCAAGCGCAACTGTATCATCCGATATTGACTGGGCTGGAGTGCTTTGTCATGAGTTAGCACATTATAAACGACAGGATCATATCAGTGGACTGTTGGCTGAACTAGTGGCTTGTATATTTCCGTGGAATCCACTTTTGTGGTTGGCGAAATCGCGATTGATAAGCCTGAGCGAGCAGGCATGTGACGACTGGGTCGTAGAAACAGGTCAATCCGGCACAGATTACGCCGAGTCGCTGCTAAATCTGGCCCCCGAAGGACTGATGGCGTTTGTGCCTGCGGTGGTCAGAAGCAAGAGAGGGCTGGCCGGCAGAGTCCGACGCATTCTGAAAGACAGTTGCGCCAACCCCAGGACCGGAGCAGGATGGGCAGTGACGGTGAGTATCGTGGCAATATGTATAGCTGTCGGTGTTGCCTTTGCGCAGACAAGACCTGACAGGACAGAGAATAAAGTTATTCACTTTCCAAAGGATCGGTCTTTGGGAACGCTCTACATTCGTGATTTCGGCTCTGAAAGTTGGTACGAGGATTGGGAGAGGCTTGGTGAAGCTAAAAGTGATATGTCGATCATACCTAACAAAGAAGTTAAGCTCCAGATCAACGAGGAGGCGGCCGGCGACCTATCGGCATTAACGAAATTGAGAGCAGATGATCTGCAAATGCTCAGTTTTGGGTGGAAAGCAGTGAAAATTGAATCATTGGCGCCTATTGGTAACTTAAAGGACTTGAAAGCACTGAACCTTCAAAGTGCCAAATTTGACAGCGAGGATTTTAAACATTTAACAGGTCTAAGGAAGTTGGAAGTTTTACGGCTGGGTGACCATCAGCTCACCGACAGCAGTATGCAGTATATCGGGAAGCTGACTTCGCTGCGATCTCTGGCCCTTTGGGGGACAGGAATCAGCGATGAGGGGCTGAAACATTTGCAGGGCTTGACCAATTTGACCTTTTTGGCCCTGAATAACTGCAAGATTACAGACGAAGGCTTAAGTTATCTGAAAAACATGACGGCACTCGAAGGGCTGCAGATTTACCAGACCAAGATTACGGACAGGGGCCTTATGAACTTACAACGAGTTAGTCAGCTTAAGCATATTAAACTTGGCGGTAACGGAATTACTGATAAGGGCCTGAAGCATATCGAGAATCTTACCTCACTTGAAAATATCTGGATAGATTCGAACCCTGTCACAGACGAAGGATTGTCTTATCTTGCAGGCATGAAAAAACTTAAGGAACTCTATGCGTCTGATACGAAAATTACCGATGCAGGGCTGGTAAACCTAAGAGGCCTAAAAGATTTCCGCCATCTGCTTATCGGCGGCATCGGAGACGAGGGGATCGCGCATCTAAGCGAATTGCCGGCGTTGGAAATGCTTCAAATTCAAGATGCACTGGTCACCAAAGGGAGTATTCCGCATTTTAAGAAAATGGCGTCGATAGAAGAAGTGCTTCTTTCCGGCGACAAAATCGACGACGACTTGCTGGATGCATTACGAATAGCCCTTCCAGGCTGCAAAATCTGGGATCCACAACGTAGTCGAGATTACCCAATGGCTGCATGGAGACAAAGATTTGAAGCGGTTTACAGTTTGGAGGATGGCCAGATTTTAAAACGTATCTCTCCACCATTTATACCGGAGCGTAGAGATTATTACATTAACGAGGAAAGTCAGCAGGCATCAATAATTTCCGAGCCACCCGACAGGTTCATTTTTCATTGGGATAAAAAACTAAAAAAATGGGGCCTTGGATTTATAAACACACCAGATATTGATTCAACATTACGCAATGTGCTTCGCATGAATACATTCGAATACAACGGACCTGATGAACTCCTAAGCCTGAAACTACCCGGCGACTGGATTGTGCGCGACGAGGCCCCGCAAGAGGAGAAACTTAAGGCGTTGGAGCAGCTTGTAGCAGATGAATTTGGTCGCTCCATCCGATTCGAAAAACGCACGGTCGAGCAAGAAATAATTGTGGCCACAGGCAGTTTTAAATTTCATCCCATCCCTGAAGCTCAACAACAAAATTATGTTCATCTCTATGTGGATGAGCTTAGCATGAGTGGCGGAGGAACAGTCCATTCGGTTGCTGAATTACTGCAGAAAATAGGAAATCGAGGCAACATTTTTGTCGTCGATAGAACCGAACCTTCCGACGAAAACCATATTCCTTACTATCTTCACCGTTCATCACGTGACCTAAGACGGATGAAAAGCAGCCCTGAAAAAACCGAGAAACTAAAGATGTTCCTGGCAAATGTTACCAAACAAACCGAATTGCAATTTGAAGTTTCTCAACAACCTGTCGAGATTTGGCTCTTAACAGAGGATAAGGAGAACTAATCGTTCGAGTCTAATTCTTCTTGAATTGTTTTTTAGTCAATCGAATTAACGGCCTTTATGCGAAATTCGTATAGAGGTCTTTTTTTATGCTTTTTTTGAGGCTGCAAACGAGGATATTGAAAAAATATTTCAAAAAGTACGAATTTTTTCGTTGACAAGTACGAAGATATTCGTATAGTTTTGCCGATATAGGAAAACGAAAGAGATTTTTAAGGAGATTTGCAATGGCAAGACGAAAAAGCGCACGACCGACCGACAGAGAGCTGACAATCCTGCGAATCCTCTGGGACAACGGCCCCAGCACGGTTCGAGAAGTTAACGAGGCAATGAACGAGGATGAAAATACGGGCTACACAACGACTTTGAAACTGATGCAAATTATGACTGAAAAAGGGCTTCTGCTCAGAGACGATTCTCAGTTCAAGCATGTCTATAGGCCCGCCCTGACCGAGGAAAAAGCCCAGAAGCAATTAGTCGGCGACCTGCTCGACAGGGCATTTTCCGGCTCGGCAGAAAAGCTGGTCATGCGGGCACTTTCAGCGAAGAAGGTCTCGGCAAAAGAACTGGCGAGCATCAGAAAAATGCTCGATGAATTTGAAGGATAATAACAATGGTGCTGGAAAATATTCTTTCACAGGAAATTGTCCAAAAACTCGGCTGGACGCTTCTTCATTTCGTCTGGCAGGCAGCGGCAGTCGCATTGCTTTTAGGCATCCTGCTGGCTTTACTGCGAAAATCCTCCGCCAGCATGCGTTACATCATCGCCTGTGCGGCAATGGGATTAATCATACTGCTGCCCATCGTTACGATGCTTTTGATCCCGATATCAACGCCGCAACCGATAGCTGAAATCGAACCAGCCCCTCCACCTGTTGTCTTACATGTTGAACCGGTTGACCAGACACCATTGACCAGAGAACTTGAGTACATGGAAATGGACCAGCCTGAAAACGTTGAGACGGCCACGCCGGTTAATTGGAAACAGCAAGCATCCGAACTACTGGAGTCGTCGTTGCCCTATCTCGTCTTAGGATGGCTGCTCGGCGTATTTGGATTATCGCTCTGGCATCTGGGCGGCTGGGCACAATTACAGCGACTGCGAGAAAAAATGGTCAAACAGGTAGATGATTCGCTCAGCGCCACAATGTACCGGTTGTCCGACAGGCTGGGCGTTAAGCGCGCAGTCCAACTTTTGGAATCGGCACTGGTTCAGGTCCCTACCGTTGTCGGCTGGTTGCGTCCGGTGATTCTCCTGCCGGCAAGCGCCATGACGGGCCTTACCACCGAGCAGCTCGAAGCGCTGCTGGCGCACGAATTGGCCCATGTCCGCAGGTATGATTACTTAGTCAATATGCTGCAAACGGTCGTCGAGACGCTCGGCTTCTATCATCCCGCCGTCTGGTGGGTATCGCACAGGATTCGCATCGAGCGCGAGAACTGCTGCGACGACCTGGCCATAAGCATCTCCGGCGACCGAATTCGTTACGCACGTGCCCTGACCTCAATGGAAGAAATCCGCTCCGGTCGGAGCGAATTGGCCGTCGCTGCCACCGGCGGCAACCTGTTCGGACGCATCCGCCGTTTAGTCAGCAACGATTCCACAGACAGCAGCCGGGCCAGTTGGATACCATCAGCGATTACTATCCTGCTGATAGCAATAATTGCCATGTCTGCAAGACTTGCTATTTCTACTCCATCCAAATCCCAGGAACCTGAGAAAAAAACAGAGATAGCTGGTGATGCTGAAAAAAAACAGAGCGTTAGAGTGGATAATTTTACTTCCACGACCGTCGGCCCGATTGGACCGAGCGCACTTCTGTTCGACGGTGTTGATGATTGCTTGCGCGTCCCGGCCAGTCCGACATTGGAATTAAAGCCGCCGTTCACAATCGAGATGTGGGTCAAGCCAGATTTCTCCGAGGGCGAGAAGATAAAAGCCTCCGGAGAGGATTTTTACGGGCTCAGTTTGCTCCGAAAGGGTAATAAACTTAAAGATGAAGGAAAACAAGTAGGAGGTTTAGCAATGCTTCTGCACCCATCGCGTGTCGGTAGCGTTTATTTCGTCGATGATAACATCTCAATTGCGGTTCAAACAAGCCTGTTTGGGGGAGATGGATCGGCGCTTACGGCACATCCGGGGTGGCTCCATATCTCTGCAAGCTGCACGCGGGAAGAATATATTCCAGTACCCGACGAGACGCTTTTTATCGGTGGAGCTATAGAACCACCATTTTTACCGCCCTTCAAAGGCCAGATCGCTGAGATTCGGATATGGAACAGACTTTTCACGCGGTCTAATCCCTCCCCGTACAAAGACACAGCATTAACCGGCAGCGAGCCGAACCTCGTTGCATGCTGGGATTTCGAACACTCCGAAGGTCAAATCGTGTACGATATCAGCCCGAACACCAATCACGCCTATATGGGCACATCCCCTGATGCCGATGATGCGGATCCTATCCGGTTGAGCCCTGATACAATCCCAGATCAAGCCAACCGGAAAATTGATGCTCCGGTTGAGAATAAGAAAGGGAGCATCAAAGGTAGAATCATCGATATCAACACCGGAAAGGGAATAGCAGCAGTGCAACTGTCAGCTGTATCGAATTCTTCGCCGGAATCGAACGAACGCTTCACCTGTACAACAGCAGAAGATGGAACGTTTGCAATTGGCGGCCTGCAAAGCAGTGAATATCTCTTACAAGGCGACTTCCCTTCCGTTGATGTGGACGTCATTTCAGGCAGATGCACAAAAGATGTGCTTATAGGAATCGATCGACGGGAAATTGTTCCGTCATTGAAAGAAACAACCATTGAACAACAGAACAACGGGCAAATCGTGATAGGAGCAAGAGTGATCAAGATGCCGGCGGATGCAATGAAAGAGGCATTTGGACCGAACGAGAATTTTTCGAGTGGATTGCTCGTCAGGCACGGGCACGAAATTGCCGGTCGTTTGTTGACGATAGAACGGGAACGAAAAGATGCAAAGCTATTAGCAGCTCCGCAGATGTTATTGAATAATAACAGTAACGGTACAATAGCTCTCATTAAAGAAGAGTTCTTTATCCACCATTACGAACCGGTAGAAGGCGAGCCGGGAAAGCTTGCTCCCCAGCTTCAGCATATTCAGGTTGGATGGAAATTTAAGATTTATGCCAAAATTCTTGAGGGTGGCGAAAAGGTTCACATCAAGCTGGCGACCAGACATCAGGAACCCGGCTTTGAAACACGACAGTACCGACCCGGTTATGATTATCAGATACCTCCTCCGCCGGATATCTTTGCCACTGAGTTGACAGCTAAAAACAGCGAGCCTGTTGTTATCGGCCGATTAAGACGTGATGAAACGGCATACTGTCTGATCGTTACTCCGAGTGCAATATTGCCGGAGCGACAGCCGGAATCGTTACTTGGCAAAAAACTTCCTGAACCAGATAATATCCAAAACATAAATGGTCTCAAAGAAGCTGAAGGAAAACAGACTTTAATCTGCTTCTGGGACATGAACCAGCGGCCGTCACGGAATTTAATCGACGAGCTTGCAAAGCGGGAAAAAGAGCTGGTCGAGAAGGACATTGCTGTTTACTTAATTCAGACTTCAAACATCGAGCCGGCAAAACTTAAAGAGTGGCTCGAAAATCAGATCGTTCGGTTTGCCTGTGGAAACATAGAAGGTGAAGCTAAGGAAGTACTATTAGACTGGGGCGTACGGGCACAGCCCTGGCTTATCCTAACAGACCAAAACGGAATCGTCCGTGCCGAAGGCTTTAATCTCGAACAGTTAGATGAAAAATTGCAAACAAAGGAGTCTAATCTGTCACTCGAGGACCAAGAAGCCATCCAAAATTCTGAGGATCAAACTAATATCTTGTACAGGGGTTTTGTTCGAAACGAGAAAGGTGATCCAATAGCCGAGGCAAAAATCTGCTGGTTCTCTAAACAGTCCGGAGGATTATCTCTGAATCTTAGCAAGCAATGGAATCATCCCGATGTACTAACTACAGATAAGCGCGGAGAATTTATGCTTCGCAATGTCTATGGTAACAACATAGGAATTTATGTCAAAGCCGAAGGTTATGCTCAATGTATGATTGGGCCGCTGGAGCTTCCGCGCATAATTGGGCCGCTATTCCATCCGGGGGATTCAAAAAAACTCATGCAGATTGTGCTGCAGCAAGGTGCTGATGTATTCGGGAGAGTTGTAGAAGATGGTCAAAGTGTAGTCGGGGCGAGAATAAGTGCGAATGTTTTTACCGCGCAATTGCATAAAATGCTGGATTCGCCCTGGCCTTGCCTTACTACGAAAACCGATGAAAACGGTTTCTATAGGTTAGCCGATTTGCCTGCGGGACAATTCTCCATAGGAGTCAATTCTCCAATTGCCAAAGGCAATCTAAATATGGCTCAGAAAACAATCAACATTGAACGTGGTGATAAAGTTGAATTGAATTTTGGCGATGAGGAGGGATTCACACTTACCGGCGTCGTCACGGTCGACGGAGAAGCGGTCGAAATAGCAAGCGTACGAATGCAATTGCCGGATGAATCCACAAAGTGGGGATGGACCGATCACAACGGAAATTTTCGTATTACCGGCATCCCCAGCGGCCGATACCAGCTTTTCACCACTTATGATAAGGATTTGGATCCGGTGACCTTTCTCTGGGGCAAAGACGGTAAGCAGTTTTATGATACACGCTTTGATCGGCGCCGGATTACCATGGAAAATGACACGTCGTTTGACATACACATTGGGGAGCAAAGTTCAAGTAACAATCTATTGACTAAAAGTGCCGCACCTTCCAGTGAAGATAGAACAATCGTTAAGGTTTACTTGGCTGTGGTCGAAGTATCTTCCGATTCGAAAATGGACAGCAAAACCATCGCCGAGATCAGGAATATTCTGGGCGGCAAAATAACAATTCCGGACTCCCCCGCTGTTGCGGATTTGCTCAGAAAAGCCGCCGGGGCAACAGCGGCGAGCAAGGATAAATCGGCCGGCGATAAACGAGTAACGCAAAAGGAATTTAACACCCTGTTCGATTTGCTTGTCTCTCGGGGCTATGTGAAAATCATCTTAAGGCCGACGCTGGAAGTCGTCGATGGACAAACCGCACAGATCAAAGACGAACAAAACTTACTTGAGGTTACTGCCAATGCGGTCAAAGACGACATCATATACTTATCTGTAAAAGCAGACCTTAGTTCCCAAATCGCTCCGGCGAACGAAGGAAAGAAGCCCATCATCTCCACACGCAGTTTCGCCAACTTTATCAGCATCAATTCAGGTCAGAGCCAGATCATCGGCGGTATGGTAGAAATGCCAGCACGCCCGAACGCGGAAGGCAATGCCAAAGGAACACAAACGCCCGTCGGAGAGCTAATATGCATTGTAACTGCAAGCATCGTCGCACCAAATACCGACACGCCGGTGACCCGCGTTTATCATATCTACGACCTAATTCTTGCTGGAGAAAGAATTTCCAGAGGAACAGTTGACGTTACGATGGACCGCTCCGATGCCATAGGGGCAAGCCCTGTAAACATTCCTGACCAGGAAATTGTTAATGAAGCTCGGAAAATTATAAATCTTATTACGCAAACGATTGACCCGAATAGCTGGTTTCAAAACAATCCAAACGCAATAGGCATTATTACTCCGTTTCCTGCCGCAAGCCCAAGAAAGCTTGCCATCTACCAAACCGTTCCTGTTCATAAGCAAATTGAAAAACTCCTCGAATCACAAAGAGATCAAATTAATAAAACGCAAATATCGATCGAATTGTGTTATTTATATACGAATGTGGAATTTCTCGATGAAGCCCGAGACAGTATGGATATTGAATTTACTTCTGATACCTTCTTAGATGATAAACAGTTAGAGACTTTATTAAGGGCTTCTCAAAAGAAGATAAATATAAAATCCTTGATGGCACCGGTGGCTACGGTTCTCAACAATGAAACAGCCCGGTTCAGCATAGCGAAACATATCTTCATGTCTTTTCTGGGCTATTCCGAGTCAAGCAACCTCTCGAAACAATCACCACCTGAGCCAGTAAACACATTCTGTAGCATTACGCCGCATATAGAGGACAACAAGGATATTATTATAGATTTTATCCAGGATATACCCGGTTTGCAGGAACGTATTATTTATGATCGACGTGAAATGGTGCAATCCTATGCAGAGACAACTGCAATAACAAATAAACGGATACCCAGCAATAAAACATTTGCCTTTATCTGCGATATAAGAAAATTTGACCAGGATAATCAGACAGTTTCACCCGCCGAGAAAAAGACACTCATTGTATTAATCAAACCGACAATTATCGTGCAGGAAGAAATGCCGAGAAAAGAACCGTCAAGGATGTTGATTATACCGCTTATGAAAGGCGACATGGCCAATCAGTTCGATGATACGGTTTTCCACAAACCTCTGCCGGAAGAACAACCCGGCAAAGAGGCGAAAGAACCACCTGCCGACAATCAACAAGACAGAAATAATATAAAGGATGAGGACACACTCAATAAAGAGTACGAAGTCATCCAATTGAATCACATCGATGCTGTAAATGCAGCAAATCGTCTTAAACAAGCTTTGCAGCAGACGCCGGAATTGCATAAAAGCGTTCTGTTCCAGCCGTTAGAGCAAACACAGCAGATTATAATATTCGGCAAGCCGGATATGCGGAAAAAGATCAAGAAACTTCTTGCAGAAATTGATCAGCAAGTCGAACATTCTGAAAAATTATCTAAATTAGGCAAAGCACTGCTTATTTATGCAAACAATCACGATGGCAAGTATCCGGATTCAATAGCACAAGTAAAACAATATCTGAAAACTGAGGAATTTGCTTGGGCTCAACAAAATGTCACGTATTACGGCAAGGGAAGGACGGTTGCCGATCCGCCGGATATGCGTTTAGCCCGTGACAACAGGCAGGCTGTAGCGACAAAGGGCACGAATATCTTGTTCAACGACGGCCGCGTCGAGTTCATCAAGCCCGGAAGACAAAAGGATCGTGGCACCGATAAAGATCAAATCCTGATCGACGTAAAGATTCTGACGGCTGGCGATGAGTTTCTGAAATACATCGGTCTCGATCCGAATTCAGCAGCAAGTTCGGAAGGCTGGTCGGATTATCTCATTCATTCCACCGACGATTCGGCCAGCTTCATAATCGACAAGCTCCACGCAGACTTGCTGCTGCGAAACGTTGCGGCGAGAATGCGGACTAACAAGGACATTAAAATGCTCCACAAGCCCCAAGTGCTTGCACAGAGTAGAAAGAAACTTGAAATACATATAACCGAATCCGAATATTATATGTTAATAGCACCTACTGAACCGAATGACTCCTCCGAAGAGCCGGAATCAAAATCGAATCGTGTAGAACTGGGTACCACTATCCGGATGATCCCTACACTGACGCCGGATGGAAAGAACATTGAGCTGGATTTCGAATGGGAGTATCGCCGGCTCCGGGGTATTATGGAACATACCGGTCCGGATGGAAATGTGCAGAAGGTTCCCCAGATAGACGTCAACAGCATAAAGACACCCTGCACCGTCCCGGACGGCAAGACGCTGCTCATAGCCGGCAAGAAAATAACCGAGCATAAGAAAAAGGAGCCGAGAAAACTTGGATTAACTGATTTGCCATTAATCGGGCGATTTTTCTATAGACCAAGTCAAGTCGATGAAACCAGGAATCTTTTAATATTGGTCAAGCCGAGGATCAATCCATTCAAAAAAGAACAAGCACAGCATACAATAGAGCCGCCATCAATAGATCCCAATGACCCTCTCATAAAAAAGCTCGAAGAGAAGTTCAATCGCTATGACGAGAAAAAACAGATAATAACAGACACTTCGCAATCCTAAACTTTCCAAACGAATCCTCGCCATCATCATGAGCGCAGTCGAAGGGCCTGACACACGATTGGTATTTAGCCTGTACACTATAAACTAACGACCAACAACCAACGACTATTCCGCTATGCCAGTTCGCAATCCTTAATTTCCCTGATTGAGCCACATTAGACTCAGAGGAATCGTAAATAATAAATGGCAAGTACTAATTAGGTATGGTGCCAAGAAAATGACGGAGGGCCATTCCTCGTATAACATTGAGTATTACATTAGGCGTGTTAAACCTAAACATTCTCGGCGTTTAAGACGATTTTGATCTCTTTGCGATTCTTTGGTTCTGTGTTTCCGAGTATATCGATAAGTTTGTCGTGAAGATTGTCGTCAATTGGCCAACGGTCGACCAATAAATCAAGAACGGAGCCTTTATTCCCTATGACTCGTTGCATAAAGTTAATCGAATCCTCAAAATCTGCCCGAGAGGAATTGACCGAGCCAATTATAGTGTTGCCTTGTCTCACGAGCCGCGAGAAGGTATCAGCGTCCATAACAGTATTCTTCTCATCTTCCGGAATACCGAGAAGCACAAGAATACCTCCCGGTGCCAGCAGAGAAGAGGCATACTTAAACACTTTCTCCGGCTGACTGGTAGCCTCGATTATGATTTGAAACTGCTCATCTTTTAGGTCAGCAGGTGCCTGGTCTTCCTTCGTTACAGTATAGAATGAAAAACTGTGAATTTTTTTTAATAACTTTACTCGTCTATTCGATTGGTCAAAAAGGTCGATCGCAGTAAAGTGGAGCCCAGGATGGAGTTTGCTCATTACAGTGGCGGCCAATAGTCCAATCGGACCGAGACCAATAATGAGCACCTTATCAGTGAATTCCCGGATAGTGTAGTGTTTAAGGATTTCGTGGCGCATTTTCCAGACAATGGACATGGGCTCGGCTAAAATGTACCGTTTCATCATCCTGGTGCGGAAATTGCTATCACCCTCCTCTGGTGGATTGATACGCACGAGCCAGTCTTCCGTATCGATGAAGTACTGAGAGCCAAAACCATGACACCATCCAGTTCCTCGACTTGAGTACCCGATTCGGTTCCCTTGCTTGTCAATGGCACCACTGAACCTCCCTTTATGACAGTTGTCAGCTTGGTGCAAACAATCTGAAACTGCCATATTGCAAGGACGGAAGTCAAACGATTCAGCGGAAATTCTTTGGCCGTCTACAGGTCTGTCCCACGTCATACAGCGGCGTACCATGGGAACCACAAAATCACCAATGTGCAAGTTTCGGACTGCTTCTCCTATCCAGACAACTTCCCCGAAAGCTTCATGAAAATCAATGAGCTCATAAGGTGGTGTATCGACAATCCCCAGACTTGCCCGATCCGTTCCGCATACGCCCACCTCTATGGTTCTGACCATGACGGAATCGCTTCTCAGGTATGGTACAGGGATCTTTTCGTGTATATGGATTCCTTCTTCGCTCGGTTCAAGTACAAGGCCCCACATGTACTGTCTGCTCTTATTGATGGTATCCACAAACCGCTGGCGTCGGTAGTTCAGGCTGCTGACGTATGTGAGCATCGCTTTCTTGAAACAATGAGTGAGATCATCAACAAATTCTTTGGCTGGTTTTGATCGATCTATACAATGTCGGAATACTTCCATATCCTTGAAGGATGCGAAGGCCGGTGTGCCCGCAAAAAAAGTCGAGACGAGAATGATACAACAGTCGTCGTAGATTGACTTGATTTTTAGGGCCAAGTCTACACCGCTGTAGTCATTTGCATCGTCACCTTCCAGACGCATATCGACAACAGCCACAGCCGGATTCAAGCCGTGGATTTTCTTGATCGTTTTTTCGGAATCGAATCTATGATTCGATAATACAGGTTCAATAAGATTGATACGAGGAGTGATCCCGTCTCCTCCAGGCGTAACATCCTCGGATTCGAAGTCTTTCACCTGATGGAGAATCTCTTTCATTTGCCTCAGGTTATCTTTATTGTCATCAATTAAAACTACATCCACTTCCATAAATCTGTTTCTCCGATCAGCCTTCAAGCACCTCGTGAAGACACCTCATTAGGTCTTTACGAAAAAAAGGATTATTACGGTCAAGTATCGCAAAAACTTGTGACTCTTTTATAGATCCGTAACTTCCATCAACGTTTACCGGTGGCGTGCATGAAATAAGGATAATTGGTATGTGGATTTCCCTTTCTGCCAAGCCTTTGACCATGAGGATTCCTCCTTGCAGGTCACCACCGGCTTCTGACAAGTCAATATCGGCGACAACAGCATTCACACCACGAAAGTCCTGCTCGAGCGCTTCGTCTTCGTTCTTCACTAAAATGCAAGCAATTCCCTCTTGATCCAGCAGCGAAAACAAATGCCGCCTCAAAACGGGATTATCTTCAACAACAAGGACGCGTTGCACAGGTGATTCTGACATATCACACATTAGAGAGTTCCTTATGAGTTCGCAGATCCCTAGGTATGGTAATTTGGAAACAGGCACCATTATACCCTTTGGGCTTATGTTCGTGAACAATTTCGATTCTACCTCCGTTCTCTCTGAGAAGCCGGTCAACATTATATAATCCTAATCCCGTCCCTCCATGCCTACCTTTCATTGGTCTTTTGAACAATACCTCAGTTAATTTGTCAGGTATGCCAGGCCCAGTGTCGCATACTGTGGAAACTATAGTATCTCCCTCGCGTTTCATACCTATCCAAACTCTGACCTCTGCTGGTTCCGTCCCGTTCAATTCTCCGCGGCCGGCAGCGCTCTCCTTCCATGCGTTTATGAGAAGCTCTTCGAATACGTATGCGAGTCTGCCCCGACGCGCGTAGATGTTCATTGATCGACAGTCACAATGTAATTTAGTTTGGATCCCTTTCAGATCATTTGTCGTACTTTTCAATGTCTCCTTAACTAATTTTACCAAATCAAATTTCTTCGGATCCTCAAACACCGTTGTCTGTCGATAATCTCTCACTGCAAGTCGCAGTCGATTAATAGATTGGTTGATTACTTTAAGTGAATCGTCAATGACCTCCTTTCTAACGGAAACTGTACCGGATGTATCCAAAGGCTCTTTTTCCAACTCTTTCTTAATATAGAGAAATACCTCATTGTCGATGATATGGGCTTCTGTACCTAACCGATGAGCAGCAGGCCCGGAGAAAATTCTCCAGGCATTATCCCACTCCTTCTTAAGTCTCCGCGGGACCTTCGATGCCTCGATGATGGCTGCCGCCATACCAGCAAACAGGTCGAGTACGTCACACTCGAACTTGCTGATACGGTTTCCGGTAAAAGCATTATCTGCGTAGATGATTCCAAGTAAATCATCCTCAAACCGGATCGGAATCAACACAAAGTCGCCATTGGCGAAACCACGCAGGGCATCGCCTTTCTTAGGTTCATTGTCCCCATACTTCGACACAGTCCTTTGATCTGCTGCTTTGACAATGACCTGACCGGGCCGCTTGAGTTGGAGCTTGTAGTTTTTCCACTGCTGCATCATTGCATTTTCGCGGAACCGCTCTGGATCAGCTTGGTATTTCTGGAGAAGGCTGTCGATATCCAATTCACTACCAGCGCGAGGCCTCTTCATCGCATGCTCCCACTCATTAAGTTCCATTTCTCCAATCGCGAAGCGACAGACCAGAGTCTCCGGATCTGCTTCGTCCTTCAGAAAAATCATGGCGCGATTGTACTGTAGCCCTGCTCCATGGGTAAGCCCCGTTATGATGAAGAACAGCGCTGTGTTCAAGTCTTGGAACATTCGGACATCACCAACAAGCTTTTCGAGGCGGCGTAGTCGGTCAATACGTTCGGAGATGATAAGGGAAAGACTAATCGAATTGCCGAGCGTAGTTAGAAGCCGCTCATCCTCTTCCATGAAATAGCTCTGTAGTTGAAAGATCGTGGGTCTTTTGTTCTCGATCTTGAAGATTCCCTTCAAGTCGCCGGTCTCTGTATCGATTAAGGGGATGGCCAGAAGGGAGTAACAGGCCCTGCCTTGCTTTCTTTTCCACATCCGCTTGTCGTTGACCCCCTTCCAGGCGAAGTGTTTACCTACTTCGTCCAAAGTTTTGAGATTCAATCGTTTTCGTGTCCTGGCAACGAATACAGTCAGCCCCACGCGGCCACATCTCTTGATCTCACCCACTCTTACCTTCTTGTTGAAGTCCCAGCTTCTGGAATCCACCTCTGGTAAGCGAAGGTCATAGGGAGGCACGTTCTCTTTGTTACCAGGGTAGCCGGCTGCGGCCTCCAGACGTAATTGGTGGCCACTACGTAACCACAGAGCGCTGGCTTCCGCTGAGATTACCTTAGCCGTCTGACGTACAATGCCTTCAAAATCCGGCTGCGTGCCCAGCCCTTCAAGCAAGCTCTGCGATACTTCTAATAGTCCCTGACCAATTAGGACCGAATTTGCTTGCACCTGGGCCTTTTCAAGTGCTACCGCAATTACCGCCGCATAACCTTCTACTATCTTAACATCCCGTGGGGTGAAATAGGCTTGCTCATGTGTTGATGTCCGTTTGACATTCTCGAGCTTTAACACTCCTATCACACGTGGCTCATCTCCACCGGGTATATTCGTCCTGAGCAATAGCGGGACACCAAGAACGCATCGGCACAATTCGCCTGCCTTCGGACGGTTATACATTACCTTATCGTATTTACATTTGTGCTGATATTTCTTAAAGTCTTCGGGCTTTGTGATATTGATAGTTTTTTTCCGCCTTGCGATTGCTCCAGTGAGTCCTTCGCCGAAAGGGTAAACAGCGGGCTTTCCCTCATCTGCAGTCATGAGCTTCTGAGCTGGTCCAGCCGCGGCGGCAATCCGCAGCCTCAGCTCCCCTCTTGGCTCTGTCTGCTCTGTAAGCCAAAGAGTGGACCACTCAACAGGAAACGTCTGTTGGACATGTTCGATAATCTTCCCAGGTAGGGCTTGGGGATCAGGTTCGGCCAGAACCTCCTCACATAATTGTCGAACGGTGAGTTCAAACGTTTGATTAAGCATCTCGACCTCGTTGCGTATAAGAATATTCTCTTAATACGAATTATACTATGATTGTACTACGAAACTATTTAATACACAATACGCAATACACAATATGAAATCCGAAATTCTTTTTATAAAATCTCATCCTGCGAGGCTCTTGTTTCTATCAGCACGGCTGAGACGCCGGGCGCTAAGAATAAGGCCATATCGATTTTATCGCCCGCAAACAGGTAAACCTCGTGCTCCGGGTATTCCGATATCAATTGCTTAAATTCTTCGTTATTTTTGAGGATAATATCGCCCGTTAACTCGCTTTCACTTCCTGAACAGTATCCATACATCTGTCAATCTCCACGATCACAATCTTATCTTTATATAACAGGGCGAATCTCAAGACAAAATGTTGATAAAAAATTTAAAAAAAATGAAAAATTTTCAAAAAACAGAAGTAAGAAGTCAGGATCCAGCAGGAAAAAAAGGGGAAAACAGAATACATTTTAACCCATACCGACGCGGTGCCAGGTCGAATAACGAGATACAAGAAACGAAATACGTGAAATGAGATACGAGATACAGTTCTTCCAGCAGCTATCGTCCGGAAATCAATTCTGTAAGTTTATCGCGGTTTTTGTTGAGCCATTCAGCCTTTCGGCGGATCATCAGCAGGAAATCCGTGCCGTGGAGGTGTCCGAAAAAGCCGGTAGCGGCGATTGGCAGGACCGCCTCGGCTATCATCGTCTCGATCATTAAATCGACCAGGGCCTGCAGTTTATATTCATCCAGACGTGCCGGTTCTCGAATCGCCCTTTTTTTGTAGCCGGTCAGGAACTGCAGGAATTTATCCTGATCGAAATAATCGGGCCAGTCGGCAGGATCGGGCCGGCCGCCTACTATGGAGTATTGCAGCATGCCGTTGGCAAGATCAACCACGGCCGGGGCAACCCGAATCGAATCGAAATCGAGCACGACAGCGACTTTACGGCTGGAAAAGAGCATATTGCCCGGATGCCAGTCGCCGTGGATGACCTGTTTGGGCCAGGAATCGAAGCCCCACTGGTTGGCCCGGATGCTCGATTCGTTGTAGAGAATCGTAAGGGCCTCAGCAATGGCTTTTAACGTACCGCAGGGCTTTGCAGCTCGGCCGGAGCCGATGGTCCTCAGGTGTGTGCGAACGGTGGATGAGTCGTGGAAGCTGGTCTTCAGCGGCTTGAATTCGTGGGCGAAATCGGCGAGGTATTGGTGGAAGCAAGCTAATTGCCGGCCAGCATCGGTTGTTGCTTCGGGCGAGCCGTCGTAACGTGTGCCGGAGACGAATTTGAAGAATTCATAGATGTGGTTGTTCAGTTGCAGGATTGTGCTGCTGTCGCTGCGAGTGGCGAGCAGAGTTGTGACCGGGAAGGCCTTGCCGGCAAGGTGTGTCTGGACTGCGTGGGCGAAGGCGACGCGAGCCAGATCGTCGGCGCCGCGGGGGCGACGCTTCAGCAGGAACTTGCCCTGCTCGGAGACCACTACCATTTTAGGCGCGCGACGGTTGCCGCCGGACAGCGACTTGATTTGATGAATGACGCCGACGTCGTAATGGCTGAGTACGCGAACCAGCTCCTCGGAAGAAAAATGTGCGCCGCCTCGGGGCATAAGCTTATGAGCAATGATTATGGGTTAACGATTGTCGGTTAGTTTCCCGGCTTTCGCGGGGATGACGGCATTATGGATTATTTGAGCAACAGCAGAAGAAGAATGACCACGAAAAAAGCCGCCGCCACGGCGCTTAAAACCAATACTGCCATTCTGTAATTGGCGATGGTTTCTTCCTGGTAAACCTTTTCTTTGACTTCAACGACTTCTCCCTTCTCGAGCTGCTCGAGCATAGAGACGTCAAATCTTTTGTGGGCCTGAAGCGGGGGCTTGCCGTTACGCAGGGCCTCTAAATCCAGCAAGAGTTCCTCGATGTTCTTATAGCGGTTCTCTCTGCGCTTGGCCATCATAATCTCAACAACTTCAGAAACACCCGCTGAAAGCGCTGTATTTATGTGGTCCGGCGGGACCAGCTTTTCCCTAAGATGCTTTCGCATAACATCAGCGGAATCCTCCGCCATAAACGGCACTCTGCCTGTCAGCATGTGATATAACGTCGCCCCGAGGCCGTAAATGTCTGCTCTGCCGTCGATGTCGATTTTGCCGCGGATTTGCTCGGGGGCGATGTAGTACGGCGTGCCGTAAGCCTTGCCGGCCTCGCTTTGTGCCGCCTCGATATCCGTCGTCTCGCGCGCCAGACCCATATCAGCAAGCTTCACCACCCCACTCGTGTTGATCATAATATTCTTCGGCTTAACATCACGGTGAATCAGGCTGCACGCATGGGCATGCTGCAGCGCGTGAGCGACCTGAATAATAATATCCAGCGCCTCGACCTCATCAAAAACCTTCCCATCCGCCAGGTCATCGGCAATCGTCTTACCCTCGACGTACTCCATCACGAAATAGTGATACCCCCCCGCCTCGCCGACGTCGAACGCCTGCACGATATTCGGATGGTTCAGCTTTCCCGCGGCCTGCCCCTCTTTATAAAACCGCTCGACGTACTCGGGATTCTCGGTGAACCGCTTCGGCAGCACTTTAATCGCCACCGTCCGGTTCAGGCTCAACTGCCTGCCCTTATAAACAATAGCCATCGCCCCGGCCCCGAGCTTGCCGGTTATTTTATAGCCGGGAATCTGCTTGACCGCAGCCTTGCTCTCTTTAATATCGACCTTCAATCGCTCGGCCTGGCCGGCGGTTACATAGCCAAGCTCGATCATAAGGTCTTTAAGAATTACCGGATTGATTTTCCTGCGGCTCTCCAGCTCCTTCATCGAGGCACGAAGCTCATCGTCCGTACACAGGCCGTGCTCTACCGCCATCTTACCAAACACCGTATCGTAGTTAGTCTCGTTCGTCATTAACACCACTCAGGCTTCACCGAGATGCGCCCACAGAGGAGCCAGTCCATTGGCTGTCGTTTATTACACCCAACAACAAATCCTTAAAAGCGCTAATTATCGGTCTTCAAAATATATTGTCAAAGAAATTTTCACAAATCTTTTAGAAAGACAGCACAAGCAACAGAATCGGCCGTTTTCACCACCGGGTTTAGCAGTTTTTTACCTCAGAATTGCGTATCTCGAACCGCAGACGCCGTCCTGAGCAACGTCGAAGGATCACGCAGATGAACGCAGAAAAAAAATAGTCAATCGACAATCGTAAATAGTAAATGGCAAGGGCCACGAAGGGCCACGAAGAAGCACAAAAAAATAATCAATTGCCCATAGTAGATAATCAATGAAAATAATCAATAGTCAATAGAAAATAATCAATGTCAGGGCCTTTTACTTTTTCTTTTTGCCTGGTTTATATGTACATTCCCTGCAGGTAACCATCAAGCCGTCCTTCGAAGAACGGCTTTTGTAATACTCGCTTTGTTTTTTCCACTTATTGCACCTGGTACACAGTTTCTGCATAACACCCCTTACTGTACGATGGCGGTCGTTGTATCTCAGATAGAGTGTTATCTTCTTTTTCTTCACGGCCCTCTTGTAACGTGCTCTTCCGCGTGCCCTGGTGCAGTCTCTGCAATGCATATCCAGGCCATCCGTGTAGGATCGGTCTTTGTTAAATTCACTCATATCTTTCCACGTGAGGCATTTGATGCAGTATTTCTGCTTGCGGCCGTTAACCTCGCGATGAGTGTCTTTATATTTGTAGTATTTTCTTGTCATTTTATCTCAATACCTATTCTAAATTCTATGTTCTGATTTAAATTAACCGCTGATAAACGCAGATTAACACAGCAAAAAAAATAATCAATAATAAACATGCCCTGATCAAAAAAGAACGGATCAAAAGGCCAGACGCCGGGATGACGATTATTGGTTAGGAATCAATAAATTTCCTGAGTTTATTAACAAGCTTTTCCGGATTTCTTGTCTGGCATTCCCATATTACAAGAACTTTCCAGCCATCTTTTCTCAACTTCAAAAATAAGGAATAATCCTTGTATGAATAGCGTAAATATCTGACAATTAAGTGATTAAAAGCTTTATTAATATCATTAAATATTTGGAGTAGCGAGAAAATGCAAAGAAAAAGTAAAAATTGGAGCCGTGATGAATTAATAGTAGCTTTTAATCTATACTGTCGAATCCCATTTGGTCGAATTCATAAAGCAAATCCAGATATAATAGATCTAGCGAAAAGTATAGGTAGAACCCCTAGCGCAACAGCCATGAAAATGGTAAATTTTGCTAGTTTAGATCCATGTCATCAAAAACGGAATGTAAAAGGTCTACAACATATTGCTAAACTGGATAAACAAATATGGGAAGAATTTCATAAGGATTGGGAAAGCCTTGCTTTTGAAAGCCAACAATCTCTAGCAAAGTTGACCAGAAAAAGTAAGGAAAATTACGCACTTGGATCATCATTACTGGAATCAGACATACCTACTGAAGCTCGCAAAATTATACGAGTACGATTGGTTCAAAGTTTTTTCCGTGACTCTGTTCTATCCAGCTACAATTACTCCTGTACAGTGTGTAAGATCAATTTATTTAAAATGCTAAATGCCAGCCATATTATTCCATGGTCAATTGACAAAAGCCGAAGAGCAGATCCAACTAATGGATTGTCATTTTGTGCATTTCACGACAGAGCTTTTGATAGAGGGCTTATATCAGTCGATGATAAATTGTGTATCATTTTATCCAAAGAGGTTAAGATTGTTAATGCACCTAAGTTGCATAAAGTAGGCTTACTTGAAATTGAAGGAAAGAAAATTACACCTCCTGATAGATTCATGCCTGACCAGATGGCTTTAACTTATCATAGAGAAAAAGTTTTTTTACAATAACTGAGAAAAAATAGAACAGGAAATAATTTTAACAATAAACATTCACAGCTTTTGATTTTCAAGTTGTATATTTATTAAATCAATAATTTTTTCGTAATATTCTGCTATAAAGCAAGCTTCTTCCGGATTGGAACATTCCTCGATAAAATCTCCAAAATGAGACATGCCTGTTTCCAGATATTCTTCTGTTGCTCTCCAAATAATCATACGTTGTGTAAGGCCATCAATTATTTGGCCAACATCATTTTCTGGCAATCGTAATGTCACAAATTTTTCCATAATGAAATTCCTTAAAATCTTCCAAATTCCAAATAAACTGTGAAATTAAGAGTTCGAAAAATCAACATAAAATTAATGAAAAGGATTGAGGTCTAGGTTTAAATGTACCTCCATCAATATTACATAGATTAAGGATGACAAGGAAATAAAATAATTCTATTCATAGCTGTGTCGATACCTATGCTCAGTTCTTCATTCGCAGGCATAGGTAGATATTCGTTTCCTTCTTCGTCACATGAAAGCCATACTTCTAAGTCGTATCCGAACTCTTTTACAATACCTGTTAGAATAATTCTAAGAACACCCAACTTCATATTAGTGTTGATAGGATTTGAATACGTACCCATATAAATAACCTTCCAATTTTTATCCTCGGCTGACATTCATAATCAACAGGAATTCACAAGCTATTTGGTTTCTAAATTCAGATTATCCGACCACATACATCCTTTTGTATCTATGGATATCCTTTTCCCATGGCAAAACTCCAAGATTTAATTTTTGGACAAAGAAATCATGATATTGACGATGGGTCAACGGACTATGAGTCACGTTTGAATTTTGTGTGGAAAGAACAAAGAAAAAGGCAGAAAAAGTGCACAAGTCATATGGCCCTTTTCATTGATTATCTTCTATCGATTATTGATTATTTTTCCACATTTCCGGCGATTTCTGTGATTTGTGAATATTGATAGAAGATTGCCGCAGTCGCTATGCTCCTTCGCAATGACAATGAAAATCGAGATACGAGATACGAAATACCAGATACGATAGATCCTTCGGCTGCTCTCGGGACGACAGTGCGCGCAGGCCCGAACGGCGCGGACCGCGTGCTCGTCGGTTAAAGACCGCCGTATCACGGAGATTTATTTAAATTATGCCCGCTTTTTTTGATTGCCGGTCGTAGAATACTAAAGTAAATGATTATTGATTATTGATGAATGATAAATGAAAGGAAAAGGCCTTGAAAATGATATTTGATTATTGATGAATGATTATTTTTTCGTGAATCTTCGTGTTCACCCCATGAGATAGGCAAAGCCGCCATCTCACGGGGTAAAGTTGAAAAAACAAAGCCAATTTTAAACAGAGCAAATAAGCATAAGTGCTTATTTGATAAGTGTATATGAGGGATTGTGTGGTTTCGGACGGCGAAAAAACAAAGCCAATCAAAGCCAAATTCAGTGATATGGCAAAAGATAAAAAATGAAAATGAACCAATAGTTTCTTACGCTCTTATGCTCATACGCCTTATGCTCTTTTGTGATTTGAAAAAACAAAGCCAATTTGTGCCGGGCTTAATGGGCGCAACTTCTTATGCGAAAGGAGATTATGACGAAATTCCGCTTTGCGGGGCACAAGAAAACAAAGCCAAACAAACCCAATTTCAATTAGCCCCCTGCACTGCTGTGGGTTGAAAAGGCAAGTTGAAAAAACAAAGCCAATTTTGAAATGAGCAAATTGGCATAAAGTATTATCTGAAAGGAAATTATGACAAAATCCCGCTTTGCGGGGCACAAGAAAACAAAGCCAAACAAACCCAATTTTCGGTTAGCCCACAGTACACCTTATGGCGGAGTCCCAAGGATTGCCTACAAGTCGGATTGGTGTAGTCGCTATATGGCATTGCAAGGTAGCTGTCAATGCCACATAGCAATTTGTTTACGCATACTGTAAGACGGAGTTGAAAAAACAAAGCCAATTTGTGCCAGGCCTGAATGGCGTAACTTCTTATACGAAAGGAGACCTTGAAATTTACGATCCATTCGACCTTGCTCAGGACAGGTTTGCGATTGTCGATTGACGATTGTAATTGGATTACTTTTTCCCGGCGGCTCGCTTTTTGCTATACTCCTTCATGCACTGCTTGCACCAGCTTGCCAGGCCGTCCTTAGACGATCTGTTTTTGTAAAAGTCACTATGGGGCTTCGGCTTTTTGCACTTGCGGCACTGCTTCTGCCCGGCTTTTGCAACGGTGCTGTTAGATGCTGCGGATTTGTCTTTTTGCTGAGGCCATTTTTCTTTCGTCTCGATCCGCTTGCGCTCGGCAGAGGACTTGACAGCGTTCTTTTTCCAATGCTCCGTTGATTGCTCGAAGCTCTTTCGCTTCGGTCTTGCGGCAGCAGAAGCTAAACGTGCATTTTCGTTGCCCTCGTTTAATTTGGCGCCGATGAATGAAGAGTTCGCCGGGGCATAATTTGCATATACTCTCCTGCCCGGCCTTCTCTTTAATCCCTGCAGCTTCGAAATTATTACAAGCACCGCCAAAATGGGTAAGCCTATCAGCAGAACATTCCGCCGGTTCTGTAACAGCCAATCGGAGAGCCCCATAATTTTGCTCCTGAAGCTTTTGTCCTTCACGACAATTACTTCGTCCGGGGATTCCTCTGCTACTTGAATTTCGGGCACGACCGGCTCAGGCTCAGCGGTCTTAACTGGCTGAACTTTCTGCTCAATCTGACTGTTTATTGTCTTCGGCTCTTTTTCGGTCTGCTGCTGTTCTTTTACTACTGATGGCTCACTGTTTTTGAGCTGTTCCTCGGTCTTAGCCTTTTGAGTTTTCGCTATGGGCTGTTTCCCTTCGGATAAGTCGATGCGCGCTTTCGCCAAAAACTTGTTAATCTTAAGGCACTCGGCTTCGGTTAAATATTTCTTGAAGACAAGCGCCCGGCGAAAAGATTTTTCTGCATCCGCAAATTGCTTAGACTCATATTGCTTGAATCCAACCTGCATCCATTCTAAAGATGCCTGGCGGAGTACGTTTTGTTTGTCGGTCTGGCTTTCCCGGGATAATGTCACATTCGTAAGGGCCACTGTCAGCAGGAAAATTATTGCCAAAAGACCAAACAGGTATTTTCTATTAAAAGACATAATCAATAACTTTGAATTCATCGCCTTAACATAAGCTTAAATCACATACAATTTCAATTCTGTCGAATCCTTCGCTGAACCGAAAAAACGCGGATAACTACGGTGAGCCTCCTGCACGCCACGTCATTCCATCCTCGACGCGGGCGACCGCGATACACCCCTAAAACACTATTATAGCATCAAAGCAGTACGAAAGTCAAGCGTTTTCTGCTACACTCGATAAGCACGGAACAATTCTGTTTTCTGTACTCTTACCTTGCACAACAGCATATAATCGATACAATTAGCTCAAAGCTTATAATCGTTTCTGCGAAAGGGGTGATTGTATGGACGAATACGTAGAAGTCTTCGCCGCAAGCGATATTACGTTTGCTTACATGATGAAGGCGAATCTTGAGAATGCCGGAATCCCCGTTCTAATCGACAATGAGAACCTGCAGGGAGCATACTGCCTTGACGGCATGGTTCCGCGAGTGCTCGTTCCGGCAGACCAGGCAGAGCAGGCCCGGCAGATTATTAAAGAGATTCAGCAGGCCTCGGAAGACGAGCGTCAGGATGGTGAGCAATGAAAAAACTCAGTACTATGAAGGATGTGCTGGATTTTGCGATATCGGGAGAGAGTAAAGCAGCAGAACTTTATACGACAATGGCTGCAACAGCAGAGAATCCCTGGATGCGCAAGATGCTTGAAGGCTTCGCAGAGGAAGAAATGCAGCATCACAATAAGCTGAAGGCCGTCAGGGAAGGCAGAAACGCTTTGGTGCGCGAGTGCATCGCCGATCTTGGTATCGCTGATAAGCTGGACGACGTCGAGCCGCATCCGGATATGAACTACCCTGAGCTGCTCGTTTTCGCAATAAAAAAGGAAAACACTTCGCACGGGCTTTATAAAAGGCTGGCTTCGGTATTCACCGAGCCGGAGCTGCAGGAGACTTTTCTCGCTCTGGCCGAGCAAGAGGCAGAGCATAAGCGGCGTTTTGAGATGGAATACGAATCGCTGACGTCCTGAATGCTGCTTTTTTCGTATTGTATTGAAATAATGGACTACCAATGGCTTCTTATCCCAGTATAAAAAAAACAATTTTATAGAGATTTTTTTCTTGAAAAACCTACATTTACATGATAATATTAACTTTGAACATGAGATGCGGTAGAGTTTGTGTTCGCAAAATGCTACTCTTTGAGGAGAAAGGTCGATGAAGAAAGGGGCCTTTACATTTCTTATTGCTGTGGTTGCTTCGTCTTTTAGCAGCCTGCCGGCTTCGGCTACGATCATCACAGATTCGGATTTCTTCTCCGAAATAACCCATATGGTCATCACCTTCGAGACGGACGGCATGGGTAATAAGCTCAACCTTGGATGGGGGCAAGCACAATCGATGCCGTCCGATGAGTACGCATATTATGGATTCACGTTCGAGCCGGATATTATGTGGGTAAACAATGGAAGCTCGGCGTTCGACAAAGCCCAGGCTATTGGCGGCTCACCGGAGATTGGAATATCAACCGAATTTGATGATTTCATAATCAATATGTCTTTTCCCACTCGGGCATTTGGATTCTGGGTGATAAACGATCCTGCCGCAGAGAATGAGCCATATCCTTATCTGACTCTTCAGGCATATGGAGTCGACGGTCTTATAGAAATAGAAGAGGTGACATTCGAAGGTGATGCTATCGACGGCGTCATTGGAAGCAGCGTTGAGTACGGTTTTCTGGGTATTGATAGTGACCAGTTCATTACAAGCATACATGTCACGAAAGGCGCAACAATGCTGGACAATTTTACGTACAGCCCTATCCCGGAACCGGCCACAGTTATTCTACTCGGCCTAGGCTTTCTGGTGATATTAAGAAAACGCCATAAATAATAATCCAGCAGAGCATTCCTTTAATTAGTTCGTGACAAATCTGCAAAATTCTGACTTTCATATTCTATTTTTAATCTTGCTTTGCCATTAAAACTGAATAATATGCATGTATCCTGTATATATCTCATATTGGTAATGTTGGTGCAAACAGATAGTTAGAGATAGCAAGAAACAGACATGAGTAAAAAACAAAAAGCAATCGTGATATTATTAATACTCGGGTTGTTGGTCACCGGATGCGCACAGAGCACGGTTCGCGACAGACAAGATGACGACACGTATCGAACTTCAACACATCTGATTTTCTACCCGGACTTCGCAGACCGTTCCTTCAGCAGCAGCGAAGATTATATGATTTCAACCGAATTCGACGATGTCACTTATGTTTGGCCGGCAGGTAAGGGGAATTTTTCAAAGATTTCCAACGAGATCACATTTAACGGCGAAAATATCAGATGTAACGTCGTCGAGCGCCGGCTAACCATTAACGGAAGTCGAATCTTCGAATTCGAGCAAGGCGACCGCGTTCGCATAACCGGCGACGGTAAGGTCTTTGTCAATAACATCGAACTCAAGCAACAATAAAAGATATATGAAAAGCCGAAACATTATTATCGTTTTATTGTTCGCGGGAGCCGTAAATAACACGGTTGCCGTTTCGATCAGGCATAATTCCATCGATCCCAACGAAGAGAAGATGAGTTTCTTGGATAACGGTACAATCCGTCTCGGAGTAAACCTGAGCCTTGGCGGCTCCATTACTTATCTTGCCGATGCCAATGACAGGATTAATATTATCAACAACCACGACCGGGGCCGGCAGATTCAAATGTCGTTTTACTCCGGACCGGTGCCTTTCACGCCGGGCGGCAAGCAGCCTTCCAAAACATGGGCAGGCCTCGGTTGGAATCCCATCCAGTCCGGCGACTGCGCCGGCAACCGTTCGCGCATCATCGAGCACCACAATAACGGAAAATCTATTTATGTCAAATGCGTTCCGATGCAATGGCCGCTGGACAACGAACCGGGCGAGTGCACATTCGAAAGCTGGATAAAGCTCGAAGACAACGTCGTTCAAGTTCGCAGCCGCATTAACAACAATCGGACCGACAAGACTCAATACTCCGGCCGGGGGCAGGAATTGCCCGCCATATATACGAACGGCCCATGGTACAGGTTGTTCAGCTATACAGGCGACAAACCTTTCACAAATGACAAGCTGTCACGCTTTACGAAAACGTGGACAAGCCTGGATGATGTTGACGGCTCACCCTGGGAACACTGGACAGCCACCGAGAACTGGGCGGCACTTGTCAACGAAGATGACTGGGGTCTCGGAGTATTCAAGCCGGACACGTATTCATTCATCGGCGGTTTCTTCGGCAAACCGGGCAAAGGTACCAGTAAAGATGGGCCTACCGGCTATATCTCACCTGTCCAGAACGAAATCCTCGATCATAATATCGGATACCAATACGAATATGTGCTCATAGTCGGGAAATTGGATGAGATTCGTCGCTATGTTTATAAACATTCGCAGCATAAATCGCTGCCGGACTATAATTTTGAGAAGGACCGCCAGCATTGGGTCTATCGCAATACAACCGATGCCGGCTGGCCAATCCGGGGAGAGTTGAATATCTCACTCGTTCAAAACGATCCCCAAATCATCGGGCCGGCCGGATTCTGGCAGGCCTGTGACGTTCCCAGGATTTATATCCACGCCGCCTGCAGTACGCACGATACCGGAGCAAGGCTGTTCTGGAAAACACATTCGCAGCCTGGTTTTTCCGAGCAAAGAAGCGTTTCATTTGAGATTCGCCCTGATGAGCAATATCACACCTACGAAATCGATTTAAGCTCATCGCCGCAATACAAAGGTGCGATAATGGGCCTTCGACTGGATCCTGTTTCGACCGGTCATGAGGGTGACTACATAAAAATAGACTACATTTCGTGGAGAAAGAAACCGAAATAACGCTTTCACGTTGATTTGGCCTTTAGGGTTGACATTTCGGCAAATCCGGCTAAAATGCGTTTCTCTTATTCCGTATATTGAATCTCAAGTGAGACTTTTCATTGATAAAAACAATAAAGATTAAGGAGAAAACAGTTGGGTTACAACTGCGTTGTATTAATAAAGCAAGTGCCTGATACCAAAAGGATTACGGGCGATGTGATGAACGACGACGGCACGGTCAAGCGCTCGGCTCTACCGGCGATTTTCAATCCGGAAGACCTCAACGCCCTTGAGATGGCACTCCAGATCAAAGACAAGTTCGGCGGACATATTACCGTGATAACTATGGGTCTACCGGCGGCGAGCGAGATTCTGCGCGATTCGCTTTACCGTGGGGCCGACGAGGCTATCCTGCTGACCGATCGCCGGTGTGCGGCAAGCGATACACTCGCGACCAGCTATATCCTGAGCCGTGCCGTTAAAAGAATAAACCATGACATCGTGCTCTGCGGCAGGCAGGCCATTGACGGCGATACTGCACAGGTCGGCCCGCAACTGGCCGAGAAACTTGGCCTAACACAGATTACATACGTCGAGGAGTTAACGGAGCTTTCCGGCAGGACTATCACAGCCCGGCGGAACATCGGCAACGGATGGCAACTGGTAAAAGCAGAACTACCGGTCCTGCTGACCATAACCGGTGATGCAAACGAACCAAGAGTCGCGGCAGCGAAAAAAATGATGAAGTACAAGAATGCCCTGACACCAGTGGAAGTCGAGCAGAAAATCAAAGCACAAAATCCGGATGCGGGCGAAATGGACATCAAAGAGCTGGCCGAGCATAAATGCGGCAAATTAATAGAACAAGGGCTGCTGATGAAGCAATGGGACCTGGATGCCGTCGAGGCCGACTTGAGCTGGTGCGGCATGAACGGCTCGCCCACAAAAGTCCATCGCATCCAGAGCGTCGTTTTAGCGGCAAAGGAAACCAAGCAAATCGAGCCAACTGAAACGGCCGTCTCAAATATGGTACACGAATTAATCGAAGACAAAATTATTGCATAAGGCAGAAATCAGAATTTACGAAATACGATACACGAGATACGAGTGACAAATTATGATAGAAGTGAATAAACAAGGTGAAGTTTGGGTTTTTGCCGAGCAGCATAACGGGCAGTTAGAGGATACGCCGGTCGAGCTGATGAGTAAGGCCAGGCACCTTGCCGATACGCTGAGCGTGAAACTGGCGGCAGTCGTCCTTGGCGACGGCGTCAAAGACCTGACAGCGAAACTAATACAATATGGTGCCGATAAAGTTTACCTCGCCGAGCATCCGCTGCTGCGGACGTACCAGACTAACAGCTATGCAAAGGTGATTTACGATCTGATTCACAAGCACGAGCCGCAGATTGTGCTCTATGGAGCGACGGTTGCCGGGCGCGATTTGGCGCCTCGGATTGCCAGCGCGACTAAGGCGGGTTTGACCGCCGACTGCACAGACCTGCAAATAGGCGACCACGAAACCGCCAAGGACAAGAAGGTGCACAAGAATCTGCTGTTCCAGATAAGACCGGCCTTCGGCGGAAATATCGTCGCAACGATTATCAATCTCGACCGCTGGCCGCAAATGGCGACCGTTCGCGAGGGTGTCATGCCGATGCCCGAGCCGGACGTGAAGCGAAAAGGCGAAGTTATCGAAGAAAAGGTGACGCTCGCCAAGACGGACCTGCCGCTGGAGATTCTCGAAGAGCACAAACGCCCGAAGAAAGTGGACCTCAAAGCAGCAAGGATAATCGTTGCCGGCGGAGCGGGTGTCGGCAGCAAGGACAATTTCAAGCTCATCTGGGACCTGGCAAACTGCCTCGGCGGAGCACCTGCGGCAACACGAGCAGCGGTTGACCTGGGTTTTATCGACCACGACCATCAGGTGGGCCAAACCGGCACGACTGTCCGGCCGAGTCTTTATATCGCCGTGGGTATCAGCGGTGCTATCCAGCACCAGGCGGGAATGTCGCAGAGCCAGAAAATCGTTGCTATCAACAACGATCCCGAAGCGCCGATTTTCGGTGTTGCACATTACAAAATCATCGGCGACCTGAACGAGGTTGTGCCGATGATGATAAAAGGGATCAAAGAAAAGAGCATTAAAGAATAAAACTAAAAAACGGAACAGATAATGGCTAACTTTTATAGAGATAATAATGACATAGAGTTCTTGTTCAGGCACATGGATGTGGCTGGCTCGGCGAGCGTTTGCGAGGAAGGCTTCAAGTTCGCAAGTGAATTCGACCACGCCCCCGCCGACGCTGAAGAAGCTATACAAAATTATGAAATGGTGCTGGATTCGCTGGGCGAACTTTGTGCCGAATTCATCGCTCCGCGGGCCGAAGACGTGGACCGCCAGGGTAACGTTCTGAACGAAAACGGCACGGTAACACGCGCCAAGGGTATCGCCGAGGCCATCGTAAAGCTCGGCCAGGCTGAGGTCATGGGCTTTACGCTGCCCCACCGCTTCGGCGGACTGAATTTCCCGAACATTATTTATACGATGGCAATCGAAATTCTCTCGCGGGCAGATGCAGGCTTAATGAATATCTTCGGCCTGCAGGGAATAGCTGAAACCATTAACGCCTTCGCCACCGAGGAGATCAAGCAGAAGTACCTGCACGATTTTTCCGCAGGCAAAGTAACCGGCGCGATGGTCCTGACAGAACCTGATGCAGGCTCCGATTTGCAATCAATCAAGCTGCGCGCGTTTCAGGACGCAGCCGGAAATTGGTTCCTGCACGGCGTAAAGCGTTTCATCACAAACGGATGCGGCGAAGTACTGCTGGTGCTGGCGCGCAGCGAGGCGGACCGAAGCGGCGGACTGGGCCTGAGTTTATTTGTCTGCGAGCCGGGCCCTACCGTGCACATCCGCCGGCTGGAAGACAAACTTGGTATTCACGGTTCGCCCACCTGTGAAATATTCTTCGACAACACGCCGTGCGAAATAATAGGCGAGCGCCAGCGAGGGCTTGTGACATACGTTATGAGCCTGATGAACGGAGCTCGCATTGGGATAGCAGCCCAGTCAATGGGAATCGCTGAAGCGGCGTACCGTATCGCCCGTGATTATGCCAGCACGAGAAAGCAGTTCGCCGTGGCAATCGAAAAGTTGCCGGCCGTACGCGACATGCTCATTGATATGAAAATTGCTATAGAAGCCGGACGGGCGCTATTGTACGAGACATCACTGGTCGTAGATATGGAAATCGGGTATGCAAAAAGGCTCGAAGAAAATCCGCCGGAAAATAAGGCCGAGGCCAAGCAACTCAAGAACGACTCGCGAAAATACAGACGATACGCGGCGATGCTGACGCCGATGAGCAAATACTACTGCTCGGAAATGTGCAACAGCGTAGCATACGATTCGCTTCAGGTGCTCGGCGGCAGCGGCTATATGCGGGACTATGCCAGTGAAAGGCTCACTCGTGACGCTCGAATAACAACCATCTACGAGGGCACGAGCCAGTTACAGGTAGTCGCCGCGGTTCGGGGCGTTGCCAGCGGGACAGCCGAGAAATATATGGCCGAGCTGGCAGAGCTGGAATATGACAACGAAGTAAAAGACCTACTGGAAATGCTGGCTAAACAAAGGGAGCTTTTGCAGGAAGTGGTCGCTTACGTCAAGCAGCAGGGCAACGAATACATGGACCTTTACGGCAGGCCGCTGGTCGATATCGCCATCGATTTGATTAACGGCTATCTTTTCTGCAGCCAGGCCAGCACGAAAGTGGATATGGAAGTCCCCATCGCCGAAAACGGTACCGGCAACGGAAAAACAATCCCGATGAAAAAACGCAAGGCAACGGTTGCCCGCAGGTACATCACGAAAAACACTCCGAAGATTGCCGCTCTGGCCAGGCTAATCAGCGCCGGCGACAAATCCACATTCACCGAATACGAAAACCTCGTCGGACCAGTGCAGGAACTGGGATAAAATCATTGTAAATTATTAAGTATAGGTTATATAATAAGGCCTCATATACGATATCGAGGCTTTATTTACTAAATTTTAAGATATACTAAGGAAACACAATGGGCTTTGATGAAATCCGACGTCTAATTTTGAATAATCGTCAGAAAATCCGACAATATGGCGTCAATAGAATAGGTTTTTTCGGCTCTATTATGCGCGGAGAGCAGCGAAAAGATTCTGATATTGACCTGCTGGTTTTTTTTGATGAGGGGAAATTATCATTTGACAGCTATATGGATTTAAATTTTTATCTTGAAGACCTTCTGCATACAAAAGTTGACCTTTTGACCCCAGAGCAAATTAGCCCCCATATAATGCCGTATATTCAGAAGGAAATACGATATGAAAGCCTGTAGACCGTATCTGATACATATCTTACAGGAAATCGAATACATTGGCGCGGAATCTTCGCATCTGAGCTTCGAACAATTCGCCTCCGACGAAACATGCAAACGCGCCTTTGTCCGAAGCCTGGAAATAATTGGAGAAGCGGCAAAAAATATCCCGGATTCGGTCCGACAACAATATCCGGACGTCGCCTGGCGCAAAATCGCAGGAATGAGAGACAAGCTGATTCATTTTTACTTTGGGGTCAATTATCATCTAATCTGGTCTGTCATAAAGGATGAATTCCCGGTCTTAAAGGAGCAAATCCAGAACATTCTGTCGGAGAATCAATAATATATGGGACAGGCAATAAGCAAATTAACCATAAAAGGTTACAAGTCTATCCGAAATCTTGAAAATTTCGAGCTTCGAAATCTAAATATCCTGATCGGCCCAAACGGTGGAGGGAAAAGCAACTTCCTTAGCTTTTTTGAGTTACTTAAAGCAATGCTGTCCGAAGATAATGAAAAAGAAATTTCTAAATTTGGAACAGCCAATCGTCTTTTTTATCTGGGCAGTAAAATTACCAAAACCTGTGAATTTAAAGTACATTTTACTGGAGGCGTTACAGGATTTAATTTTTCAATTTGTTTGACGGCAAACCTAGAAGACGAGTTAATATTAAATCCTGAGAAACCAGGAATGTTTGGAGGGGAGACAACAGGTGCTAATGATTATTTGAGATATCTTAATGATGTCCAAAAAGATATTCAAAAGGGCATATATCATTTTCACGATACAAGCACCTTTGCAGGATTAAAAAAATATTGTTCTATTCGTGATTATGAGTATTTGCGTGTGGATGCAAGTAACTTAGCTGCTTTTCTATGGTATTTGAAAAAGAAGCATGAGAAAGAGTACCAGATGATTCGGGATGTTACTCAATTAGCAGCCCCTTTTTTTGATGATTTTCTATTGAGGGAATCTATAAAAAATCAGGACGAAACATTGTTGGAGTGGCGGCAGAAAGAATCGGATTACCCGTTTCATCCAAGCCAGATATCAGATGGCACGTTGCGTTTTATCTGTCTGGCTACAGCGTTGTTACAGCCGAATCCACCTTCGACGGTCTTATTAGACGAACCGGAATTGGGCTTACATCCTTATGCTTTAACATTGTTGGCCGGCTTAATCCAGAAGGCCTCGATTAAGACACAGGTTATTGTGGCTACGCAATCGGCGAGTTTGATTAGTCAATTCGACCCAGCCGATATTATTGTTGTCGAGCGGAAAAATGAAGAATCAATATTTAAACGTCTTCCGCTGGAAAAATTAAAACAATGGATTGGCGATTATTCTCTCGGTGAACTTTGGGAAATGAATCTTCTGGAGGGGAGGCCGGGGAATGAATAGGATTCGTGTCCTTGTGGAAGGCCAGACAGAACAGGCTTTCATAAAAGAGGTTTTAATACCCTATTTTGATACTCGTCAGATTTATTTACATGCGGTTAAGCTCAGACGACAAGGTGGAATAACCCCATACCAGAGAGCTAAAGAAGTAATAGTTAGATCTTTGAAAGAAGATGCTGCTTTGATTTGTACGACTATGGTTGATTTCTATGGAATGCCTGCGGACTGGCCCGGCAGGGAGAATGCAAATCGTTGTCAAAGTTGCACTGAAAAAGCTGATTTAGTTGAAGGCGACATTTTGAAGGATATTGCCGGTCATTTGGGTGACTCTTTTAATCCTAAACGTCTCATGCCTTACGTTCAGATGCATGAATTCGAAGCGTTGCTTTTTTCATCTCCTTTGAAATTAGCCGAGAGTCTGGGAGATAAAAAGTTATCTTCCATTTTCCTGACAATACGAAATGAATTTTCTACTCCCGAAGAGATTGACGATCATTATGATACATGCCCTTCGCGACGAATTGAAGGAGTGTTTGAGGGTTTTAGAAAAACAATAAACGGCATAACTGCTGCTGGCCGAATAGGTTTGGAAAAAATGCGTCAGGAATGTCCGCATTTTAATGATTGGATAACAAAACTGGAGAAGATCAAGAATCAATAGGGTCTTATGTTAAAAGCTGTGATATTTGATTTTGACGGCGTTATTACCGATTCGGAGGTTCTGCACCTGCGGGCGTTCAATCAGTCGCTGGTCCCTTACGGCATCGAGATATCCATAAAGGATTATTACACGAACTATCTGGGCTTCAGTGACTTCGACTGTTACAAGGCGCTAGTGGACAACGGCCTTTTAAAAATCGACGAGCGGCAAATCAGCAATATCATTAAAGAGAAAAGCAAAATCTTCGAAGAGCTGACCAAGACCGAGGGCCGGACAATCGAGGGTGTGCAAGAGTTTTTGCAGATGCTCAAGCAAAATAATATCCCCATGGCGATATGCTCCGGCTCGCTGCTGGTGGAGATTGAAGTAATGCTGGAAGAGTCCGGGCTGCGGCATTACTTTGCCGAGATAGTTTCTGCAGAGCAGGTCAGAAAAGGTAAGCCTCATCCGGAAGGCTTTTTGCTGAGTCTGAAAAAATTAAATAAAAACTGTCACCCCCCTATCGCCGCCAACGAGTGCATTGTAATAGAGGATTCCCACTGGGGCCTTCAGTCCGGCAGGGCCGCGGGAATGCACACCATCGCTGTAACAAACTCCTACGACGCAGAGCAATTAAGCATGGCCGAAAAAATCGTTTCAAGACTGAACAAACTGACCATCGATGACCTGAATCAGCTCTGTGCTTAGATTCCACATCAAGTACGGAATGACAGCCTATCTAAGCGAAATTGACAAACTACCGGATTGCCTGCGGCCGGAGGTCTTTTGAGGTGGCCAGCGCGATGACTCGGCCTTCATTTCCAACGGCACAGTAAAAGTGATAAACGATGCCGTCGTGACAAATCATCCATGGCTTATGAGCATAAACATCGTCCCACGGCTCGGAAGGCTCTATCAGGTGTGGGCCGTTCCACTTGGTCCAGTGTAAAAGGTCGTAGGAGCAGGCAAAGGTGTCGAATGCCTTTGGTTTCCAGCCGGCACCGAAATAGAACATTACCCAGACATCGTCGATTTTGACGATTTGCGGATCGCCGCTGATGCCGCGCTGCTGTTTCTCGCCGTTGGCGACGACGGGTTCGGCACTGTAGCGGCTCCAGTGAATCATGTCTCTGGAGACCGCCATGCCGATTCTTTCGTAGCCGTTCTTAATCTTGCCGTTATAGAACATGACAAACCGATAGCCCAGCGACTCGGATTTGTCCCAGATAATGTTGCTCTTGTACAGCGTCTTTTTCTCGAAATCCCGCACGTCGGGTTGCTGCGTCGAGAGAACGGGATTTTCTTCGATACGGTTCCATTCGGCCGGTTCGGTGGGCTTTGTAGTCCAGGCGATGCCGATGGCAAGCGGATCGGTTTCATAGCCCTGCTTTGCACCACCGATGTAGGACATCCAGTATTTGTCCTGGAATTTCTGCAGCTCACACGTGCCGGCCCACCTGTAATCTATCAGGGCCAGGCCGCCATCGGCCTGCCACATATCCCAGCCTTCCTCGCTAAAGCTCAGAATCTTGCCGAGTTTTTTCCAGTTTAGCAGATCGGAACTTTCAGCAAGATGCGTCTCGTAACCGACCACGTTCATACAAACGTAAATCATATACCACTTGTCGCCATGCCTGAATACGTTGGGGCAATCAATTTTTTTGCCATCTTCGCCTTTGAGAATGATGCCGTACTTATATGGAGTCTTGACCTTGTCATAGATTTGTCTCATAACAGCATCCGGCACTTCAATCCCTTTCCCCGCTGCAGGTATGACCTTTCGGATATTCTCGCCCGAAGCTGTCGAACAAATACCGATAAATATGAACGCCGAAGCTATTAATGACTGTGCTTTCATGTTTCTGCCAATAATAATGTCCTGTAACGAACTAATTTGCCCTGAAGCGCATATTACACCAACAGAATTGAATTGACAAGGAAGATAAGTCGATAAGTTGTTTTGTCATTTGATTTTACCTGCTGACGAATCAAAGTTGAACGCTATTTGAGCCGATAAAATAATATAATTGCCGAAAACAAACTCATGCCGGAACAGAATCGGCAGTAGATTTTGACAGATATGAGAATGAAAAAGTTCTTGATTTTTATTATTGTTCTTGCGATCGGTTGTGGTATCGGATTCGTACTGCTTCGGACTAATTTGTTCCCGAAGCAAAAGGTAACCGTACAAAAATTTATTAAAGATATCATACCGATAAAGCGAAAAGGACTCATACAAGGCATAGTCGCCAGCGAAGACCGATCAACTGCTCTTATCGACGGCCAGGCAGTCACGGAAGGAGAAACAATTCACGGCGTCAAAATCGTGAAGATACATCCAGACAAAATCATATTCGAGAAAAACGGCAACAGGTGGACTCAGGGACTAAACGAGAGACCCAGCAGGCTATGGCGCGCTAAACCCAAAGCCATAGCCAAAGATGAGATTGAGGCGATTGTGAAGGATCCAAACTTAGTCGAATCCAGAGCCAAAGCTGAAGAAGAGGCGAAGGTGAAAGCCGAGGCCGAAGCTAAAGCCAAAGAAGAAGCTGAAGCCTTGGCTAAAGCAGAAGCAGAAAGACTCAAAGCCGAAGAAGAGGCAAGGGCAAAAGCCGAGGCCGAAGCTAAAGCCAAAGAAGAAGCTGAAGCCTTGGCTAAAGCAGAAGCTGAGAGGCTCAAAGCCGAAGAAGAGGCAAGGGCAAAAGCCGAGGCCGAAGCTAAAGCCAAAGAAGAAGCTGAAGCCTTGGCTAAAGCAGAAGCTGAGAGGCTCAAAGCTGAAGAAGAGGCGAAGGCAAAAGCCGAGGCCGAAGCTAAAGCCAA